>JAEAME010000247.1_pt1 | contig 67559 bp, 71 predicted proteins | sample 8958731 | NCBI WGS metagenome assembly JAEAME01 (sample SAMN16933194, study PRJNA681113) | bioreactor sludge metagenome | isolation source: anerobic bioreactor sludge (Control) | place: India:Bengaluru | collected 2018-10-24
GCATAGTAGAATTTTTCTCTGTACTTAAGTCCTTCATGTCTGAAAAAGATGGTGCTATGCACAAAACAGTTTTGTTTCGGTAGCATTTGGGCCACACCCTCAATAGAATAGAGATACTCTTTTTGTTTTTTGGGTGTAGTTTGACCCTTATCATCAATGAAACTAATAGCTGAACCACATAAAAAAACATCTTGCCTGGTTTCCAAAAAGTTGAGCTGTTTCGCCAAGCGCTCCGGTAGGGAAACATCATTGGCATCTTGGCGGGCAATGTATTTGCCTTGGGCTTGGTGCAGGCCGTTGTTTAAGGATTTGGTTAGGCCAATGTTTCTATCGTTTTGGACTAGTTTAATCCGACCATCTTTTTTTTGATAGCTTTCTATAATTGATAATGAATTGTCAGTTGAACCATCATCAATAATAATGAATTCAAAATCCGATTCGCTTTGATTTAAAATAGATTCAATCGACTGAAGCAGGTACTTTTGGTCGTTATAGACTGAGGTGATGACTGATATTTTTGGTCTGTAATTCATAGTCTTAGAAATTTGGCTTTTGTATAAATAGGAATGTATCTTTCTTAATAACTCTCTGAGCTTGAATCTTGTGACGCAGGATAAAGGTTTGGGGCAGCTTGATTAGGAACAGGCCGATCGACCAGAGAAATGAAGTAATGGGGCAAAACGATTTCCTGGCAATAGCTTGTTTCAATGTCTTGAGTATTTCTAAAATAATAAAGATAAACCCCAGAACCAAGGAGTCGTACCAAACTAGGTTTTTTATTATAACTCGCATCACGCCCGAGAAATGGTATTTGTATTTCCAACACCAGGTAGCGGTATCGGTTCGAGTAGCCAGGCCAATGTGGGTAGTATGAATCTGGGCATAAACATAGCAGGGAAAGCCCATTAACCAAGCCCTGAATCCCAGATCACCGTCATCAATATTGAAAGGCTGACTAGTATCAAATCCACCCAGGGTTTCCCAATTATCTTTACGACCAAATATCGTTGCACCAATCAAACTGGACGTTCGATAATAGCTATGTTGTCTCAGGGTTGCTAGTGCCTGAGGCTTATTTCCTCCAAGAAAGTATCGATAGCCGAATCCACCATAACCCACAGTTTTGGATTGTCCAGCATCAAGGCAGGGGATACTGATAAAACATTTGTCTTTTTTATCCTGGCTCAGTTGTAAGAGTTTATCTATAACATCAGGATCGTTAATTACAATATCGTTATCCAGTAAAAGGAAGTACTCTCCTTGAGCTGATTCAACTCCGATATTTTTTCCAAAGGAGTAACCCAGATTTTTTTTATTTCGTACAATTCGTATGTTTGGGAATTTATTCAAATAATCCAAGCTGGCGTCAGTGGAATTATTATCTACCACAATGAATTCCAAATTGGGATAGCTTAATTTCAACAGACTCGGTATTGATTCTGTTAAATATTTCTGACCGTTGTAATTTAAAACTATGACACTAATCAATGGTTGTTTAGCCATTTGATACAAGTTTTGTTAATTCTTCATAAAATTCAGCGCTGTTTTTTTTCAAACTATGATTTCTGATCGTATAATTATAAATGTTGTTTGATAACTTTTGATAAAGCTGTGCGTCGGTCATTATTTGTTTTAGGTTTTTGCTCAGCTCAGATACATTGTTATGTGACACCAGGCCGATTTTATGTTTATCAAAAATGTTATCAGGATTTACTTTTAGGCTTATAATTGGAGTTTTATTTATTCCGGCCTGTAGAAATGTCGATGGAAAACCTTCCTGGTCTGAGGTATTTACTAAGAGCTTAGCTTTTTGAAAATAACCGTTTGATTCATTTTGTGGTACAAAATCAATAAAAATAATATTTGATATTGTTAAAGCTTGTCTTTTAATGACTTCAAAATAATTCTGTTGGTTGGTTGCGGCTGGAGATATCATAACAAATTTATAATCAGGATTTTCTCTTACCAGATGCAAAAAGTGTTCTGGCTGTTTGTATGTTTTATCGCAACGTCCAATCCAAAGAATATAATTTTTATCATCAGGAGTATTGGCACGATTTGATTCGGCAACTACTGATCGTATAATTATGCTATCTCGGTTAAAATTCTTTTTGACCGCTTCTTTTTGGTATTCTGATTGAACGCATATGAGGTTACTGGATTTAAATAACTTTTTGGCCAATACTTTCCAAATTGAATTTTGGTAGATAGCATGAGTTAGATCCACTTCACCGTCATTGGCTACCATATAAACGAATTTCTTACCTGATAGTTTGCAGATAAAGGCGATTATGCCAGAAAATTTTGACAGTGCTCGTTGGACATAAATGTCCGCTTGGATTTTTTTTAAAGTTTTATAAAAGACCCAAATTTGCTTCAAGATATTATCTTTGAAATTGATTGATTTCCAGGTAGTAATATTATCAAACGTCTCTTGGTTTTTTTGTTCGAAATCAGCCACCATGAAATGACAATCTATCGACCGGTCTTTGACCAGCTGCGATGCTATCAAATAAAGCTGTACTTCAGAACCGCCAAAGGTTGACCGCACCTTGGGATTAAACAGCTGATATGATTTTGGAGCGATGAAGCAGATTTTCATGCTATTCTAATTCGATGTGGCCGGCCCATCCAGCACTAGGTTTAAATTTAAGATTAAGGCCATGAGCTTGATCGTTGTTGGAAATGATGTTTATATCGTCAGGTTGGAAATTAATCAGAGGGAAGTATTTTTCCGAAAACGATTCTCGAATATGAGGTATTTTTTTCCAATCAAAGCCCATAATCTTAGCTGAGACAAATTCCACGGCCACAGGATTGGTGCCAGCCAGAAGAACGCCTGTCTGTTTTGGGGTTTGTTCCATGGGTCCCTCACCTTCGCCGCTCAATAAACCATCGACCAAGCAGAAATATTTGCGCTGAGGCGTTTGATGCAGCTGGCCGTTTTTGTCAGCAAAAAGAATGATGTTATTCAAATCAATAATGCAGCGCCAAATGGTGTCGTTGCCATACCAGCTGCCTTCCATGACGTTCTTTAGGCTTGGTTTAGTATTGAGAGCGGCCTGTTCCATCGATTGCCTAAGTACCAGCTTCTCATAATATTTTCGAATCAGAGTGGCAAAAGGAACGGTCCACCGGGAACGTTTCAGCAAATCAAAGAAATGCCACTTGAAATACATCCAGGGGTTTTTTTTATGAAATTCATCGCCGCCTTTCTTTGGGGAACCGGCTCGGTGGTGAGCAATCCAACGCTTGTCGCCGTTGATACCGATTAGGTTTTTCATGGCTGAAGTGAGACCGGCCTTACGATGGGATTTCAGCTTTGGTACGTTAATCAGAAGATCAGCCGACAAAATAGTATTACAGATAAAGTATTCATTATGGTCTTTATTATGATGAGGCGGAACAGTGTCTTTGCCGTAGTCAGTGATTCGAAATTTATTGCTTTTATCAATCACTGGCATAAGGCGGCTTTTATCTTTCAAATCCACAACCGTATAACCCAAAGGATCACGGTCTTGGAAATCGCGCCAGCTAATCACGCCGTATTTATTCAGATAAGAAATCTCTTTGCGCAAGTCGAGCAGGGGAATGGCAATGCCATGAGTCTTGTAAAACTCGACCAAATCTTTCAGTTGACTGCCCGTAATAATCTCTTTCCAATTTGAGCTTTGAAGAGGAACATCGGCAATTATTATTTTTACTCTATAATTTGTGGCCAGTAGTAAATAATCAATAATCGGCCTGATAACAGATGCCTGAGTGATCATGCTTTTTACCCCGATCTCACCTAAAGGATGATTGCCTTTGACTAAGTTAGGTTTGATAACCACGGTTTGCCCAGGTTTTATCAAATCACGGAAAGGATTCCAGCTTGGTTGGTTTAAGTGTTCTTTATCCAAGTCCATACCCCGTAAAGCCTCTCTGATGTTTTTATAAACCTCGTTTGAAGGGTTGATATTCTGGCATATTTCACCCAGTTGTTCTAACTCAGGGTATTTTTGATCAGGGAAAAATGGCGGATCAGGGTAATTATAGGTGTTAGAAATATGAAGGTAGACTTGATTATTTTTCATGAGATAGTTTGCTAATTGTATAACGATATTTTCCCGAAGCTGAGGTTAGTATTTTATCAACATATTTGAAATTAACTCGGCAGTCTTGGCCTAAGACGTGTTTTATTTTATCTTCTATATCAATAATATCGTCATCATTTTTCTTTTCTGATGATATAATGAACACTTCAATGTCAGTAAAATCGTTTTGAACAACTTGGAATTTTTTGACCCAGGGCCGGTTATAAAAAAGGTGGGTGAAATATTCACCGTGGATTATCGTACCGTTTTTTGTACGAAAATGATCTGACACTCGGCCAGTAACGGTTTTCAATAATTTTAGTTTACGTCCGCAGCTACACCAACCATCTTTCTTTATGCTGGTATCACCGATACGGTAGCGAATTAACGGAAAAGACAAATTATAAAAAGTTGTAATAATATTTTCACCCACTTGTCCGGCTGATACTTCTTGACCACGCTCGTCTACTATTTCGAGGAGTTGAGAGAATTCAAAGATGTGAAGCCCTTCTTGCTTAGAACACTCAGCAGCAATACAGCCCACCTCTCGGGATCCGTATTGGTTATAGAGCTTGGTTTTAAAAACTTCCTCGACTAACTGTTTGACCGGCTCGGTTATAGTACCGGCTGTGGCGATAATTGCGTCAGGTGAATAGATAGATAGGGAGTTTTCTTTTACGAAACGCGCCAGTTCATAGATTGATTCGGTGTAGCACCAGACTGATTTGGGTTTGAATAAGTTGAATGAATCTACATAACGATGCATGGTTTTTTCAGACATACGGAAGCTGTTGAGTAGTTTCCGATTGTACAACCAGTTTTTCAAACGAAAAGCAGTAGTTTCTTTTCCCACTAACGTATCTCTCTCAGAACCCCAGAGCTTGATTTCTTTTTCACCCATTTCTTTTCCGATCATATGGTTATAAAAAATGTGGCTGGTAATGCCCAGGTCCCAAAACAGATTATCTTTTAAAAATTTAACCGGTATTCCTGTTGATCCGCCTGAGGTGTCGGTCCAGGTTTTTCTGGCTGCTGTTTTTTTTGAAACCAGATTATCAAATTCTTTTCTAATAATATCTTTAGTCAGGAAAGGTATTTTATGAAAATTTTCTATGTGTACATGGCCGTTTTGAACGACATTAGCTTCTGCTAATATTTTTGTATAGTACGGACAATTTTCATAAGCGTGTTTTAACAATTGCTCCAATCTGTTGTGTTGGATTTGTTCAATCTTTTCTCTGGATAGATACTCGATTGATTTTAAATACTCAAACTTTGACGGAACTGTACTCCCAGTTGATTTGAGTAATAAGTTTATTACTGGTTTACGCCAGTTGAGCATTTTTTTTATATAGATTTAAATACTGATCAGCCATATTTTTCCAACTCATTGTTTCTGCTTTTTGACGACTGGACTGACCCATTCTGATTCTTTGACTCTGATCTTGATAGATTTTTTCCAAGGCCTGAAATATTTCATGGCTGTTACTTTTTTTGATAATAAATCCATTAGATTTATCAATCAGTTCATTGGTTCCGCCTGTATCTGTGGCAATGATTGGCAAACCACTGGACATAGCTTCCAGTACAGAATTGCTCATTCCTTCATTCAAGGAGGGGAGGGCGAAGATATCAGCCGACTGATACAGCTGGATAGTTTTCTCATGCGGAATAGTGCCCCGGAATTCAACAACTGAGCCCAGTCCAATCTTATGCGCTAAATTTTTTAATTCATTTTCCAAATTACCGGAGCCAACGAGTAATAGTTTACCCGCCTGATGTTTTTTGTAGAATTGCCCGAAGCCTTCGATTAAATATTTAATTCCTTTTCTTTCTATGAGACGGGAAGTTGAAAGTATATTAAATGTTGTTGATGATTTGCGGGGCTTAAATTCATTTGCGTCAACACCATTATAGATAACCTGAAATTCCAGTTCGGGAGAGGTTTCTTGGGCAAGCTGTTTTAGACCTTGCGAATTAGTTATAACCGCTGATGCTTTTTCCCAAACCATACGACTTAGCCTCTGAAAAATAAATGTATCAAGAATTTTGAATCTAGGATTGTAAAAAGGCACATCCGATCCTCTCAATGAAACTATATAGGGAAGTTTAAGTAACTGTGCGACATAACCGCAGGGGATACCAAAAAAAGCGTGTACGAGACTATAACGCTTTTGTTTTTTTAGTTTCTTGGATAGATTGAAAGCTTTCCAGCTGTATTTGATCAGATCGGCCTCGCTTTGATATTGAAGGTTGTCCTTTTTACCAATGTCTAAGAAGTGGATGTTAATATTTTGAGAAAAGAGTTCAGTTCTATATTTGTCAACCGAGGAAGTTATTAGGTCAATCTCCAGATCGCTATTTTTTGAAAGTTCTCTTAGTAAATAGTATGTGGCATTGCCGGCTCCACCTCCCAGTGGTGGAAATTCATAATTGAGAAGTAAAACTCTCATACTAACTAAGTATCATCCCTATCTATTATTTCTTTAATAGAATAGGTAGTACGTTTTTTGTTATAATAAGTCTTGATTGCTATATCTGCGAGCAGGCCGGAGATAAATAACTGAATCCCCACTAATATTAAAAATACTGAGACAAGAGGCCAAATAGTATTTTGTAAAGAAATATATCCGAGAAAACGAGCTATGGCCATATAAATTCCCATAAAAGAACCAATGGCGCCAAAAACCACGCCTAGCCCGCCAAATAAATGTAATGGGCGAGTAGAATATTTTCTCCAAAACCAAACTGAAATCATGTCGATCAGACCTTTTAAAATTCTTTTCCAATTGTATTTAGTATCACCGGCTGTACGCGGTCGATGATTTACTTTAATTTCAGTAACGGTAAAGCCCCGCCAACGCAGCACTCCTGGTATAAAACGATGCATTTCACCAAAAAGAGTCAGGTCTTCGAAGCATTCCCGACGGTAAGCTTTTAAAGTACATCCGGAATCATGAATCCCGTCGTTGATAAAGAATTTTCTAAGAAAATCAGCTCCTCGGGAAATGAACTTTTTAGATGATGTATCTTTGCGATTATATCTCCAACCAGAAACCACATCCAAGCCTTCAGCTATTTTTTTGAGTAAGTTCGGAATATCAGTCGGGTCATTCTGCCGGTCGCCATCCATGGTAATAAATATTTCACCTTTTGCTGCTTTAAACCCCGCATCCAAAGCCGCGGTCTGGCCGAAGTTCTTTCGGAAACGAATTATTTTAATAGGAGATAGGCTGTTTAAACGTTCAAAAGTTTTGTCGCGGCTGCCGTCATCTACAAAGATTATCTCATACGGTTCGCCAAGTTTAATCATAACTTGCTTAATTTCGGCGTGCAGCGGTACGACATTGTCTTCCTCATTGTAAACCGGCACCACGACGGAGTATTTTATAGTGTTAATGTTATCCATTTTTAATATGGTTACTGTTTTTCTCGAACCAGGCAATGGTATTTTTCAAGCCTTCATTAAAGCTGGTTTGCGGCGACCAGTTCAAGAGCTCTTTGGCTTTGGTGTTGTCGGCCAGAGTGTCGTGGGGCTCTATTCTTGGTTCAGTGTTTATACTTTCGCCGCCGACAAGCTTGGCCACTTCATTGACGCTGTGATTATCGCCGTTGCCGATATTAATAACCTCTCCTTGGCCCACCTTTTGGCTTTCCATGGCCAGCATATTTGCTCTCACCACGTCATCGACATAGGTAAAATCGCGTGTTTGCGTGCCATCGCCGGTAATGGTAATCTTTTCTCCGTTTATTTTTTGCCGGTTGAATATCGCGATGACAGTGACGTAAGCCCCTTCGGTAGCCATTTTTGGACCGTAAACGTTGAAATAGCGCAGCGATACTGTTTCAATATTCCAAAAAATCGCCGCTAATTTTGCGTATTCTTCACCGACGTATTTCTGCAATCCATAAGGACTTTTTGGATTTGGTTTCATGTCTTCGCGCAGCGGAAGCGAAACCGGGTCGCCGTAAGCCGAGGATGACGCAGAGTACACGAGCCTTTTGACGCTCGCTTCTTTCGCGGCCAAAATGACGTTCAGGGTACCTTTAATGTTTACTTCATTAGTTTCAACCGGATTTTGGATTGAAACTTGAACGCGTGGTAGGGCGGCTAAATGAAAAACGCCGTCAACATTTTTAAAAAAAGGTTTTATTTCTTCAAGGTTCCTGATATCGGCATTTATGAACTTTGCCCCTGGGTGAAGATTTTCTTTTTTGCCAGTTGATAGATTGTCCAGTATTTTAACGCTGTTGCCTCTATTGATCAGACCTTTTACAAGATGTGATCCGATAAAACCCGCGCCCCCGGTTACCAGATAGTTTGCCATTTTTAATTTTATGAAAATTATTGGTGTTTTTATGTAAAATACAGGTTATATACTACCATAATTCTCGATTTTGTAAAGTTAATAAAAATGTTGCTCTGGACGATTTTTTTGATTGACTTGCGGGTATTAAATAACTACAATATAAGACATGTATTACAAAAGATTTCTTGTTTTACTCCTTTGGGTAGTCAGGCTGGCAACGCTTGGCGGGGCGGTCTTTTGTTTATATCTTGTTTTTAATCAGTACTTTTTTCCCTCTGGCAAGCTTGAAGTGGCATATGGTTTTAAAGAGGATTCGGAATACATTTCTCACCTTAGTCCTTGGCAGAGACTGCTGCCGCCCGAAGAAATTAATGGCGTATGGTCGCAGGCGATTAAGGATGATTTAGTTTATTTTGACGTCAAAAATCCGCGCTGGTTTCAATCTGTCACGGTTCAATTGACTTTTCAGAATACCAATCAGAATATTTTTGAAATAGGCGGCCGGGTCAACAGCCAGAATGGCTATCTGGTCAAGCCGCTTCAAAATCTCATGATTGACGGCTTAGATTGGCCGCGGTTGGCTGACGGCGAGACACTGCTGCTGCAAAAAGATGATATCTTCAGTTCGATTGCTGATTTTGAACGCAATGTTGCTGACGATAAGGTTATCGGCAAATATTTTTATGATTATCAAGTAGACAGACTTTTGCCTGATTACCAGAAAGCCTTGACCCGGACCGTCATTGACCACTACATCCGGGGCGATCATATAATTTTTACGTATATCAAGAATGAAGATCTTGATTTTACTTTTTCTAAAATTGATCTGAACAAATACGCCGGGCCTGATCCGGTAATCATAGATGTATTCAGCAATAAAACCAACCAAAGGATTTATCGGGGAGTGGCGGCTGATGACGGAATCGAAGATATCTCAGCCGCGTCGCCGCAACCAAAGGATGTCTCGGTGATTGTGCCCAATCTTAACGAGGGCGTCTATCGGATTGAAATTAAAGGGAATAACGATTTTATTATCAGCGGGATTTCCACCGCGCAGAAACACGTGGTTTTCTCGAGAAATATTTTTCCGGCTGATAACGAAGAATACATCCCGGGTTTTCAGCCGGGCAGTAAGCCGACAATTCTTTATACTGACGCGACTTCCTTGAGATTCAAGACGTCCCACCCAACTGGCCGGCAGACAGTCTCAATCGATAACCAGACTTTGTCGATTTATTCTGAAAATAAATACTTCGGCACCCAGTCATCTAATTTTAGCCGGCTGTATCTGCCTAAAAATGATGTGCTGATAGAATCTGACGGGTTTTTTGCTTTTTCGCTTGATCAGTATTTCTACCCTTTTCCGCTCAATGTTATAAGCTTAAACAATGAAACGGATGTTAATTCATTGGACTATATCATCAGTCATTACTCTCCGCCGGCTGAAAATGACGGCTGGTTGGTCCAAGCGCAGACATTTGACGTGGATAATTTATATCGTGATAGTGACGGTAAAATAAAATTCAGGCTCAGCGCTCCGGGCCTAAGTGACGACTCGAGCGTCATAAAAATAAGGGAAATAAAAATTATTTTTGAAAAACCGCCGCTGACATTTTCTAACCTTCTGGAAAGATTGAAAAACTTCATTATAAAATTGATTAAAAAGGAGTAAAAATGAAAGAACAATGGCGTATTGATACAAATTGGTTTTTATCTAAAGCTGGTATTTTTATTTTTATTCACGCCTTGGGCCTGTATTTATTTCTACAGATTTTCAATGCGCTGGCCGACGGATTTATCGCCACTTTTTTTAATATCAAAATGCCATTGTTTTTTGCCCTGATCGGCGGCCTATTGCTCGCCATATCCTATCAAGGCGAAGAAAAAGATGAAAATAAAACTTAGATAAGTTTTGCGTATAAGTTACGCGCTTGTTTTTTCCTAAAACACGCCTTGTCCTATTAATCGGTATTTGAATTTTGGATTGATTATTGCTATTATTAGTAACGTGCTTCTGATATTTTATCGGGCGTTATATTAAAAAAATGATGATTACTTGCCGTTTTTAATTTATTTAATAAATGATTAACAATACAAACTCATGAAAGGAGTAATTTTAGCTGGAGGAAAAGCTACGCGCCTGAGGCCCTTGACCTGGGTCACGAACAAGCATCTACTGCCCATCTATAACAAACCGATGATTTTCTACCCCTTGGAATCAATGGCCCGCGCCGGAATAAAAGAAGTCCTGCTGATTACCGGGCCGGATCATTCAGGCGGTTTTATTAATTTAATCCGTTCAGGCAATGAATTCGGGTTAAAAGTGTCTTATGAAATACAGGAGGAAGCAAAAGGATTGTCAGACGCGGTGTCTCTGGCCAAAGATTTTTCTGATAAAGGCAAAATTTTAGTTATCTTGGGTGATAATATTTTTAAGCACAATCTTGGCCAAGCGGTTTCTGATTTTGAAAAGCAGGAAAAAGGCGCGAAGGTATTTGGCCGGGAAATGCCGATAGAGGAGGCTAAGCAATATGGGATTATTGAGCTTGATGACAAAGGAACTGTCGTGTCAATCGAAGAAAAGCCGGATCAGCCAAAATCCAATTTGGTCCAGACCGGCATTTACATGTATGATGAGCAGTGTTTTGATTTCATCGATAAATTAAGCCCGTCCGAAAGGGGAGAGCTGGAAATCACCGATCTGAATAATTTTTATGTCCAGCAGGGCACCATGACTTGCGAGATAATGAAAAGCTGGTGGGTTGACGCTGGCACTTCGTTTGATGAATTATTGCGCGCCAATCAATTGGTGGCCGGAGAAGTAAGAAAAAACGGGGGGCAAAATGATTGACGGAGTAAAAATAAAAGAACTCAAAGTGCACCAGGATATTCCGGATCGGGCTGAAGACGCCAGTCGGCCGGGATTTCTCATGGAGGTGCTGCGAGCTGATGACGATTTGCTGAAAAAGTTCGGCCAGACTATTTTTACCGTGGCTTACAAAGACACGATTAAAGCTTTTCATTATCACGAAAAACAGGATGATCTTTGGTTTGTGGCCACAGGTCAGGCTTTGGTTGTGCTGTATGATCAGCGCGATGATTCACCGACAAAAGGTGAGACACAGGTGATTATGGCCGGCCGGGATGACTATAAGCTTATTGTTATACCGATCGGCGTTGCTCATGGCTACAAGGTGCTAAGCGATGAACCGGTAATGCTTTTTTATCATACGACCGAGCCTTATGACGCAAAGAATCCGGATGAGAAACGCCTTCCCCATGATGATCCGAAAATTGGTTTTAACTGGAATAATAATTAACCACGCGGCCAAGCTGATATATAAACAATAATAACATGAAAATTCTAGTATCAGGTTCTTTGGCCTTTGACCGGATTATGGATTTCCCCGGTCATTTCAAGGAACACATAATACCCGAAAAAATACACGTCTTAAGCGTCAGTTTTCATGTAAATTCAATGCGTGAGAATTATGGCGGTACAGCCGGCAATATCGCTTATAACCTGGCTTTGCTTAAAGAACAGCCGATTATTCTGTCAACCGCCGGCAAAGAATTCGATCAATACAAAAACTGGCTGGAAAAGAATAAAGTCGAAACAAAATATATTAAGCTAACCGATGATTACACGGCAGCTGCTCATATCATGACTGATTTGGATGACAATCAGATTACTGGTTTTAATCCTGGCGCCATGAAACAAGCTAGCCGGATTGACGTTGAAAAACTGAAAAAAGAACTGGCTGATGAGTTATTTGGCATTATTGCCGCTGGCAACGCCGATGACATGCTGTTTTACGCCAAAGAATATCAGCGTCTTAAAATCCCGTATATTTTCGACCCGGCCCAGCAGATACCGATTATCGGTCTGGATCAGCTTAGGTTTGCCATACAGGGCGCCAGGATATTAATTGGCAATGATTATGAGGTGGATTTGATTTTAAAGAAAACCGGTTTGGCAAAAGCGGATATCTTAAAAAAGACGGATTATATAGTAACGACTAAAGGAGATAAAGGCTCGCTGATAGAGACTAGAGACGGCAGTTTGAAAATACCGCCGGCCAAACCAAAAGCATTAAAGGATCCGACCGGAGCCGGCGACGCTTACCGGGCCGGTTTTATCAAAGGATTGTTAGGCAAATATTCGATCGAGAAAGCCGGTCGGATTGCCTCGGTGGCTGCCGTTTATCCGATTGAGCAGTACGGTACGCAGGAACACAGTTATACTGCTCAAGAATTTATCAGGCGTTACCACGATAACTATCGAGGTGATATAAATATTTAAGAATAAAAAAATGGCTAAAAAGAAAAAAATTATTAAATCATATCAGCCGGGTTTTTCTCCCGTGGCCAGCCTGATCTTTATTATAATTATTGCCATTATTGTTGGCGGCGGGCTGTATTATTTAACTACGCGTTTGGCTGATGATAACAATACAAATTCTTTTAATACGAACAAGAACACTAATGAGGCAATTACCAACTTTGACGATTGTGCGGCCGCTGGTTACCCGGTTATGGAAAGCTATCCGCGCCGATGCACGGCTGACGGCCAGACATTTACCGAAATTATAAATAATTCTGATGTTATCTTGGGCGGGGATGAAGACGAGCATGGCTGTATTGGCTCAGCTGGCTATATCTGGTGCGAATCAAGCCAGAAATGCATAAGGCCCTGGGAGGAGGATTGTCCGGCCAATGATTCCATTGAAGAACCGAGTTAAGCGGAACGGCTGTGATCTATAGATCGGCTGGCGCGGCGTAAGTATGAAACATGATCAGAGATGACAACAAAATATAAAACTTTCGAAATCAGCAAACAGGAATCTTCGCAAGGATTGATATTAGTAACGGTTATGATTGTGATCGTGGCTGGTATCATCTTTTATAATTATCGTAATCAGGAAATGATTGATTTCAACGAAAACAATGTCAAACAAGAAGCGGAGGATTCAAATATGGTTGAGGAGCCGGCGGTGAATTTAGAAACTCAGGCCGAGGCTTTGGATTATGTTAAAAGGCAGATAGTGGAGGATTATGAGATTATTAACGGGCAAAAAAGGCTTGGTCCGTTTGCCAACTGCGACCAAGATACGATAATCTTAAGCGAGTCGTCAGATGGAAATTGGGACGTAATCTGTACTTGGTACGATTCTGATCTAATACAAGTGTCGGTAATGTCTCAGGCCGGCCAGGTAATTGAAAGACCCGTTTTCATAGGCGCAGAAGATAATTAATAAAATCATTTTATGAAATTTGATGTAAAAGATTTACGCCTGGCAGCTGCCGGTAAAAAAAGAATCGAATGGGCTGAGCAGTTTATGCCGGTCTTGAGGATTATCAAAGAACGTTTTATAAAGGAAAAGCCGTTTCAGGGCGTCAGGATTTCCGCCTGTCTGCATGTCACGACTGAAACAGCCAATTTAATGCGTACATTGAAGGCTGGCGGCGCCCAAATCATCTTGTTGCCGTCGAATCCGTTATCCACTCAGGATGACGTGGCCGCCTCGCTGGTTAAAGACTATGGGATCAGCGTTTTTGCCGAGTGCGGAGAGGATCGGTCGTCTTATTATCGGCATTTAAACGCGGGCATCGACCATAAACCTCAAATTACCATGGATGACGGGGCGGATTTGGTTTCGCTGCTCCATTCAAAAAGACAGGCTTCCGCTAAATATATCTGGGGCAGCACCGAAGAAACAACAACCGGCGTTATTCGTCTTAAAAGCTTAGCGGCTAAGGGCATGTTGAAATTTCCTGTCATAGCGGTTAATGATGCCAAAACCAAGCATTTCTTCGATAATCGCTATGGCACGGGCCAGAGCACGATGGACGGAATTATCAGAGCAACTAATGTTCTGCTGGCCGGTAAAAATATCGTGATATCCGGTTACGGCTGGTGCGGCCGGGGAGCGGCTATGCGGGCTGATGGACTGGGCGCCAAAGTGATTGTGACTGAAGTTGACCATACAAAAGCGATCGAAGCGGCGATGGACGGTTTTGAAATAATGCCTATGTCTGAAGCGGCCAGGATCGGCGACATTTTTGTCACCTTGACCGGCGATATCAACGTGATCAGGCCGGAGCATTTTAAAAAGATGAAAGATGGGGCGATCGTCTGCAATTCGGGTCATTTTGACGTTGAGCTTGATTTGAAGGGCTTGAAAAAGATATCCCGGTCAGTTCGGATAGTGCGGAATTATGTCGAACAGTACACGCTGAAGGACAGTCGGCGGATAAATATACTGGCCGAAGGCCGTCTAGTAAATTTAGCGGCGGCTGAAGGCCATCCGGCTTCGGTCATGGATATGAGCTTTGCCAATCAGTCGCTGGCCGCCGAATATGTTGTTAAAAACCACAAGAAACTGAAAAAACAGGTATATCCGGTGCCTGAAAAAATTGATGAGAAAATCGCTGCTCTGAAACTTCAATCAATGGGCATCAAGATAGATCGTCTGACGCCGGAACAAAAGGCTTATCTGGCCGCCTGGGAATTGGGCACCTAATGAGCACAGATTACTGATTTATGGTAGTGGTAAATTAGATTTTTTGCGAAGTAAATAATTCAAATCGGTAAATTAAGTATGAAGAATAAAAGAGTTATTGGCGTGGTTGGTCTGGGATATGTCGGTCTGCCGTTAGCTGTAAGATTATCCAAAAATTACAGTGTTTTTGGTTTTGATCGTGATGAAAAAAAAGTAAAGAGTTTACGAGAAGGGATAGACACAAACGGTGAGGTGGCTGGAAATGAATTGATAAACCGCCGAATAGAGTATTCGTCCAAACCGGTGATATTGAAAAAATGCAATTTTATTATTGTGGCCGTGCCGACGCCCGTAAGCAATGATAAAAAGCCCGATTTAAATTTAGTAAAATCAGCTTCAGAAGCGGTTGGAGAAAATTTGACGGCGGGAGCAACGGTAGTATTTGAGTCGACCGTTTATCCTGGCGTGACTGAAGAGATTTGTGTGCCGATTATTGAGAAAAAATCTGGTTTAAAATGCGGGCCGGACTGGAAAATCGGTTATAGCCCCGAACGCGTTAATCCGGGCGATCAAGAACATACGATTGACAAAATAGTAAAAGTTGTCAGCGGCATGGATGAAGAGACGCTGAAAAACGTGGCCGAGGTCTACGGTTCTTTTACAAAAGTCCACTGGGCCCCAAATATAAAAACAGCCGAAGCCGCTAAGGTTATCGAAAATATTCAACGCGATTTAAACATCGCCTTAATGAACGAGCTGTCGCTTATTTTTGAAAAGCTTGGCATTAAAACCAATGATGTTTTGGCTGCCGCTTCGACCAAGTGGAATTTCCATCCCTATCGGCCAGGTCTAGTTGGGGGACACTGCATTGGCGTGGATCCGTATTATTTGACTTACAAAGCCCAGGAATTGGGTTATAACCCGGAAGTGATTTTAGCCGGTCGTTCTATTAACGACAATATGCCGAAGATTGTCGCCCAAAAAGTTATTAAAGCTTGCAAAGAAAAGGGTTTTGTATCGCCAAAAGTGTATGTCATGGGTTTAACGTTTAAGGAAAATGTCAAAGATACCAGAAACAGCAAAGCCAAAGTAGTAATAGGAGAATTTAGAAGAAATAATATAAAAGTAGCTGGCTGGGATCCACTATTGGAGGACTCGACTGTCAAACATGATTTTGGAGTACCAAATATTCCTTTGGCCGAGGCAACGGATTTAAACGCGGTTATGATTTTAGCCCCACATGCGAAATTCCGTGAAATTCCCACAAATGAAATTGTCAAAAAAATTCCCGATGGCGTTTTGTTTGATTTGCGGGGAATATACGATTCGGAGGAAATCGTCAGAAACGGGATAACTTATTTAACACTTTAATAACCATTAAATTTATGAAATTTCTAATCACCGGCGGCGCCGGATTTATGGGCTCTAACTTTATCAGATACTTGCTGGATAATTATCCCGAATACGAAGTAATTAATTTTGACAAATTAACTTATGCCGGCAATCTTGAGAATTTAAAAGACGTCGAGGAAAACACGCGCTACGAATTCATCAAAGGTGATATTGCCGATGAGGCGGCGGTTGATCAGGCGATGCGGCGGGGGATTGACCGAATAATAAATTTCGCGGCCGAAACGCACGTCGACCGTTCGATCCAAGGGGCCAGGAGCTTTATTATGACTGATGTTGTCGGTACCTATACTTTATTGGAAGCGGCTAAAAAGCACGGAGTAGAGCAATACATACAGATTTCAACTGATGAGGTTTTCGGCTCAACGGAAAGCGGAGAATTTTTTGAAGACACGGCTTTTGAGCCCAACAGCCCTTATTCAGCCTCAAAGGCCGGCGGTGATCATCTGGTCAGGGCTTATTGGAAAACATATGGTTTGCCGGCCATCGTCACTCACAGCTGCAATTTTTACGGGCCCTATCAATATCCGGAAAAATTAATTCCGCTTTTCATAACCAATCTGATTGAAAGTAAAAAAATACCGGTTTATGGCGACGGCCAGAACATGCGTGAATGGATATACGTGCCGGATTACTGCCAGGCGCTTGATACAATCATACAAAAAGGCGCCGCCGGCGAAGTTTATAATATTGGCTCGGGTGAACGTAAAACAAATTTGGAGGTGACTGAGATGATTTTGGAACAAATGGGCTTTGGCCGGGAGATGATCGAATATGTCAAAGACCGGCCGGGTCATGATTGGCGCTATGCCGTCAATTCGGATAAATTACGACAGTTAGGCTGGCAGTCTGAAACCAATTTTGAACAAGGACTCAGAGAGACGATTGATTGGTACAGAGAAAATCAGGCTTGGTGGAAAAAATTAAAAAGCGGTGAATATCTGGAATATTACAAAAAGCAGTACGATGACAGGAAGTAGTTTTGTCTTTACATCTGATGGTAAAGGCAGTAAAATATAAAAGATAGCGTTTAATGCAATGATACAAACGCGTCAGTCTCAGAAGCAGCGCGGATCGGTAAAAACATTTTAATTGTTATTAATAAAAAAATAGATGAAACTACTTATCATCGGTCATAAAGGCATGCTTGGCTCAGCTTTATCTGAGATTCTAAAAGACAATGAGCTTCTTTTGTGGGATTTGCCCGAAGTGGATATTACGCAAGAGACGATTATTGATAAAATGGTGGAGGAGAATCCGGAAATAGTGATAAACGCGTCCGGTTATACCGACGTTGACGGCTGCGAATCGCATAAAAAAGATGCCAAAGCGGTTAATTCAACGGGCGTTCAGTATATTGCCGAGGGCTGTGAAAGGTTAAATACGCCCATGATACATTTCAGCACTGATTACGTATTCAAGGGTGATCGCAAGGAAGGCTATAAAGAAAACGATAAAATCGACCCGATAAATTTTTATGGCAAATCTAAGGCCGAGGGCGAAAAGAATCTCCAAAAAGCGACCGAAGCACATTTTTTAATCAGGACGGCCAGCCTCTACGGACCCAACGGCATTAACTTTGTGGACAAAATGATAAAAAAAGCTGAGGCTGGCGGAACCATTCAGGTGGTAAATGATCAGTTTTCGTCGCCAACCTACACTTTTGATTTGGCCAGGACTATTAGCGAAATGATTAATATTCAGCCAGAGTACGGCATTTATCATTTAGTCAATGAGGGCCGGGTAAGCTGGTATGATTTTGCCAAGAAAATATTCGAATTGTGTAATAAAAAAGTCAATCTGGAGCCGGTATCATCCAAGCAGTATAAAACGCCCGCCAAACGGCCAGCCAGCAGTAATTTAATTAATACCCGGTTTAAAAAGCTTCGTTCCTGGGATGAAGCCTTGAAAGATTATTTAAAGTTAAAAGGTTTAATTAAGTAGCCGTTTCCAAAAACGTCCGCTGCTGTCCAGATAGTAAATGTTTTCATAGTTGCGGCTTAAGGTGAACCAGGTATCCAGGTTTTCAGCCAAAGTAACCACGCGCCTGATATTGCCGTATGATTCAAGCTCTAAAGCTTGGATTTTATTATTTTGGGAATAAATTACATAGGGCAGATTGTCAAGCCTCACCATCCGGCCGATAGCTTCACTGACCCGGTTGATCAGCTTGTGCTGGTTATTGTCTGTCCGCCATGACCAGATCTCAAAATCGTTATAATAAATAAGCTCTTTGTCTTGCGTTAGCCAGAATGCGTCTTTGGCTGGATTTGAAAATTCCGTTATACGTGATTGCGGTTCTGTCTGCTCGATAAAAAAGAGTTTGTTGCTGGACTGGTCGACAACCAGCAGATTATTGCCCGGCACCGTAATCAATCGATAATCAGCGGAGCTCGGCAGCCTGGCTATTAACCGGCTATCAAGCAGATCAGCAGGGGAGGTTGAGTAAAGATATGATGTTTTTTCGTCTTCGGTAAAGTAATAAATTTTATTGTCTTTCTGGAAGTATGATGAAATAATTTGTCCGTCACAAAACTTATTAGCTTCAATCAAAGAAAAACGGCAAAGCTTTTGTTCAGACAGAGCAAGAATCGCCGTGTCATTAATCGGGGATATAGCCGATAGTTCTTCGTTTAGCCAATTAAGCTCTTCTGATTTTTCGGGAGTGTCAAAATAAACCATCATGTGACTGTTCTGGCCGGCAGACTGGATTGAAATAATCGCTTTATTATCATCAACAACTGAATCGATTGAAATGGCCGGTTCATTTTCCCTAAGGCTTGAGATTTTTCCGGTTGCCAGATCCAGCAACGTAAGAGTTTGCCCGGCATCGTTCGCCGTAATTGCCAATACTTTATCCTGATCGGGTATTTCTAAAGTTTGCGTAAAAGCCAATGAAGACAATATTTCATTGGATAGGTTGGGGAATAATACTAAATTTTCAATATTGCTCGCGGAATCATTATCTATGGCTAAAACGCCTTCCCAGCTAAGATATCCGTCTTTTTCAAGTTTAATATTATAGGTTCCGGGATAGATATTGGAAATTGTGGCTGGTGTCTTTTGGTAAGTGTTATTATTATTTAAAAAAACTGAAGCTCCGCTTGGCATTGATTTTACGGTCAGAACGCCGGTTTTTATTATCTGCTTTCTGGACCAATCATAACGATAGCCAGCAGTATGCATCATCAGCAATGGAGCAATAATCAGGAATATTAAAATAAATGATAAATACAGTATTCGTCTTGTCCGCTGAGTCATTTTGACCTTTTTTTATTAAAACGCTACAATAAGTAAGAATTCTATATTATTCTACCATAATTGTTAATAGTGGCAACGTAACCATGGAACAATTCGTTATTGAGGGCGGCCAGACTATCTCAGGTGAAATTAAAGTAAACGGCGCCAAAAATTCAGCATTAAAAATCATTGCCTCGACCCTGCTGTCCAGTGAGGTTTGCCGGATCGACAATGTTCCTGATATAGCCGATATCAGGGCGTTGATAGACATATTGAAAAATATGGGCGCCGAAGTCAACCAGTCAAAACCGCATTGTTATGAAATATCGTGCGCCGGGATTTCGGAGCCAGTTCTTGATCCAGAGCAAGTGAAAAAGCTCCGCGCTTCGGTCGTCTTGCTCGGTCCGCTCTTAGCCAGATTTGGCGAAGTCAAATTTCCCCATCCCGGCGGCTGTGTGATCGGCCAGCGGCCAATCGATATTTTTTTAGACGGTTTTCGAGCCTTGGGCGCTGAGGTTTATGAGCAAAAGGATTATTATCATTTCAAGGTAAAAAAGCTGACCGGGACAACTTTTGTTTTTCCTCGAATCAGCGTTACTGCCACTGAATCGCTGATTTTAGCTGCGACATTGGCTAAGGGCAAGACTACTCTGAAGTTCGCTGCTTGCGAGCCTGAAATCGAGTATATGGCTGATTATTTAAACCAGCGGGGCGCGAAGATAAAGGGCGCCGGGACGCATACCATCGAAATAGAAGGCGTTAAAAGTATTGCCGGCGGCCCGACGAAAATAATTCCTGATCGCTTAGAAACAGGAACTTTCGCTATTTTGGGAGCATTAACCGGCAGAGAAATAACTATTACTGATTGCGAGCCTAAACATCTGGAGGTACCCTGGAAGATATTTCAACAATCAGGCATGAAATTTGATTTGGGAAACGACTTTGTAAAAGTATATCGGTCACCCGAATTAAAACCAGTTAATCTGATTACCCATGAGTACCCCGGCTTTGTAACTGATTTACAGGCGCCGTTTACGGTTTTGATGACTCAGGCTAAGGGCATGAGCCTTATTCACGAAACAGTCTATGAGGCCAGATTATTTTATGTTGATAAGCTGAATAAAATGGGCGCTAAGATAATTATGTGCGATCCGCATCGCATCGTTGTTCTCGGACCGACTAAACTTTATGGCGGCAAGCTGGAAAGCCCTGACATCAGAGCGGGCATAGCTCTGGTTATCGCCGGTCTAATCGCCGAAGGAAAAAGCAGCCTGGGCAATATTTATCAGGTAGACCGCGGCTATGAAGCAATTGATAAACGGCTTCAAGCACTGGGCGCGCGGATTGAAAGGACGGAGGATAATGAACAGTCAGCCTAACCAGCCTGAACGAACGAAGAGATCACGTACCTTGCTTAAGATCCTGCTTGGTTACCTGCTTTTTTCTTTAGTTGTTCTGACTTTCTTTGTTGGTTATTTCTTCGGCAGCTATCGGCCAAATTCAATTTCCGGAGCCAAGGTGATTACCCAGATTTTAGGCCAGGCCGATGAGTTTGTTGAAGACAAATCAATTGATTTTACTTTATTCTGGAGTGTTTGGGACTACATCGATGAGCAGTTTATTGATCAACCGTTCAACGAGCGCCAGGCTTTTTACGGCGCCTTAAAAGGCATAGTCGCATCAATCGATGATCCTTATTCTGTGTTTTTGGATCCGGATGAGGCTAAAGAATTCGATATTGAAATATCAGGCCAGTTTGAAGGGATCGGCGCTGAAATTGGAATTAAAGATGAACAGTTGGTGATTATCGCGCCCTTGTCTGGTTCACCAGCAGAAAAATCAGGACTTTTGGCCGGTGATGCGATATTAAAAATTGACGGTCTGGATACTTACGGCTTGTCAGTTGATCAGGCCGTCCAGATGATCCGTGGCGAAAAAGGTACAGATGTTGCGCTTAACATTGTTCATGAAAATAGCTCGGAGCCGCTTGATATAAAGGTTACACGCGATACAATTACTACGCTGAGCGTTGAATGGGAGACGCTTGAAAATAACATTGCTTACGTTGAAATAACCAGTTTTTCAAACGATACGGTAGAACAGTTCTCTGAAGCGGTTAATAATATTTTGTTGGATCAACCAAGCGGACTTATTCTTGATTTGAGAAATAACCCCGGCGGTTACTTGGATGTAGCGGTTGATGTGGCTGGAGAATTTATTGAAGATGACTTGGTGGTTACGGAGCAGTTTAGCAATGACAAAAAACAGGAATATTACTCCGATGGTCTGAACCGCCTTAAAGGGCTGCCGTTGGTAGTGTTGATCGGGCCGGGTACGGCCTCAGCCGCTGAAATACTGGCCGGCGCGCTTCAGGATTATGATTTAGCCACGCTGGTCGGACAGAATACGTTTGGCAAGGGTTCGGTTCAGGATTATACTGAGTTTGAAGATGGCTCTAGTCTTAAATTGACGGTGGCTCACTGGTTGACGCCGCAGGGCCGCTCAATCACTGATACGGGCATAACACCTGATATTGTGATAGAATACAGCTATGAAGATTATCAGGCTGGCATTGACCCGCCCCTGGACAGAGCTATTGAAATATTGATAGAACCATAATGGCACAAAAATTAGAATTAACAGTTTACGGACAGGTACAAGGTATTAATCTTCGTTCCATGATAAAGGTTAAGGCCTTAGATTTGGGAATAACCGGATATGTCATGAACCAGGAAGATAACGCTGTTAAAGTGGTAGCTGAGGGCGAAAAAGTGAAGTTATTAGCCCTGATTGACTGGCTGAACACGAAACCGGGACACAGTGTCATACATCGCATGTCTGACAATTGGACAGAGGCCAGCGGCGAATTTGATAATTTTGAGATTAAATATTAAAAAAAGTGAAAGTAGTATTAATTAAACCAGTTCCGAAGCTAGGTTCAATCGGGGATGTTAAAAATGTGGCTGATGGCTATGCGAGAAATTTTTTAATACCCAATAAATTGGTAATTGCGGGGACATCGACTAATTTAAGGGAAGCCGCCCGGCTTAAACAATTACAGGCCGGGAGAGTTAAATCGCGATCTCAAAACGATGAAAAATTATTGAAAGTTTTGCCGGATTACTCCCCGGTTTTTAAAGTAAAAACTTCAGCCGAGGGCAGATTATTCGCTGGTATCGACGCCAAAGATATTATTCAGAGAATAAAAACCGATCTTAAGCTGGAACTGACGCCAGCGCATATAAAGATGGCTAAACCAATCAAAGAAGCGGGCGAGCATCTAATAAAAATCATAATCGCCAAAAAAGAAATTGATTTAAAAATAACGGTCAAAGCGGAGAATGAAAAATAGAAAATACATTTTTGTCATCGGCGGCGTGCTATCGGGTTTGGGCAAGGGGATAGCTGTTTCTTCCACCGGCCTGCTTTTAAAGAACAGAGGCTTTAAAGTAACATCGTTAAAAATAGACCCCTATGTCAATGTTGATGCCGGCACCATGAACCCGACTGAGCATGGAGAAGTTTTTGTAACTAAAGATGGTTTGGAAACTGACCAGGATATTGGGAATTATGAGAGGTTTTTAAATACAGACCTGACAAGCGACAATTACATGACAACTGGTGCCGTGTATTTATCGGTTATCCAGAAAGAAAGAAATTTAGAATATAAAGGCCGTTGCGTCGAGGTAGTTCCCCATATTCCGGAAGAAGTAATCAGAAGAATCAAGTTGGCCGGTAAAAAAACTAAGTCCGATGTTGTGCTTATAGAAATCGGCGGTACGGTTGGCGAATATCAGAATTTACTTTTTCTTGAAGCGGCTCGTATGATGCGTCTAGCCGAACCCGAGAATGTTATTTTTATTTTAGTCAGTTATTTGCCAATACCAAACAAAATTGGTGAAATGAAAACCAAACCAACCCAATACGCAGTCAGAACTCTGAATTCAGCCGGCATCCAGCCGGATTTCCTGCTGTGCCGGGCTGAGAAACCTTTAGATAAGCCGCGACGAGAAAAACTGGCTGTTTTCTGCAATATGTCACCGGATAGCGTCATGGCGGCAGTCGATGTTGATAATATCTATAAAGTGCCGATGAATTTCGAGAGTGAACGCCTGACCAGTAAGCTTCTTAAGAAGCTTAATTTAAAAAGCCGGGTGAATAATTTAAATACCTGGAAGAAATTAGTAGGCCAAATGTCAAAAGCAAAGAAAGTGGTCAAAGTAGGCATAGTCGGTAAATATTTTGCCACCGGTAATTTTACTTTAGCCGACTCGTATATTTCCGTAATCGAGGCGATAAAGCACGCAGCTTGGTCACAAAATCTAAAGCCAGAATTGCATTGGATTAACTCCGAGGATTATGAAAAAAATAGTTCCTCAGTGGCTGACCTTAAAAATTACGACGGGATCATTGTGCCGCAAGGTTGGGGGCGCAGGGGCGCTGAAGGCAAAATATCGGCGATTAAATATTTGCGCGAACATAACATTCCATATTTAGGCCTCTGTTACGGTATGCAGATGGCGGTAATTGAATTTGCAAGGCATGTGGCTAAATTAACCAGGGCTAATTCAATGGAAATAGATGATAAAACGCCGCATCCGGTAATCCACATCATGCCGGAGCAAGAGAAATATCTGGCCAAGAAGCAGTATGGCGGCACAATCAGATTGGGTAATTGGCCGTGCCGGATTGCGCCCAATACAAAAGCTGAAGAAGCTTATGGAAAAAAAACCAAAATTATTCAAGAGCGGCATCGGCATCGCTATGAATTTAATTTAGCCTACCGCCGTCAGTTGGAATCGAAAGGCTTGGTAATTTCGGGCACCTCCCCGGACGGTAAGCTGGTTGAGGTGATTGAGTTGGCTAATCATAAATTTTTTGTCGGAACTCAATTCCATCCGGAGTACCGTTCGCGGCCCGAGAATCCGCATCCTTTATTTATAGAGTTTGTCAAATCTTGCAGCCAGAAATAGAATAATAAATAGCTAAAACCCGCACTAAGTGCGGGTTTTATATTGGCTGACAATTTATTTATTGGCAGGCACTATATTTACGAAAACCGACTTTTTAAGCGTGCCGTCAAAACGTTTACGTTTTTTCCTGGTAAATTGGACCACGCCGTCTGTTTGGGCCATTAATGTGTCATCGCCGGTTCTTTTTACATTTTTTCCAGGCTGAAATTTAGTACCACGCTGTCTGACAATTATATTTCCTTGACTGACGGTCTGACCGCCAAATAGTTTGATGCCCAGTCTTTTGCTTTGCGAGTCGCGGCCTAAACTGGTAGAGCCCCCTGACTTTGTATGTGCCATAACGTTCTAATTTTAGAATTATATTTAGTACTGAAAACCAGTTTATCGCTATTCAATAGTAATGTCAAGATCTAATTGCTTGAAAGGATCGCTTTTCGAGCCAGTGTTTTCAGATAGCTTGGTTTTTTCTTGATGAAAATTAATAACTTGTTCCAATTTGTCGTTTTTTATTTTAATCTCTCGAGCAGACAGCTGACTTTGTTGAACAATCGGCGGATTAAGTATTGATTCATTAATCGTCTGATAATTTGAGAATACAACCCAGATGATAAAAAGCAGACTGATTATCCAGGCGATTTTTATCAAATGTTTCTGCAGATTGTCTGTTTTAATTTTTGCCATATTATTGCCAATAGCTAAGACCGGATAAATTGGCCCTTAATATACTGTTATTGTTTTTGGGCTCTGTATCTTGCGACAAACTGGTACGGCTGATTTCCAGTTTGTTAAATGACAGATAATAATCCAGACTTTCGAGATGACTAAGATACTCGATGATATTGTCGTATGTACCCGTAGGCGCGATTGTAACTGGATGCTCAAATATCTCATCGTTTTTGTCTGGTAATTCTGGCAAAGTCATATTTTCACTGACATCATTGTCGGTAGCTATTTTTTCAATCCCTGTAATAAATTCCAGCAGTTGATTTTTACTAATAAAATATTTATTTAGTTCATCATTTTGCTCAATCAGCTGATTGATGTCGTCGGTAATGTTTGATTGGTTGTATTGGGATTCGAGAATGGTTTTATCAATTCTTTTTTCGGTGATTTGCGTACGTAATTCCTTTATCGATTTAGTCATCGGCAGATATACGAATACTAATAATCCAGCAATAATAAGTACTGTGCCGATGATCGTAACAATAGTTTTTTGATTAGATATTTTCATCGCTGGTGTTAGGATTTATAAATACTCCGCTTAAGGTAAAAGAAACATCTTCTTTTTTTATAAGATTTGAAATCGGCGAAGCAATCTGGCTTAAAAAGGGAAGTTCTTCAAGAGAATTTTTGAAAGCTAATAAATCATCGCGCGTCATGGCGTAACCCTCAATTTTAAAAACCTGCGCTTGGCTGTCGAATTGCATGTTTTTTAATTGTATGTTATCGCTGACCGTCATGCCCACCTGAGCCAAGATTTCTGACCATTTGGTATAGCCGCTTTGTATATTTGATAAATATAAAATTTTATCGTTAATTTTGTTGATTATTTCATCGCGGTTGTCGTCACTCGCGCTGGTTAGAGATTGTTTGGCCTCGTCGATATCGTTGTTTAATTTCTTTAGTTCATCGCTGAGCCAGAATCTTGTGCCGATAGTTATAATGATAGCCACGAGGCAGCAGATCGCAATGACGAGAAGCGATTTTTTTAAACGAGAAAATCTGACTTCCATTGTCAGCTGTTTTCTTTTTTCTGGTGATAATAAGTTTAGTATGATCATTTAATGTCTTTTAAAGCCGAGGGCATGCCCATGAGACTTAATCCGAGTACCGTGAATTGTGATAAATGCTGGCGGCTTGGAATTATTTTATTACGTTTTAACTGATCTAATTTTATCCATGGATTGCCCAGATATACCCGCAAATTAGTTCTTTTGCTTAACTCAGGCCCGATATTTCTAAGATTGGCGCCGCCGCCCACTAGAATTACTGAATTAATTTTTTGCGCGCCGGGTGATATTTTTTGATAATATTCAGTCATTTTTGTAATCTGTTTTCCGATTTGATCAATATATGGCATAAGTATCTTGGGTATGGCCGCCCGACCCCGATTAGGATCCAGACCGCACAGTCGTTTGGCGTCCTCGGCTTGGTTTTGTGAAAGTTTTAATTTTTCAGAAACCATTTTAGTCATCGCGGCCCCCGAAACATTCTTGGATGAAGCGCTGAAAGTGACCGCGCCTTGATCAAATACAAAGAAAGTCGAGCGTCTTAGACCCAGGTCTATTATCAGGGCAGTAGTATTATTTTCTTCTTTTTCTGGTATTAGGGCGTTGGCTATGGCAAAAGATTCGATTACCAAGGCGATCGGCTTAAGATCGGCCGATTCCAGAACATTTGTGTATGAATCGGCGATGTTTTTCGGGATGGCGCAAACCAGTACTCTTATCGAATCGCTGACCCCGCCGGTTTTTATTATCCGCCAGTTTATATATATTTCATCGTTAGCATAGGGGATGTGCTGCGATGCCTCCCATTTGATCGTATCTTCCAGCTGCTGGCTTTCTACTGGTGGCACTTCAATAACTTTGGTGAATGATTTGCGCTCTGGTAACGAAGCGACAACTTGCTTAGTTGAGAAATGACCATAATTTGTTTTGGAAAACATCTTTTTAATTATCTCGGTTAAGGCGGCCGGATCAATTATCTCGCCGTTTTTTATTAGTCCTTCCGTCACGGCAGTCTGGCTATACGCTTCAAAGGAACTGCTTCGGCCCTGGCCTTTTAATAAAGCAGCTCTCAATATCAAATCACTGATATCAAGGCCGAGAGCTTTTTTATTATTGTTAATTAAGGCCATTATTTTAAGTCCGTTTATTTTATTATTGTAACAGGAAAAAAGTTAATTTAAAAGTTTTCGCCCTGTAGCAGTTCTTCCCAAGAAATAAACGTGTATTCACCGGAAGTTGGAAAAGACGGTGGCGGCGAGTAAAGCAAAAAAGGATCGTAAGTTGTTTCATTTATCTCATAACCTGATATGACCGGACAGGTATCGCAGCTGACCCAGCTGAAAGTCCAGACCGTGTTTGTAATAATTGATCCAAAGACTTCAATTTTATCCCTCAAATGCCAAGGAGCGTACCAATCGGGATAGTAGTATCTGAAGACGTGGCCTTTTTGGGCAAGCATGGCGGCATCAATCTCCAGTCTGTCATCCGATCTCAGAGGGATTAATATGTCTTTTTGGGCGATCAGGCCAAGCACGGAAGAATCATGATTATCAACATCATACGTGATGTCGTTTTGTATTCGGATGCTGGTATTAGTCGCCGGGACGTCGGGAAATCTGGCCGAGGCAACCAGCACCCGTCCATTTACCACACCATCAATCCATAAATTATCTTCAACGAATACCAAACCGTTCTCCGGAATAGCGTAATTCTGAACAAAAGTTCGATCGCTCCAGCTGTTTGATTCCTGAACCCATTGGGTGCCATTATAGCCCCAGACTGCCGGCCATAGCCCGGTGATGCGATAAACATCGAAAGTTCCATTGGGCAAAAATGACAGCAGATAACCCAGATTGCCCGATGGGTCTAAGTAGACTCCTTCGGCGATCGCCGCGTCGCGAATATTCGACAGATCAATCGTTATGGAATCAAAGTCGATGGAATCAACCGGGAATTCCCAATACATGGGATCTTCGCCTATACCCCAGACGCCGGGTTTTTCTTCATTACTACAGCCGTGCTCTGGTCCGCAAATGTATGTTTCGCGGGCTGAAGTCATGCGCGCGTTGCCCTCGCCGTCCATTCTAATCCCGCCATTCGAGTGAACTTCGCCGTGAATCTCCTCAGTTTCCCCAAACCATATGTTACTGTTTGTTAAATAAGCAAAACGAGCCAATGATGGTATGCCATATCTGACCATGACTGTTCGTTTGACGTTAGGGCGTTCGTTGGTCCAGCCAGTTGATTTTATTCTGACTATTGTTGAGCCGGGGTCTGGCGGTGTGATTTCCAAAGCGTACTGTCCGATAACGTCTCCTAAAGGGTCGTAATAATCATGGATAAACGGGCCATTGGTATCGGTGGGTATAATAAGTACGATATACATGCTTTCAGCGCCAACCGCGCCTGTAGCCATATTGCCACCTAAAACCACTTCTCCCGAAAAATATTTTTTTTCATAAAGATTAAGCGTGTTAACCCCGATATCATTAACTTGAATTGAATTGCCGGTTTCCGTAAAATTATTCTGCAGCCAATCAGGCTGGCTGGTAGCCCGGTCATCATAAGCAACATACACATTAGCTTCGCGATTAATTTGGAAGCTCATGAATTCGTCATCACCGTTGCTTTTATCATCATTGGCGGTCTTGATCCACAATGCGCCAGTATAGTCGCCGGGAATTGAAAGCAAGGTATAGTTCCTGTCTATGTAGTATTCATCCCCGATGTTTAAATATGCCGGTTCATATGATCCAGGCATGATTCCCGTCGCTGAAAGGATTGGGCCCGAGGCACCGGTGCCATCTTGAAAATCTTCACCATCGTGCGCTAAATGCCAGCGGTAATAATTAACACCCGACTCGGCGATCGATAGCGCTCGGTGCCAAGATACTTCGCGTATACTTTGTTTATGCTGCGTGGTAATTAATGTTACCAGCCCGCCCATAATAAGAAGGAAAATACTGGTGAATACCAGGGCCATAACAAGTATCGAGCCCTTTTGATTTTCTATTTTTAACAAAATCATTATAAATTGATCTTTAAATTTCTTATTTGGACGTCCGACTGTAACTCTATATCATCAGGCGAAATTGTCGGAGTAACATTGACTTTCAAATAGACGTTAATCAATTTTGTTTCAACTAAGCGCGCGGGAGCCGGCAGAGGATTATTTATGTCATCGCCCGGGTAGTTGCCATTGTAATAGGTGAATATAGGAGCCATGCCATTTTGTACATATTCAGACACAACCGCAATCTGTTCAGTGTCAACCGGATAGCTGATTGGATCACCGGTTGGTTCCACCACCCCTTTTTTTAAAGTAGTATTGTCCAAAAAGTATCTTATTCTTTCGGTGGCCAGATCAGCATCCACGTCGCTGAAGAAAATAATTTCCTGGTCGTTGGCCGTTTGGAGTATATATGAACCATCGTCGCCGGCCGCCGCCTCCCTGATTTCTTTTACCATTTGCTGGATGCCGCGTCGGGCGTTTTCTACGGCCGTATATTGTTCACTGCCATATTGCTGCACCTTTGACCCCTGAACAAAAAACATATACAGTATCGCCAGGGCAATTCCGAAAACAGTCAGCGAAATCATGGCTTCGATTATAGAAACACCCCTGATATCTTTCTTTATTGTCATTGGCTGGTCATAAAAATTTCTATGCTGGTTGCGTTTTCAACCCAGATTTCCATGTGGTAATTATCATAACCGGTTAAAGCGGCGTCCAGGCTATAATTCATGTTATTAAGACCCGAAAAAAAAGTTTGACCATAAGCCGTGGTATTTTGGGTTACATCATAAGGTGGCAGGGCGGCATAAAGATGAACCTCGGCATTTTCCAGCAGATCACCAGTTTCGCTGCGGACGGTTACCAGAAGTGAATTTTCGGTATGCGGTGATAAATAAATATCTACCATGTGGTCCGTATTGGGTAGTAAACTGATGGGGAGAGCGGGCGAGGAACCGGCGATATCATACCCGATTGTTGGATTGTCGATAATAAACTCATAGCTGTCCCATTCCATATTGTTCAAGGTAAGTGTACCAGCCCCGTCGGTCGCCAAGTCATAATTATATTTATAGATTGGATTTTCTTCGCCATCCGTGCCAATGGTTTTTGAGCCGCGCAGAGTAAAATCTACGCCACCCAGCGGTGACTCATCTAGATTCTTAGTATTTATGGTTAAGCTGCCGAGCAGATCAATTGAAAAACTTGTTTCAGTAACTACGCCGTCAAAGATGGTTATCGGCGGCGGATTAGGATTCGGATTATTAACCGGATCAACCTCGTAAGTTTGATCAGCGCTATAGCCAGCCTTGGTGACAACAATGTCGTATGATTCGACGGCCGGAGGCATCCCGGGTAATATTAGTTTTCCATTTGCCGTTGTTTGAGTATTTATATTTACCACCGGATCAATATCGGTATTTTCTATGTGCACATCAGCCATTGGTACAGGATCGCCTTCGGCGTCAAACACAATTAACGATAGAGTGCCTCCTGTAATGTCTGTTTCAATCCCTTTTGGCGAAACATCGGTGATCATAATGACCGGATTGTCGTTCAGCATCCGGGGCCAGCTTACTTCTACTCTGATTCTTTTATAATCAGCATTAAAAAGATCTTCAGGTGTCCCGCCGGCTAAACCATCAAACGGGTCGTCAATATATATAATGCTTGTTTCGACTGAATAATTAATTCGGTTAATCGAGATTGTTTCCATCTGCGGTATTGTCCCGCTTGGAATGCCGGAAACCGTTCCTACATCGTCGTATCTTAAATTGCGAACCATTTCCAAGCGTTGGTTGGCCAGGGCGGTGGCGTCAATTCTGGCTCGGTTGTCGCCAAGCACCTTTATGCCAAGATTGAAAAGTGAATAAAGTCCGATCATAACCAAAGAGAAAATAGCCAGGCTCACAAATACCTCTATAATAGTTACTCCCTTTTGATTTATTTTTTTCATGGACTAGAAAACCTCGACCAAGTTATACATCGGCATAATTATAGCAATAGCGATTATCGCCACGCCGCCACCCAAAATTAGCATTAGTATTGGTTCGATGATTGTGGCCAAACTCGACATAGTTTGTTCAACATCGTCTTCGTAAAACAGGGCAATTTCCTCCGAAATGGTGTCGAGCGTTCCGGATTGTTCGCCGACATCTACAATTTGTGTTACCACTGGCGGAAAAAGTTTTGGAAATTGGTCAAGAACAGAGGTGACCGTTACGCCTTGCTTTACCTTATCGGCCGCCAAAAGCATCACCTCTTTGTAATAGACATTGCCGAGGGTTTTAGAAATGATGTTGAATGACTGGATAATTGGTATGTCGGTTTTTAAGAGCGAGCTCAGGGTCCTTGAAAAACGAGCTAAATTAATTTTTTTTACGATGTTGCCGAAAACCGGCATGACCAACAGCAATTTGTCAAAAAGTCTTTTGCCTGATTTAGTTTTAATAAATCTGATAAGGCTGAAAACGAACAAGATTAAGCCGCCGATTACAAACATAGAATTTTTTGAAGCAAAACCGCTAGTGGCGATCAGTATTTTAGTAGCCATCGGCAACTCGACCGACGTTTCTGCATACAGGCTGGTGATTTTTGGAATAACAAAGATAAACATGGCTATGCCAATGCCGATCATGACGATCAAAATAATTGCCGGATAAGTCAACGCGCTTTTAACTTTTGAAATTAAATGATGATCTTTTTTCATCTGGATCGTCAGTCTTTTTAAAACTTGTTCCAGCTGGCCCGATACTTCGCCCGCCTCGACCATGCTGATAAATATTGGTGAAAAAACTTTTGGATAAATTCGCATTGAGCTAGCCAGAGTTTTTCCTTTTTCAACTTCCTGGCGCAGGTGATCTATTATTTTTGCGAAGTATTGATTCCGTGCCTGAAGCGATAGCGTTTTCAGCGCCCGGGCGATCGAAAAACCCGTTCGAACCATAACTTCTAGGTTTTGGGTGAAGAACATCCTGTCAACTAAAGACACGCGGCTAAGCCTGTCCAGCCAAGTTATTTTACCGCGAGCTTTTTCTTTTCTGATCGGTGTAATCGAGATTAAAGAAAAGCCCCCCTTTTTTAGCTTGATTTCCAGTTCTTCCTGATTGACGGCTTGTATTTTTTCCTTTTTAACATTGCCGTTGGAATCCTGGGCTGTATATATATATTCCGCCATTTTTAATCTTGGGTTACTCTGATTACTTCTTCAATTGTAGTTATACCCATTTTTGCTTTGATAAAGCCGTCTTCCAGCATGGTAATCATTTCTTTTTGGCGAGCGGCTGTCAGCAGATCCTCGCCGGATGAGTTTTTTGTTATCATATCGGCTATTTTGTGGTCGATTTCCAAAACCTCATAGATGCCGATCCGGCCTTTGTATCCGGTTTGATTGCATTCACGGCAGCCTTTGCCGCGGTAAAAAAGAAGCGAGCTGGGTGAGACTTTGGACGAAGATATTGCTTTCTCTTTTTCCAAGGTGTTTAACAACTCTTTGAAATTGATTTGTTTTTCCAGCTCCAGGATCGCCTTCTTGCTAAGATTGTAGCTGACTATGCAGTTCGGGCAGATTTTTCTGACAAGTCTTTGAGCCATCACGACATTGGTCGTTGAAGCTACTAAAAAAGAAGGAATGCCCATTTCTCTAAGGCGTGGCAGGGCGCCGACCGCGTCATTGGTATGCAGTGTTGAAAGAACCAGATGACCGGTCATGGCTGCGTTGGCTGCGATCTCGGCGGTTTCCTGGTCTCTGATTTCGCCGACCATGATTATATTCGGATCCTGCCTTAATAAAGCGCGAAGGCCGATCGAAAACGTGAAACCGATTTTTGTATTAACCTGGCTTTGGTTGACTCGCGGCATGCGATACTCAATCGGGTCTTCAATGGTTGAAATATTAACGCCCGGCCTGTTTAACAAATTAAGAATAGTATAAAGTGTCGTGGTCTTACCGGAGCCAGTCGGACCCGTTACTAAGATCATGCCGTGCGGTCTCTTGATATTCTTCTTTACCAAATCATAGGCCTTGGTCAGCAGACCGATTTGTTCCAAAGACAATATCTGAGCGGATTCGTTTAAAAGACGAAGAACAATTTTTTCGCCATCAAATACCGGGATAATTGATACGCGAAAAGCGACATTATATTCATCGGTACTTACCTTAAATCGGCCGTCTTGAGGAAGGCGATGTTCGTCAAGTTTTAAATTGGATAAAATTTTTATTCTGGCAACAACGCCCGACTGAATTTTTTTAGGCAGCGTCATTACCTCTTTAAGTATGCCATCAATGCGATAGCGGACGATGACGTCTTTTTCGGTTGGTTCAATGTGGATATCAGAGGCGTTTTCGTATATGGCGTATTCCAGCAGGGTTTCGACAATTCTAATGATGGGCAGATCCTGAGCTAGTTTTTTTAAATCAGTCTTATCAGCGGCCAATTCCTCTTTTTCGCTGGGTTTTGCCATTTCCTGAAATTTTGCTCTGATGCCTTTGTGGTATTGCTTGATAACCTCTTTGATAGATGCCGGGCTGGTTACGTATATTTCAGGTACTGAATTTATTTTCTTTTTTAAAAACTCAATGATTTCTAGATTAGATGGATCAGTCGTGGCAAACTTCATGGTATCGCCATCCTTTTCAAAAGCCACTATCTGATGCGTCTGAACTAGGTTTTCAGGCACAATTTGCAGCAGGTCTTTTCTGATAATCTTTTTTTTCAAATCTATAAAAGAAACGCCAAAGTGATTGGCGATGTTTTCATAGAGTCCGTTTTCCGACAATATTTTCTGTCTTATCAGATAATCGGAAAGCGGAATATTTTCGTTCGATGCTTCGTTAACCGCTTTTTTTAGTTCACCTTCGGGTAGTATTTTTGATTTCAGTATTATTTGTTGTATTTGTTCTTGTTTCAGCATTAAAAAATTCTTATTTTATGCATATATTATATCACAGAAAAAATAATTCGTCAACTAAAAAATTAGGTTAAATCAACCGCCTTACTATTTATTTATGATGGATTATTATTCGATGTTATATATCCAGACAGAGTAGCCGAGTTTTTCCACTGGTTCGTATTCAAGCAACCAGCTGTATTCATTGTTTTTTGAAAACAAGCCTGATACGCTGATGGCCACGGTGCCTTTGAAGTTTGGTAAATACTTTATCTGATCATTAGTGGGCGGAGATTGATGCTCTATGCCGTAAGCCTCCGGATAAGCGGTTCCGAAATAATGAAAATATATTTTGCCGAGATTATGCCTATCAATATAGTTCTTGAGAGCATACAGTTCTTGTCCCCAGTCGATATTCGAGTCCAGCAGGTATTTATGTCCTTGGTCTGGTCCGCCGACAGCAACGTTGAAGTATGACAAATAATTTGGATATATTGAAAGCGACATGGCTACATAAAATACCAGACCTATGGCCAACGCGCTTTTAATCGGCCGGGCGTATTTTTTTATCGCCAGCCTGGTTAGCCAGCCGATCATTACGAAGATAAACGGATAAACGGGCAATAAATGCCTGACACCAAGATTAAGCTTGCTGGTCAGCGTCCAAATTAAGTAAAGCGTCGGCGTCAGGATGATAATGTACCAGTCTAAACGAATATCTTTTAATTGAACAAAAAATTGTGTCAATTTGGCCTCAGGTTTTTGCCGAACGCTTTTTTTTATTGTATTAATCAGCCATTTAATGAATAATGCTAGCAACAAAAAGGTTAGCAACAACGTAACAAGCGGTGTCTTGACCAAAAATGCAATTATAAAATAATACCACCAGCCGACATCCGAATGATTACCTAATAAATATGAAGTATGACCCCAGTAATTGTGATTAGCCAGTACGGCAAAACCCTTGGCGTAGGTAAATGCCGGAATAGGGATCTTTTTTGCCAAATTTTCGGTCAGCTGTCCCAAACCGGTTTCAGTATCAGTTGCTATATTGATGAATTTAAGCCATGGTTTATCGAATTCCTGCTGTGATTTTCCAGGGGCGAAGGCGGCCGAAACTTCGGGATCGCTGTAAGGTACTTTAACTTCGAAACCATATGTCGCCCAGACTACTAAAAAACCAATAACCGCAGTGAATAGAACTAGTTTTTTAATCGAGAACGCTTTATTCATTTCGTCTGGCGGCAACGTATTCCTTGGCCAGCCCTGAAGTTTGGCGATTATCAAATACATTATAATCAAGGGTATTAATATGACGGCGGAAAATTTTGCCACCAGCGCCAAACCGAAAACAAGGCTGAAAATTACTGCTCGAAGCAATGTTGGCTTGCGCATGAATCGGGAGAAGAAATAGAGAGCGGCTATCATAAAAGCAGCTATGCCTAGATCAGTTGTGATCCAGCGCGAATGTGCGATAACGGTCGGATCAAACGCGTAAAATAGTAACGCTATCAAACCGCCCAAGGGGCCAAACAAATCTTTTGACCATTTGAAAATAATCAATCCCAGGAGTATACTGAGTAGCATAATAGGTAATCGAGCCCAGAATAACAGCCAGAAATGATCAATTCGATTGTTATATAGCAAATACTGTCCGGCGGACCATTGTTCATTTCTTTGCCAGCCTGGATTTTCCTCAATCGGATCAAGATTCATAAACAGCAAGGGAAAGGCGCTCAGCATCTTTATTAAAGGCGGGTGTTCCGGATTAAGCGTAAAATCATTGGTGGTTAAATAAGAATAACCGGCTGCAATATGAGGCGCTTCATCAATAATTTGTGATTTTTGCATAGCACCTGTGATTTCAACCGCCAGCATAATAACCAAAAGAGCCACCACGATAATTTTGTAGTGATGTTTGATCAAATTAATCATAGTCTTTTAGAAATTAAACCTAAGTCCAAGTATTTTAATTTTGCTAAAGAAAAAATTGTAATCTTCGGGGCACTCTTTTCTTTGTTTGTAAACGGTCTTACCTGGTGGTTACTTTACAGTAAATATCATGGTTACTCAGAGTATGTGCCTCTTCATTATAACATCTATTTCGGAATTGACCTATACGGACCGTGGCAGAAAATACTGCTTATTCCAATTACCGGTTCGGCGGTTTTCTTTATCAATATTATTTTATCTTATATACTATATAAGCGGGCGAAAATATTAAGCGTTTTTCTGATCCTTAGCATGATATTGGTTCAATGCATGTTAATCGGTTCAGCCTGGCTTATAACCCATGAATTAGTAATTTAAAAATGGACTTAGCGGGAAATTTTCCGATCATAAAAATTTTTTTTCTGACTGTGCTGTCTTTTATAGTTACTATTATCTGGACGCCGGCCCTAACCCATTATCTGTATAAAAATAAATTGGGCAAGAAAATCCGGGACGACCAGTCAGCTCCGGTTTTTTCCAAATTACACCAAAAAAAATCAGGCACTCCGACCATGGGCGGAATTTTAATTTGGGGCACAACCTTATTGCTGGCGATTCTTTTTTATTACCTCGGCCGATTGATAGACAATCAGACGATCAAAGATATGAATTTTCTGACGCGGTCAGAGACTTTGTTGCCATTGGGTGCGTTGATTGCCACTGCGCTGGTTGGGCTGTTTGACGACTATTTAAATATAAAGGGGATTGGTCCCTATGGCGGAGGGTTGAAAATAAGATTTCGTTTGTTAATTTATTCGGCCATTGCCGCTGTTGGCGCCTATTGGTTTTTCTTTAAACTTGATTGGGATTTATTGCATATACCATTTTTTGGAAATTTCGAAATCGGCTGGTGGTACATACCAATTTTTATTTTTGTCATAGTAGCAACTTCCTTTTCAGTCAATGAGATTGACGGACTGGACGGTCTCTCGGGCGGCACGCTGCTGGCGGCTTTCGCTTCATACGCGGGCATATCTTTCGCTCAGGGACGCTATGATTTAGCGACATTTTGTGGCGTGATTGTCGGCGCTCTATTTGCTTTCTTATGGTTTAACATACCGCCGGCCAGATTTTTTATGGGCGATACCGGCGCCATGGCTCTGGGTACGACTTTGGCGATTGTGGCCATGCTGACCAACACGGCCTTGTTATTGCCGATTATCGGCCTGCTGTTCGTAATTGAAGCTTTGTCGGTAATAGTTCAGTTGTTTGCCAGAAGATTTTTAAAACGCAAAGTATTTATTTCCGCACCAATCCATCATCATCTTGAGGCCATCGGCTGGCCGGAGACAAAAATTGTTATGCGGTTTTGGATTATCGCGGCGGTTACTTCAGCCCTTGGTCTGATTATTGTATTGATGGATAAAACATAATTTAATATGCCGCAGCGACTAGTTGTATTTATCGGTAAGCCTGGCGCGGGGAAAACTACGCTTATTGAGGCTGTGTTTCCAGATCAGAAAAAAATTGATGTCTTGCCGTATGTTTATGCTTATAAAGTAAACGGCCGCGTTCCGGAAGACAAAACACTGAACGGTTACCGCGACATGTATTGTGATCTATCAGCTAGGAGGGAGCCGCTAATTATTCTGGAGCTGGGTTCCAATCACCCGGAGTTTAATGTTCAACAGCTAGTAGAACTTCAGAAGAAATTTAATATCACAGTATTTGTTTGCACGGCAGATGTTAATACGCTACGTCGACGGATCATTGGCCGCAACAGGGGAGACGATATGGAAGCGATGGAGCGGCGACTCCAATGGAACACGCCCGATATTTACATTTCTCTTTTTAAAAAAAATGAGATTGCATATCAAGTGATTAATACTGAAAAGGGAATAGAAAAAAGTATGCAGCTGATCGAACAACTAATAAAGTTTTTATAATTAGCAATAAATTAAGATATCAAATAAATAATGCCGTGTTAATATTATGGTATATTTTATTTTTTTGTCGGGATGCGGTATTATTACATAGATGAAACTGAATTGGAAAAATAAAAAAATAATAATTATGGGCTTGGGCCTCCATGGCGGCGGAGTTTCAGCCGCGCGTTTCTTTGTTAAACAGGGAGCGCGGGTAATCGTCACTGACCTAAAAACTAAAAAACAGCTTCAGGCCTCTCTTGAGAAATTAAAAGGGCTGCCGATTGAATATATTTTAGGGAAACATCGTGAACAAGATTTTGCTGAAGCTGATTTGATCATCCAGAATCCGGGCGTTCCCAATAGCAATCCCTACTTGCAACTGGCCCGGGATAATAATATTGAAATTGAAAACGAAGCCAGTATTTTCTTTTTGTTTTCACCCGCTCCGATTATTGGTATTACCGGCACCAAGGGTAAAAGCACGGTTACTAGCTTGGTTGGTGAGATTATTAAACATAAATATCCGCAGACAGTGGTGGCCGGAAATATCAGAACCTTGGCCATGCTTGATGTTTTACCGAGAATTAAGAGAATCACCCCGGTTGTTCTAGAGCTTTCTTCTTGGCAGCTTGAGGGCTTGGATAAACATCAAGTCAGCCCGCGTTTCGCGGTCATAACCAATGTTTTAGATGACCATCTGAATCGTTATTCTACGTTTCAGGAATATCGTCAGGCTAAGTCGATAATTTTTAAGTATCAGAAAAAAGATGATCTGGTGGTTTTAAACTATGATAATCCGGCGACTAAAAAATTCGGCGCAAGAGCCAAAAGCCGATTAGTCTGGTTTTCCATGAAGAAATTTCCCGATCAGGCAATGAACGGAGCGTTTATTGATGAAGATTCAATAAACTATAGAAATAACGGCCGGGATATCATGATTATGCCGATCTCTGAAATACAAATTCCAGGTGATCACAATATTCAGAATATTCTAGCGGCCGTAGCTTTGACGCTAGGCTACAGAGTAGACAGACAAGCAATCAGAAAAGCCGTCAGGCGTTTTAAAGGCATACCTGATCGTCTGGAAACCATAGCTGAAATTAAGGGCGTTAAATATATCAACGACACTACGGCCACAGCGCCGGTGGCGACACAAGCCGCGCTCCAGGCGCTTGGTAATCAGAGCATTATTTTAATCGCCGGCGGACAGGACAAATCCCTTGATTACGAATCACTGGGTCGTCTGATTGATAAGCGGATCAAGCATTTGATACTGCTGCCTGGAACGGCTTCTAAAAAAATAAGAAGCGCCGTCAGCAATGTAAAAATAACAGCCGTAATGAACATGGAGAAAGCGGTATCCGAAGCCGCAAAATCATCGAGGCCCGATGATGTTGTTTTGATGTCGCCGGCAGCGGCCAGTTTTAATCTCTTTGCTAATGAATTTGATCGGGCGGAGCATTTTATAAAAGCTGTGAATAATTTAAAAAAACATGCCGGTCAGTAGAAGACAGGAGATAACCAGCCGTTTTCACAAACCAGATTATATGTTTATGCTGATACTTCTGGCCATCGTAGTTTTTGGTGTTATCATGCTGTCTTCGGCCAGTACCGTGGTTGGTTATGAGCAATTTAACGACAGCAATTATTTCATTAAACATCATTTGTTAAATGGTTTATTGTTGGGCGCGATCGGTTTTTGGATTGTCTCAAGACTTGATTACCATCTCTGGGAAAAAATTTCTCTGGCGCTGTTGGTAATTACTATTTTATTATTAATTATTGTCTTTATTCCGGGAATCGGCTTGGGCTTAAAGGGCGCCAATCGCTGGATTGACATCGGTCCGGTAACGTTTCAGCCGGCTGAATTAGCTAAGCTGACATTTCTTTTTTATCTGGCCACTTGGCTGCAGAAAAGAGGCGAGGGGGTAAAAAGCTTTTCCTACGGCTTTCTGCCTTTTATCATTCTGCTGGGAATAGTGGCCGGTTTAATATTATTGGAGCCTGATTTCAGTACGATGTTGGTTATAGCCTTTATGTCGATCATGGTATTTTTTATTGCCGGAGGAAATTTGGTGCACATGACTTGGTTGGGAGCGGGCAGTGCTGCGCTCTTTTTTATGCTGATTAAACTGGCGCCGTATCGCGCCGCTCGATTTACGGTTTTTCTGCATCCGGAAGTTGATCCACAGGGAATTGGTTATCATATTAATCAGGCGCTTTTAGCTATCGGTTCAGGCGGTTTGTTCGGGCTGGGCTTGGGCCGATCGCGCCAAAAATTTAATTACCTGCCGGAGTCGGCCGGAGATTCAATTTTTGCCATCATTGCCGAAGAAATTGGATTTATTTTTTCGCTTATTCTAATTGTGTTATATCTGATGCTTATGATCAGGGGTTTTAAAATTGCTAAACGCGCTCCCGATCTTTTTGGAAAATATGTCGCCGTCGGAATAATCACCTGGATTACTTTTCAGGCCTTTTTTAATATTGCGGCCATGGTTGGTTTGGTACCATTAACCGGTATCCCATTGCCATTTATCAGCCATGGCGGTACAGCGGTCGCCGTTTCTTTAATTGCCATGGGTGTATTGGTAAATATTTCAAAACAGACAAAGAATCAACCTGATTCGCAAAAATAAAAAAAACCAGCTTTTCAAAAAGCTGGTTATTAGTTATAGTTTAAATATGAAAATATTAATGGCTGGGGGCGGCACTGGAGGCTCAGTAACGCCTCTGCTGGCGGTTGCGGATGAGATAAGAGGTAGGGCATCTGACGTTCGCTTCTTTTTTCTGGGAACAAAAAATGGGCCCGAGAAGAAATTATTGCGAAGTACGGAAATCGAATTTGGTAGTATAACTGCCGGAAAATTAAGACGTTATTTATCGTGGAAAAACATCGTCGATATATTTCTTATAATAATCGGATTTTTTCAGGCATTGAGGCGATTAAGAAAAATTAAACCCCAGATTATTGTCAGCGCTGGTGGCTATGTCAGCGTGCCGATTGTCTGGGCTGGCTGGTTTCTGAGGATTCCATCGGTAATTCATCAGCAGGATTTAGCCCCCGGCTTAGCTAATAGGTTAATGCAGTCAATGTCGGCAAAAATAACTGTGGCTTTTGAAGATTCATTAAAAAATTTTCCACTCGGCAAAACAATCTGGACCGGTAACCCCGTTAGAAAAAATTTAGATAAAGGTGACGCCAATGAGGCTCGCCGACTGTTTAATCTGACTGATAAGCTGCCGACTGTCCTGGTATTTGGCGGAGGCACTGGCGCCCAAAAGATTAATGAATTAGCAATCGGCGCCATTAACGAACTTACAAAACAATGCCAAGTGCTTCATCTTTTTGGCCAGAGAAAGGTGATGTACAAAATTAATGATCCGCGTTATCATGGTTATGAATTCCTGACCGATGAAATGAAAGAAGCCTATGCCGTGGCCGATCTGGTAGTCTGCCGCGCCGGCTTGGGGACGCTGTCGGAAATTGCCGCTCTTGGTAAAGCCGCGATTGTCATTCCTATTTCTAATAGCCATCAGGAAATAAATGCCGCTTTATTTAAGAAAGCCAATGCCGCAGTTGTGCTCAATCAGGAAGCTATAAATTCTGAGTTTCTCGTCCGTGTTATAACCGACTTGCTGGCCAATCATGCTAGGCGCAGAGTGCTTAAGAATAATATTTCGCGTTTAGCAAAACCAGATGCTGCGGCCAGATTAGCCGATATCGTAATATCTTCAGCTAAAAAGTAAAAAATGGATATTAAAACAGCAAAAAATATTTATTGCGTAGGTATTGGTGGTATTGGTCTTTCTGGATTAGCCAGATTATTGCACTGGCAGGGAAAAAGGGTTACCGGCTCGGATTTATCGCGCAGCCAGGTAACAGATGGTTTAAAAAAATTAGGATTGGCGGTTGAACTCGGGCAGGCGCAAGCAAAACACGTCCCAAAAGACACCCAAATCGTCATTAGAAGTTTGGCCGTACCGCAGAACCACCCTGAATTACTGGCGGCAAAAAAAATAAAAGCCTCGATACTGACTTATCCGGAAGCCCTAGGACAGATTATGGAGGATAAAAAATTAATTGCCGTGGCCGGTACCCACGGCAAGACGACCACTACCGCCCTGATTGGAGAAATATTTATTAAAGCCGGTCTTGATCCGACAATTATTGTCGGTAGCTTGGTGCCGAGCCTTGATGGCAATGCCCGGTTAGGCAAAAGCGATTATTATGTTGTCGAAGCCGACGAATACGGTAAAGCTTTTTTAAATTACAATCCTTTCATAACAGTTATTACCACTATTGATGCGGACCACCTTGATATTTATAAAGATATCAATGATATTATCGACACTTTTAAGATTTTTATATCTCAGACGGATAAGAACGGGCTGATAATAGCGAATGCTGACGATCCAGCCACTGAACGGGTCATCATACACAATCAGGCCAAAGTGGTAAATTACGGCTTCAATTCTGGTGATTATCGCGCGGAAAAAGTCAATCTGGGAAAAACAAGCAGATTTTTTGAGAAACAAATCGGCGAAGTAACAATTAAGCTCATTGGCCGCCATAACGTGGCTAATGCTTTGGCGGCAATTGCCTGCGCCCACCAGCTCGGTATAGAAAGCGATATTATTAAAAAATCTCTAAAACATTTCAAGGGTACCTGGCGTCGTTTTGAAAAAATCGGTGTTTTCCAGGGGGCTGACGTTATATCTGACTACGCTCATCACCCGACCGAAATAGCCGCTACTTTAGAAGCGGCAAAAGTTGCCTATCGCGGCAAAAAAATTATCACTGTATTTCAGCCCCATTCCCATCAGAGGACAAAGAAATTATTTAATGAATTCGTTAAATCGTTTGACTCAGCCGACCAAGTGATTATCAGTGAAACTTACGACGTGGCCGGTCGTGAAGACAAAAAATGGGGGATAGATTCACTCCAGATGAGTCAGTCGATTAAACTTAGTAAAAAAGATACATACTACGCCAAAAAATTTTCAGAAGTTAAAAATAGGCTCAAAGAGCTGGCTGACGGAAAATCATTGATTATAATTATGGGGGCCGGTTCAATTGATCAGGTCGCTAGAGATCTGGTTGTTACTAAAAAAATATGAATATAGAAAAAGATCTGCCGGGAACAATAAAAAATGAACCAATGGCCCGCCACTGTACTTATCGTATCGGCGGACCGGCCGAATTTTTTTATACTGCCAAAACGATAGAGCAGCTGGAAAAAGCGATCAGCGTTGGACGCAATTGCGGCTTGGCAATATTTATTTTAGGCAGAGGCAGTAATATACTAGTTTCTGATGCGGGAGTAAAGGGACTGGTAATATCAGTCGAAACCGAAGCGATTAAACAAGAAGGCGGACGGGTAATAGTTGACGCGGGCATGTCTTTAGGCAGGTTTGTTCACTGGACGGTTAGACACGGGTTAACTGGCATGGAATTTGCCGCCGGCATACCGGGATCAGTCGGCGGCGGGATTAGGGGGAATGCTGGCGCCTATGGTTCTGAATTGAAAAACCACATTGAAAGCGTGACTGTGATGACGGCGGAAAATCAAAAAAAAGTTTTCAGTAACGACGATTGTCAATTCGGCTATCGGGACAGCATTTTTAAACATACGGAAAATATAGTTTTACGTGCCACTTTTTCTCTAAAAGAAGGAGATCCTAATAATAGCTATATGCTGATAAAAAAATATAGCGAACACCGCGCTTCCAAACAAGATTATTCGATACCGTCAGCCGGCTGTACTTTTAAGAATCCTAAAGACAATCCAGCCGCCAAAATGATTGATGAACTCGGACTAAAAGGCAAACGTATAGGCGATGCCATGGTTTCAGATACTCACGCCAATTTTATAGTCAATGTCGGTCAGGCCAGGGCAGCCGATGTTTTAAAATTGATCGCTGAAATTAAGACTAAGGTCAAAGAAAAATACGGAGTTGATCTGGAAGAAGAAATAATGAAGGTTGGTTTTTAAACTTTTCTAAATAAAAATGAAGCCGCCCTTGCTTGAAAGCGTGGGCGGCTCTTCGTATCCTCGAACAGGGGAGACTAGCGGCAGGCAGCGATGCAGGCGTCGATGACCCGCAGGTTGCGCTTGATGCTCTTGCTGGTTGGATGACCTTGGCCCGGCCGGCGGGGGAAACGACTCAGAACCTGATTTGTCGTAACCTGTGACTTCTTCGCGATGATGCGACCGACATCAGACTTGCTCATACCCCCTCCTTCGTTCCATCGAAGGTTTTCGAGTAATTATGCAGTGCACCGGTGTAAAGAACCGAAAATATTAGCATTAAAAAAATATTTTGTCAACCCCTAATATAAACCATTTCTGAATATTTTGGGGTTTAATTATTAATAGACCACTATATGTAGTTTTAATGTTTTATAATGCAATTTCTTCTTGACTAGTAAGCATATTTTTTGTTGTAGCCAAGTGTTGACCAGTGTTGTTCTGTGGTGTAAAATAGTAATAGAGTGGTTAAAAGTGGATAAATGTGGGGATAACCATTTGTAACAGTGGAAAACCCCAAATTATAAATTATAAAAAATATTAAATGTTTATCGGAGAGTATCACCACAACTTAGATGAAAAAGGAAGATTAGCCGTACCAATAAAGTTTAGAGTTGAATTAGCTAAGGGAGCTGTGGTAACTAAGGGTCTGGATAATTGCCTTTTTTTGTATACCAAAATTGAATGGCAGAAATTAGCTGACCGTTTGGCAAGATTGCCGATTGGGCCGGCAAATACCAGGGCTTTTTCGCGTTTAATGCTGGCCGGCGCTATGCCGGTCGATATCGATAAGCAGGGGAGAATTATTCTGCCTGATTATTTGCGCAAGTATGCCGGGTTAAAAAAGAAATGCATTGTGGCCGGACTTTACAGTCGTATGGAGATATGGGATTCACTGGCTTGGGAAAAATATAAACTGGGTACAGAAAAGAATTCCGGCGATATTGCCGAAGCCTTGGGTGATCTCGGGGTTTAATTCCTTAACAATTCAATGTTTCATCAGCCAGTACTTCAAAAAGAAGTCATTAGGCTTCTAAATATCGGTCCCAATAATCACGTTATAGATGCAACTATCGGCGGCGGCGGACACGCCTTGGCGATTTTAGAGAAAACATTGCCCGGCGGTATGTTAATCGGTTGCGATCTGGATGCCGCTGCCATCACCGAAGCTGCCAGCAAGTTAAAAAAATACAAAAGCCGCATCAGATTATTTAATACCAGCTATACAGAAATAAGTAAAATATACCATGAACAATTTAATGATTATCCAATTAGTGCTTTTCTACTCGACCTTGGTTTATCATCATTTGAACTTAAAGATCGGACCAGGGGATTTTCCTTTCTAGAACCAGACGCTCCGCTGGATATGCGTTTTTCCGGCCAAGGGGCCAAAGCTTCAGAGATTCTCAACACCTTCTCTAAAAATGAATTAACTAAAATACTATCGGAGTACGGCCAAGAAATTTATACACGCCAAATCGTCACGGAAATCCTTCATCATAGGCAAAAACAAAAATTTTCCTTAGTTGGCGATTTGACCGCGGTCGTACTCCGGGTATATAAAAACAAGCTTCATTCACATAATAAAAAACCCTGGACCGGAGGCACGCATCCGGCTACTAAAACTTTTCAAGCCCTTCGCGTGGCTGTTAATCGAGAGATTGAAAATCTGGTTGAAGTTCTGCCGGCAGCCATCGAAATTTTGAAACCGGGCGGTCGGCTGGGAGTCATCAGCTTTCATTCGATTGAGGATAAAAAGGTGAAAGAATTTATTTCGCGGGAAAGCCGTGATTGCCTCTGCCCGCCAGCGTTGCCAGTCTGCCGGTGTCAGCATCGAGCCGTTATCAAGAAGATCACAACCAAAGCAGTTAAGCCCAGTCGGGCGGAGCTGCTAGAGAATCCTCGTTCGCGCAGCGCCCAGCTCAGGGTAGTAGAAAAATTGTAAAAAAATGTCAAAGTATTTCTGGTTATGTAAAAGCAATAAAAAAAATTATTCAGACGTTCAGAAAAAACGCCTGTCTAATCATTTCCACTGCCGACCCATGGCTGTGAATATTATTTTCTTAACGCTGGTAATAATATTAGCAGCCGCTTATTTAATACAGGTCAACCAGACGGCCACCAGCGGTTTTGTGGTCAAAGATATGAACCGTGAAATTAGTGAATTGCGTGTGATTAATGAAAAGTTGGGGCTGGAAGCGGCCGAACTGCAATCTTTAAAATATATTAATGATGCGACTGAACGATTACGATTAATTGCTCAGTCGAAACCAGAATATATCCAAACCGGCGGCGGCCCGGTGGCCTTGGAAAAATAGCTGATGATAATTTAGCTTATCGAAATGGCAAAGGTCTGGCGGAAAAGATATCAGGCAGAACGTTCTAAAAAAGCGCGTTTTGACCGACTAACTTTCCTTACCTGGCTGATTTTTTTATTTGTTGGAGTTATTGTTTACCGACTTTTTGTGCTTCAGGTGTTACAGCATTCTTTTTATGAAGCGCTGGCCTCGGGCCAGCATGACATTTACGAAAAACTGGTGCCGCAGAGAGGCGAAATTTTAGTCAGAGATCGATATTCGGGTGATCAGCTTTTTTCAGTGGCGACGAACCAAACGCTAAAACTTTTATACGCAGTGCCGAAAAAAATCACCGATCCTAAATCTGTGGCTGAAAAAATTGCCCCAGTTATAGATATGGAGGCTGAGGAAATAATACCCCGTTTAGAAAAAGAAAATGATTTATATGAACCGATCAAGCATTATTTGTCCGATGAGCTGGTAAAAAAGATAACGTCGTTAAACATTGAAGGGCTTGAATTTTCTGATGAAAATATCAGATATTATCCGGAAGATAATTATTTTGGGCAGGTGGTCGGATTTGTCGGTTATCAGGACGACGAACGAATCGGACAATATGGGATTGAGGGCTATTTCAATGAGGTTTTATCGGGCGTATCCGGACATTTTCAGGCGCAGATGGATTCTGGCGGTAACTGGATAACCGTCGGTAATACTGATTTTCAGGAGGCGGTTGACGGCACCGATATTGTCTTGACTATTGATCGGACAATTCAATTCACGGCTTGTGATAAATTAGCCAAGGCCGTTCAAAAACATGGAGCTGATTCTGGCAGTATCGTAATACTTAATCCAGACACTGGGGCTGTATTGGCGATGTGCAACGTGCCGGATTACAACCCGAATGCTTATGGTGAGGTAGAATCTTCTGATTTTTATATTAACCGTTCCATTTATCACCAATATGAACCGGGCTCAGTTTTTAAGCCGATTACCATGGCGGCCGCTTTGAATGAGGGTGCGGTGGGGCCAAACACAAAGTATGTGGATGAAGGAAAAGTCGAAATCTCCAATTACGTGATTCAAAACGCTGATAATAAAGTGTATGGCGAGCAAACAATGACTCAAGTCTTAGAGGAGTCGATCAATACCGGAATAATTTATGCGGTCCAGCAGATAGGTAATGAGAAATTCTATGAATATGTTAAAGATTTTGGCTTTGGGGAATATACTAATATTAATCTCCAGACTGAAACACCCGGTGATATATCTTCTTTAGCTAATCTAAAAGATGTTTACACTGCCACTGCCTCATTCGGTCACGGAATAACAGTCACCCCTTTACAGCTGGCTGCTGCCTATTCAGCTATTGCCAATGGCGGTAAGCTGATGCAGCCGTATGTGGTTGATCAGCTTATCAGCCAAGATGGGATTGTTGAGCAAACCGAATCTAAAGAGATCCGTCAGGTGATATCATCAAAAACCGCTGCTACTCTAGGAGCAATGCTGGTTCGGGTCGTAGAGAACGGTCATGGGCAAAGAGCCGGGGTGGCCGGGTACTATATCGCTGGTAAGACTGGAACCGCCCAAATTCCTCTTAAGGACAGGGCGGGCTATGATCCTAATAGGACAATCGGCAGTTTCGCCGGCTTTGGCCCGGTTGAGGATCCGGTATTCACCATGGTTGTAAAAATTGATGTGCCGAAAGATGTTATCTGGGCCGAAAGTTCAGCCGCTCCCTTGTTTGGCGAAATGGCTGAATTTTTGTTAAACTACTACGAAGTGCCACCAAACAGATCCGAGGAATAACATAACAATATGGCTAAAAAGGCTCTCGAAAAAATATTACGTTATTTAGCGATCAGGGTTTTAAATAAATTCAAACCGGCAATCGTGGCCATTACGGGCAGTGTTGGAAAAACTTCGACCAAGGAAGCCATCTATCAGGTTTTAAAAAACAGCTACCGCTGCCGTCGGAATATTAAAAACTATAACAATGAAATTGGTGTACCGCTGACATTGCTTGGACGGGAGAGCGGCCAGAAGAACATCATAGCCTGGCTAAAAATAATAATTGGTGGTTTTTTGGCGGTTAACGGACGAAAAGACGATTATCCTGAAATATTGATATTGGAACTGGGCGCTGATCATCCGGGTGATATTTCATACTTGGTTAATTTTATTCATCCCCAGATTGGTGTGGTCACGGCGGTCGGCCCGGTTCACCTGGAATATTTTTCTAAAATTGAAAATGTAGCGAAGGAAAAGGGAAAACTAGTAGTCGGGTTGCCCAAAACTGGCCAGGCCGTCTTAAATGGTGACGACGATTTGATTATCCCGATGCGTGAAACGACCAAAGCTCAAGTGGTAACCTATGGTTTGGGTGAGAAGAACGATATACGAGCCCATGACATTATTTTAAGTTACGGTCCGGCTGATGCCAGAAAAGACGTTCCAGCGGGCTTGAGTTTTAAGGTAACTTTTTCCGGTAATACGCTCCCGGTTTTTATACCCGGACTTATTGGCGAACACCAGTTGTATCCTTTGCTGGCTGCTTTGGCGGTTGGCCGGTCGTTTGGCCTAAATGCGGTGTCAATAGCGGACAGTTTAAAAGGTTATTGTCCGCCGGCCGGAAGACTCAATCTGATATCAGGTATAAAAAACACATTAATTATAGATGATTCATATAATTCATCACCCCAGGCGGCAGTGGCTGCGCTTGAGGTGCTAGATCGAATAAGAACGGCAGGGGTTAAATATGCCGCCTTGGGAGACATGGCGGAGTTGGGATCATATACCGATATAGGCCATCAGGAGGTTGGTGAAAAAGCAGTTTTGGTTGCGGATTACTTGATCACGGTAGGAGAAAAGGCTAAGATAATAGCCTCGAGTGCCCGCCGTCGAGGTATGCATCAGGACCGGATTTACAGTTTTTCCGATGCGGCCAAAGCCGGTCTGTTTTTGCAGGCTAGGCTGAAGCAGTATGATATAATACTCATTAAAGGTTCCCAGGTTTCCAGGATGGAAAGGATGGTCAAAGAGCTGATGGCCGAACCAGCACGAGCAGAGGAAATTCTCGTGCGTCAGGGCAAAGCCTGGCAATAAGCTAAACGCTCTTTTAAAAGGGAGGCGTACCATGAATGACCGGCTGCCAAACCGGGTGGTACACCATTGCGGCAGCTACATAACGAATCCGGAAAGGGTATTCTACGAAGCCGATTACCTGGTTTATGATCAACCGGACGGACTATGTGCCTGGGTTAGGGTACCGGGTTCGTTCAGGATTGTCAGAAAGGAGAAGATACTCGATCCGGAAGAGCTTGAGAAAGCGGGCAAAATTTGGTGAACTCACGCTGTTATGGCGTGGGTTTTTTCTTGACATTAAATATTTATATATTATATTACAGATGTCCTTTATCACCGACAATGGTCTCGGGCAGAACCCGGACATCCACTTACACCCTATTTGGAGGGGGGGCCTCCAAGGGATCGTCGGAGGGCTGTTCCGGAACAGGCGGGCTATTGCTGCGTCGCGCCCCGACATCCGCGATGGCTGTACCTGTATGTTCTGCCCTTTTTTATTTATAAAAAAATAATTAATGATTTTTACGCTTGATAAGCGTGAAAACACCTAGCTTGCTGTTTTTTAATTTACAAAATAAAATATCCAGTTTATACTAAAGCCGTCAGTATAATTAGCGACGGCTCAGAAGCATGGGATTAAAAAGACAAAAAATATGTTTATTGTTCTGTGGCGGTTCATCTTTGGTTTTAAACAATGAAAACCGAATAATTGTCACTGACCAGAAATCAGCTCGAAAATGGCTGAATGAAATGCTGGAATTGCAAGTTATCGCGCAGATTGAGCCTTTTTATGTTTTTTCCGGTGATCAGCAAAATGTTGAACCAAATATTTGGACAAAATTAGCCCAACTGATTAAAAAAAATTATAGTTCTTATGACGGCTTTATAATAACCCATCAGCTTAACTCCATAGTTTATGCCGGTTCAGCGCTAAGCTTTATGTTGCAAAATCTCGGTAAGCCAGTTATTTTAACCGGCTATGATGATATCCAGGTGAAACCAGCGGAAAAATTCAAGAAGCTAACGCGTTTCTCGAACGAAACCGGAATGAGAGCCAATATGATCAATGCGGTACAGGTGTCAACCATGGATATGGCCGAGGTCGTCATCGTAAGCAGCAATTGTATTCTGCGCGCCACGCAATCACAAAGGATTATGAATTTAGCTGATATTGTTCCGGGTAGTACCGGCTATTTGGGCAAGGTAGATTTTGGCATCAAGCTTAGTGAAGATCGCCAGCGGCGGCGTAAGACATCTTTGGCGCTTTTTCCGGGTCTGGAAACAAACGTGTATACATTACAAATTTATCCAGGCATGGATGTGGCGGCAGCTATTGAATTAATTCCCAGTGGTACGCGGGGGGTTTTTATAAAAGCGCAAGATATACTTTTAAGAAAAAAAGATATCGATGCGTTAAATCAATTTGGAGATGAGAGAAAGACGCCGGTATTTATTTATCAGAAGACAAATAATCAACCCCGAAGCCACGTTTGGTTGATATATTTACCTTCAATGATGACAGAAGCGGCTATAATTAAAGTGATGTGGTCGCTCGGCCAAACCAGATCAGTGCCGAAACTCCGTGATTTACTGGAAAGCAATATTGCTAATGAATTATTCGCTGAGCGGTAATCATATGAAAGTATATTACTTTGCTAGCCAAACGAATAAAGAAGCCATTAAGGGCCTGCAACAGCGCATTAAAAGAGTGCTTGAGCAGTCAGGAGTTGTTGTAATTTCTAATTTGAATTACTCGGGAGAAACCATCAGCAGCGTCATTGAACAGGCGGAAGAGATGGGACAAAGCGTATTGAGTCAAATGGATGCTCTGGTTATCGAGGGTTCGGGCGAAGATCCGGAGATAGGCTATCTATTGGCTTATGCTATTTCTACCAAGATACCCACACTTTATTTAAGCGAGAAAAACAGCCGTATAAAAAATCCTTTAAAATTCATAAGCCGGGATAAAATACCGAATAATATAACAACCAAAGTATACGGATTAAACAACGTCGAATCAATTTTGCGGGATAATCTCTCCTTTCTGGAAGATAATGAATACTCAGAAGCGCCCACTATCAAATTTACTCTTAGGGTCACCCCGCTGATTGAGCAGTATCTTCACTGGAAGACCCATAATACAAATTTGACCAAAGCTGATTATTTGAGACAGTTGTTAATTGAAGAAGTTATCAAAAAAGATAAACATTATAAAAAGTATCGCCATCAGAAAAAATAGCCAAGCTGATTTCAGCTTGACAGCCGGTTATCAGATGGTAAAATTTAATTAGACACAGAGCCGTCGTATAGCAGAGAGCCGTCGCAAGATATGCCATAATCAATAAATTATTAGAAAGCAGGTTTGTCAGAATATAAATATCGGTTTAGCGCCGTCGCTCAACGTTGGGGATAAGATACAAAAAGCCGGCTGGGAGTAGGTGAAAGGTTAGTATGAACCTTAATAAAGCAAGCATCATCGGTAATTTAACCAAAGATCCGGTAATGCGAACACTGCCTTCGGGCCAGACAGTAACTACACTAAGTGTAGCTACAAACCACATCTGGCGTGAACCAAAAACTCATAACAAAAAAGAATCAACTGAATATCATAATGTCGTGGCTTGGGGAAAATTGGGTGAAATCTGCGGCCAGTATCTTAAAAAAGGTGGCAAAGTATATATTGAAGGCCGGCTGCAAACTCGCTTCTGGTCTGATAAATCAGGCAGCCGAAGGTCGAGGACAGAGATTATAGCCGATGATCTGATTATGTTAGGTCATGTCAGCTCAAAAAAGGATGAGGCCGGGGAATCGAAAAAACAAGAAGAACTGGCTAAAGAAGAAATAAGTCTGCAGAACGTGCCAGCCGAAGAACCTGTTTAGAATAGAACCTTACATAAACAAATCATTTAATGTTTGCTCGCCTTAGACTCTGGGTTAGTGGAGATTCAACCCGTCCTCTGATTTTCACTAATAGCGGAGTAAAGGTGGGCAAAGATTAGTTGGTTTGGCAATAAAAATATATCTGACGGGATAGCTCCGTCTTTTTTTTGCAGAATTTTTTCTGTTCGTCTGCCGGGTAAATAATAATTAAGACAAATCTCCCTGCCGTCTTTTCCCGTCGGCCTTCAGCTGTCGGGTATCACCTGACAGGTGAACAGAAAAAGTTTTGTAAAAACTTATAGATAATGATAAATGATGTAAAAAAACATATAAAGGTTGGCGATACCCGGGTTACCTAACTGTTTTTTGCGAATGAAAAAAAGAGCCGTGGCTTATGAAAAAACCCGGCTTTTTGTGATCAAGCAGAAATTAGCCCAGAAGTAATTCAACAGCTTCGCGAAACAACTCAATGCTTCGTCTGGTCTGAGCCTGCCCCCGATGCTCGGCGCTAACTTCGTTGTCATAGAGGTCACCCATAAAAGATGGTAGCCCGTTGGTGGAAAGTTCGTGTTTGGATCTGGCCGTGCCTTGGATCTCGTCAAGGTTAGCTTGGGTCCGCTGAACAGATTTTCTTTCCATCTGATCCAGACGAGCAGCGATCATGCTTTTAAGCATCGCCAGCTGCTTGTTTGTCATACCTTCAGCTGCTTGGCGGATTGCTTGTTCAACCTCCGAGCGAGATGATTGTTCATTGACTGACAGAAACAGATCGCCCACCCTAGTGGTTACGCTAATTCTTGTCATTTGATACCCCTCCTTTGGTAAAAAAAGAACTCCTGCCGGCATATCCAACAGTACGATTTTATTTTATGATTAAAAAAAAGTCAAGTTAAAATGTAGTTAATTGACAGAAGACAACAAAATTATATAATTGATTTATTCTTTGCCGATAAATTGTGAGGGGGAGCAGCCATGTGATCCCGTGTTGGCGGGCGGTCAGCCAAACTGTATGTTGTGGCAACGACTAGCCAAGACTGGTTGTATCCATGCACATAGCCAGGAAGACAATTGGGCGGTGTGTCTTGGGGCGGCTCTTCCTCACGTTTTGCAGGCGGGCGCCTTTCTAGTTAAAGCCTCAGCGTTGTCTGAAAAAGGGTTGCCCGCCTTTTATTTTTTTATCTAATATTTAAAAAACTGGCCAGAATGTGGATGCTGGCTTTTATTAGATTACTTATTTCTACTTTGTTTTATTATTCTCTGACTCGAAATGTCTTCCAAGCTAGAATAAAGGAAACTATAATCCAGCCTCCGAGAATGGAAAACTGATAGGGAAAATCTCCCAGAGAAGCGGCGTTAATGGATATGCCGCGCAGTATTTTTAATAATGAAGTCAGGGGTAAAAAATCAACTATTTTTTCCACCCAGCCAGGCAGCATATCAGGCGAAAAGAAAACGCCGGATAAAAACATCATGGGCGTGGTAATGGCGTTGGACATGGCTTCGGCCGTGTTGACTGTTTTAGCCAAACCAGCCACGAAGAATCCGATATTCAGAAAAACTATTGTGCCAATGAGCGTAACCATGACCAGCGACAGATAGCTTCCGTAAACCTGTATATGGAAGAAAATCCGGCCAACACCCAGAATTAAAGTTATCTGCATGAGTGCTAGAAAAAGATAGGAGCCGATTTCGGCAATTAAAAAATTCTGCATTTTAATCGGCGTGGCCATAAAACGCTTGAGGATTTTTCTTTCCCGATACCGGGTGATGCCGACGGCAATTCCAATAATCGAAGAAAACATGATAGCCATGCCCAGGACTCCCGGCATTATAAAATCGAGATATTTTATATCTTGCCCAGTGACTGTTTCGGTTTCGACCTGAAATAATCTGGGCGATTGTGTTACTTTGAGGTTTAATTCATTTAAGAATTGATTTAAAACGCTGGCGATCACCGGACTCTGTTGATTTGATTCATCCAGCATTACTGAGAAAACAATCATTTCCGGATTGGCCGCTGCTGTTACGTCAGTCTCGGCAGCCGGCTGGAAAGCCGTTAGCTGGTAGGACTCAGGGATGGTAATTATGCCGTCTAATTCCCCGTCTTTCAAAAGCTCAATTGCCTCAGTTTGATCGGCAACGGGTGTTTCCTGAAAGATATCCAGGTCAAGTATTTGCGACTTCAGTTCGAGCGAAGATTCGTTGTTGGCTTGGTCAATAATTACGATGTTGAAATTGCTTGGAGCGTCGAAGTTGAATATTCCGAAAATTATCAAAAAGAGCAGGGGAAAAGCCAGTGACCAAAACAAGGCTTGCCGGTCACGCAGCATCATTTTAATATTAGCGAGCCAGAGCTTGAAGGTTGGGCTATTCACGTAGTTTGCTCCCGGTTAAATCTAAAAAAACGTCCTCCAGAGTCGCTCGGTGAATCTCTATTCCTCGAAGCCGGTTATTATTCCGCTTAGCCCAGCTGACCAGCGGCGGAATGGTGACCGAGACGTGAGATATTTCAAGACGGTAAATTCCCTCGCCGTTTTTTTCGGTTCGGATTACGCCGTCAATACCGCTGAATTGCTCCGGCGATACTTGCGTATTTTCTAGTCGGAAACTTAGGTGGGCCGATATCTTAAGCTGGTCAATAAGTGTTTCAGGCGTATCCAAAGATACTATTTTTCCATGGTCAATTATGCCGACCCGATCGCATAATTCTTCAGCTTCTTCCATGTAATGGGTGGTTAAAACGACAGTCTTGCCTTGCTGGTTTATTTTTCTGATAAATTTCCACATATATCTTCTGGCTTGCGGGTCTAGTCCGGTCGTGGGTTCGTCTAAAAAAACCACGTTTGGTTCATTAACCAAACTGACGGCAATGGAAAAACGTTGCTGCTGGCCACCGGACAATTCTTTAACCAGCGCTCGGCGCTTGTCTGTTAAATCTACAATTTTCAATAATTCGTCAGGGTCGGCCTGTTTTGAATAGAAGTTGCCGAATAATTTTAATATTTCAATTAGGTTCAAATAATCGAAAAATGACGATGACTGTAGCTGGATGCCGATCTTTTCTTTTACTTTTTGAGGATTTTTTTGAGGGTCTAATCCCAGTACGCTGACTGTACCGGCAGTCGGTTTCTGTAAACTCTCGATTATTTCAAGCGTGGTCGTTTTCCCGGCGCCATTCGGCCCGAGTAACCCAAAAATTTCGCCCTTACTGATAGAAAAAGACACATTATCGACCGCTATTAATTTGCCACCGTCTGGTTGAGGGAATGTTTTGGTTAAATTTTTTACCTCGATAATTGACATTGCGCCTATTATAACATTATTTAATCAATTTATGAATATTCAGATATAATTTTGCCTGTTGACACAGTAAATATAATAGTGTATTCTAGCGCTAGGTATTAATAAACCACGGTTATCAGGACTTAGACTAGTATCGGCAGAGAACTGTTAATTCTTTGTTGAGCACTAGCCAGACAAAGAATTTTTAATTAAAATAATGAGAAATACCTCATCTAAGCCAAAAAAACTGCCCAAAACAAAAAAGGGTTTTATCGAAGCTCAGGGGGTTGTTGAGGAGCTTCTGCCCAATGCTACGTTTAAGGTGCTTCTGGAAAATGGCCACGCGGTTTTAGCCCACCTGTCGGGAAAAATGCGAATCAATCGTATAAAAATACTGCCTGGCGACGAAGTAATTCTGGAAATGACCCCATACGATTTATCTAAAGGACGTATAACTTACCGCAAATAGTATGAAAGTCAGAGCCTCAGTCAAAAAAATTTGCAAGGAATGCAAAGTGATCAGACGCAAAAAACGCTTAGTGGTAGTTTGTTCTAATCCAAAACATAAGCAGAGACAAGGATGAAAGCAGTTAATAATCCGAAATCCATCGGTTATTAATATAATTATTTGAATTTTTCATTTTTAACATCATTTTAATTTATGGCCGCTCGCATTGTCGGGGTCACGCTCCCACAAAATAAAAGAATCGAAATAGGTCTGACATATATCTTTGGGATAGGCCAGCCTTTGGCAAAAAAAATCCTTCAGGCGACAAAAATAGATCCGAATATCCGGACAGACAAATTAACCGGCGACCAGATAAAGAACCTTAATGACTATTTAGAAAAAAAAATCAGGATTGAGGGCGAATTGCGTCGGGAAATTCTTTCCAATATCAAAAGATTGAAAGAAATCAGCAGTTACCGCGGTTCGCGCCATGCTAAGGGTCTGCCTGTGCGCGGTCAGCGAACTAAAACCAATAACCGTACTGTCCGTGGCAATATCCGCAGAACAATGGGCTCTGGACGGCGTCCATCAGCCGAAAAAACGTAATAAATAATAAGTTATTTTGTATATGCCAGAAGAACAAAAAACAATCGAGCAGCCAGCCGCAGAAAAAAAGGAGGAAAAAAAGGCTGATAAAAAGGTTAAACCTCGGAAGAAAAAAAAGTCCAAAAAGTTTGTCACCCGGGCGATAGTCAATATTCAGGCAACTTATAATAATACCATTGTCAGCTTTTCCGATCCGGAGGGAAATGTATTAGCTCAGTCATCGGCTGGACAGTGCGGCTTTTCAGGACCGAAGAAAGCCACGCCTTATGCCGCTGGCGTAATCGTTAAATCAGTGGTTGAAAGAATACAGGATTACGGCGTTAAGGAAGTAGATGTTCGTTTGCGCGGCGTTGGTTCCGGCCGTGAAGCGGCGATCCGAGCTTTGAACGCTCAGGGTTATAATATTTTATCAATTAAAGATATAACCCCGGTTCCTCATAACGGCCCTCGGCCGCCAAAAGTGAGACGGGTATAAAATACTATGGGTAGAAGTCTAGATCCAAAATGCAAAAAGTGCCGGCGGGAAGGCGAAAAACTTTTCTTAAAAGGTGAGAAGTGTTTTACTAATAAATGTCCGATTTTGAAACGCAATTACCCGCCGGGCGCGCAAGGCGCAGCGCGTCGCCGCGGTCGCTCATCGAATTTTGGTGTTCAATTGCGCGAAAAACAAAAAGCCAAACGCCTTTATGGATTAGGCGAAGTGCAGTTTTTTAATTATTTTCAAAAAGCCCTAAAAAAGTCAGGTGAGACCGGCGAAAACCTCGCCAAATTTCTGGAAAAACGTCTGGATAATGTTGTGTATCGTCTAGGTTTCGGCGGATCGAGAAACCAGGCAAGGCAGCTGGTCAGTCATGGTCATTTTACTGTCAATGGCCGTTCAGTCAACGTGCCTTCATACCAAGTCAAGGTCGGTGATACCATTAAGTTAAAAGAGAACCGCAAGACAAAATTCATATTCAAAGATTTAGCCAAAAGGATTGAAAAACATGAAACACCAGCCTGGCTGACATTAGATTCCAAAGAGCTTTCAGGCAAGATTACGAGCGAACCTACGGCCGAGGAACTAAAGCAGAATTTCCAGCCGCAGCTGATTATCGAATTCTATTCAAGATAAAATATCTAATTTATTTGATAAACATATATGGATCCAATTTCACTTCCGGAAAAACTAAATGTTGAAAAAAAAGATGTTAACCACGCGATTATTACGATTGAACCTTGCTATCCGGGCTATGGCGTGACGCTGGGAAATGCGCTGCGGCGTGTTTTGCTTTCATCGCTCGAAGGCGCGGCTATTACTTTTGTAAAAATTAAAGAAGTAAGCCATGAATTTTCGACTATTGAAGGAGTAAAAGAAGATGTAGTTGATATAATACTGAATTTAAAGACCATCAGACTGAAATCCTATTCTGATGAGCCGGTAACCATTACGCTCAGAGAAAAAGGGGAGAAAAGGGTTACGGCAAAAGATCTCAAGGTTTCAAGCGACATAGAAGTGGCTAATCCTGACCAGTTGATAGCCACTCTGACTGATAAAAAATCAGAACTGGAAATGGAGTTGAAGGTAGAGAAAGGTCGTGGCTATATACCAGTCGAGAGCCGAGAAAAGGAGAAAAACGAGATTGGCATGATCGCCATTGACGCCGTCTTTACGCCGGTTAAAAATGTTAACTTTGATGTTGAGAATGTTCGTGTCGGCCAAATGACAAATTATGACAGATTAACTCTGGATATAATAACTGATGGCACCATCGGCCCGGAAGAGGCTTTTGGTCAATCGGCTAGTATATTGCACAGTCAATTCGGTCATCTTTTATCACAGATAAAAGATGGAAAAACAGCACCCAAGGCGGTCAAGGAAGTAAAGGAAAGTCAGGAGGCCGAATCAGAGCCGGAAGCGCCAGTCAAGAAAAAACGCGGCCGGCCAAAAAAAACTGAAGCTAAGAGTGATAAAAAAGAATAACCTTTATCAATAATTATGCGTCACCGTAAAAGAAAAAAGATATTAGGCCGGGCCACCAGCGACAGGAATCTGTTGAGGCGCAACCTGGCTATCAGTTTGATTTCAAGCGAGCGGATAAAAACAACGGTTACTAAAGCCAAGTGGCTTCGTTCTTACATTGAGAAACTTATTAGTCTGTCTAAAAAAAACAATCTTACGGCCAGGCGCCGGCTGATGAAAAAGCTCAATAATAATCAAGCAGTCAATAAACTTTTACACGACATAAACCAGCGTTTTGATAAACGTCCTGGCGGTTATACCAGAGTAGTTAAGGTCGGTCAGCGGTTGGGTGACGGCGCGCAGCTGGCAATTATGGAGTTGGTGGTCAAAGGCCAACCGGTGGCCAAGCCGCAGGCCAAGAAGGGCAAGGGTAGTGCTCCAACTAAACTTAAGGATAAAAAAGATGACCATGAAAAATAAACCAGAAGTCCACGAACTAGATGCTCAGGGCAGATCTTTCGGCCGTTTGGCTTCGGAGATCGCCAGCTTGTTGCAAGGTAAAAGACGGCCTGATTATGCGCCGCATATTGATTTTGATATAACGGTTAAAATCAGTAATATTGATAAACTGAAAATAACCGGCAAAAAAGCTGAGCAAAAACTCTACTATCGCTACACCGGCTACCCGGGCGGCTTAAAAACAGTTACGTTGAAAGAATATTTGAATAACAAGCCACATATGATTTTGTATAAAGCGGTAAATAATATGTTGCCGAAAAATAAATTGCGTTCCCGCCGCCTAAGACGTTTAATACTCAAATAATTATATGCCTAGAACAGCTTCGACAATGAAAGATAGTTCTAAAAAAACCAGTGAGCCTAAAAAGCGCCGAGGTCGGCCGAGAAAAGCCGACAAGGTCGTTACGGTTCCGGAAAAGAAAGAAGCCGCTCCAATCCAGGAAATAAAGCCAAAAAGCAAACGACGGACATATTTATATGCTGTTGGCCGGCGCAAGACCGCAATCGCTAGAGTCCGTTACCACCGCAAAGGCGAAGGGATTTTAATCATCAATAATAAAAAAGTAGAAGAATATTTTCCAACGGAAGAACTGCGTCAGATTGCCAAATCACCCTTAGAAAAAATCAGCCATCAGCTTCAGGGTGATATTACGATCCGGGTTGGCGGTGGAGGTATTCGGGGACAGGCCGAAAGCGTTCGGCACGGTATAGCGCGAGTTTTAGTATTGTTAGACAAGGCTAATCGGCCTCAGCTTAAAAGCCTAGGTTTTCTGAAGCGTGATGCGCGCGTCAAAGAAAGAAAAAAATACGGTCTGAAAAGAGCCAGACGCGCTCCGCAGTGGCAAAAACGCTAAAGCGTTAATTAATAATTTAAAATGTAGAATGTAAAATTATGGAAGAAACTGATTTTATTTTACATTTTAAATTTTGCATTTTACATTGATTATGAGCGCCAGTTATCATCCAGATAGAATAGCCCGGAATACTTCATATTTGACAATTGCCCTCGCTTTCCAAAAGGTGCTGTCTTTTGCCTATTTTATTTATATCTCACGGGCGATCGGCTACGAAGATATCGGCCGCTATATTTTTGCCCTGTCGCTGACAACCATCTTTGGTATTTTTATCGATATCGGTCTCAGCTCAATATTGACTCGTGAAATAGCTAAGGATCGGGAAAAAACTTATATCTATCTTAATTCCGCCTTTACTATCAAACTGATCACGGCTGCTATGTCTTATTTGGCGGTTTTTGCCTTTATCCATTTGCTTAATTATCCGGAACTTACCAAGCAACTGATTTATTTTTCCGGAATAATAATGATCCTGGATTCATTCACTCTGAGCTTCTATGCCATATTCCGCGGCTACCAGGTGCTGAAATACGAATCAATCGGTGTTATCATAAACAAAGTAATTGTTATCGTCTTTGGGGTGATAGCGGTTAAATACAACTTAGGTGTTAAATTCCTGATTCTCGCAATTTTATTCGGCAGTCTTTTCAATGTGATTTATACAGCCACGCTGCTGTTTATTAAAATAAAATGGCGTCCCAGACTTTTCATCAATAAAAGTATATTAAAAATTCTATTTGTTCTATCGTTGCCTTTTGCCATAGCCAGCATTTTTACAACGGTTTTCGGCTATGTGGATTCAGTGCTTTTAAACATTCTAGGCGGCGATCGGGGCGACAGCTATACCGGCTGGTATGGTACGGCCTATAAGCTGACTTATGCTTTCCAATTTATTCCAATCGCTGTTGCGGCTTCAGTCTTTCCGGCCATGAGCGCGTATTTTCTATCATCCAAGGGTCTATTGGCCAGGACATTTGAGCGGGCGCAGTATTTTTTAATGGTGATTTCTTTACCGATCGCTTTTGGCGTCCTGGCTATTGCCGACAAATTGATTTTGAGCATCTGGGGCGAAGCATTTGAAGCATCTATTTTGCCTTTGAAAATTTTGATCTTCAGCCTGATTTTTCTATTTGCCACTTTTCCCGTCGGTTCATTGCTCAATGCCTGCAACCGCCAGACGAGAAATACCATCAATATCGGCATCACCATGGTTATTAATATTCTATTAAATCTTTTATTGATTCCTAAGCTCACTTTTGTCGGTACAAGTATTGCTTCTCTGGCTTCGATTTTTGTGCTTTTCATTCTGGGCATGTACGTAGTCAGGCAGATAATTGTTTATAATAAAAAATACCTGCTGACCACCCTTTTTAAAACTCTGGCATCGGCTTTGATCATGTATGGCGTTTTAATGCTGACTAAGAACAATTTTTCTCTTTTTACGCTGATTCCGGCAGCCGTAGTTCTGTACTTTGTTGCGCTATTTATGCTTAAAGGTATCGGTCAGTCGGAATTTAAAAAAATATTCCATTCGCTAAAGAATAAAGTAGCATGAAGAAAACTTTATTTGTTACCCTTGATTATCCTCCTCAGCTTGGCGGGGTGGCCCGTTATTATAGTAATATTATCAGGCGTTTGCCGGCGGCCGATATAACAGTGCTGGCAACCCCGCAGAAAAACTATTTGGATTTTGATCAGCGGCAGGCTTATAAAATATTGCGCAAAAATTTTTATTTAAATATACCTTTATTTTGGCCGAAGTGGCTTAGGCTGGTTTTCGAGCTTTTTCAAATTGTTCAAGAGCGAAAAATAAAAGCCTTATTAATCGGTCAGGTGCTGCCGGTCGGCAGCGCCGCCTATCTGGTAAATCATTTTAAAAAAATACCTTATATTCTGTTCACCCACGGGCTAGATATCATGTTGCCTCAGCAGAGCAACAGAAAAAAGAATATGTTGCGGCGAGTGCTGGATAACGCCAGCTATGTGGTTACAAACAGTGAGTTCACGAAAAATGAACTTAGCAAATTTAATGTTACTAGTCAGAAATTGATTACCTTGACTCCAGGCTGCGATATAATTGGAAATCGGGTAAATGAAAAAAGATATCGTGAATTATTTAATAAACATAAATTGGCTGGCTCAAAAATTTTATTGACCGTTGGCCGACTGGAGGAGAGAAAAGGCCATGATCTGGTGCTAAAATCTATGGCGGCCATTAAAGACAAATACAGCGATCTGAAATATATAATAGTTGGTGAGGGCAAATATCGTAACCGATTGAAGGAACTGGCGCAGGAATTAAAACTCCGGGAACGGATAATTTTTACCGGGGCCGTGCCCGAACAGGATCTGCCGGTATATTATCAGCTGGCCGATATATTTATCATGCCGTCACGGGAACTTTCCAACCGGGACGTTGAAGGTTTTGGCATAGTCTATTTAGAAGCTAACGCGATGGCAAAACCAGTTATCGGCGGCCGGAGCGGCGGTGTGACTGAAGCGATAATTGACGGTCAAACGGGTCTGATTATCAATCCGGAAAGTATCATCGAAATATCAGCTGCCATTGAACGGCTGATCACGAACAAAAGCTATGCTGAAAGTCTCGGCTTAGCTGGTCAGCAAAGGGTGCTGAAGGATTTTCGCTGGTCTAACCGAGCTAAAAAAATTGAAGAACTCATTAACCGGTTATGATTGAAAAAATAAACATTATAATGTTTAACATGTCAAGCTTTCAGGAATGGGAGAATGGGGTTGTTAATCGCAATTTTCATATTTTAAAAAATTTGCTGGACCGGCCGGAAATCGGGAAAATACTGGCGATTGATTATCTGCCGTTTAATCTGAGACGGGGGTTTAAGTCCTATCTGGAATCGCAGGCTTTCGGGGCCAGAGGCAAGGTTATTTACCGCGATTTTACTAATCGGCTGATCCGCGCAGATCAATCGGCACTCGGCCGCCACATCAATAAATTATTTATTTACTCAACGATCGATTCCGTAGTCTCTGAAAGCCTGGCTATGCGATCGATCAAACGGATGATGAGAAAGCTGGATATTGATCAGCCGCTTATCTGGTCGTATCTGCCGCTGTTTGTCAGGCCGTTTCAAGATATCACTGCTCGGCTTAAAATATTCGATGCCGTGGACGACTGGCGCAGCCATTCGGCTTACGAAAATCAGCGTGATCGGCTGGAACAGAATTATCGGCTAATTAGCCAACGGGCGGATTTAATATTTACGGTGGCTAAAGATTTAAAGCTGCTGTTTGACGATCAACCCAAGGTGCATTGGATTCCCAACGGCGTTGATTTTGACCGCTGGCAAGGTCAGTTTGATTTTCCCGATGATCTGAAAGACAAAACGCCGCCGATTATCGGCTACGCCGGCGTAATTCAGAATCGGATTGATATTAAGCTGATAAAAGATATTGCCGAGCTGAATCCTGAAAAATCCTTTGTTTTTGTCGGTATGATCTGGCCCGAAATCAACAAAGGAGAATTTGCCAGGAACAAGAATGTTTATTTTTTAGGCCAGAAGCCATACGGCGATCTGCCGAGATATCTGACTCACTTTCATGTCGGAATTATTCCTCATAAAGTCGATCCGTTTACCAAGTCGATGAACCCCTTAAAATTGTACGAGTATTTGGCCTGCGGCTTGCCGGTGGTTTCAACGCCGGTGGCGGGCATGGACATGTTTCCTGATTTGATAAGAATAGCTTCGGATTCAGAATATTTCAGCCAGCAGATAAACGAGGCTTTAGGGGAGGAGGCCGAGCCATTAAGGATAAAAAGACGGGAAGCGGTTAAACCGCATTCCTGGCCAGCGCGGGTGGGGGAGATGCTTAGGATCATTAACGGCTGATTGGCTAATTAGTTGATTTTGTTTTAAATTGTGGGTAGAATTTAGGGTATGCTGAAAGAATCAGAATATTTTAAAATTACCACGGCAGTGCCGATTGAATCGGCTGACAAAGTACGGCAGGTTCTTGGCGACGCCGGCGCCGGTGTCCAGGGAAATTATTCGCATTGCAGTGGTTCATACGGATCAACCGGCCGATTCACTCCAAAACAAGGAGCCAGGCCGGCAATTGGAACAATAGGACAGCCCGAGGAGGTGAAGGAAGAAATTATTGAAATGTTATGCCATAAAGATAAACTCAGCGCAGTGGTAAAAGCTTTAAAGGCAGCCCATCCCTACGAAGAGCCGCCGATTGACATAATGAAAAGGTATGAGGTAGAGTAGGGTTTGGTATTATTATTGATGGGAAGATGTGTAAATTGTCCAGGCCGGTGCAGTCCGGTGATCCCGTCATTCGGCGGAATAAATGCCGCGACTGATTTGCAGGAAACCGCTTTTTTAAACACTCATAACTCCTGTTGAGCCAACGTAGCTCAGCTGGTAGAGCAACGGTTTTGTAAACCGTCGGTCGCCGGTTCGAGTCCGGCCGTTGGCTCCATAGGGCTTAAGAGGGCAATGGACCGGCCACTAATTTGTTTTGGGATCGTTGTTTTTCTGCCAAATTATAATTTAACCTTTCGGAATAAGGCAAACCCGCTTTTGGCGGGAAAATCCGATTAGCTAATTAACCAATATTTTAATCAACCATCCTCATGTCACAAGACAACCTTATCAAGCTTGAATGTACGGTTTGCAAGAAAACCAATTATCATTCACACAAGAATAAAAAAATTTTGAAGAACAGACTGGAGCTTAAAAAATATTGCCGTCAGTGCAAAAAACATACTTTACACAAAGAAACCAAGTAATATGGCGCTGGCATCGGTTGAGTACACCTGTCCGCAGACTCAGACCAATTGGAAGATTTCCGCTTCAAATACAGTTGAGCTGAGACTCGGTGCCGATCGGACAAGCCTAGGCAGCGCCCAGGCTGAACTGCTCTGGTTTCAGGAGCGTTTTTCCGAACTTTCACAAATAATGCCAAATCAGAACTGGTCAGTTTTCGTTGATATGAGCCGGGTGGCGGTCAGTCGGAACCAGACCTTGGCCCTGCAGGAATTATTTACAGACATGCTTAAGAATGACAAAATAAAAACAGTTGCCGTGGTTCAGGCGGCCCGGACTTTTCAGGTGGCGATCAGAAAAGTGTTGATTAACATAAAAGCCATAGGCAAATTGAAATTTTTCGAGCAGAAAGAAACTGCCCGAGAGTGGCTAAGTTTGAAAAATAAATAATTACGGGGGCGTAGTTTCCGCCATAGGCTGACCAGCCTAAGGATAAATGAGAGCCTCATCGCTTCCCGGAGTACGGGCATTAAAAGATATCTCTGCTTGGTGGGGATTTAGTTCAATGGTAGAATGCGGGTCTCCACTCCGTCAGTCGCGACTGACAGGGTCCAAAACCGGCAAAAATTTCATTACTTTTTCAGTTAGTGGTGGGGGCGTAGTTCAATGGTAGAATGCGGGTCTCCAAAACCCGAGACGAGGGTTCGATACCTTCCGCCCCTGCCATTAGTTGAAAAAAGACGATAGGGAGATATTGCTGGAGCGTTATGTACTATGTATACATTCTGAAAAGCGATAAGGACGGAAAATTATATATAGGGCGAACAGACAATCTTCACCAGCGGATGAATGACCATTCGTGTGGTAAGGTGGTTTCAACAAAGCATCGTAGGCCACTTAAACTCGTATACTATGAAGCCTACGCAGAACGGAAACTATCAAAGAAACGAGAGAAAGGTATTAAGACGAGCGGATCTGTATATATGAGTTTAGTTAAAAGAGTCGGATTGAGATAATGGGTGGGTCTCCACCCCGTCAGTCGCGACTGACAGGGTCCAAAACCCAAGATGAGGGTTCGATTCCTTCAACCCCTGCCATCCGAAAGGGTGGCGTCGCTCGCTGAGTAAATCATACGGATTTACCCAGTCCCAAGCGGCAAAACGAGAAAGCAGACGGCGGTTCGTTCCAATTTTTTCCACAAACGATCTGATTTCACTCAAATCGTTTGACGAAGCAAGTTTCTGGGCGTGGTGAGCGGAAATTACCCACGCGCGCAAGGGTTCGATCCACGTTCTGCCCTCATGGTCAAAAACGGACTTTCTCGACAGAAGGTCTGTTTTTGATTGCACCAATTCGGTCTTTTTGGCCAGATACGTTTCTTTCTCAATCGTATTGTCGAGAAAGGCATTGACCAAGCTATCCAGCTTCTTATTCACGGCCTGTATTTCGCTTTCCAGACGTTCTTTGTGGTTCTTGCGATATTCGGCTTCATCGCTTTGCCAAATGTCAATCCGGGCAAGCATATTTTTTGCCCAATAGTCGGGTATTTGCATCATGCGAACCCTTGCGCGCAGTTGTTCCAACAACTTTGATTCCTGAATATACCCTTGCGAGCATTTGCCGAACTTTTTCGTGCAGTGATAATACCGATACAGCCCACCGTGGCCCTTGGTGAATTGCGCGGTAATGCCACCGCCGCACTCACCGCAACGAAACAGGCCGACGAAAGGAAAGTTATGCCTCTTGCGTCGATTATTCGGTCTGGAGCGTCTTTTCAAAACCGTTTGCGCTTTATCAAACAAGTCTTTCGGCACAATCGGCGGTTGGCTGGCTTCATACGCTTCGCCGTTCTGTATGATGATACCGATGTACAGTTGATTCGTAAGTATCCGGTGAATGGTGCAATTCGCCAAAGGCCGCCCTGATCCGCTCACCACGCCCCACAAGCTCAGGCGCTCGGATAGACTTTCCAAACTATATGTACCCGTAACATATTCCTCGAACATTCGTTTCACGATTTTCGCTTTTACCGGGTCGGGTTCAATCGTATGGTTTTTTAAATTATTGATGTAGCCGAATGGTGCCCGACCCGGCCACTCTCCGCGCCTGAGCTTTTGCCGAATCCCGCGCTTCACGTTTTCTGATAAATTGTCGGAATAGTATTTTGATTGCCCGAAGGCGACCTGAAGCATGAACAATCCTTGCGGTGTCGGCTCAAACCAGAAGGTCGGAAATCGCAACGCGCCAATTTTCTTGATGTCGATGAGATAGATGATTTGACCTCCGTCTACGCTGTTTCGCGCCAAACGATCGGGGTGCCATGCCAATATGCCAATTGGTTCTTTTGAGGCATGGATTTTCTCAATCATCTTGTTGAATATTTCCCGACCGGGTGTTTTGGCGCTTTTGCTTTCGACAAACTGTTCGGTAATCTCGATGTTCTCTTTCTTTGCAAATTCGACCAGTTCAAACAACTGTGTTTCAATCGACATCACTTGTCGTTCTTCATCCTCGGTTGATTTTCTTGCGTAGAGAAAGTATTTCATGGGTCGTCTTCGGGCACTATGTTTTAGGTAGTGAAGCGCGGAATTTTGAAACTTGCTTCGTCAATTGCGCCCTTGCGCAATGATGGAAAAAATTGGAGTCCAGCCCTCTCAATTCGCTCCAGCCTACCCATCCCCACTCATCGAGAGGGCTGGACAGCCCCGCTCCGCGGGGCTACGAACCGCCGTCTGCTTTCTCGTTTTGCCGCTTGGGACTGGGTAAATCCGTATGATTTACTCAGCGAGCGACGCCACCCTTTCGGATGGCAGAGTTTATTAGATGCGGCTCGAACCTATTTTTCCTCCAAAGGCGGATCAG
>JAEAME010000249.1_pt1 | contig 67236 bp, 54 predicted proteins | sample 8958731 | NCBI WGS metagenome assembly JAEAME01 (sample SAMN16933194, study PRJNA681113) | bioreactor sludge metagenome | isolation source: anerobic bioreactor sludge (Control) | place: India:Bengaluru | collected 2018-10-24
GTGAAAAGTGAAAAGTGAAAAGTGAAAAGTGAAAAGTGAAAAGTGAAAAGTGAAAAACGAAAAGTGAAAAGTGAAAAGTGAAAAATAGCGTAAAGCGTAGAGCGTAGAGCGGAAAAATAGCGTAAAGCGTAGAGCGTAGAGCGGAGAGAAAACGAAAAGTGAAAAAATAGCCCTCGGAAATCCGAAATCACCAATATTAACCATGACATCAATGCGTATGAAACGAAGACTGAAGATTCTGCTTGCCTGTTTGCTGCTGCTGGCAGCCGGCCTTCCTGCCTTGTCGCAGGAGAGGGTGGTGACAGGCAAAGTGTTTGAGCCGGATGGCGCCACCCCTGTCATGGGGGCCACTGTCGTGCTCAAAGGTACGACCACGGGTACCGTCACCAACAGGGACGGCGCCTATACCCTCCGCGTGACGGGCCAGAACCCGGTGCTGGTGTTCCAGTTTCTGGGATACAACCGGGAGGAGATCGCCGTGGGCAGCCAGACGGTGATCGATGTGATCATGAAGGAGGAGTCCCTGGAGCTGGAAGGGGTGGTGGTCACCGCCCTGGGGCTTACCAGGGAGCAAAAGTCGCTGGGCTATGCGGTGACCAAGGTGTCGAACGAGGAGATCACCCAGTCGCTGACCCGCAACTGGCTCAGCGGCATGTCAGGGAAGGTGGCGGGGCTTACCATGAACGGGGCGAGCTCCGGGCCCATCGGCTCGGTGCGGGTGACCCTCCGCGGCGACCAGTCGCTGAACTACGGCAACAACGAAGCCCTTTTCGTGGTCGACGGCGTGCCGGTCAGATCGGGAACCACGGCCACCAGCTCGAGCAGCAGCTACACCAACTCGGGAGGCGACTTCCCGGTTGACTTCGGCAACGGAGCCAGCGACCTGAATCCCGACGACATCGAGTCGGTCTCCGTGCTGAAAGGACCTGCGGCCACCGCCCTCTACGGCTCGCGCGCCGCCAACGGAGCCATCGTTATCACCACCAAATCGGGCCGCACCACCCGTGGCATAGGCGTCACCGTCAGCTCCTCGGTGGCCGTCGAAAGAGCCGGCTACTGGCCCGACTTCCAGACCGAGTATGGCTCAGGCTCCGATTTGGGCCTCAATGAATACTGCTTCTGGACCCTGAACCCCGACCTCACCGGAACCACCGACTACCCCTCCCGGAACCTGTCACGCTACGCCTGGGGCGAAAAATTCGATCCCGGCAAGCTGCGCTACCAGTATGAGGGCAAAAACTGGGAAACCGGCATGATCGAACGCACCCCCTTCGTCTACCAGGACGACTGGTATACCGGCATCTTCAGAAACGGGGTGACCTGGAACAACTCGGTGGCCCTCAGCGGCAGCAACGGAAAGGGCACCAACGTGCGCTTTTCCATGACCGATAGCCGGAATGAATGGATCCTCCCCAACACGGGCTACGGCAAGCAGGCCTTCTCCTTCTCCTTCAATTCGCCCCTTAACCCGTTCATCGATTTCAATGCAAAGGTCAACTACTACAAGACCGACAGCGACAACATGCCCATGGCCGGCTACCACGAAACCACCGTCATGTACGACCTCATGTGGGGGTACAACTCCAACCCGATGAGCAACTGGCGCGATGAATATTTCCAGGGCAGGTTCAATGCCATCAACCGGAATGCCACCATTTCCGAAAACGGCAACAGCCTGGTATTCGCCGGCACCGGCTCCTACAACCCCTACAGGGTACTCCACGAAGAGCTCAACAGCACCGACAAGGACCGGGTCTTCGGAACCGCAGGCCTTACCATCCACCTGTCGGAAGATCTGACCCTCGACCTTAAGTCGGGGATCGACCTGGGCACCGAGTTCCGCACCCAGCGGAAACCCAAAATGACCGCCGTCTGGAACAACGGCTTCTACCGTGAGGAAATGCTCATGAATTATGAGGTCAACTCCGATTTCCTGCTGCGCTATAAAAAGAAGTTCCTGACCGACCGCTTTGACGTCACCGCCGCTTTCGGCGGAAACAACATGGTGACCCGCTACCACAGAAATACCGTCCAGCTCGGCGAACTCGACATCGAAGGGGTTTACAACATCTCCAACGTGCCTTCCGGCATCAATCCCATCCCGAACAACTACCGCAGCCACAAGGTGATAAACAGCCTCTACGGCTTCGTCACCCTGGGCTGGGACGACCTTATCTATCTGGATATCACCGGGCGCAACGACTGGTCAAGCACCCTGGCCCCCAAGAACTGGTCTTACTTCTATCCTTCGGTGGCCGCCAGCGTGCTCCTCGACCGACTGTTCGATTTCAGCACCTCGCTGCCGGCCGTTTCCTTCGCCAAGCTGCGCCTCTCCTGGGCCAACGTGGGCAACGACACCGGTCCCTACTCGCTCGACCAGTACTATTCAGCCTCCTCCATCAGCGGCGGCTATACCCTTCCCGGGACCATCCCCGACCCGATGATCAAACCCGAAAATGTGGAAAGCCTGGAACTGGGGCTGGAAGCCAACTTCTTCAAAAACCGCATGGGCTTCGATGTGGCGGTGTACAGCTCCTCCTCCACCAACCAGATCGTGCCCATCGAAATCGACCCCATCGTGGGGGCCTCCGCCATCCGGATCAACGCCGGGGAGATCTCCAACGAGGGAATCGAGCTGTCGGCGTATGTCACCCCGGTGAAGAGCCGCAATTTCACCTGGAATGTGGCGGCCAACTGGTCGAGGAACGTCAGCAAACTGGTGAGCCTCGACGATAAGTGGGATCCCACCGTTCCATGGGAAACCGACATGGGAACCACCATCGGCGGACGGCTTCATATCTATTCCTATGTGGGAGAAGAGATGCACCAGATTTACGGCTTCGCCAATAAAAAGGCACCCGAAGGTTCCTACTACCTCGACGGAGAGGGAAATAAGGTGGACTGCTCGGGGCAGCTGCTCCTCGATGCGAAGACGGGACTTCCCACCCTGGTCAACACCGCCGACAACTACCTGGGCAAGGTGAATCCCGACTGGAGGGGGGGATTCAGCACCTCACTGCGGTATAAAAATGTTACCCTCAACATGATCTTTTCCTACCAGATGGGCGGCAACCGCTTCTCGGTATCGCACGGTATCCTGTCGTACCAGGGAAAGCTGAAGAACTCGCTCGAAGGCCGCTACGACGGTATGGTGGCCAAAGGGGTCAACCTGCTGTCGGCCAACGAAGACGGCACGACCCTTTGCCAGGTGAACAACACGGTGACCGAAAACATCTACAACTACTACCAGTCGCGCACCCTCGACCGGTACAACGGGGAGGCCCATACCTTCGACACCTCCTTCCTGAAATTCAGGGAGGCGCGCGTGGAGTATGAAGTCCCGGCACGCATCTGCCAGATGACCGGCTTCCTGCAGGGGGGCACCGTCGCCCTGTTCGGCACCAACCTCTTCTCCTGGGACAACTGGCCCTTCTACGATCCCGAAGGCGGGATGCTCACCGGCACCAACGTGTTCAACGGCATCGAGGCCGGAGCATTCCCCTTTACCCGTACCTTCGGCGTCAACCTGAAGCTTTCCTTTTAACCCTAAATCCGAGTAAAATGAAAAAAATACTGTCGATACTGTTGTTTGGCCTCCTCGCCGGTCTCTTCCACGCCTGCACCGGCGAATTCGAGGAAATCAACACCAACCCCAACCGTACCATCGTCGGCATGGTGAGGGCTTCGAACATGTTCGAGCCCATCCTGTACAACTCGGCCAACCAGTGGCTCGACCGCACCTGGTACTACAACAACGAGCTCATCCAGTTTACCGCCCACACCGGGGGGGTGACCCGCAGGGAACACCTTTACTTCCTCGAGGAATCGCGCGACTGGGCCGGCTTCTGGAACCACTATTCCAACTATGGGAAGAACATCGACCATATGCACGAGCTGGCCGTGGAGCAGGGCGACAAGTCACTCGAGGCGATAGCCCTGACCTTCAAGGTGCTGTTTTTCTCGAACATGACCGATATGTTCGGCAGCATCCCCTATGAGGAAGCCTTCTCAGGCCGCAAGCTGAACGGCACCCTCACCCCGGCGTTCAGCAGCCAGAAGGAGGTGTATGAGTTCATGTTCAGGGACCTGGAGGCCGCCAACGACCTCTATGCCGCCAACCCCCTCTTCCTGAACCCCAAAATGGACGGGATGTACGGCGGAAACATGCAGGCCTGGCGGAAATTCAACAATTCGCTTTACCTGCGGTTGCTCTGCAGGGTGAGCGGACGCAGCGAAATGAACGCGGGGGCTAAGATGACGGAAATCCTCACCGACCCGGCCCGCTACCCCCTCTTCGGCTCCAACGCCGACAATGCGACCGTGAAGTTCACCGGCGCAGACCCCTATCTCAGCAACTTCGGCACCACCACCGAAAGCGGCTTTACCTCCAGCGGCCGTAAACTGACCCGCCAGCTGATCTCCATGACCGTCCACACCGACCAGATCGGAAACCAGAGCTACGTGGATCCCCGCCTGCCCATCATCGGCAAGAAAAACAATGTCGCCGCGGTCAACCCGAAAAACATCTGGATCGGAACCAAGTCGGGCTGCACCGACCAGGAGAGAAGCACCGTCGACCAGGGTACCTCCTGGCTGAACTATAAGGTTTTTTGCAGGAAGGACGCTCCGGCCACCTACATGGATTATGCCGAAGTCCGCCTTATCCTTGCCGAGGCGGCGTTGAAGGGACTCATCAGCGGAGGCGCCGCTGCCGCCAAAACCCATTATGAAGAAGGCGTAAGGGCGTCGATGCAGAAATGGTCGCAACAGGGAGCCTACTCCGACCCGCCCGTGTCGATCTCCGAAACCGACATCCAGACCTACCTGGCCTCTCCCCTGGGATCGTGGGACCTGGCCGCCGACAAGGCTGAATTCCTGGGCAACCAGAAATTCCTCGCCCTTTTCTGGATCGGAATGGAAGCCTACCACGAATACCGCCGTACAGGCTTCCCCCGTCTGACCATCGGCGAGGGCACCTTCTACAACGATTTCATCCTCCCCACCCGGCTGGGCTATCCCAATGCCACCATGTCGACCAACAACGCCAACGCCACCGCGGCACTCGAGGGGATGAAGGGCGCCAACGATATGAAAACCCCGGTCTGGTGGAGCAAACAGGCCATCGACGAGGGCAAATGACAGGTTGCAGGATACAGGCGATAACCGGGAAGGCTTCAAGACCGGCCGGATGCTCCCGGATCCCGGCCTTCGCCTCAGTCAGCTGATAAACACATAAAAATAAAGACAGATGAGAAAACATATTTCAAACCAAAGAAGGGGAGCGGGAAGTACCCTGCTTGCCCTGCTGTTTGTTTCCCTGTTCCTTATCCCTTCGTGCCAGAAGGAGGAGGAGCCCGCGGGCGATCCCTACTTCAACCTCGAGGGAAATCCCACCGGTCTGGCTGTGGGTACCGCAGCCAAAACCCAGAGCTTCGTGGTCCGGTCCAACCGCGACTGGAAAATCGTGGCCGCAAGCGCGGATTCCTGGGTGCGGGCCTTCCCGGATGAGGGGCAGGACGACGGCATCTTCAAGGTCATCGTGACCGAGAACAAAACCTTCGAACCCCGCAGCATGGCTTTTTCTTTTATCGTCGGAGGCGAGGAGCAGCCGGTGCTTTTCACGGTGACCCAGGAAAAAGCCGTTCCCTACCTGCAGGTCGACGGCATTGCGGCGGGGAAGAACATCAACCAGGCCGCCCAGGAGGTGAAGATCAACGTCAAGGCCAACGTGGACTATACCTACAGCTCCGATGTCCCCTGGTTTGCCTTTAAAAAGGCCGACACGGGAAGCGCAGGAACCGACCTCACCTTTGCCGCCGAAGCCAACGAAGGCTCCAAATCGCGGGTGGCCCAGGTCTCCTTCGCTTGCCAGCAATTCCCTGAGCTTAACGCTACCCTCTCGGTCACCCAGGAGGGGAAAAGCGAAGGAATTATCGTCCTGTTCGAGGATTTCAGCTGGCTGGCCTATGGCAGCCCCATTTTCTACACCACCACGGGCGAAACCCGTTTCGATTCGTGGACGGCCGAGCAGGTGGGTAAAGGATGGACCAGCACGCTGAACACCTTCTCGAACGACCGGCCCTGCTATGCGCGCCAGGGATTCGTCAAACTGGGCAAGACCAGCTACGGCGGCGACCTTATCTCCCCGAAACTGTCGGGAATTACAGGCACCAAAGACCTGCTCGTGAAGTTCAAGGCGGTGCCCTACATGACCGCTGCGGGTACCAAAGACGACAATATTTTGGTGGTCAGCGTCATCGGCCCGGGTACCGTGGGCACCTCCAGCTTTGTCATCGACAACTGGCCCAACTATGGCACCGACCCGACCTGTACGCTCATATGGGAGGAACTGACCACCGAGCGTTCCTTCACCATTACGGGGGCGACGTCGGAAACGCAGATCAAGTTCCTGGGGCGCGACTATGCCCTGTCAGGCGTCGGAGCCGGTAAAAACAGAATCTTCCTCGACGACATCAAGGTGCTGATCCCGAACTGAAAACGAAAAGTGAAATAATAAGCACCCGAAATAGGGTTACGCCCCGCAGGGGCAGATGAACCCAGCCCGGGGCAGCGCCCCGGGTAACCACGAACGTGCCATTGATATCCCGCCCTGAAAGGGCAGCTTAACAACTGCCCGCTTTAACCTGCCCTTTCAGGGCGCTTGATGGATTGGGCAACCCTTCCATCCCCGGGGCGCTGCCCCGGGCTGACATAAAAGGGGCTTTCAGCCCATTTGAAGGGTAGTCCGATGGGCATCCTTCCCATGAACAATTTGCATTCCTTCCCGTTCTAACGAATATGAAATCTATTTCTGCAAAATACAAATGGGCCTTGATTGGCGGGGTTGCCGGCGCTGTGGCCGGCTTTCTCTACTGGCGCTTCGTGGGCTGCACCTCTGGCAGCTGCCCGATCCGCTCGGTCTGGTACTGGAGCACCCTCTGGGGGGCGGCGGCGGGCTATCTCCTGGGCGACCTGCTCCATGACCTGCTGCGCAAAAGGAAGAAACGCGGCACGGAAGGGGAGGGGTGACCCCTGCATCGTGCAGGGCCGCCGACGACACCGCGGTCCGTGAAGGGTACTACCGCAAAACAGAGCAAAAACCGCTCCGGTCAATCGTATCTTTGCTTATCTTTACCCTTCCGGCAAAGAACCAGCCGGTCGGACCATGAGAAAAATGCTGTTTGTGGTGTTCCTGCTGCTGGCGGGGGCCTCCGAAGCCCAGGAATACATGCAGGCCGCCGGCATACGCGCCGGGCTCTGCTCCGGTGTCGAGTACCGCCGCTTTATCGATTACCAGTATTCCGGAAGGATCCTCCTGGGCGCCCGCAGCCGGGGGCTTCAACTTTACGCACTTCTGGAAATCCATCAGTGGGATCTCTTCTCCTTCACCGACAACATCGGCTTCTACTACGGCGCAGGCATCCACGGCGGCTTTGTCCGCTGGAGCGAGAAATTCACCAGCGGAACCCTCACCGGCGAGAAGGTTTTCACACGTCCCGTGGTGGGCATCGACGGTTTTGCAGGACTGGAGTATAACTTCGACCTGTTCCCCCTCAGCGCCGGTCTGGAAATGAAACCCGCCATCGATTTCTGGGGACGCGACGGCTTCGACGTCATCCCGTGGGATTTCGCCTTCACTCTGCGTTATCTCTTCTGACCCCCTTCCGGAAACGAACTGCCCGCCTCAGGGAAGCACCACGAAATCGCTGTGCAACAGATAGTCGAGGCTCATCTTGCAACTCTCAAAGGGCTCGAAATTGTAACGCTCCACCTCCACGATGCCATATTCCAGCCCCGCCTTTCCGGCTTCTGCCCAGATGGCGGCAAAATCCATCTTGCCGCTGGTGCCCACTTCGGCTTCGTCTTTGATGTGCCACAACGGGAAACGGCCCGGATAGCTGTTGAAATAGTCGACGGGGTTTTTCCCGCCGAAGACGCACCAGTACAGGTCGAGCTGAAACATCACCTTGCCGGGTTCGGTATTCTGGAGCATGAAGTCGTAGACGGTGACGCTGTCGAGCAGGGTGGTGAACTCGCCCGAATGGTTGTGGTATCCGAAGCGGATGCCCCGGCTGTTGCACTGCTCGCCGATCCGGTTGTAGTAGTCGCAGTACTGTTTCAGGTTGGCGAGGCTTTCATAGGCGGCCCGGCCCATGGAGGGCTTAACGATCCATTTCACGCCGGCAGCGGCATGGGCGTTGATGCACTGCTCCCACCAGGCGGCATTCTCCGCTGCCGAGACCGAGTCGGGGAGGTCAATGCCCGTGTGCGATCCCAGGAACTGAAGCCCGCAGGCTTCGCACAGCGCCTTAAATTCCTCCGGCTCCATTCCGTAAAACTTGCCGTCGCGGTACCCGGCGGCCTCCACGTAACTGTAGCCCATTTCTCCCACCTTCTTCAGCGTCCCCGCCAGGTCGTTGCCTATCGAGTCACGCAGCGAATAAAGCTGCAGCCCGATGTTCTTCTTCGGCGCCGGCGTTCCGCAGGAGGCCAGCACCAGGCCGGCGAGCAACGCCAGCCCCCAAACTTTCAAACTTTTGTTCCGTATCATACGTCCGATATTAATTGGTTAATGGATCAACACCCTCTGCCGGCTGCCAGACGGCGGAAGCTCCGATGTGCCCTTCCCACAGACGGACCCCTTCCCGCGGCGGGAAAAGCAATTCTCATGCACGCTGCCGCCCTTCCGCATTCCTGCTCACCCCCCTCCGCCCGATAACCCCGGCTGTGGTTCCTTCCCCGTTTTCCCTCCCTCAAAAGTAGAATTTCCTCCGTTTTTTCCATTCGTGGCGCCCTTAATTTTTTAACCTTTCCCGGGGGGCTGCCGGCTCTCCATATTTTTTTAATTTTGGCCCGCCGGACGGTGGGAACCGACCTCCGCACCGGCTCTCTTCCGCCGATGATGTTTAAAAACAGGGATATTACCCCGGTTCTGGCCGCCCTCGGGGCGATGCTCTTCTGGAGCTTCTCCTTCGTGTGGGTGAAAATCGCCTACCTGGCTTATGGCCCTCTTACCGTGGTCCTCTTCCGCCTTATCTTCTCGGTGCTTCTTATTTTTCCCTTCGCCCTGTTTATCCGCCGGCTTCAGATTCCCGCCCGCAAAGATGCAGGCATCATCCTGCTGCTTGCCTTTTTTGAACCCTTCCTCTATTTCATGGGCGAAAGTTACGGACTGAAATATGTCTCTTCCACGGTAGCCGCCGTGATCGTGGCCACCATTCCGCTGTTCGCCCCTCTCTTCGCCTGGTATTTCTACCGGGAGCGCCTTAACTGGATGAATGTTTCAGGGCTGCTTCTTTCCTTTGCGGGGGTGACCCTGGTGGTCCTGAACCGCGATTTCACCTTTTCGGCTTCCCCGCTGGGCGTAGCCCTCGAATTCGGCGCCGTTTTCTCGGCCATCGCCTATTCCACCGTGCTGCGCAAACTGGCCTTCCGGTATAACACCTTCACCATCATTGCCTTTCAGAACCTTGCGGGCATCTTTATGTTCCTGCCTTTCTGGCTCAGCTTTGAAGCTCCTGCCTTTGCGGCCACCCCCTTTCATCCGGAGGCTTTCCGGGCCATTGTCCTGCTCTCCTTCTTTGCCTCCACGCTGGCCTTCATCTTTTTTACCTACAGCATCCGCCGCATGGGCATCAACCGCTCCAACGTCTTCATCAACCTGATCCCTGTGTTTACGGCCCTCCTGGCCTTGTGGGTCCTCAACGAGGAGCTCACCCTCCAGAAAGGTGCAGGCATCGCCGTGGTGATCGCCGGGTTGTTCCTCTCGCAGGTTGGGCGGCGCAAACATTGATTACCCCCGGAAGCTCTCCCGACCGGTTTAAAATATTTGGTTATTTTTGGCGTTTATGAAAAAAACGGGTTGCCCGATGCGTATTCTGCCGACGGCCGTTGCGGCCCTTCTGGTCATTCCTGCGGCGCTCACCGCCCAGATAGGGGGAGAGGCCACCTACCGTTTTCTTTCGCTCACCCACTCGGCGCGGATGGCCGCCCTGGGGGGCAGCCAGGTGGCGGTCAACGATTCCGCCGACCTGAACCTGCCTTTCCATAATCCCGCACTGCTGCGCGAAGCTATGGCCAACCAGCTGTCATTCAGTTATGTGGATTACCTCGAGTCGGTGAGCTACGGCTATGCCTCCTATGCCTTCCGCCTGAAGAAAGACGATTCTTTCATCGGGGGTACCTTTGCCGCGGGCATGCATTACATCAACTACGGAAATTTTCTGGCTGCCGGCGAAGACGGGCAGCTGACGGGAGAAAATTTCCACGCCGGCGAATATGCCCTGCTGCTAACCTATGGCGGCCGTTTCAGAAACTGGCGCTACGGGGTCACCCTTAAACCGGTGTTGTCGGTGTTTGAAAGGTACAACTCCTTCGGGCTGGCCGCCGATGCCGGGGTGGCCTGGTTTTCGGAGAGCAACCTGCTCAGCCTGGGGATGGCTGCGCGCAATGCAGGGTCGCAGCTGACCACCTATTACGAGGACGGCGACCGGGAACCCATTCCCTTTGAATTGCAGGCCGGTTTTTCGGGTAAACTGGCCCATGCGCCCCTGGTGTTTCACCTCACCGCCCGTCACCTCAACCACTGGGTCCTGGCGAAGCCCGAAGAGGAGGAAAACGGTGAAATTTCCTTCTTGGAGCCTGCCGAAGGTTTCGGCAAGCAGCTGATGCGCCACCTGGTGATGGGCGCCGAGATCACCCCTTCGCCGGCTTTCACCCTCCGCGCAGGCTACAACTACAACCTCCGCCAGGCGCTGAAACACGAGGAACGTCTTTCCACCGTCGGCTTCTCGCTGGGCTTTGGCGTCCGCATCAGGCGTTTCCGGCTCGACTACGCCAACACCCGTTACCATGTGGCCGGCTCCTCCAACCACCTCTCCCTGGCCATCGGCCTGAACCGCAATTTTTGAACCCCTCCGGGGCGGTCCTTCCAAAAAGTGTATCTTTGTTCCGGATGGGCCCTTTCATGAATCCGGAAAAAATCATCATAGCCATCGACGGCCATTCCTCGTGCGGAAAGAGCACCCTGGCCAAAGCGCTGGCCCGGGCGCTCCTGTATACCTATATCGACAGCGGCGCCATGTACCGGGCCGTCACCCTGCATGCCCTCCGCAACGGCTGGACCGGCGGCGGATACCTGGACCGGGAGGCCATCATCGCAGGCCTTGCCAGTCTTGACATCACCTTCACCCATGATCCGGTCACCGGACAAAACATCACCTGGATGAACGGCCGGAATGTGGAAGAGGAGATCCGTCAGCTGGAGGTCTCCGCCAGCGTAAGCCCCGTAAGCACCATCCGCGAGGTGCGGGAAGCCATGGTACGGTTGCAGCGTGAAATGGGGCGTCACAAAGGCATCGTGATGGACGGCCGCGACATCGGCACCGTGGTCTTTCCCGATGCGGAACTCAAGATCTTCATGACCGCCCTTCCCGAGATTCGTGCCATGCGCCGCTACCTGGAGATGAAGGCCAGGGGCGATGAGGTTTCCCTGCAAGAGGTGCTGGAGAACGTCCTGGAGCGCGACACCATCGACCAGGGACGCACCGAAAGCCCCCTGCGGCAGGCCACCGGTGCCATCGTCCTCGACAACAGCTATATGACCCCCCTGGAACAACTGGCCTGGGCCCTCGAACGCGTTTACCAAATCACCGGCAGCCATGAAAACGGAGATTGACAGCCGCTCGGGCTTTTGTTTCGGCGTCATCAACGCCATCGGGAAGGCGGAAGAGGAGCTTTTAAAACCGGGAACTCTCTACTGTCTGGGCGACATCGTCCATAACGAAGCAGAGGTGGCACGCCTTGCCGCCCTGGGTCTGGTGACCATCGGCCGGGAGGAGTATTTCCGCCTGAAGGAAGCCCGGGTGCTGATACGGGCCCACGGCGAACCGCCCGAAACCTACGACCATGCCCGGCGCAACAACATCACCCTCATCGATGCCACCTGTCCTGTGGTGCTCCGCCTTCAGAAACAGGTGCGCGACGAATACGCGCAGCTTGCTGACCGCGGCGGGCAGCTTCTTTTTTACGGGAAAAAGGGACATGCCGAAACCATTGGCATCAACGGCCAGACCGGCAACCGGGCGGTGATCGTCGCGGGTCCCGCCGACCTTGACAATGTCGATTTCAGCAGGCCTGTCGCCCTCTACTCGCAGACCACCATGCCCATGGAGGGCTTTCGTGCCCTTGCCGCAGAGCTGCGCCTGCGGGCCGGCGGCAACCCGGAGGTGGAGGTCAGGGATACCATCTGCCGCCAGGTCTCCAACCGGGGTCCTTACCTGCGGAAGTTCGCCGCCCGTTTCGACGTGGTGCTCTTCGTCGCCGGCAGGAAAAGCTCCAACGGCGCCGCTCTTTTTGCCGTCTGCCGGGAGGCCAACCCCCGCACCTTTTTTGTGGAAAGCGCGGAAGAGGTGATGCCTGAATGGATCGCCGGCGCTGCCGGCGTGGGCATCTGCGGCGCCACCTCCACGCCGCGATGGCTCCTCGAAGCCGTGGAGTCCCGCCTGCATTCCCTGGTTGCCGGCTGATGCCGCCCCCAAACCATTACCGCCATGGCACCCCTTTTTGCTGACGTCATCCTGCCCCTGCCCCTGCGGGAGGTTTTTACCTACTCGGTACCCCCCGGACTGGAAGACAGGGTGGTTCCCGGGGTCCGGGTTGCCGTACCCTTCGGCCCGGGCAGGCACTATGCCGCCCTGGTGGTGGCATTGCACCGTGAAGCCCCCGCCGGCAGGCAGGTGCGTCCGGTGCTTTTTCCCCTCGACGACCGGCCCGTAGCCGGCGAGGAACACCTCCGCTTCTGGGAATGGATGGCCCGATACTACCTTTGCAGTACCGGCGAGGTGATGAAGGCGGCGCTTCCCCCCGGCATGAAACTGGAAAGCGAAACCTATGTTACGGCGGCGCCTTCCGGCATCATCCCCTGCAGCGACGAGGAGAAAAAATTGCTGGATCTTCTGGGCACCGGCAGGATGCGCATCGGCAGCATAGGGGCGCTGAAGGAATTGCGGCATCCCCTGCGGCTCCTGAAGCAGCTGGTCGAAAAGCAGGCCGTGGTGGTGGAGGAGCGGCTCTCGGAGCGTCACCGTCCCCGGCAGCTGACAATGGTGGCTGCCGGCGTCCTTATGCATTCGCAGGAGCAGCTGGAGACGGCGCTGGCCACCCTGAAGCGGGCACCCCGACAGCGCGCCCTCCTCCGGCGGGCGGCATCCCTGCTGGCCCCCTTCACCCCGGGGGCCCCGGAGGCCGTAGAAAAAAAAACACTCCTTGCGGAAGGCGGCTTTACCGAAGCGCTTCTCAGCCAGCTGGTGGCCAGAAATATGCTGGTGGTAAGGTCCGGACCTCCTGCACCGGCGCAGGTCGTTCCTCCGCCGGCACCTCTCCCGCCCCCCGGCCTGCAGCTGGCCGAGGCGCTGGACCGCGTGCGGGCTCAGCTCAACCCCCGGAAACCATTGCTCCTTCACACCGGCAACCGCGAGCTGAAAAAGGAGCTTTTCCTTCATCTGGCCGCCGGAACCGCCGCGGAGGGAAAACAGCTTCTCTGGCTGGTGCCCGGAATCACCCAGGCAGTCCGCGCGGAAGAAGCCCTGAGGCAGGTTTTTGGCAGCGGCGCGGGCTTTTATCATTCGGGCCTGGGCGACGCCCGGCGGGTCGAAATGTGGTACCGGGTGCGCGGTGACGGCCCCGGCGGGGCCCCCCCCTGCCGCCAGATTCTGGGTACCCGTTCCGCCCTTTTCCTGCCCTTTCCCGCACCGGGGCTGATCATCGTCGATGACGAACAGGACCCCTCTTACAAACAGCAGGATCCGGCGCCCCGCTACCATGCCCGCGACATGGCCGTCGTCCTGGGAAGCATGCTCCGGGTACCCGTGCTGCTGGCCTCGGCCACCCCCTCCTTCGAATCGTACCACAATACCCGGACCGGCAAATACGGACTGGTCACCCTCCCCGGAGAAACCGCCCCTGCCGCCCTCGTCATGGTCGAAGGCATCCGGGAAGCCCGGAAAAGACGCACCCTCAAGCACCTGCTTACGCAGCCTCTCCGCACCGCCATCGGGGAAGCCCTGGCAAACCACGAACAGGTGCTCCTCTACCACGACCGCCGCGGCTATGCTCCCTTCCCCGAATGCGGCAACTGCGGCTGGGTACCCCAGTGCCCCCGCTGCGACGTCACCCTAACCTATCACAAGCAGCGCGCACTTCTCACCTGCCACTATTGCGGCCATACCCTTCCCATGCCCGCGGAGTGCAGCCGCTGCCACTCGCCTGATTTGCTGTTCCACGGCACTGGCACCGAAAAGGTGGAGGAGGAGGTGGCCCTGCTATTTCCCGGCGCCCGTATCGCCCGCGTTGACGCCGATACGGTGCGGGGCCGTTCCGCCCGGCACACGGTGATCCCCGCCGATGCCGGCATCATCGTGGGAACCCGCATGGTCACCGGCCTCCCCGGCCTCGACAGGGTCTCCGTCGTAGGTATCCTCAACGCCGGGATCCTTTTGAACCAGCCCGATTTCAGGGCTTTCGAAAGGGCTTTCCAGCTCTTCAGGGAACTGCAGGCCCTGGCGGCCCCGCCGGGGAAACAGGGCCTGTTGATAATCCAGCTCTCCCGCGAGGAACATCCCGTGACCTCCTTTCTCGCCGCCGGCGATTACGAAGGCTTCTTCAACCAATACAACGGAGAACGCAAACTCTTCAGCTACCCCCCCTGGTACCGCCTTATCAAGATACTGGTGCGCCACCGCATGGAGAGCCGCGCGGGAGAACTGGCGGGAGAACTGGCAGCCACATTGCGGCAGTTGCCGCACCTTGGGGTCATGGGCCCGCAGACCCCCCAGACCGGCCGCCTCCGGGGCCTCCATGCCCGCGAAATATGGCTTAAGATCCCCCGCGAATCCTCCCGCGAAACCATCCACCGGGCCGTCGCCTCCGCCCTCGACCGCCTCCGATCCTCCCCCGCCGCAAGGGGAGCCTCCCTTCAGGCCGACGTCGACGCCCTCTGATTTGGTCAGGCCGTTTTTTTTGAATATGTTTGAAACCGTTTTTCCACGAAGGTTTTTTTTTACATTTGCAGTTTTAATATTCGTTAGGTGTGAGTCCGCAGGAGGTACAGCAACTTTTCAGCAGCTTCGGGAAAATTACCGCCCTGGTCATCGGCGATGCCATGGTCGACAGTTACATGTGGGGAAGGGTGGAGCGCATATCGCCCGAAGCACCCATCCCGATCGTGTCGGTGACCAAGCGTGAAAACCGCCTGGGCGGGGCTGCCAACGTTTCGCTCAACCTGCAGGCCCTGGGCGCCACCCCCCTGCTCTTTTCGGTCATCGGAGACGACGAGAAGGGACGACGCTTCCGCAAACTGATGGAGAAAAACAACCTCTCGGCCGACGGAATTTTTACCGACCCCCGCCGCATCACCACCGTGAAGAGCCGGATCATCTGCAACGGTCAGCACATAGCCCGCGTCGACGAGGAATCGACCGATTTTATCGACAACGGCCTGGAAATGCAGGTGCTTAACGCCCTGGAAAAAACCATCGCCTCACGCCCCATTGATGTGATCATCTTTGTCGACTACGACAAGGGGATGGTGACCCCCCGGATTTTTGAAGAGGTCCACAAACTGGCCCGCGAGAAACATATCAGCCTGGCTGTGGACCCCAAACGGCGTAATTTCTCCATCTACCACGACGTCGATCTCTTCAAACCCAACTTCAAGGAGTTTATCGACGGCACAGGGCACGGAATCCGCAAAGGCGACATGGATGCCTTGCGGAAGACGGCCGAGGCTTACAAAAAGGAAAAATCGTTCAAGCTTATCTTCATCACTCTGTCGGAACTGGGCGTTTTCATAAGCAATGGAGTGAGCCAGAACTATTACCCGGCCGAGATCCGGTACATTGCCGATGTGTCGGGTGCCGGGGATACGGTCCTCTCGGTGGCCAGCCTCTGTCTGGCAGCCAACACCGACCTGCGGCTGATGGCGCAGCTTTCCAACATGGCCGGGGGCCTCGTCTGCGAACAGGTCGGCGTGGTGCCCGTCAACCGCGAACGGTTTATCCGCGAAATGGAGAAAACCGACTTCAGATAATGACGGCGGCCGGAAACCACCCCCGGTGGCTTCACCGGGAAAAAATATAGGGATACCCCTGGTTAATATCGAATGTATGGGTAAAATCATTGCTTTGGCAAACCAGAAGGGCGGCGTGGGGAAAACAACCACCGCCATCAACCTTTCGGCAAGCCTTGCGGTCCTTGAAAAAAAAGTGCTGGTCATCGATGCCGACCCGCAGGCCAATGCCACCTCCGGCCTCGGATTCGACCTGAAAGCCATCCGGACCAGCATCTACGAATGCATCATCGACGAGGTGGACCCCCGGAATATCATTCTTCACACAGCCATCGGGAACCTCGACCTGATCCCCTCGCACATCGACCTGGTGGGCGCAGAAATCGAAATGCTCAACCTCCCCAACCGGGAAAAGGTGATGAAGCATACCATCCAGGGCATCCGCGACGACTACGATTTCATCCTGATAGACTGCTCTCCGTCGCTGGGGCTCATCACGGTGAATGCACTCACGGCGGCCGACTCGGTGATCATACCGGTGCAAAGCGAGTATTTCGCCCTCGAAGGGCTGGGTAAACTGCTGAATACCATCCGGATCATCCAGAGCAGGCTCAACCCCAACCTGGCCATCGAGGGGTTTTTGCTGACCATGTTCGATTCGCGCGTCAACCTTTCGGGCCAGGTGTACGAAGAGGTGAAGCGCCATTTCCAGGAGATGGTCTTTGAGACCGTCATCATGCGGAACGTAAAACTCAGCGAAGCTCCCAGTTACGGGAAGCCGGCGGTGCTGTACGATGCCAGTTCGCGCGGCTCCATCAATTATATGAATCTGGCGCGTGAGATTCTCCAGCGCAACGACATGACGCAGCTGCGGCAGGAGGAAAAGGTGATCATGTGATGCCGCAGCGCCGCGGAAAACGGCTGCCGGGAGGGCTGTCACCGACAATTAAACAGAAAATACCATGGCAAAAAGGAGCGCTTTGGGCAGGGGGCTGGGAGCCCTGATGAGCGATGCAGAGCTGGTCAGGGAGCAGATATCGGGGATCGCCGACATAGAGCTGGACAAGATCGACGCCAATCCTTACCAGCCGCGAACTGCCTTTGACGAGGAAAAGCTGCAGGAACTGGCTGCGTCGATCCGTGAGATCGGCCTTATCCAGCCTGTCACCCTCCGCAAAACGGATGACGGGCGCTACCAGATCATCACCGGCGAAAGGAGGGTCAGGGCCGCCCTGATCGCCGGGCTTACCCGCATCCCTGCCTACATCCGGGAGGCCGGCAACGACTCCATGCTTGAGATGGCCCTCGTCGAAAACATCCAGCGCGAAGATCTCAACCCCGTTGAGATTGCCCTCAGCTACCAGCGGCTTATCGAAGAGTGCAGCCTTACCCAGGAAACGCTCAGCAGCCGCGTGGGCAAGAACAGGTCAACCATTGCCAACTATCTCCGTCTGCTCCGTTTACCCGCTCCTGTCCAGAAGGGGCTCCGCGACCAGCTGATCACCATGGGCCATGCCAAAGCCCTTATTAGCCTCGACGATGCCGGCACCCAGCTGAAACTCTTCGGGCAGATCCTCCGGCAAGGCTGGTCCGTGCGCCGGATCGAGGAGATCGTCCGCGGAATGACCGCCGCTCCCCGTGATAATGAGGAAAACGCCCCGGAAACCGGGTTGCCCGCACGTTTTTCGGGGGTGCGGAAACTGCTCGACCGGCTCTTCCCGGCGGCCCGCCTGACCGTCAGCGAAAAGGGAAAGGGCAAAATCCTGATCTCCTTCCGGAGTGAGGAGGAGCTCCGGCAAATTGTTAAAATTCTGGAAAAGCTCCCCTGACTTTTCCCCCGCAGGGAATGGTCCGGAACAATCTTCTATTTTTGCTGAAAAAAGTCGGAGTGGTCTTCACAGGAATAGTACGGAAAAGCATCCTTCTGGCCGTCTTGTTGCTGCCGGCGGGGTTTCTGTCTGCGCTGACCCCCTGCCGTGCTCCCCGGGTTCAACAGATGGCCGACACCCTCCGCCTCCATGCGGCGGAGCGCGATACCTCGGCCCGGGAGTTTCCGCCCGCCGACAGCCTGCTTCTGTGGTCCCCGGCCGCCGACAGCCTGAAGGCTGCCCCACGCGATGGTCAAAGCCCGCCATCCCCGGGCGTCCCCGCCCTGCCACCTCTCGCCGGCCCTGACAGCCTGGCCACCGACACCACGGCCCGGATAAAAACCCTCCTGCCCGAACATTCCCCCAGGAAAGCCTCCCTCTATTCGGCCATCCTGCCGGGAATGGGACAGGCCTACAACCGCAAATACTGGAAGATTCCGCTGATCTACGCCGGATTCGGCGCCTTCGGCTATTTCATCGGCTGGAACAACCGGAACTACACCACCTCGCGGCAGGCTTACAAAGACCTCACCGACAAAGATCCCCTGACCGAATCGTATAAAAACCTCAAACAGATCATCTATTTCGACCTCAACAATCCTTCGAGCGTCGCCAACCTGAAACAGGGGCTTATCTCCAGCCAGGATTATTACCGCCGCAACCGCGACCTGCTGGTGATCATCACCGCCGCCTTTTACGGTCTCAATATCATCGATGCAAGCGTCGACGCCCACTTTTTCAACTGGGACATCAGCGACGACCTCTCCTTTCGCTGGGAACCCTCCCTGTTCCGGTTGTCGGATAAAAACATTTTTTCTTTAAATTGCGGGATTCATTTTTAAAACCGGAAGCAGCAACCAGAGAAGTGACCATGAAGATACCAAACCGCCCGCCGGGGATGCTTTGCGCGCTGATGGCGCTGTTCCTGCCCCTTCTGATGCCGCAGCCTGCCCGCGGCGACGGTAACCTTTCGCGCATCGGACAGTACGTGGTGTCGTCGATCGACACCCAGGAGGTCTCGGCGCGTTTCCTAGAACCCGACATTGCGGGAGAGGCAGAAATGGCTGAAAAGCTCGACAACCTGGTGAGCAGCTGGTACATTAACAACATCTTTCTTCCGGCCGACCCTGTCGAGGATTATGCCTACCACCGGCAGCTGGTTCCCCACGACTCGGTGGTCATCCAGCGGCTCAGGAAGGCTGAGGAGGCGGTGAAACTGTCGTTCAACGGGGTGGTGCGCTCCTACATCGAGATGTATATGGAGAAGCGGCCCAGGCAGGTGGAGATCATGATCGGGCTCACCTCCTACTACTACCCTTTGTTTGAGGAGATCCTCGACCGCCACGGACTTCCCCTGGAGCTCAAGAACCTGGCCATCATCGAATCGGCGCTGAATCCCCGGGCGGTGTCGCGGGCGGGGGCCGTAGGGCTCTGGCAAATCATGTATGGCACCGGCAAGGGGCTGAACCTGGAAATCACCACCCTGGTGGACGAACGGCGCGACGTGCTCAAAGCCACCGACGCGGCAGCCCGCTACCTCAAACAGCTCTGGGAGGTTTACCGCGACTGGCACCTGGTGATTGCCGCCTACAACTGCGGACCGGGGAATGTGAACAAGGCCATCGCCAGGGCAGGCGGCAAAACCAACTATTGGGATATTTATTTTGCCCTTCCGCGCGAAACCCGCGGTTATGTGCCGGCCTACATCGCCGCCACCTACATGATGAACTACTACAGAGTCCACGGGCTCTCCCCCCAGATGCCCTCCATCGCCCTTAACACCGACACCGTCATGGTCGGCCGCTACCTTAACCTCAAGCAGATCTCCGACAACCTGGGAATGGAGCTGGAAGCCCTGCGCGACCTGAACCCCATGTATCGCCACGACATCATCCCCGGAACCCCTGAAAAAACCTATCCCCTGAGGGTCCCCACCGACCAGCTTGTCTCCTTCATCCAAAAGGCCGACATCATCTACAGCCACGAACGGAACCTCCATTTCCCTGACAATACGGTGGTAAAACCCCGGACCGAAGGGCCCGAAGGGAGTCTGGCTTACGGAGACAAAACACGGATTACCTATACCGTCAAGTCGGGCGACAACCCGGGGTATATTTCGCGCTGGTTCAACGTGTCGCTTACCGATCTGAAGCGGTGGAACAAGATCAGCCGCAATATCATCCGGACCGGGCAGAGGCTGGCCATCTACGTACCTTCGGAGTACAGCGAGTATTACCAGAAGATCAGCACGCTGTCGTTCAGTGCCAAGCAGGCCTTGGTGGGTAAGCGTCCAAAACCCAATGGAGAACGGATGCAGGCGTCGGCCCCTGCCGGAACCACGGTGAAGGCGCAGGAAGGCACCCCGCCGTCAAGCGGTGAAACAGCAGCGGCAAAGGTACAGCCTGCCGGGCAGTCGCCGTCAACGGGTCAGGGAGAACCGGCGGAAGGGACTGTGACGCAGGAAGCGGTGCAGCCTCCGGAGAACAGGGAGGCCATGGCAGCCGGCACGGCCCAGGAATATGAATACTACACGGTGCGGAAGGGTGACAACCTCTGGACCATTGCCCGCAATTACCCCGGCGTGACCAACAAAGACCTCATGCGGCTGAACAACATCACCGATGCAAGGAGGCTGAGGGCGGGGCAGAAGCTGAAGATCCGCCCCAAGGGCTGACGGCAGAAACCAACGCCGCCGCGGCTTCACCTTCCTGTATGCCGGCATTCTGCAGGCTGATCAGCGTTATCTGCGAAGGCGGCATCATCCGCGGGGTATGGGTTTTCCTGTTCTGTCAACGGGGAGCGGGGTTTGCCGGCGGCGATGCGGCAGCGTGCAATCCCGAAAAAAAAACAGGGCAGTAGCATAGAATGCAGCTGCCCTGCCGGAAGGAGAGGGGCGTTGTTAACCCATTTTTTCGCGCAGGAGGTGCGGGATGTCGGCAGGTTCACGGGCCACGGGCACGCCGGCTTCGTTGAAAGCTCTGATCTTCTCGGCCGCTGTCCCCGATCCGCTGGAGATGATGGCCCCCGCGTGGCCCATTCGTTTGCCGGGAGGGGCGGTCTGCCCGGCAATGAAGGCCACCACCGGTTTGCTCATCTTATCGCGGATGAACTGCGCAGCCTGCTCTTCGGCGTCTCCGCCGATCTCGCCGATCAGTACGACCCCCTCCGTGTCGGGGTCCTCCTCAAACATCTGGAGCAATTCCCGGAAATAAAGGCCTGCCACCGGGTCTCCGCCGATGCCTATGCAGGTGGTCTGCCCCATATCCTGCTCCGTAAGCAGGTTGACCACTTCGTAGGTCAGGGTGCCGCTGCGCGAGATCAGCCCTACATTTCCCTTTTTAAAAATGTTTCCCGGAAGGATGCCTATCAGGCATTCTCCGGGGGTGATGAGGCCCGGACAGTTGGGCCCGATCAGCCGGGTGCCGTTGCAGCGGGCATGGGGCATCACCCGGATCATGTCGCGCACCGGCACTCCTTCGGTGATGGTGACCACCAGCGGAAAACCCGCAAAACTGGCTTCCAGGATGGCATCGGCGGCGAAAGCCGCAGGCACGAAGATCACCGAAGCATGGGCCCCTGTGGCGCGGCGGGCCTCATCCGCCGTATTGAAAACCGGTATTCCGTCGATCACCTGGCCTCCCTTGCCCGGCGATACCCCGCCTGCCACCCGGGTGCCGTAGGCCTTCATCTTGCTGGCATGGAAAGCCCCGTCACGGCCGGTGATGCCCTGGACAATGACCCGGGTCTCCTTGTTGATCAGTATGCTCATGGATCGCTCTTTTTTATGATTTCAGTTATTTCTTGTTGCTCAGTTCGATGGCCATGCGGGCTGCCTCTTTCATCGAGGAGACCGTCGGCAATCCCGTGGATCTCAGCAGCTCCAGCCCTTCCCGGGCGTTGGTGCCCGAAAGACGCACCACAATGGGAATGGTGGTGTGAATCTGCTCCAGCGCCGCGATCAGCCCGCGGGCAACGTCGTCGCAGCGGGTGATGCCGCCGAAAATATTGATCATCACAGCTTTTACATTTTTGTCGCCCAAAAGGATATTCATGGCGTCGATCACCTTCCGGGGATTGGAGGAGCCTCCGATGTCGAGGAAGTTGGCCGGTTCGCCGCCGTACAGTTTGATGAGGTCCATGGTGGCCATGGCCAGCCCCGCGCCATTTACCATGCAGCCTATGTTGCCGTCCAACCGGATGTAGGTGAGCCCTTTTTCATGGGCGTCGATCTCTTTTTGCTCGTCTTCGGTCACCTCCCGCATGGCCAGGATTTCCGGCTGGCGGAAAAGGGCGTTGTCGTCGAAATTCATCTTGCCGTCGATGGCCATGATCTCTCCTCCGGTGGTGATAACCAGCGGGTTGATCTCGGCCAGCGAAGAATCGGTATCTGCGTACAGCCGGTAGAGATTCATGAACAGGCCGGCGGCCACCCTGGCATGCCCGGGTTCCCCGAAAAGGTCGAAGGCTACCTTGCGGGCCTGCCATTCCATCAGACCCGCCAGCGGATCGATGGCCACCTTCATGATCTTCCCGGGCGATACCCGGGCTACCTCTTCGATCTCGACACCCCCCTCGGCACTGGCCATGAGGGTCACGCTCTTGCTGTTCCGGTCGTTGATCAGCCCGATGTAAAACTCTTTGCCGATGTCGACGGCTTCGCCCACCAGCACCTTCTCCACCTTGTAGCCCTTAATATCCATACCCAGGATCTTCCGGGCGTTTTCCACCGCTTCGGCTTTCGAACGCGCCAGTTTGACACCCCCGGCTTTACCGCGGCCCCCGGCATGCACCTGGGCCTTGATTACCCGCAGCCGGCCGTCGTCCGGCACCCGGGCTTCCACCTCTTCGACAGAATGGCATACGATGGCATCCGGTACCGGGATCCCGTATTTCCGGAAAAGGTCTCTCGCCTGAAATTCATGTATCTTCATAACTCCTGTTTCTTTTTGACCTGAAAGGCACGGCCGCCGCCTGTCCGCTCCCGCACTCTTCCCCTGACGGCAACGGCGCGCTTGGAGCGCTAAAAATATAAAAATATATCAGAACCCACAGCCTGCTTTTCCGAAAGATAAAACAAAAAACAGCGGAAGCCCGCTTACGTCCTTCCCCTTCGCTGACAGCCGGATGGTGCATGCCTCCCGGGTATTGGAGCCCGCCCTCTATTCGCCAAGGCAGCGCCCCTTTCTGAAAAATAACTATTTTTACCGACTGTAATCCAGATATCATGGAGGAATTCATACGTCAGGTAATCAGCCGCGAAGCCGAAGCGGTGCTTCGCATTCCGGTCACGGGAGCTTTCGGCCAAACCGTGGAACTGGTGTGGGAGCGGGTCCACCGCCTGGGGGGCAAGCTGGTCACCAGCGGCATGGGCAAAGCGGGGCAGATAGCCCAGAATATCGCCACCACGCTGAGTTCCACCGGTACCCCCTCGGTGTTTCTCCATCCGAGTGATTCGCAGCATGGCGATCTGGGGATTCTCCAGCGGAACGACCTGCTGCTGTTGGTCTCCAATTCGGGCAAGACCCGCGAGATCCTCGAACTGGTGGCCCTGGCCCGCGGCCTGTATGCCGGCCTTCCCCTGATCGTCATCACCGGGAACCCCGACGGCGACCTGGCCCGGATGGCCGATGCCTGCCTCTGTACCGGCGCCCCAGCGGAAATATGTCCCCTCGGCCTGACACCCAGCACCTCCACCACCACCATGACCGTCATCGGCGATATCCTGATGGCCCTTCTGGTGAAAAAAACGGGCTTCACCAGCGAGGATTATGCCAAAAGGCACCATGGCGGCTATCTGGGCCTCAAATCAAGGGAGCAGGCCGCCAGAAAAGATTGATGGGCTTCTCAAAAACAGCGGATGCAAAATTTCAGTAACAAAAAATGAGAATAGGGAAAGAGCATACCACGGGAATCGTGGTGGATATCCAGGAAAGGTTGTTCCCCGCCATGGCGGGGAGGGAGCAGTTCCTCCGGAACACCCTGATCCTGGTCAGAGGGTTGCAGGCACTGGGAATACCCCTGGTGGTGACCCAGCAGTACACCCGGGGCCTCGGGCCGACCCTCCCCCAGATCAGGGAGGCCATCCCCGGCTTCGGCTATATTGAAAAGAGGGATTTCAGCTGCTGCGATGAGCCAGCCGTACTCGAAACGCTGGCGCGGCTCCGGAGCCGCCAGGTGATTGTGTGCGGCATCGAGTCGCATGTTTGCGTGCTCCAAACCGCCATCGACCTGAAAGAAGCCGGTATGACCCCCCTGGTGGTGGCCGACGCCGTCACCTCCCGCTCTCCGGTAAGCCTGGAACTGGCCAAAGAAAGATTCAGAAGCGAAGGCATTCTTATGACTTCGGTGGAAGCCATCCTCTTCGAACTCCTCCGCAGCTCGGCGGCCCCCGAATTCAAGCAAATCTCAGACCTCGTGAAATAACTCCCTCCACCCCGGAAGCCAAAACCCGGGATTTTTGATGTACATGTATTCAAACCTTCTGATGTTCCAATCTGCCGATATCCGCTATTCTGACCTTTTCATTCAGCATGCAGGACTCAGGACTCAGGACTCAGGATTCCTAACTTAAGATTTTGTGTTGTGATAGAAATATGTGCCCTGGCATCGGGGAGCAACGGAAACAGTTACTATATCGGAAACGAGAACGGGGCGGTACTGGTGGATGCAGGCATCTCCATGAGGCAGCTGATGTTCCGTTTTCAGAGCCGGGGGCTTGACCCGGGAAAACTCAGGGGGTTGTTTCTGTCGCACGAGCATTCCGATCACTCCATGGGCATCCGGGTGCTGAGCAAGCGGCTTTGTCTGACCGTCTGGATGTCGCAGCACACCTGGTCGTCGCTGCCCCGTTCCTACCGGCCTCCGTGGGTCCGGTTTTTCACCCCGGGGGAGCCTGTGGAGGTCGATGATTTCATCATCCATCCTTTTCTGAAGAACCACGACGCCGCTGAGCCCTGTTCCTTCCGCATTGAAAGCAGGGGCAGCAGTGTGGGTGTCTTCACCGACATCGGGGAACCCTGTGAACGGGTGCGCGGTGAGCTCCGCCGTTGCCGGGCTCTTTTTCTGGAAACCAACTACGACGAAAAGATGCTGTGGGAAGGGCCATATCCCTGGCCGCTGAAGAAAAGGGTGGCCTCGGGGGTGGGGCATCTCTCCAACCGCCAGGCCCTGGAACTGTTGCGAGAGGAGGCAGACGCCAGCCTGGAATGCGTCTTTCTCAGCCATCTTTCTCAGGAAAACAACACCCCCGGCCTTGCCCTGGCCACCCTGGAGCCCATGCAGGCGTTCACGACCCTCAAGATGACCAGCCGGTATGAAGCCAGCGAGCTTTACCGGCTGCAGGAATAACCCGGCCCGCCAAAGGTTTATCGCACCTTCACGCTTTCCGTCCGCCGGGAAATCCGGGAGCTCAGCCATGTAAACCGCTAATCCGGAAGGTGCAGGGTTACTCCGACCGCAAATCCGAGGCTCCTGCGGCCGTAGCTCTCCGAATATTTGCCTGCGAACAGGTCCGGATCGTTGAAAACCACCTGCTGGTTGCGGAAGAGGGTGTGGTTGTATCCGGCGTCGATGGCCACCCCTTCGGAGGGCTGCCACCGCAGTCCCCCGGCCAAGGTCACCGATGGGGCCGCAAAGCTGAAATCGCTCTGGTAGCTGCTGTGGACACCCGTTTGCGTGAGCAGTCCCCCGAAGCTGAAACTCCAGCGGGCGACGGGAGCATATTCCACCCCCAGGGCGAGCTCCGTCGTGTTGCGGTCGATGTATCGTTTCCGCAGCCGGTCGTAGACGTATAGATCCCTGAAGTTGTTTCCCTGGCGGGCACCTTTGTCGAAGTGGAGGTTGTAGGAGAACTGCAGTTCCACCTTCGGGGGAAGCCGGAATCCGGCGCCGCAGGCAAACAGCGCGGGCAGCTCCTCCCTGCTTGTTTCACCGTCCGGGTAAAGGCCGCTGTCGTTGTCCCGGGTGCGGTTTTTGATTTTCAGCCTCGTCTTGTATTCATACCGGGCGGTGAGGAGCAAATCGTCAGAGGGGGAAAGCATGAAACCGATGACAGGTGTCAAACCGTTGCCTGTCTGCCTCACCGAAGTCAATTTGTCGCGCAGATCCGCTCCCGCTGCGGCGCAGGCGCTGCCCTTGCCGTAGCGGGTTGTGGCCGCGCGGTCGTATTCATCCCTCACCTTCTGCATGGTCCAGCTGTCGTCGGCACCCGTCACATTGAGCGACAGCAGCCCTTCGAGGAGCTGTTCCTTGCGCTCCGGGGAAAGGATGCCCTGCAGAAGCAGGGTGGCCAGCGCATAAGGGCCGGCACCGGCGTTGATGTATTCCGTTTGCAGCGCATCTGCCAGGCTGGCGGCCTCTAAAGCTTCATTGCGGAGAAGCTCACCCTGGCTGGCGAAATAGTCCGCGGCAGGAATCAGCTTCCCTTTCACCGCCACCTGTACCGCCCCCGTTGCCAGCTCCAGGTTCCGCGCGGTCAGCACCACGCGGAGGCCGCCATACATCGAGAACTGATCGTTTACCTTGTAGGCGGCCCCTGCCTGGATTCCGTATCCCGTTGCCGATCTGCGGAGGGTTAGGGCGGCATCGTAACTGCCGATGGCCGGTTCGGCACTTTCTATCGTCCGGATGACCCTGATTTCAGCCGATGGTATCCCCTGTTTGAATTCCTCGGAAAGGGCCGGCAAAACCGGCAGGGCGCTGAGCGAAAAAGCCCACGGGCCGGTCCGGCAGACCGAGAACAGGGAGGGGATCAGCGGGGCGGAGCCCTGACCGGTATAGGTTTCACGGTTCAGCAGGGGATAGTAAGAGCTTATTTCCGTGGTCTGAAAAAGCGATTGGCTGTGCAGGGACAGGTGCCATCCCCGGGGCAGACTGGTCAGTCCCGCCGGATTGTAGGAGACGGCATCCGGATCGGTGGAGGCGTTGCGGCTCAGCATCCGGGAGTAGGCCGCACTGTGACCGGTATGGGTCACCAGTCCGCCACCCTGTGCCTCCACAGCCAGTGCGGCCAGCACTGCCGGAAAGAGGGTTCTCCTGAAAAGTCGGAAGGCGTTCATGGTTGTCTGGTCAGGTACCTCTGAAGGGCGCAATCCGGGACCAATGTACGAAAATTCCCGGGGGTTAGGGTTATCTCCGGATAACGCCAGGCAAAAAAAAGCCTTCCGCACATGCGGAAGGCTTTTTCAGTCCGTACAGAAACGATTAACGGAAGATCGAGTAAGAGAGTCCCAGCGCAAATCCCAGGGTTGTTTTTCCCAGGGTTTCGGTGTAGTTGCCCGCATCGGCATCGGTGAAGGGAACGGTGACATCTTCGTAGAATACGTTCATGGCGCCGGCGTCCACGGTAAGCTGATCGCTGACTTTCCACTCGATTCCCAGCGCGGCCGTCCAGGCGGGATTGCTGTAGCTGAAGTCGCTCTGGTAGCTGTCGGCGATGCCCGATTTGCTTCTCATTCCGCCGACGCTGACGGCAAACTGGTCGGTCAGGTTGAACTGCAATCCAAGGGCCACCTCCATGCCGTTCTTGTCAATTTCACGGGCTGCGTTGCTCCGGATGTTGCCTCCCCAATCGACGTTTTTATCGAAGTAGTGGTTGTAGGAAAGCTGGCCTTCGAGCCAGTCGACCGGCTTGAAGCCCACGCCGGCGGCCAGGATGGCAGGGATGTCGTTGTTGCTGGTCTTCCCGTCGGGGAATACGCCCAGGTCATCGACGGGAGTATCGTTGGTGAGCTTCAGGATGGTCTTGAATTCATACTTAATACCCAGGTTGAATTTTTCTCCTGCGTTGATGTTAATGCCCAGGATGGGAGTCCAGCCGGCGCCCGTCTGGGTCGTTTCCACCTCTTTATCGGCGAGACCGTTGCCGGTGGCCCCCAGGGTGGCGGAGGTGCTGTTCAGCGTGGCCGCCTGGGCGGCGTAGGCAGCGGAGCCGTTGGTGAAGGCGCCCTGCACCTGCGTAATATTCATGGCGGCAATCTGGGCGGGAGTCAGCCCGAGGGTCGCAAGCCCTCCCTCCAGCTGCGCTCTCGTCGTGCTGGTGATGTATCCGGCATTCTGCACCTGGCTGAGGGTAAAGGAGCCGGCACCCTGGGTGACCAGCGGCTGCAGGCTCGAGGCCGTGTTGGCCAGTTGAGTCGAGCCGGCGCTGGCGGCAGTGGCAATCCCCTTGACGGCGGGAGCTGCCGTACCCGTAAGCCAGTCCTTCGCATTCACGGCCGCACCGTCCACAACCAGCCGGATGTTCCTGATCGACCCCTCGTACACATTCTTGGCAGGCGTATACCGCACACCGGCAAAGGCCGAAAACAGATCACTCACCTTGTAGGTGGCTCCCAGTTGAATACCGTAATAAATGGAACTGCCGTTGAAATATAAATCGGCATCGTAGCCCGACACATCGAAATCGTAGGGTGCGGGAAGCTGCTTCAGACCGGCCATTCCGGGAACCAGCTTGGTGATCGGAATCTCAAAGGAGGGAAGACCCCTTTCAAATTCGGCCGATCCGCCTCCGCCCACCGGGCCGAATCCAAACGACAGGGCCAGCCGTTCCGTTTTATACACCGCATACAAGTTGGGGAACAACGGAGCTTTCACCTTGCCGATGTACTCCCCGTCGTTCAGCCAGGGAAACGCACTGTTTACGGTCTTATCCTGGAAAATGGACTGGTTCTGCAAGGCAAAATGCCATCCGTTCTCCAGGTTGGTCAACCCGGCAGGATTGAAATACACCGCATCGATCTGTGTCGAGGCGTTCCGGCTCAGCATCCGCACAAACTGGGCACTCTGGTTGGTGTTGGTTACCAAACCCCCGGCATGGGAAGTGAGCGTCAGTGCTCCTGCCATGGCAGTTAAAAGGAAAATTCTTTTCATACCGTTCATTTTAGATTTAACGCTGCAAATGTAAAACTAATATTGATTCATCAAAATATTCGCCCTGATTTCCAGTATTTTATAAAATTTTCAACCCGATACTCAGAAAATTCAAATCAAAGACCCTGTCATCCCTCTGCTGCGGAGGGTACTTTCACCCGTTGGCCCGGCCACCGGCCCGGTAAGGGAGGGATGTCTCCTATGAATCAGTCAATAAATGAATTATCGTCCGGTTATGCCGGCATAGCTGCGAAAGAAATACTCTCAGATATGGATCACCTCCCCGTAAGCGGCGGCAGCGGCTTCCATGATGGCTTCGCTCATGGTGGGGTGGGGATGGATCGACTTGATCAGTTCGTGGCCTGTGATTTCCAGTTTGCGGGCCACCACCAGTCCTGAGACCATCTCGGTGACGTTGCCGCCGATCATATGGGCGCCCAGCAGCTCCCCGTATTTCGCATCGAACACCAGTTTGACGAATCCCTCCTTTTGTCCTGCGGCGCTGGCTTTGCCGCTCGCCGAAAAGGGAAACCGTCCCACCTTGATTTCGTAGCCCGCCTCTTTGGCGCGTGCTTCGGAGAGCCCCACCGACGATACTTCCGGCTGGGTGTAGGTGCAGCCCGGGATGTTTTTGTAATCCACCGGTTCGGGATTCAGTCCTGCAATATGCTCCACGCAGGCGATCCCTTCGGCCGAAGCCACATGGGCAAGGGCCGGGGTCGCAAGGATATCGCCGATGGCGTAAATCCCCTCCACGCTGGTACGGTAAAACTCGTCCACTTTGATCCTTCCCTTGTCGAGGGCTACCCCTGTCTCCTCCAATCCGATGTTTTCGAGGTTGGGGGTGATGCCCACGGCTGAGAGGACCACTTCCGCTTCCACCGACTCTTCCCCTTTCGGTGTCTTGATGGTCACCCGGCACAGGTCGCCTGAAATATCGGCCTTTTCGACCGTCGAGGCTGTAAGGATCCGCATGCCCGTCTTTTTGAAGGAGCGCTCCAGTTGTTTGGAAACCTCCTCGTCTTCGAGGGGTACGACGTTGGGCATGAATTCCACGAGGGTGACGCGGGTGCCGATGGTCTGGTAGAACCAGGCGAACTCGCTGCCGATGGCTCCCGATCCCACTACGACCATGGAGGCGGGTTGTCGCGGCAGGGTCATGGCCTGGCGGTAGCCGATCACCTTTTCACCGTCGATGGGCAGGCCGGGGAGCTGGCGGCTGCGTGCTCCCGTGGCCAGAATGATGTGCTGTGCCGTGACCACCTTTTTTTCACCCCCGCTTCCGGTGATCTCCACCTTTCCGCCACCCAGCAGTTTCCCGGTGCCGGTAAGGGTTTCGATGTTGTTTTTCTTGAAAAGGAAGCGGATGCCCTTGCTCATGCCTTCGGCCACCTCGCGGCTCCGTTTCACCATGGCGGCGAAGTCCGGCTTCACCTCCCCCTCCAGGGCCACTCCGTATTCGGCGGCATGCCGGGCATATTCAAACACCTGTGCGCTCTTCAGCAGCGACTTGGTAGGAATGCACCCCCAGTTCAGGCAGACGCCCCCCAGATTTTCCTTCTCGACAACCCCAACCCGGAATCCAAGCTGGGATGCCCGGATAGCGGCCACATATCCTCCCGGACCGCTCCCGATCAACAACACATCGTAATCCATTTCCTTTTTTATTTAAGTTTCATCCAATTCTAACATTTGGGAGGCGGAAAGGTTTCACCGGTTCTCCCGTTTATTCCTGTGATGATTCAGGAGCTGTGCCGCTCCTTCGAACGAGGTGATGGCGCCGGCCAGCACCATTATTTCGGTTTCCCTGATTCTTTCCTTCATGCCCGGGCTGTGGTAAAAATCGCGCTGCAGCTCTTCATGAATGGTTTCGTACATCCAATAGCTGGCCTGGCGCTGCCGGTTGCGGTCGAAGGCCCCGTTGGCCCGGGTGGCGGCGGTAAAGGCGGTGATGGTATCCCATATCTCGCGGATCCCGTTTTTCTCGATGGCCGAGCAGGTCTGCACCACCGGCTCCCATCCCGATTCCTTGGCCGGGAACAGCTGCAGGGCATTCCTGTACTGGGTGCGGGCCAGCTCCGCCTTGTCGCGGTTGCTTCCGTCGGCCTTGTTGATGGCCACCAGATCGGCCATCTCCATGATGCCCCGTTTAATGCCCTGTAACTCGTCGCCGGCACCGGCGATCATCAGCAGGAGGAAAAAATCGGTCATGGAATGGACGGCCACTTCGCTTTGCCCGACACCTACCGTTTCGATGAAGAGGATGTCAAAACCGGCGGCCTCGCAGAGCAGGGCGGTTTCACGGGTTTTGCGGGCCACACCGCCCAGGGAGCCCGCCGACGGACTGGGACGGATGTAAGCCCGGGGATCGGCCGAAAGCTTTTCCATCCGGGTTTTATCGCCCAGAATGCTGCCCTGCGACCGCTCGCTGCTGGGGTCAATGGCCAGTACTGCCAGCCGGTGTCCTTCCCTGGTGAGCAGGGTTCCCAGCGCTTCGATGAAGGTGCTCTTGCCGGCCCCCGGTACTCCCGTGATGCCCACCCGCAGGGCTTTCCCGCTGTGCGGCAGACAACCGGCGATGATCTCACGTGCCAGCTCCCGGTGCTCCGGCCGGGCGCTCTCCACCAGGGTCACCGCCTGGCTGAGCAACGGCATGTCCCCTTCCAGGATCCCCCGGATATAGCCGGCCGCCGGCAGCAGCCTTCTCCGCTTCTGCAGGAAACGGCGTACCGACGCTTCGTCGACCGACGGCGGCTGCTCAACCCCTTCGTTTACCCGTAAGCCTGGAAAACCGGAAGTGTTCTCTATGTGGGGCTCCTTTTTTTTCATGTCCGGCCCGCTGCTTCGCTTTATGAAGGGGGAAATATAGGAATTTTTTGTGCAACCTCTTTGCAGGAAGCCAAAAAGATGGGCCTCCGCTCCGCCCCTTCCGGGACCGTACCTCCGCCCCGGCTGCCTCCCGCAGAGCTCGGAGAGTGGCGGCACAAACTGTTCCTGTGCGGCAGATCCCTGCCGGAGAGCCACTAAAAAAAACAACCGGACAGGGAAAGATCCTGTCCGGTTGCCGCATGATTATTCAGAAACCTTTGTTGCCGGCCGGTTTTTACAGTATGTTGGTTGAAATACGCAGCGTGGTGGTAGGGGTCCTCGGATCGTTGGTGATCACGGTAACTGTTTTGCTCTGACGCCCTTTCTTGCCCGTGGTGTCGAAAACCACCTTCACCGGCACCGTTTCGCCGGCGGCCACGACCTTCTTTGACGGAGAGACCGCCGTACAGCCGCACGAAGAGCGGATGTTCCGGATCAGCAGCTCCCTTTTTCCCTTGTTGGTGAGCTCAAAGGAGTACTCCTTTTTCACCCCCTGCTGGATGTCGCCGAAATCGTAACTGGCCGTGTTGAAAGCAGCAACGGGGGCGCTATCGAGCTCCTCAGGGCTGAGCGAGGAAAAGTCCTCCTCGATGGTGGCGCTGATGCCGATCGAATATTTATAGTCGGTGCTGCCGTCGAGCGACAGGTAGATCCGGTGGGAGACAAACCCGAAGGTGTTGGCTGCTTTCGCATCGTAGGTTACAGAGAGCAGCGACTTGCCCCGGGCGGGAACCACCATGGGATTCACAACCGCCTTGAGGTGCGCCGGCAGGTTCTTAAACCCGACGGCCACAGGGTTGTCGGTGTCGTTTACCAGCTCCAGGCTTTGATCCCTTACCTGGTTGTTCTTGATCACCGGAAAAGCCAGGTGGTTCTGGGCCACGCGCAGCGGGCCGATCTCACGGGGATAGAGCTCCGCTATGGTTTTTGTCCTTTCCTCCACCTTTCCGCTGACGGTGAGAATGACGTTGCCATTCTGGGCGTTGCTGCTCACGGAGGCGGTTTTCGAAAAGGACCCGGGACGCCCGGCCGGATTGTAACTTACCTTGACCATTCCTTTGGCACCGGGCTCCACCGGCTGGCGGGTCCATTCCGGGGTGGTGCAGCCGCAGGAGGCACTTACCCTGTTCAGGATCAGCGGACTGTCTCCCGTGTTGGTAAATTCGAAGACGGCCGTCTTCACCCCTTCCGACTCCTTGAAGGTGCCGAAAGTATGCACCTGCTTCTCAAAGGCGATCCTGGGCTGGGCCAGAAGCCCCATGCCGGTTCCTCCAACCAGCAGCAGGACTGACAAAATAAACATCCGTTTTTCCATCTGCTTCTTTTTTTTATCATGCTGTTTGTCCGTATCTCCGGATCCGGCCCTGAGGAGTGGAGCAATCCCGGGTTTTCCCGTTGCCGGAGCTGCACCCGGAAAGGAAATACCACTGCCTTATTTGCCGGATATGTCTTGCAAAGGTACCAATACCCTGCCATGCAGGTGTTAATCCTGTTTTACATTTTGTTAATGATTTGTTAAACAGGATTTTCATTTCATCCGGGGCCGGGGGGTGCCGGGGAATGGCTGGCGGCTTTGGGATAGGGTTTATGCAGCAAGGATCGCCCGGCTCGACGGCTGGAACCTCTTTTTTTTATACCTTTGCCGGACGGCCTTCCGGCAGATGGAGCCAGCGGGCTGACGCAAGGAGTCCGCCCAGGGGCAACAGCCGCAGGGTAGGGCCCCCAGGGGTGTACCCCTACCTCTCTGACGGAAGGCTGTGACACCCGGATATGCGAACATGAAGAAAAACGGCCTGAAATATGTCATCATTCTGGCCATCCTGTCGGTGGCCGGGATCCTGCTCATTCAGTTTACCTTTCTGAAGCAGAACCTGGAACTCAGCAGGAAACAGTTCCGGGAGGCTACCGTCGTGGCGCTGCGCGAGGTGGCCTGGCAGCTTTTGGAAGCCGCCGGCCAGACTGCCAGCTTCGACAATGTCGAACCGGTGGACCAGATCACCGAAAACTATTACCTGGTCAACGTGAACGGCCCCATTGACCCCGAAATCCTCAAGGCGCAGCTCCGGGAACAATTCAGCCTTCATTCTATCCGGTTGGATTACGAATATGCCATATTCGACCCTGAAAAGCGGGTCATGGTGTACGGGGAGTATGTGTGTGCACACGGCGACAGTTGCGAGAAAAGAAGACTGGACCATTTTCTCCAGAGCAGCCGGTACACCCAGTATTTTGCGGTCAATTTCCCGAGGCTGATGCCCTATATGAACTACAGGCTGCGGAGCTGGTACATGTTTGCGGCCCTCCTGCTGGTGGTGATCCTCTTTTTCGGTTACTCCCTCTGGGTCATCAGCCGGCAGCGGCAGCTGACCAACATTCAGAAGCTCTTCATCAACAACCTGACCCATGAGCTGAAAACCCCGATATCCTCCATAGCCCTGTCGGCCGCGGTACTGAGGGATAAGGAGATTCTCGGCAACGCGGACCGGCTTTTCGAATATGCCCGGATCATCGATGAGCAGGCGCACCGGCTGGCGGGGAATGTGGAGAAGGTGCTGAATCTGGCGACCCTGGAGAAAAACCGGCTGAAACCCTCCCTTGAGAAGGTGGAACTGCTGCCATTCATGGAGCGGACCGCAGAACGGTTCCGCCAGTCGGCGCTGGGGCGCGATGCGGAAATCGCCGTGAAGGGCACCAACCCCGCTCCTGTGGTCCTGGCCGATCCCTATCATCTGGCCAACCTTCTGCAGAATATCCTCGAGAACGCGGTCAAATATTGTGTCGGAAAACCCCGCATTGAACTCCTGTTGGAAGAAAACCATGGCTTTGTCAGGCTTTCCGTGAAAGACAACGGCATCGGCATCCCCCGGGACCAGCGGCGGAAGGTATTCCGCCAGTTTTACCGCGTGCCCACCGGAAATATCCACAACGTCAAAGGTTTCGGCCTGGGACTCGATTATGTCAGCAAGATCGTCAAAGCCCACGGCTGGAAGATACGGATCGACGACAACCCCGGAGGAGGAACCATCTTTACCATTTTAATACGGCAGCCCCATGAATGAACCCGCCGACAGGATCCTGCTGGTCGAAGACGATGCCGCCCTCTCCTTCATCGTGAAAGACCACCTCGAAATCAACAAATACCAGGTCGATGTGGCCGGCGACGGCGAACAGGCACTCGGACTTTTCCATGCCAACCGGTACGACCTGGTAATCCTCGATGTCATGCTGCCCAGGATCGATGGCTTTTCAGTGGCCAAAGAAATCCGGAAAACCGATGGCATGGTGCCCGTGCTGTTTCTTACGGCCCGCTCCATGAACGAAGACAAGATCACCGGCCTCTCCCTGGGCGGCGACGATTACATCACCAAGCCCTTCAGCATGGAAGAACTGCTGCTGAAAATGAAAATCTTCCTTCGCAGGAGCAAAAACCTGCCCCTCGGTGAAAACAGCCCCTCCCGGCAGCCCCTGAAGATCGGGAAATATGAGTTTTCAGGAGAGGAACTGATGCTGGTATGCGGCGATTTCAACAAAAGGCTTACCCTGAAGGAGGCGGAGCTGGTGAAGTTCCTTGCCGCCCATCCGAACAAGGTGCTTAGCCGCGACGAGATCCTGCGCACTGTGTGGGGCTCAACCGATTATTTCCTGGGACGCAGCCTGGATGTTTTCATTTCGAGGCTCCGGAAATACTTCATCTACGACCCTGACATCCGGATTGTCAACCTTCACGGCATAGGCTTCCGGTTCACCGTGAAAGGGTAGCATGAGTGGGGCATCCTGCCGTAATCCCCTGCCTGCGGCAGGCCCTGTGCGGGGAATGGCAATCCTGCCCTCCCGGCGGCTTGCAGCCGGCCTTCCAATGTTAATTCTGAAAACCTCTTTCGGCCATCAAGGCGTTTTTTCCTATTTTTGCCTTTTCTTCCATCAAACTTTTCGGGAATGAAGCTGTCGTACAATTGGCTGAAGCAATACATTGACCTGGATCTGTCGCCCTCGCAGCTGTGCGGGGTTTTATCGGAAATAGGCCTTGAAGTGGGTTCCATGGAACCGGTGGAGAGCATCCGCGGGGGACTGGAGGGGCTGGTGATCGGCGAAGTGATCGAATGCAGGCCTCATCCGGGCAGCGACCATCTGCACATCACCCGGGTGGACACCGGCGGCGGGGAGTTGCTACCCATTGTGTGCGGAGCCCCCAATGTGGCGGCGGGACAGAAAGTGGTGGTGGCCACTCCGGGCGCCACCCTCTACACCCCTTCCGGCGAACTGACCATTAAAAAGGTAAAAATCAGGGGGGAATTCTCCGAGGGGATGATCTGCTCGGAACTGGAAACCGGCCTGGGCAGCGACGGCGACGGCATCATGGTGCTGCCCTCCGGGGCGGAGACCGGCCGGAAGGCGGCCGATTATTTCAATATTGAGAAGGACTGGGTGATCGAAGCGGACATCACCCCCAACCGGATCGAATGTGCCTCCTACCTGGGGGTAGCCCGCGAACTGGCCGCCGCTCTGGCCCGCAGCGGCCCGGCCTCCTGGCACAAACCTTCCGTGGAGGCCTTCCGGGCCCATACCCGGGATCTGGTGATCCCGGTAGAGGTCCTGAATCCCGAAGCCTGCCCCCGTTATTCGGCAGTAACCCTGACGGGACTCTCGGTAGGGGAATCACCCCGCTGGCTGCAGGAACGCCTCCGCTCCATCGGGCTGACACCTATAAACAACGTGGTCGATGTCACCAATTTTGTGCTTTTTGAAACCGGCCAGCCGCTGCACGCTTTCGATGCCGACGCCATCGCCGGAAAAAAAGTGCTGGTACGCACCCTCCCGGCAGGCACCCTTTTCACCACCCTCGACGGCACCCAAAGGAAACTTGACCCCTCCGACCTGATGATTTGCAACGCCGAAGAGGGAATGTGCATCGGAGGCGTCTTCGGGGGGATAGCTTCCGGCGTGCGCTCCGCCACCCGCAATGTATTTCTTGAAAGCGCCTGCTTTGACCCGGTGTACATCCGCAAAACCAGCCGCCGCCACGGCCTCTATACCGATGCCTCCTTCCGCTTTGAAAGGGGTACCGACATCAACGGCACCCTCTATGCCCTGAAGCGGGCGGCCCTGCTCATCATGGAACTGGCCGGCGGCACCGTCTCCTCCGGAATCAGCGACTTTTATCCCAACCCGGTGGACGGATTCCCGGTCGACATCACCTATTACAATGTGAACCGGCTGATCGGCAAGGAACTGGAGCGAACCACCGTGCGCGAAATCCTGCTGTCGCTCGGCTATACCCTCCTTTCCGAAAACGACAGGGGCCTTTCGGTCCTGGTGCCCGCCAGCCGCGTGGATGTGAGGCGCGAATGCGACGTGATCGAGGATATCCTGCGGATATACGGCTACAACAATGTGGAAATCCCCACCCATGTGAACGCCTCGCTGGGCTATTCCGAATATCCCGATCCCCAGCGGGTACGGAACCTTGTGGCCGACCAGCTGGCAGGGCAGGGATTCCATGAAATCTGGTCCAACTCCCTGACCCGGGCCTCCTATTACGAAAACCTGCGGCAGTTAAAGGCGGAAAACACGGTGCGGATCTACAACCCGCTGAGCAGCGATCTGAACGGGATGCGGCAGACTCTTCTCTTTGGCGGTCTGGAATGCATCGCCCACAACGCCAACCGCAAAAACTTCGACCTGAAGCTTTTTGAGTTCGGGAACTGCTATTTCCGCCACGCAACCCGGTTCAAGGAAAACCCGGTTTCCAACTACGGGGAGGAGGAGCAACTGGCCCTGTTTATGACCGGCAACCGGGAGCAGCCCAACTGGCTTACCTCTGCGCAGCCCGCCTCCCTTTTCCTGCTGAAAGGATATGTGGAAAAGATTTTGGAGCGGCTGGGCTATGAGCCGGATCGGCTGATGGCCGATGAAAGTGGCAACGAGCTGTTTGACTACGGCATCCGGCTCAGCCAGGGCGACCGGCAGCTGGCCGACCTGGGATGTGTGGCAGCGCCGCTGCTGAAAGACGCCGGCATTGAGCTGCCTGTCTTTTATGCCGCTTTGAACTGGTCGCAACTGTTGATGGCTGCCTCCCGGAACAGCGTGAAGTTTTCCGATCTGCCCAAATACCCCGAAGTCCGGCGCGACCTGGCCCTGGTGCTCGACAGGGAAATCACTTTCCAGACCCTGCGGGAACTGGCTTTCCGGACCGAAAGGCAGCTGCTGCGGGCTGTGGACCTCTTCGACATCTACGAAGGTTCCGGAGTCCCCGCAGGAAAAAAATCGTACGCCATCAGCTTCATTCTGCGCGACGATCATAAAACCCTTAACGACAAGGTGATAGCAAAATCGATGGAACGGTTGCTGGGGGCCTTCGAAAAGGAAACGGGTGCCAGGCTGCGGTGACCGCCGGAAGGACACGGCTTCGGGGATTGTTACCCGGAATAGCCGCATGCGCCCGGCAGGCGACCCCGTTTTTTTTCCGCTAATCAGCTCGGGTTGACCCTCGATTCATTGACGGACCGACGCAACGATGCAAAATCAGCTTAAAGGAATCATTCTCGCAGTGGTCACAGCCCTCTTCTGGGGGGTGCTGGCCATTGCCCTGAAGGTGGCGGTCCGGAAGGTCGATGCGGTGACCATTGTCTGGTTCCGTTTCACGCTGGCCTTCATCCCCCTTTTTATCTGGAGCCTGGTGAAGCAGCCCTCACGGCTCCGTATCCTGGTGAAGCCCCCCCGGCTGCTGGTGGCAGCCACGCTGGCCCTAGCCTTCAACTACCTGGGATTTAACCTGGGGGTTCAGTATACCACCCCGGGAAATGCGCAGCTTTTCATCCAGACGGGCCAGATCCTGCTGGCCGTGGCCGGGTTTCTCTTTTTCGGGGAGCGCTTTACCTCCAGACAGTATGCCGGTTTTTTCCTGGCCCTGGGGGGTCTTCTCCTCTTTTACAACCAGCAGCTCGCCCAATTTTCCGTCAGGCAGGGGGAGTACAACCTGGGCATTCTGATCACCCTGGCCGGTGCCGTCGCCTGGGCGGTTTATGCGGCCATCCAGAAAAAGCTGGTCGCCCGTTACAGCGCCGTCACCCTGAACCTATTCCTTTTTGGGCTTCCCATGCTGCTCTATCTGCCGTTTGTCAATTTCTCCCGGCTGGCAGCGCTTAATGCGGTATGGTGGCTGCTCATGCTGTTCCTGGGTCTCAACACCCTGGTGGCTTACACCACCCTGGCCCTGAGCCTCCGTTACCTCGAAGCCGGTAAGGTGAGCATCATCCTGATCATGAATCCGCTGGTCACCTTTGGTCTGATGGCCCTGCTCACCGGGGCGGGCGTCTCCTGGATCGACCCGGAACGGCTCTCCCTGCTGGCCATCATCGGGGCCCTCACGGTACTTGCCGGGGCCATCCTGGTCCTCTGGAAAAAAAGGAGAAGCTACCGGTGACCTACCCCCTTGCCGGTGTGCGGATGGTTTTTCGTGTCTGCCTTCCCGGGCCGACTGCGGGATAGTTCCGTTTTGCTATCCGGAGATAGCAATTTCCCGGATGCTAAGTGTTCGGGAGTGCTTCAGCGGTTCTTTGCCAAAGCCTTATTTTTCAGGAGGTTTCAGATCCTGCAGGAAAGGTTTAATTGCCGGCCGGCCTGCGGCTGATCAGGTCCCCTATCCAGCCGGTCATTTCGCTGAAGTGGGTTTCTCTGTCCGGCTCGTTGTGCAGCTCGTGGAAGGAGCCTTTGCGGATGATAAGGCGGTGCGGGTGGGTGAGGGAACGGGCGAAGTTCAGGCTTCCGGAAGGAAAGGCGATGGTATCTTCCGAGCCGTGCATCAGCAGCAGGGGCAGGGAAAATCCGGGCGCATGGTCCATTGTCCGGCGTATGACACCCAGCAGGGTGCGGCCTGAGCCCAGGGTGATCCGGTCGTGGACCAGCGGGTCGCCGGTATAGGCCCTGACCACCTCCTCATCCCGGCTGATGGCTGACGGGTCGAGTCCGCTGGCCAGCGATAGCCGCGGCACCAGCAACCCCAGAATCCGGGATGCCAGCACCTTAATCGGTTGTTTTTGCAGGGCGGTTTCCAGGCCGGGACTGGTGGCGATGATCCCTGAGACTTCCGGTTTCCGCGTTAGGGCGTAGTAGAGCACAAAAATGCCGCCCAGGGAGTGGCCGTACAGGAAAAGGGGAATCCCCGGGTAGCGTTTGCGGGCTTCGGCCAGGTGAAGGTCCATATCCTGCTCCAGGGCGGCGGCGGAGGGAAAATGGCCGCGGGGCCCCTCAGAACGGCCATGACCCCGGTGGTCAGGCCCGAAAAGCGCATAGCCCTGCTCACAAAAGTGTTTTGCCACATGCGCATACCGGCCTGTGTGCTCCCCGATGCCGTGGACCAGGCATACCGCTGCCGAAGGGCGCCGCTGCTCCGGCTCCCAGCCCTGGGCGTAAATGGCCACCCCGTCGGAGGTGTTCCAGCTGGTTTCAAAATGGTTCATAATTAATTATCTCAGATTGAATGTTCATTTCTGTCAGGTCCTGCCGGTGTTATTTTTGTGCCGGCCGGCCGGGGGCATGGGGCAGGAACGGCCAGTTCAATATCAGTGCTGGCGGGGAGCGGGGGCCATGAAGGCGGGTCGGCGAGGGCGCTGTGGCCGGCGGAGGCTTTCAGGGCGTAGGCGGCAGCGTTACGGGCGTGGCCTGCCACATGGGCGGTGGCGGCGGCATGGCCGGCCGCACGGGCGGCAGCCCTCGCTGACAGTGTTGTCGCTTCTCGGGCCGCGGCATGGGCGGCAAAAGCGCGGCGGCGTGCCTCCCTCACCGGGATCTTCCCGTCCGCCCATTCCCGCGCCGCCGTGACGGCCTGCCGCGGCCGCGGATCTGCAGAATGCCTCTCCTCAAAAAGGGGCAATGCCTGCTCCGCCCATCCGGCTGCCCACAAGGCCAGCAACCGGTGTTCCTCCCTGCTGTGATTCACGCTGTGGTAGATTTCTATTCATTATATACATATATTGCCCCCGGCTGGATTAACCTGCCCCTCCGGGGTGGAATGCAATGTGCCATCCCCATGAACCCGGCATGCCGCCCCGGGCCGCGGTAAGCTGCCCTATCAGGTAGCCTGCTTCAAAGGTATGAGAATTATTTGTTATCTTCGGCCTGTGCCGGCTTTTCATACGGAAAGGGACTTCCTGCCACCCGCCATGCTTCCGGCTGCCCGCCCGGCAGGGAACCGAACGGAATTCCCCTGTGGCACCCGCGTGGATGACGAAGCAGCACACCGCCGGGAACTCGTGTTTCACGCTTTTACAGGTAAGATGAGATATCCATGCTTCAAACAGGGACCGACCGCCATGATAAACCGCATGGATGTCGCATCTGTTATCCGGAATTTCCCACAACGACTTAATATTGCAAACAGATGAAATGGATTCTGACCTGTCTGTTGTGCCTGCTTTCCCTGACAATCTGCCGGGCCCAGCGATCCGGCCGGGCGGTGCCGGCCGCACCCGATACCACCTTCAGCATCCGCAGTGAATTCAGCAAACAGCTCCGTTATTTCCCTGGCATTGCCGCAGCAGCTGCTGATACGGCGGGTTTGGAGGTGAAGAGGGGGCTGGTTTACCGGCGTTGCGGGCGGCGGGAGCTTCATGCCGACCTGTTCAGGGAGAGGGCTTCCGTGAACCTGCCACAACCGGCGGTCGTGCTGATACATGGCGGCGGCTGGCGGTCGGGTCACCGGTCGATGGACTGGCCCATGGCCGCCGCCCTGGCGCGTGCCGGCTTTGCAGCCCTTTGCATCGAGTACCGGCTTTCGACCGAAGCCCTCTTCCCGGCTCCCGTGGAAGACCTCCACGCTGCCATCTCCTGGATGCGGCAGCATGCCGTCAAATACGGATTCGACCCCGAACGGATCGCCCTTTACGGAACCTCCGCAGGGGGGCAGCTGGCCGCCCTGGTGGGCAGTGCCAACGGCTCCCGGGCCATTGTGCCGGGAAACCGGAAAACCCGCCTCCGCGGACCCGTCCGGGCGGTGGTCGATATAGACGGGATCCTGGCATTCATCCATCCCGGCTCGGGCGAGGGGGCCGACAAGCCGGGCAAACCCTCCGCCGCAACCCTCTGGCTGGGGGCTTCCGCTGACGAAGGTCCCGAACGGTGGCACCAGGCATCCCCCCTCACCCATGTGAACGCCTGCTCGGCCCCCATCCTTTTCCTCAACTCCTCCCAACCCCGTTTTCATGCGGGCCGCGATGACTACCGGATTAAACTGGATAGCCTGGGAATATACAGCGAAGTGCACACCCTCGAAAATACGCCCCATACCTTCTGGCTTTTTCATCCCTGGTTCGACAGAACTGCGGCCCTCACCACCGCTTTTCTTAGGAAGCTCCTGGTGGAAAAACAGCCCCAGCCCACCGGAAAGGCGGAATAATGGCCGGCTCAGGAGCCTGTTCAAAAGAAATGTATATTTTTGGGGAAGATGTCGTAAAACAGCCGCATGCAGGCCCGAGACCGGGTTGGTATGGCAAGGTGGCTTCATGACAGCAGGCGGCCGGGCGGAGAGGGAACGACAACAGGGCGGACTGCTCCGGGAGAAACCCCATGGAATGGATGGCGGGCAGGAAGACGGAGGGGATGGCCCTGCTTTTTCCGCACCGCGCAGGGGGGAATCCGTGACGGCATCCGGGCCGTTGCCGGGCAATACATGAAACGAGTATGGTGCTTCGACCCCAAAAGGGTATGTTTATTTGCTCCATGCGAGTTCCATAGGCGTGAAGAGCCGATCAGGCATGCCAGCGATATTTGACTGACGTACAATATATTAAATAGCAATTATACGAATGAAATGACAAAACTGAAGTCAGATGAATAAAATCCTGGAAAAGGAGTTTTTTTCGGAAAAGGTCGTGCGCCTTGTGGTGGAGAACCCGGCGGTCGCCAGGGCGCGCAAGGCAGGCAATTTTGTGATTCTCCGGGTGGGGGAAAAGGGAGAGCGCTTTCCGCTGACCATTGCAGGGGCTGATCCGGAAAGGGGAACCATCACGCTGGTGGCTCAGATTGTGGGGGTCAGCAGTGCCAGGCTGGCCGCCCTGGAGCCGGGGGATTGCATCACCGACCTGGTAGGTCCGCTGGGAAAACCCACCCGCATCGAAAAGGTGGGCACATTACTGGCCGCCGGGGGAGGCGTGGGTGTCGCACCCATGCTGCCCATCGTGGAGGCCTTCAGGAAGGCCGGAAACCGGGTGGTGTCGGTGATTGCCGCCCGCAGCAAAGCGCTGATCATCCTCGAAGAGCAGATCCGGCAATGGTCCGACGACCTGATTGTCATGACCGACGACGGATCTTACGGGCGGAAAGGCCTGGTAACCGCCGGCATGGAAGAGGTGATCCTGCGCGAAAAAGTCGATGAATGCCTTGTGATAGGCCCTGCCGTGATGATGAAATTTGCCGCACAGCTGACCCGCAAATACAACATTCCCACCCAGGCAAGCCTCAATACCATCATGGTCGACGGAACCGGAATGTGCGGCGCCTGCCGGGTGACTGTCGGCGGAAAAACCCGTTTCACCTGTGTGGAAGGCCCCGAGTTCGACGCCCACCAGATCGATTTCGACGAGATGCTCATGCGCCTCAGTGGCTACCGCGACGAGGAAAAAGCCGCCTTTGACCATTACTGCAGATCCCACAAGCCAGATACCCAGGAATCATGAGCACAGACCCGGAAACCCTGAAAAAGGAGCGAGAGGAGGAATGGCGTGCCGCCCTGCGGGCAGCCACCAAAAACAAGGACCGGATAAACATTCCCAGGGTGGCCATGCCCGAACTGGAACCTGAGATACGGGTACATTCCCAGAACCGGGAGGTGAACCGGGGGCTTACGCTGGAACAGGCCATGACAGAAGCGGTGCGTTGCATGGATTGCGTAACCCCCACCTGCATCGAAGGATGTCCGGTAAGCATCCACATTCCGAAATTCATCAAACAGATAGAAAGGGGCGACATCCTGGCCGCCGCCGCCACCCTGAAGGAGACCAACGCCCTGCCGGCCGTCTGCGGGAGGGTGTGTCCCCAGGAGAAGCAGTGCGAGTCGCGCTGTTTTTATCTGGAGAAGCTGAAGAAGCCGCCGGTGGCCATCGGCCATCTGGAACGGTTTGCTGCCGACTGGGAGCGGGAATCGGGGCGGTTTGCCGTTCCGGCCACTGCCCCCCGCAACGGCATCCGGGTGGCTGCCGTGGGCTCGGGGCCCGCAGCCCTCTCCTTTGCCGGCGACATGGTCAAACTTGGCTACGACATCACCGTTTTTGAAGCCCTCCACGAAATCGGCGGGGTGCTGAAATACGGGATCCCTGAGTTCAGGCTGCCCAACGCCGTGGTCGACTTCGAGCTGGAGATACTCCGCCGGATGGGCGTCCGCTTCGAAACCAACTTTATTGTGGGGCGCACCGCTTCGTTCGATGACCTGCGGGCGGAAGGCTATGCCGGTTTTTTCATCGGCAGCGGGGCGGGCCTGCCCCGGTTCATGGAGATCCCGGGTGAGAACTACAACGGGATTCTCTCTTCAAACGAATACCTCACCCGCGTTAACCTGATGGGAGCCTCCTCACCCGATGCAGACACCCCGGTGTTGCGGGGCAAACGGGTGGCCGTCGTCGGCGGCGGCAACACCGCCATGGATTCGGTCCGCACGGCCCTGCGGCTGGGTGCCGAACAAGCCAGCATCGTGTACCGCCGCTCGGAGGTGGAGATGCCTGCCCGGGTCGAGGAGGTGAAACATGCCAAAGAGGAGGGGGTCGGGTTCATGACCCTTTGCAATCCGGTCGAGTATTTTGCCGATCGCAACGGCCGCGTAAACCGGATGCGCTGCGTCCGCATGGGGCTGGGCGAACCCGATGCTTCCGGACGCCGCCGCCCGGTGACCCTCGAAGGCTCCGAATTCGACCTGGAAGTCGACCTGGTTGTCGTGGCCGTGGGCGTCTCTCCCAACCCGCTGGTACCTGCCTGCCTCCCAGACCTGAAGGTCTCCCGCTGGGGTACCATCGTGGTCGACGAGGAGAAGATGGAATCCTCCCTTCCCGGCCTCTTCGCCGGCGGCGACATCGTGCGGGGGGGCGCCACCGTGATCCTGGCCATGGGCGACGGACGCAGGGCGGCCGAACACATGCACCATTACCTCCAATCGAAACAATGACGTGAAAAACCACCTTCCCGGTGACCGCCGTGCCGGTACGGAGCTTCTATCCCGGCCGGCCCCCTCCCGGAAAAACGAAGGGTAACTACCGGAACAAACAGGAAATTATGCACTCAAACCGATAGCCATGATGGAGTTATTCACCCAATACATGGGGCTGGACCTTCCTTCCCCCGTAATTGCCGGAAGCTGCAGCCTGACCGACAACCCGGAGAACCTGAAAGCCCTGGAGGAGGCGGGGGCCGGGGCTGTGGTGCTGAAATCGGTCTTCGAGGAGGAGATCTACCTGGAGCATGCCGGCGAAATGGGCCGCCTGGATCCCATGGAGGCCAACCTGGACTTCCTGGATTATTTCGATGTACAGATCCGGAGCGACAACCTCCGGCGCTACCTCGACCTGATCGCCGTTGCCAGGGCGGCGCTCCGCATCCCCGTTATTGCCAGCATCAATTGTGTGACCTCCCGCGAATGGAGCTCTTTTGCCCGCAAAATCGAATCGGCGGGCGCCAGCGGCCTGGAGCTGAATCTGTTTGCCCAGCCCGCCAGCCTGACGGCCAGCTGCGGCGATACCGAAAAAAGATATTACGATACCATCGGGGAGGTGCTCCGGACTGTCCGGATTCCTGTGGCCGTGAAGATCAGCCCCTACTTTTCCAACCTGGGGCAGATGATCAGCGGCCTTTCGCAGACCGGTATCCGGGGGATCGTGCTTTTCAACCGCTTTTACAGCCCCGACATTGATATAGAACGGGAAACGGTGAAGAACGGCGGGGTCCTGAGCAACCCCGGCGATTACCTGCTGCCCCTCCGTTGGACCGGGATGATGTACCGCCATGCGGGATGCGACCTCTCGGCCACCACCGGGATCCACGACTGGCAGACGGCGGTGAAAATGATTCTGGCCGGCGCCGCCACGGTGCAGCTGGCCTCGCTGCTTTATACCCGGGGGCTGGGAGCCATCACGGAAATCAACCGCCGCCTGTCGGACTGGATGGAAGCGCACCGGTATGCCACGGTAGCTGCTTTCAGGGGCAAACTGGCCCTGGGCAGCACTGAAAATCCCGCAGCCTATGAAAGAACCCAGTTCATGAAAACATTCGCCGACTTCCGCAACCGGAAGGATTGATCCGGCCTTCCCTTTTCAGCACAAGCAGGGCGGATGCCCTGCGTACCGTCCCTGCCCGCTCCGGCGCAAAACCAGTACAGAGGCGCCGGAAAACGGATGCCCTTCGCCGGAAGCGAAGGGCATCCCCTGTTGGCCGGCAAACCGGCCGCTGGGCAGGTGTCTGCCCCTGCCCCCGAATCCGGCCGCCTTTATTCGATCTTGATGGATTCGGTAATCTTGCCGATATTCTCAGGGTCTATCAGCCCGCGGATGCTGATCAGCGTGCTGTTGTCTCCGCCGATCACCAGCAGCAGCTCCGATATTTTTCCGTTGCCCGCATCCTTGGAAAAGAATCGCACCACCTCGTCCTTTTCCGTGATCTCCATCAGCGTTTCGTACGTGTTGCTTTTGAAAAACCCCGCTTTGTCAAGCTCATCGAAAAAGTCGGGCTTTCCCGATTTCATCGAGTCTTCGACCGAAAGGATGCGTATTCCGCTGATCGAACTGAAAACCTTGTGGGCTTCGGGGTCGCTTTTATCCATCTTGGCGGCCAGCGACATCAGCTTGCCCGAAATGTTGATGGTTGTGAACCCGTCGAGGTTGGCATATTTGTCAAACAGCCTGTCGACGGGACTTTTCTGCGCAGAAAGCACCAGAGGTGCCAAAACTGCCAATAGAACCAGAAACTTTTTCATTATAAGAATGTTAATTGGTTAAACCTGTTTATTTTGCTCATTTCTGCAAAGCCTTTCCGGAGGCTGTGAAAGCCCCGGTCGAGGGTGAAGGAGGCGTCGCTGATTCTGGAAACCGGGTGTAGAGCGCCCATTCCCTGGTTGTATTTCTCCGACACATACAGCAGGGTGGTTTGTGCGCAGGCATAAGCCGCTTCGGGGTCGTCGAAGCTGTCGCGCCAGGGTCTCTGCTGCCGGATGATGAACAGGGTGCCCATCACCAGGATCAGGGAGGCGGCGATGCTCAACACCGACACCCTCCATGTCCGGAGTCTGCGCTGTTTTTCATTCCGTCCGATCAGCGCCATCGTCTCCCTGTTGAAGGAGTGGACTGCCGCGGAGGCTTCCTCCCGCCCGGGTTTCACAAACCAGACCCTGTAAGGCTCCCATTCCGCGGGAACCTCCTCCTGACGGAAGAACTCCTCCAGAAGTTTCTCCTCCCCGAGCGTGGTCTCCGCTTCAAAGTATTTGATCAGCAGTCTGCTGATTTCTTCTTTCTTCATGGTTCCACAATTTGAGCAATTCATCCTTCACCTGTTTTCTCGCCCTGGAGAGGCACACCCTCAGGTTGTTGATTCCCAGTCCGGTAATGGTTGCTATCTCTTCGTACTCCATCTGTTCCACATCGCGCAGGTAAACTACGCTTTTCTGTTGTTCGGGAAGGCGGTCAATCAGTTTCAAAACCGCATGGGAGGTGTCTGTCCACTCGGTCCGGTCGTGGGGCTCCTCCAGGCGGCTGGCCAGCGATCTTTCCGCTTCCCGGTTCATGGGCAGGGTCCTGTTGCCGCGGATCCTGTCGATGCACCGGTTCCGGGTCACCTGCATGGCATAGGCCTCCAGGTTGGCTATCCTGTCGAGAACATCCCGTTTTTCCCACAATTTCAAAAGAACCTCCTGCACCACATCCCGGGCCTCCTCCCCATCCTTCAGCATACAGCCGGCAAACCGGAGCAGCTTGCTGCTCAGTGGCAAAACCCTGCTTGTATAATCCTTTGCCTGCATACTCCCCTGGTCCGTGCCTTCGTTTTTCACCTGTAAGACGATTCTGCTGTCCATTCATTACAAAAAAAATGTATTTTTAGTCGAAATTAATGAATGACATGACCAACAAGGAATTTCGGGAATCGCTGATGGAAGCCTGGGTGATCAAATCCCATGTCAAGCAGACCGTATTCAGCAATACCCAGGAATCATTCCTGATTCTCCGGAAGGTGCTCCGGCAGCTCGAGAAAGATTATTTCAACGCGCTTCATGAGAAGGTCCCCGAAGCCAGTCTGCCGCGGTTTGTGGAAAAAGGCCCCTTTGAGATGGAATTCAGGGTGGGGGAGGACCTGCTACTTTTCAGCATGCATTCGAATGTTTTTGAATTCGACAACAAGCATCCTGTCAACAAAACCCCCTATGTACTCGAGGATCCTCTGCGAAGCTACTGCGGAATGATCATGATCTACAATTTTCTGGCCGATTCGTTCCGGTACAACCGCATCAACGACCTGGGATACATGATCGCCCGTGTCTTCATCAACAAGGACAAGCATTTTTTTGTCGAAGGCAAGCGGCAGACCGGTGAACTGATGAAGGATTTCGCGGTCGATACCATATCGCCGGGCATTTTGCGGGAGATCGTTGAGACGGCCATCGAGTACTCGATCCAGTTCGACCTGCTGGTTCCCCCTTACGAACAGGTGAAGATCGCGACGGTCGACCAGATGATGGAAAAGATCAGCCATTCAAAAATGACCACGGGCAAACGGCTGGGATTTGGTTTCCGGACCGACGATGTCTAAATCAGCCGATGATGGAGTCGATCGAGGAGAAGGTAACCGGTCGTTTTTTGCGCTATGCGCGGATGCACACCGCTTCGGATCCCGGAAGCCCCACCTTTCCGAGCAGTTCCTGTCAGCTGATCTTTGGGATCGTGCTGGCCGAGGAGCTTGAGTCGCTCGGTTTTACGGAGGTGGAAGCGGATGAAAACGGCTATGTGATGGCCACCATTCCTTCGAACAATGGCGGTGAGGGGCCCGTGTTGGGTTTAATAGCCCACATGGATACCAGTCCCGATTTTGCCGGCGAGGGGGTAAACCCGATGCTTCATCCCCTTTATGACGGAAGCCGTCTGGTGCTGGATGCAGCCCGGGGGATTGTGCTGGATCCGGCGGAATTCCCGGAGATGAAAAACTATCTGGGGCAGACGCTGGTCACCAGCGACGGCACCACCCTGCTGGGGGCCGACGACAAGGCAGGCATTGCCGCGATTATCACGGCGGGGGAGCTTTTGCTCTCCTCCCCGCGGATCAAACACGGGAGGATCCGGGTATGTTTCACTCCCGACGAGGAGATCGGCCGCGGGGCCGACCGGTTTGACCTGGCGAAATTCGGCGCCCATTTTGCCTATACCGTCGACGGCGGCGAACTCGGGGAGCTGGAATATGAGAATTTCAACGCGGCAAAGGCCCGTTTTTCCATTCAGGGGAAGAGTGTCCACCCGGGAACGGCGCGCGGCAGGATGGTCAACGCCCTGCTGGTGGCCCACCGGATCGCCGGCATGCTTCCCCCGGAGGAGCGGCCCGACAATACGGAGGGTCGCGAGGGTTTTTTTCACCTGGTGTCGATGTCGGGAAGCGTCGAAAAGGCAGAATTGCAGCTGCTGGTGCGGGATCACGACCGGGATCGCTTCAGCGGGCGGAAGGCGCTGCTGGAGCGGATAGCGGCGGCTGTCAACGCCGACTTCCCCTATGAGGCGGTAACCCTCCGGATGACCGACCAGTATTACAACATGCGCGAAAAAATAGAACCTTCGATGTGGGTGGTTGACCTGGCCGCAGAGGCCATGACCGACGCAGGCATTGTCCCGAAGGTGACGGCGGTGAGAGGCGGAACCGACGGGGCCCGCCTGTCGTGGATGGGGCTGCCCTGTCCCAACCTCTTCACCGGAGGGCATAATTTCCATGGCCCCTGGGAGTACATCCCCACCGGATCGATGGCCAAAGCCGTGGAAGTTCTTCTGAACATCTGCCGGAAGGCGGCTTTTTACGGAAGATAACCGGGGCAGTCGGAGGCTTCCCTCCCCTATGACAGAACCCGGCCGTTTTTGCTTGTTTGTGCCGGACCGCCACACCGCACGACGACCCGGAGAAGGATACCCTATGGAGATGATCGGCAGGTTTACCGCTTTTATCAATGAAAAAAAGCTCTTCGGCGAGGGCGACAGGATCCTGCTTGCGGTGAGCGGCGGAATCGATTCGATGGTGATGTGGCATCTGATGGAAACGGCCGGTTTTACATACGGCGTCGCCCACTGCAATTTCAGGCTGCGCGGAGCGGAGTCGGATGCCGATGAGGCGCTGGTCCGGGAAAGAGCCCTGGCGCTGGATATTCCCCTTGCCATCCGGGGATTTGACACCCTGGAGCATGCCCGTCTGTCGGGGATCTCGACAGAGATGGCCGCCCGGGAACTGCGGTATGGCTGGTTTGAGGAGCTGCGTGCCGCCGGAAACTACGACCGGGTAGCCACCGCCCACCACCAGGATGACCTCCTGGAAACCTTCTTCCTCAACCTGCTGCGAAAAACCGGAATCCGGGGTCTGACAGGATTCCGCGAAAAATCGGGCTCCCTGGTGCGTCCCCTGCTGTTCGCCTCCCGCAGGGAGATCGAAGAACATGCATCCCGCAACGGGATCGTTTACCGCCGCGATGCCACCAATGATGAAACCTCCTTCCGCCGGAACTTTATCCGCCATGAAATCCTTCCGCGGCTCGAGTCGCTGAATCCCGCCTTCCGCACCGGCCTGGCCGAAACCATGGCCAACCTTCGAAGCACGGAAGCCTTCTGCCAGACCGAACTGAACCGGCAGATCCGGAAAATCAGCGTGGCCGGAAATTGCTATCCGGAGATAGCAATTTCATCGCTGCAGAAGCTTGCCCACCCCCGGCTGGTCCTCTTTGAATGGATGGGCCGCTACGGTTTCAATGCCGCCACAGCCCAAACGGTCTACCAGAACCTGGAGCGGGAACCGGGAAGGCAATATTTTTCGCGGAGCCACCGCCTGGTAACAGCCAGGAACGGCCTTATCATCACGCCGCTGCCCGGCGACCGTGAAGAACTCTGCTATATCGGCAGGGAGACACGGCATACACGGGGCGCGGTGAGGCTCTCCCTCTCTTTCCGGGATGCCCGTTATTTCAGCATGATCCGCGATGCCCGGGTGGCCTGCCTCGACGCCGGACTGCTTGATTTTCCTCTCGTGGTCCGCAAATGGCAGGCGGGGGAATATTTCCGGCCTCTCGGAATGGAGGGCTTCAAAAAGATCAGCGATTTTTTCGTGGATGAAAAGCTGTCAATCCCTGAAAAGGAGGAATGCCGCATCTTGTACAGCGGCGACAAGGTGGTGTGGATCATCGGGCGGCGTATCGACCACCGCTTCAGGGTTACGGAAGACACCCGGGAGGTTCTGGTGATCCGGGTGCTGCCGCAGGAGGGAGGGGAGGAGCAGCCCTGAAGCTTTTCTGCCCTGCGGAGGAGCTCCTTTAACGGGGTGGGATTCCGGCTCCCGGATTGCCAATCCTGCCGCTCCCCGCCCCTTGATTCCAGTCTTTCATTCCTCTGGTTACGGTTCCTGCATGCCAGGGTGAGAACTGGCGTTTCCTTGTTTAAACAGCTCCCGGGAGGCCGGGAGTGCCCGGGCGGGTATTCCGTTTCTTGTTTTCAGAAAAGAGGCCGTCTCAAAAGCGAGGCGGCCTCTTTTTTGAAAATGTTGTTACAATTCAATTTTTTTAAACCGCGGCACGAGGAAGTGCATTACGACCCATGCGATGAGATAGGCCAGTGCGCAGAAGGCGAACACCAGGGTGTAGGCGATGGTCATGTTGTGGTGCACCAGGGGCATCTGCAGCTCCTTGAGCTGTTCGAACAGCGAAGGGTCGACAGCCTGAATCTGGCTGGCCACCTCCCGGGGAAGGCTTCCCAGCTCCACTTTGTCGAGGTTGATGATATCGCCGTGGTTGTTCTGAAGGGTCATGGCCTTTATTTTTCCGAGGAACTCACCCAGGTTGGAAGCCTGGGCCTGGGCCCACGCCCTGGCGATGCCGGCGCTGCGGTATCCGTCGAATATCCAGCCGGCGACCTTGGTGATGAGGATGCCTCCCAGACCGCCGGCCATGCCGCCGATGCCGGTGACGCTGGCCACCGCTTTCTTGGGAAACATATCGGATACGGTGGTGAAGATGTTGGCCGACCAGGCCTGGTGGGCGGCGGTGCCGATGCCGATGATGAAGACCGGGATCCAGTAGCTGTAGCCTCCCAGGTACTGGGCCAGCAATACCACCAGGGGAATGCAGGCGATCAGGAGCATGGCCCGCATGCGTCCGGCATAGGGTTCGTACCCTTTTTTAATGAAGTACATGGGGAACCACCCCCCCATGATGCTTCCCGCGGTCGACATGGTGTAAAGCACGGCCAGCGGAAAGGCAACCTGCATGCCGGTCATCCCATACTGGGCTTTGAGGTAGGCGGGAAGCCAGAAAAGGTAAAACCACCAAACCCCGTCGGTCATGAATTTTCCGAAGCTGAAAGCCCAGGTCTGCTTGAACTGCAGCAGCCTGAACCAGCTGATCTTTTCGGCTGAAGCCTCTGCGGGGGCTGTCGCTTCTTCGAGGTTGTCGCTGTGTATGAAGGCAAATTCGGCTTTGCCCACCCGTTTGCTGCGTGAAGGAATGTCGTACAGCCAGAACCAGAAGATAAGCCAGGAGAACCCTATGCCCCCGATGATCAGGAAGGCGGCCTGCCAACCCAGGTGGCTGGCGATCCAGGGCACCGTCAGGGGGGCCAGGATGGCGCCTACGTTGGCTCCCGAGTTGAAAATGCCGGTGGCAAGGGCCCTTTCCTTCTTGGGGAACCATTCGGCCACGGCCTTGATGGCCGCCGGAAAGTTGCCCGACTCGCCAAATCCCAGAATCCCGCGGGCCACCATGAATCCTCCGGTTCCTTTGGCCAGGGCGTGTACCATGGCGCCCACCGACCAGACAACCAGGGCCCAGGCGTAACCCAGTTTGGTGCCCAGCCAGTCAATGATCCTGCCTGCAAAAAGCATCGAAATGGCGTAGACAAACTGGAATACCGCCACAATGTTGGCGTAGTCGGAGTCGCTCCAGTTAAACTCAAGTTCCAGCTGGTCCTTCAGCAGGCTGAGCACCTGCCGGTCCAGGTAGTTGACCGTGGTGGCAAAAAATACCAGGGCGCAGATGGTCCAGCGGTACTTGCCGATCTTTTCGTTGACTTCGTTGAATTTACTCATCCGTATGTCTTTGTTTGATGGTTGGAATCAGCTTCTGGTTTTCCGGACTATGGCCAGGGTTTCCCGGCATTTGACCGCAATGTAGTCAAAATCTTTATTTTTCAGAATGTCGGCCGGAAAAAGTTGGGAGCCCATGCCAACGCAGTGGACGCCGGCCCTGAACCAGCGGGCGAGGTTGTCCTCTTCCGGGGAGACGCCGCCCGTGGGCATGACGCTGCTCCAGGGCATGGGCCCCAGGAGGGCTTTCACGAATTCGGGGCCGCCGACCTGCTGGGCGGGGAAGATTTTCACCACCTCGGCACCCAGTTCGTGGGCGCGGTCTATTTCGGTAACCGATCCGCAGCCGGGGCACCAGGCCACCTTCCGTTTGTTGCATACGGAGGCGGTGCCCGGGTCGATCAGGGGCGAAACGATGAAGTTGGCGCCCAGGGCCACAAACATGGATGCCGTGCCGGCATCGATCACCGAACCCACTCCCATGATCATCTCCGGGCACTCCCGGATGCACCATTGGTTGAGCTCGGCAAAAACCAGGGAGGCGAAATCGCCCCGGTTGGTAAACTCAAAGACACGGATGCCCCCGTCGTAGCATGCTTTGACTACGTTTTTGCACAGGGAGGCATCGGGATGGTAAAACACCGGAACGATGCCGGTCTCCCTCATTTTGAGGACCACTTCAATTCTGCTGAACCGGGCCATAATGTATTGGTTTTAAATGGGATTTGTAAATTCCGGCTTTCTGCCGCGTTTGTATTCCGGAATGCTGGCCGCCGCCGCCGGGCGCAGGGTTTGCCGGCCGGTTTAGCGGGCCACCCTGCCGGAGGCATCGCCGGCCATCAGTTTCTCCACTTCGTCGACGGTGACGCGGTTGAAGTCGCCGTAAACGGTGTGTTTGAGGCAGGAGGCGGCCACGGCGAAGCATAGCGCCCGGTAGTCATCGTCCGGCCAGGTGAGCAGTCCGTAGATCAATCCGCCCATGAAAGCGTCGCCGCCCCCCACCCGGTCGACAATGTGGGTGATCTGGTACACGGGGGCCTCATACAGCCGGCTGCCGTCCCAGAGGGTGCCCGACCAGCTGTTGTGGTTGGCGTTGAAGGAACCCCGCAGGGTGGTGATCACTTTTCTGCAGCGGGGGAAGCGCTCCATTACCTGGCGCGATACCGAAGCGTAGGCCGCGGCATCCACCATGCCGGAGGTCACATCCACCCCTTCGGGATGGATGCCCAGTACCATGGCGGCATCCTCTTCATTGCCCAGCACGATGTGGGTATCCTCCAGGAGCGCGGGCATGACTTCGGCGGCTTTTCTGCCATATTTCCAGAGGTTTTTCCGGTAGTTAAGGTCGCACGATACGGTGATTCCCCGGGCGGCGGCGGCTCGTACCGCCTCCAGGCAGACATCGGCGGCTCCCTGGGAGATGGCAGGCGTGATGCCCGTCCAGTGAAACCAGCCGGCCCCTTCGAACACCCGTTCCCAGTCGATCATCCCGGGCCGAATCTCCGACACCGCCGAGTGGGCCCGGTCGTAGACCACCTTGCTGCCGCGGCTCACGGCCCCTGTTTCCAGAAAATAGATGCCCAGCCGTTCCCCGCCCCATACGATATGGGAGAGGCCCACGCCGAATTTGCGTAGCTCTGCCATGCAGGCCATCCCCAGGTCGTTGCGGGGCAGCCGGGTGACATACTCCACGGGAATGCCGAAATTGGCGAGCGACACCGCCACATTGGCCTCGCCGCCGCCAAAGGTGGCCGTGAGGCTTTCCGTCTGGCCGAAACGCATAAACCCGGGAGTGGCCAGCCGCAACATGATCTCCCCGAAGGTTACTACCTTGTCCATGAAAACAACGTTCTTGATGTTATAAGGTTGATTGCGCAAAACCGCCCCGCCGGAACCCCCGGTATTGCCCGTGCCGGCTATCCCTGCCGCGGTGCCGCCGTGACTCCTTCCGGCGCCCTGGCTCCGCTGTCAGAATGCCCCCAAGCCGGAGGCATGGCGCAATGCCCGCCTCCTGTCAGAACCCGAAATACCGGAAGGCATTGTTGAAACAGATGTCCTCGACCATCCGCCCCAGCAACGCCCGGTTGGCGGGGATCTCCCCCTTTTCGACGTCGTTGCCCAGGATGTTGCAGAGCGTCCGCCGGAAATACTCGTGGCGCGTGTAGGAGAGAAAACTGCGCGAGTCGGTGAGCATGCCCACGAAACGGCTCAGAAGCCCCAGGTTGGAAAGCGCCTGGATCTGTTTCTCCATGCCGTCTTTCTGGTCGAGGAACCACCATCCCGAGCCGAACTGGATCTTTCCGGGTACGGTGCCGTCCTGGAAATTGCCGGCCATGGTAGCCATCAGCTCGTTGTCGCGGGGGTTGAGGTTGTACAAAATCGTCTTGGCCAGCTGGTTGCCGGTGTCGAGCCGGTCTAGAAGACGTGACAATGGCCGTGCAATCTCAAAGTCGCCGATCGAGTCGAAGCCGGTGTCGGGGCCGAGACTGCGGAAGAGGCGGGTGTTGTTGTTGCGCAGCGCCCCCAGGTGGTATTGCTGGGTCCAGCCGCGCGAATGGTCCATGATGCCGAACTCATAAAGCATGCACGATTTGAAACGGAGCGCCTCGGCGGGCGGCAGTTTTTTCCCGTTCCGCAAGTCGCTGAAGGCGGCTTCTATCTGCGCGGGCGTGTAATCGTCGGCATAGGCGGTTTCAAGCCCGTGGTCGGAAAGGCGGCAGCCATTCTCGTGGAAGAACCGGTGCCTTGTCTCAAGCGCCTCGAGGAACCGGCCGAAGCTGCCGATCTCCATCCCGGCCGCCGCCGCAAGCTGGTCCACATAGCGGTTGAAAAAGAGGGGATCTTCGACCATCATGGCCTTGTCGGGCCTCCAGGCAGGCAGCACCTTCACCTCAAACCCGGATGCCCGGATGGCCCGGTGAGGCTCCAGCGAATCGACCGGATCGTCGGTGGTGCAGATGGTGTGGACGTTGGCCATCCGGATGATGTTCCTTACCGAATAGGCAGGGGTGTTCAGAAGGGCGTTGCAGGTTTCCCAGATCTCCCGCGCCGTGGAGGGATCCAACAACTTGCCGACGCCGAAGAAACGCTTCAGCTCAAGGTGGGTCCAATGATAGAGCGGATTGCGGATGGTCTGCGGAACGGTGGCCGCCCACTTTTCGAATTTCTCCCAGTCGGAGGCGTTGCCGGTGCAGTATTTTTCATCGATCCCGTTGGTGCGCATAGCCCGCCACTTGTAATGGTCGCCGTACAACCATATCTGGGTGATGTTGGCAAACTGCCGGTCCGCGGCAATATCCTGCGGCGGTATGTGGCAATGGTAGTCGAAAATGGGCATCTTTTCGGCGTGCCCGTGGTAAAGCTCCCGCGCCGTTTGGGTCTGCAGGAGAAAATCGTCGTGGATGAATGGATTCATGGCTTCCGGTTTACAGGTCAAACAGCCGTTTCAAATGACGGTCGTAAATGTTTTCTTCCACGCAGTTTCCGACCACTTCGCGGTGCTGCTTCAGCAGCCCGGTATACCGGCTGCCCATTTCTGCCGCTATTTTATAGCCCACATGGATCAGCTGTCTGAAATTGGGGTTGAAGAGGGGATGGCCGGGGATGTGACGGAGCGCAGAGGCGAAGGTGTCGCTGTCCCACCCGGCTACCTCTCCGGCCGGGGGCAGCCGGCGGTCGTCGATGTCGATCACGTCGGCATAGGGGGCGCAGAGCTCCTCCTTGCGGCCCAGTGCCTTGATGTAGATCTCTTTGGCTGCCTCCAGCGCCTCGCCGCCGGCCACCGCCAGCCCGATGACCTCTTCCAGCCAGGTGGTGCCGGCCGTCTTGATGTGCAGCCCTTTGTCATACTTGCGGATGATACCCGCCATCAGCGGATAAAGGGTGAACTTGTCGCTTCCGGAATGGACGCTCAGCTTGAGGTTGGCGGGTAGCCCGAAATGAGTGACGGCATAATCGATCACCAGCACATCCTGCTCAAACTCCCGGGCAAACTGCTCCGCATCCCCTACATAGTCAACCCCCTTGTTGAAGCGGCCTGTGAATTTCGGGGCGATGGTCTGTACGGGAATCCCCAGGTCGGCGATCATCTTAAGGATGAAAAGCATGTCTACAGGGGTCTGCGGCGCTTCCACCTCATCCATGGATACTTCGGTGACAAAATTGCCGGCTCCCTTTACGCTTTCAATGTGGCGGTAAATACGGCCGGCCTCCTGGATGGCCGCCAGGTATTTCGCTGCCATCCGCTCCAGCATTTCACCGGTGACCACCACCGGCTCGCCGATGCCGGGAATCTCCACCCGGCTGCCCAGCAGGGCGCACGACTTCCGGAAAGCTTCCACCGATTCGGGCGGAGCCGGCTTGTTGATGCAACTGGCCACATCAAGGGTGAAAAAATCGGAATACCCGATGAAACGATCCACATTGGTGAGGTTGATGTGGTCGGCATCAACCAGATAGGGACCCTTCCAGCCAAGGCTGGCCACCGCTGCATCGGCCTCTTTCCGCGTACCGCTGGGTTCCGAATGGACGATGTTGTGCTCCCGGTTGCTTTTGTTCCATACCGGGGTGACCTCTATCCCCTTTTCCGTGGCTTTCCGGAGGGCCCGCAACTGCGCTTCTCCCTGGTGCTCAAAACGGTCACCGATTCCAAAACTGAATTTTCCTATTTCCATATGCGATGTTTTTGTGAGTGTGATGTCCGATAAAAAAATTCCGTGTGCGTCCACGAAAATAGCCATAACTTTGAAGCTCTCCAAAAAAAATGATAGGTCGCCCTCTAATTTCCGTAAATGAGGGGGGTCGCCTCGGTCCGGTCTGCCGGGCAGCCCGTTGCCGCCGGTTTTTTTGCCTCTGAGGAGGGCGGAGGAAGGAGCCGACGGGGCCGGACGACAGGAAAAAAGGGGGCCGGTGCGGCACACATCTCCGCAGCTCCTGTTTTTCGATTAATTTTGAAGCATGAATTGTCTGATTGTCGATGAAAGCCAGGCCGCCCAGAAACAGCTGACCGATTTTATCGGCCAGCTGCCTCAGCTGAACCTGAAGGCCAACTGTTTTTCTGCTTACGAGGCGCTGGAAGCCCTGCAGCAACACAACATCGACCTGGTGTTCCTCGATACCCAGCTGTCGAGGATTTCGGGCTTGGAGTTTGCCCGCAACCTGGTGGGAAGCCCTCTGGTGGTGATAACCTCCCCGACGGGGCAATATGCTGTGGAAGCTTTCAACATCGATGCGGTCGACTACCTGGTCAAACCCATCGGTTTCGAACGTTTCCTAAAAACGGTGCAGAAAGCCGGAGAACTGTATTACCTCCGGAAATTGCGGACGGGCAGGAGCGAAGGAACAGCGGCGTTTTCCGATCCCCCCCACGGATTCATCCTGATCAAGGCCGATTACAACACCATCAAGATCAATATCGAGGACATCCTTTTCGTGGAAGGGCTGAAGGACTATGTGAAGATATACACCACCGACGCCCGGAAACCGGTGATTACCAGGAACTCGCTGAAAAAAATCCACCAGGCCCTTCCGGCCGGCAGTTTTTCAAGGGTTCACAAATCCTACATCATCTCCCTGAATCACATCACTTCAATCAACAAAGCCCAGGTCATCATCGGGGAGTCGCACATTCCCATCGGGGAGAGCTATAAAAGCCTTTTCCTTTCAAAACTTGAGAACCGGATTCTGTGACCTGCCGGGGCACGGCTAGTAGAACTTTTTCTTGATGAACCAAAGTTCATTGATGCTGATGTTCAGGTGCATGAGCAGGTAGTTTTCCCTGACCAGGTTGTTGCGGGTGGTTCCTGTTTTCCCTGCTTCGAAGGCCAGGTTAACCGTGGAGGACTGGTTTCTGAAGGGCAATCCGAATCCCAGGTTGAAAGCCAGGTTGGAGATCTGGTTGCTTCCGAGAGTCAGGTAGGAGAGGGAGTAGCTGGCGCCGGCGCGGTAGCTCCAGTTTTGGAAGAATTTGTTGCTGAGGCTTTCTTTCCAGGGTTTGAGTTCCAATCCTGCGGCATAGGTGGTGGCGTCAGAGAATTTGCCTGCCATGGTGGGATAGCGGAGGTCGGACCATTTTTGCAGCTGGTAGTCGGCGGCGAGGGATAATCTTCCGGGCAGGGTCACAGCCAGTCCGGCGCCGAAGGTCTGGGGAACCTTCATGGCCTTGTTGGTGCCTTCGCGCGAGTTGATGGTGCTGTAGTTGCCGTCCTGGACGGTGGTACTGTAGGTTGACCGCAGCGATTGCCGGTTGGCATAGGTAGCACCGAGGCTCCAGAAAAGGTTTTTGGTTTGGAAGGTGTACTGGGCTCCCCAGTCAAATCGGAGGCTGTGCAGATAGTCATCCTGGGTGACGATGTAGCTGTTGCCCACGGTGCTGAGTACGATGCTTTCCTGCTGCGACAGGGGGCCGAAGAGGTAAGCGCTGTTCATGCCCACCGAAAGGTGGCGGGTAATGCGGAAGGCGTTGCCCCAGGCCACCTGGGTGATCCCCCCGGAGCCGGTGAAAGTGCTGCTGTAGGTGGAAGGCGACCCTTCGATGTATTTCTGGGTGCGGATGGAGTAGCCGACGGTGCTGAAAGGGGAAAGTTCCACGGTGCTGGCCCACCAGTTGGCGATGTGCAGCCCGAAAGCCAGGTAGCGCATGTTGGCGTTGAAACCCGACAACCGGTTGCTGCGGGAGTCAAAAACCGAGTACTTGCCGTCGATGCCGATTTCCAGGATGAAGTTTTGCCGGCCAATGCCGGAGTATGAGGCCGGGTTCAGGTTGTTGAGACGGTTGTCGGAAGGAAGGGCAATCCCGGCTTTTCCCATTCCAAGGCTGCGGCCAAATCCTTTGGGGACAATCTCACCGGGGCCGAAAATGGAATAGGGAGAGACGGTGTTCTGTGAACTGACCATACCGGAAGCCAAAAGCGCCGGCAGAAAAAACAGAAGTATCTTGCGAACCATTTTCAGAGCGTGTAAAAGAGCAGGTAAAGTTTAATGAGGGGTTTCAGCCCCGGCTTGTTCTGGTCACTGAAAACCACCCGGTTCAGGGATTTTCCCATCACAGAGCCCGATTCGCCGATCAGCAGACCGTGCTCCGTCTGGAAAACGGCATCGGCAATTTCGGTGGTGAGAAAGTCGGTGATGTCGAACCTGTACCATGAATCCTGGTGAAACACATTGTCGACCTGCCTTTCGGCGGCCAGCGTCGTGTTGTCGCTGCCCACAATTTCGCTGACCACCCGGTTTGCCTTGTCGGAATGGAAAAGTACGATCTGTTCGGGAAGTGCCACCTGGTTGTAACTGCCCGGCAGCGGAACCAGAATCAGCTCTGCCTTGAGGATGATGTAAGGCCGGTCGGTTTCAACCAGCCGCTGCATGGTGGGAAATTCCACCCGCGTCACCAGTCCCGCTCCTGACTGCATGAAGGTGCGGTTCCCGCTCATCTCCGACGGCAGTTTTTCCCTGTTCGTTCCGATCTTCTCCGCCAGGGTGCCGCTCCTGTCGGCCTCTATCCTGTTAAACTGCGTTTCCTTCGATGCAAAGGGAAAATCAAGGGTTACCTGCTGGCTTTCAATTCCCGCCCTTTTCATATAGAGGGTGATCCTGGCGGTGGTGTCGGCGGTGAAACCCGTCACGGCGCTGCTCTCAGGACCCGGCACCAGAGCGACCCCGCGGAAAAACTCGCTGAACTTCTTGCTCAGGGTCATGGTCTCCTCCTGGTTTTTCAGCTTCTCAAGCAAAAGAGCCCCCAATTCGTCGGAGAGCCTGACCCGCAGCGTCCCTTTCCTCATCGGCCTCGGTTTATAGACCACGCTTCCCAACGGCCTATCCTTTATACGGAACGAAGAAGTATTGTAGAGGTATCCGTTTTCATCGGTTTTCAGCTCTTCATCCAGCTCGTAAACCCGTAACTCCTGCAAGCGGGTGGTGTCGCCCATCCAATCGGTGCTGTAGTGCATGCTGAAAACCAGCGAGTCGTAGCGGTCGGTTTTCTCAACCACCGCCGAAAGAGGCAGACCAATCTGAAAATAACTGCTTGCTGTCACCCTCCCCAGGTCGCTGTCGTGGTAGGAACCCGCCCATATGAGCCCGGAACCCGATGTGGGGAGCGAATCGAGTTTCACCGTCGACATCCGGACTGAAAAGGTGTCGATCACCGAAACCGTCGTGCGGGAGGTGAGAAAGTCATCTCCGATCGAAAAATCGTCGGAGTCGCCCTCAAACCCGCAAGCATGGAGGAGTAAAAGAAACATGAAGACTGCTGTGAATCTTGCCATTTTTTCCGGATATTTGTAATCCGAGCCAAAACAAGACATTCTTTGCCGATACATAAAAAATAATATACAAAGCCGCCAAAAATAAAGATAAAATTCCTAATGTTCCTGTTATTAATCTTTATTAACACTATTACAGGGTAATGAAGGGGAGTAACGGAAAGATATATACAAAAACGGATGTTTGGACGTAAAATAATGGCTGTTCGTCTATTTCACTTTTTTTCGACGCTTCAGTCTGTTAGGTTTGTGCCGTCAAAATGGAAAGCTGTAATTAATTTACCGGTACTATGAAAGATCAGAAAGCGTTTTTGCGGTTGTTTATGCTGTTGGTTGCCTTAACCCTGGCATTTGTTGGGTGCGACGAGGAAGAAGAGACGGTATCCATGGGTGATTGGACCAAGATGTCGGCATTCGACGGGGTGGCGAGGAGCGACGCGGTCGGTTTCACGATAGGAGGGGCCGGTTACCTGGGAACAGGATACGACGGCACAAACCGTCTGAAAGATTTCTGGCGTTACAATCCGGATAAGAATTATTGGGAGCAGTTGGCCGATTTTCCGGGTGTCGCACGCAATTCGGCCGTTGGTTTTTCGGTGGGCGACCGTGGTTATGTCGGTACCGGATACGATGGCGATGTCCGTCTGGCCGATTTTTACGAATTCACCCCGGCCACCAACACCTGGACGAGGAAGGCTGATTTTACGGGCACAGCCCGGTACGGAGCCGTCGGTTTCGGACTGAACAGCAAGGGATATCTGGGTACCGGTTTCGATGGGAACTACCTGAAGGATTTTTATGAATATTCGCCTGCCGGGGATGTATGGACCAAGATCATCAGCATTGGCGGCGACAAAAGGCGCGATGCCAATGTTTTCACGGTGGGCGGTAAAGCCTATGTGGTGTCGGGGGTCGACAACGGCAGTTATCTGAACGATGTGTGGATGTTTGACCCTTCCACGGGAGAATGGACCCGCAAAAGGGATATCTCGAACAAGAGCGATGAGTCGTACGACGATGATTACACCGGAATAGCCCGTATCAACGGGGTGGGCTTTTCGATAGGCAGCAAGGGTTATCTCTGTCTGGGCAGCAGTTCCGCCTTGGTTAGTTCGACCTGGGAATACGACCCGGCGGCCGACCTTTGGTTGAACCGGACCGAATTCGAGGGGACCATCCGCACCGAAGCCTCGGGATTCGGGATCGGCAATTTCGGCTATGTGGCTACCGGAAGGAGCAATACCTATTATCTCGATGACATCTGGCGGTTCGATCCCACGGTTGAGTACGACGAAAATGACTGATGACGACGGGGTTTCATGGCCCCGCCGCCCCTTTTCCCCAAGGAGGCTGATGCTCCTCCGATCCCTTTTTTTTCCTCCCGGGGGATGTTCCCTGCGGTTTGACGTATGGCGGGGAATCCTCGGGCTGCTGGTTACGCTGCTCCTGTTTGCCGCCTGTTCCGGTAGCCGTAAACAGGAAGAAGCGGGCAGTGCCGCAGCGCCCCCGCCGGTCCCGGAACTTTCCTTCTTTGTGCTTCCCGACGGTCAGGGATACGGATATGAAATTACCTTGGGCAGCAGGGTTTTCATCCATCAGGAGGTGGTGCCCGCGTTGGAGGGCAACCGCCGTTTCCGCACCCGCGAAGAAGCCCGGCTCGTGGGTGCCGCCGTTTTGGAAAGGGTAAAAAACAACCTTTCCCCGGGACTTACCCGTGAAGAGGTCGAAAACCTGCTCAGACCGGATCCATCTTCCGTGCCTCCTGATTGACAACCCTTGCAAACGGCTCTTTTTCGTTCCTCCTTTCGCTTTCTGTCATTTGCTTCGCTTTGCGGCACAACCGGTTTCCTTTTTTTTTGATTTCACCCCCGGATTCCTTCTGTTTTGACAATTCAAACGGATTTTTCCTATCTTTGGGATTCATGAAAAAAAGAATTATCAAACCGGGGACGGGCTGGTTGAAGCGAAGGTGTTGGATGTCCCTGGGCTTCATTCTGTTGTGGAGCTGTACGACGATTGTGGAGGAGGGATACCTCGGAGGTGATCCGGTGGAACCAGTTGACAGCCTGTCAACCATGGGGCTTTCGTGGGAAAACCGGCCCGATGAGATGTTTCTGGCCGGCGAAGGCCGCCGGCTGATAACCGGAGGCCGCAATCCAGCTGGGCTTTACGACTCGGCGGTGATACGCACCCTTCATCTCGCCTTCCCGCAGGAAAACTTCTGGTCCCTGCTTCAGTCGAATTACGCTTCTAAGACGGAGATCCCGGCCACCCTTACGGTCGACGGAACCGCCTATCCCAATGTGGGGGTCCGTTTCAAGGGATCCTCTTCGTATGAAGAGGTGATTAAAACCTCCCGGAAGGTTCCCTTCAACATTTCCTTGCAATTTGCGGAGAACAATCCCAAACTGATGGGATACAAAACCCTCAACCTGCACAATTTTTACGATGATCCCTCGATGCTGAGGGAGCTGTTTTTCTACAACCGGATCCGGCATCATGTGCCGGCAGCGAAAGCCTGTTTCGTCCGGTTGTACATCAACGGGGAGGATTGGGGCCTTTACGGCCATGTCCAGCAGCTGAACAAGGATTTTCTGGAGGAGTGGTTTTTCAGCGACGACGGGCCCCACTGGTCGGGAGAGGCGCCCGGTTCAACGGGCAAGCCCTCCACGGGATGGGGCAACGGCACATCGGGCATGAACTACCTGGGCGATGACATTGTAAGCTACCAGAGCTATTATACCTTGCAGAGCAGCGACATCAGCGACCCGTGGCCCAGGCTGGCCGGAGCCTGCAAAGTATTGAACAGCACGCCGGCCGACTCGGCAACAGTGGTGATGCCCCGCCATTTTGACGTGGACCGGATCCTGTGGTTCCTGGCCTGTGAGATTGCCTTTGCCGACCAGGACGGTTACGTCAGGAAAGGGGAAGCCGATTACCATGTTTATTACGAGCCGGAAACCGGCCGGATAACCCCCCTGGAGAGCGACGGCAATGCCACGCTGAAGCCTAAGCAGGCGACCTGGAGTCCGTTTCACAATGAGACCAATGTCAATTTTCCGTTGCTGAACAGGCTGCTTTCGGTGCCGCAGTACCGGCAGCGTTACCTGGCGCACCTGCGTACCATCGTGGCGAATCAGCTCCATCCGGTCTCCGGCGGACAGGTTCTCGACAACTATAAAAGCCAGATCGACGCCCTGGTGAAAAGCGACCCGCTGAAGCTTCACACCTATGAGCAGTTCATTGCGGGGGTGGCGGCGCTGAAGAGCGTGATCAACAGCCGGCGTAATTATCTGCTTTCGCATCCTGAGGTTGCGCGCGCGGCCCCGGTGATCAGCCAGGTGGGGTACCGCAACGCCGGCGGTCTGCTGTGGACGGCCCCGGCCGCCATGACGCCGGTTACGGTGACTGCCGCGGTGTCCTCCGCCACGGGGATCAGCCAGGTGAGACTATGGTTTAGTGCGGCACTTGCCGGAAGCTTTAAAGCCCTGGCGATGACCGATGACGGAACAAACGGGGATGCCACCGCCGGTGACGGCCAGTACGGTGCCGTCATCCCCGGGCAGCCCGCGGGCTCCCGGGTCCGGTTTTATGTGGAGGCCGCGGCCGCCGACGCCGCACTGACCGTTCGCTATGATCCGGAAGGAGCGGAGCATGACGTCTATGTCTATCAGGTTCAATAATCTGTACCGGCTAATATCAGGGAGGACCGCCGATAGGATGGGGATACGCCAAAGATACCAATCCGCGGGAGCCTTCCCGGCGATGCCGGCTGGGAACCCTTCCCGGGCCACCCCGCTTCCGGCTGCCCAATCCATCGCCGCAGCCTCGCTTTCCATGAAGGGAATATCCCTGGGCGAAATGGAAAAGGTACGGTTCATGAATCGTGTCGATGCCAAATACCTTGTTCCGGACACCCTGATCGGGGAGATCCTGCTCCGGGCGGCCCCCTTTTATGATATCCAGGAGCTCGCGGGAATCCGCATTGCTTCGTACGAAACCCTCTACCTTGACACACCGGAACTTGACTTTTACCTTCACCATGTGAATGGGAAACTGAACCGCAGGAAGGTCAGGGTGAGGAGTTACCTCGACTGCGACCTCCATTTCATGGAGGTGAAGAGAAAGACCAACAAGGGAAAAACCAGGAAGTTCAGGGTGGAGGTACCGTGGAACGGTAATCCGGCGGATACCGGGGAGGAGGCTCCCGCATTGGTAAGCGAGTATGGCTCGGCCGATCTTTCCCTTCTGAAGCCGCTCCTCTATTCCCGTTTCAAAAGGATCACCCTGGTCAACCTGGACAGGACCGAACGGGTAACCCTCGACTTTGACCTGAGCTACCAGCGCGCCAGTGACGACCGGGTGGTTTCCCTGCCGGGGACGGGCGTCGTGGAGATCAAACGGGAAAAATACAGCGACTCGCCGCTAAGGCGCATCCTCCGCGATCTGCGCATCAAGAAAAGAGGATTCAGCAAATACTGCCTCGGGATCCTGCTCACGGAACTGTCGCCCAAAACCAACCGATATAAACTGAAAATTCGCTTCATACAAAAAAAAATAACGCAACATGAACCTGCTTTTTGATATTTTGGAACCCGAAACCGTGGGTGAGGTTACCAACACTTACGGAATTGCCGGCCTGCTCATCCGGTTTTGCGCCAACCTGCTGATAACGGGTGGCATCATCCGGTTTTTGTATTATCCGCGTTCCAAGCGGCGGGATTATTTTTTCACTTTCCTGCTCACCTCCACCACGATTTTCATGTTGCTGTACCTGCTCGACAATGTGAAGATCCAGGTGGGATTTGCACTGGGGCTCTTTGCCATTTTCGGCATTCTGCGCTACCGGACCGACACGCTTCCCATCCGCGAAATGACCTATCTTTTCATGATTATCGGCATATCGGTGATCAATGCGCTCGCCAAAGATCTGGGCTACCTGGAGCTGGGGGTCACCAACGCCATCTTCATCACGGTCACCTGGCTCATGGAAAGCAGCAACATTATCCGGCATGTTTCCAGCAAGCATATCATCTATGAAAAAATAGAGCTCATCAAACCGGAGCATTCGGAGGCCTTGCTGGCCGACCTCAAGCAGCGGACAGGGTTGAATATCACCAAAGTGGAAATCGGAACCATCGATTTCCTGAAGGATACCGCCCTGCTGTATGTCTATTACGACAGCCGGGAAACCAATATGGCCGATACTTTCATCAAAAGGAACTACACGGCGGCCAACGACGATATCTGATCCGTCCGGGCCGGCGGCTGAATCTGAGGGCGCGGGGAGCAGATAAACACCGGCCGTGCTGGCTTATTTTCCGGCAGGGCATCCCGGGAAGCTGTCCGGTCCCGGGAGGCGGAGGAGATGAGGAACAGAAGGAAACCGGTTCCATGCCGGTTTTATTTCAGGTACTATGCAGAAAGAAATGTTTTTCAGAAGGGTGGGGAGGAAATGGCTTTTTCTGTTCCTCATGGCGACTGCGGGCGCATGTCTGTCCGCCCAGGAAAGCGATCACGGCAGCTGGCTGTCGGTTGAACTGTCGAAAGAGCTTACCAAAAAGGCGGAGCTGGAATTTGAGGAGGAGGTCAGGCTGTTTAAAAACTTAGGTGAAATCGACCGTTTCAGTACCGGTTTGGGAGGTGCCTACTCCTTTTATAAATTTCTGAAGGCGGGGGCCGGTTATGCCTGGCTGTACGACCACGATGTGAAGGATGCCTATTGGGAGCACCGCCACCGGGTGTATGTGCATCTGACCGGGAAGATCGATTGGCGGAGGTTCACCTTTTCGCTCCGTGAAAGATTCCAGAGTACCGCCTATGATAAGGACAGAAAAGGATTTGGGTATACGCCGCGGCGGTATCTGCGCACCCGGCTTCAGGCTGCATACGACATTCCGGGAAACAAGGCCGAACCCTACCTTACGGCCGAGTTTCACCGCCAGTTGAACAATCCGCTGGGCAACGTGACCGATAAACACCGGTACACCGCCGGTGTGGATTTCCCGCTTTCGAAAAAACTGGACCTGGA
>JAEAME010000250.1_pt1 | contig 67176 bp, 48 predicted proteins | sample 8958731 | NCBI WGS metagenome assembly JAEAME01 (sample SAMN16933194, study PRJNA681113) | bioreactor sludge metagenome | isolation source: anerobic bioreactor sludge (Control) | place: India:Bengaluru | collected 2018-10-24
AAATGGGGGGGGTTTTTCGCGGCCCGGTGCCCGCCTCTTCTTTTTCCCGGGGCGCGACCGGGCACGGTGGGGGGGGTGGGGTTCGGGGGGGAGCGACCCCCCGTCGAGGCCATCCAGGCGGCTCACGCGGATCCGCCTCGCCGGCCCGGTTCCCGGGGGTCGCTCCCGCCCTCACCCGACATGTCGACACACACTGCGCGCGACATGTCAGACAGCTGGTTGAAACGGAGCGTGTGCAACATGTCAGTTGCGGGGGATAGCTGACACGGAGACGACGATGAGACAATGCGACACCCGACCGATGAATGAGCTCGTGACGACCTGGCTGACCGTGAAGGAGGCGGCCGCGTACTCGAAGTGCGCGACGAAGACGCTGTACCGCGCCATCCAGCAGGGCGCCCTGAAGGCGGCGCGTGTCGGTGGACGGCGGAAGATCGTCCTCAGGCGTGAGTGGATTGACGCGTACCTCGAGGCCAGCGCGGAGGCGGGCACCGAGGCAATCCGGATCGTTCATCGGGCGGCATGACGCCAACGCTGAAGCGTCGGCCTACCGGAGACAACGGCGATTGACGAGTGCACGGGTCGCAATGGCCACACCCATAGTCCGTGCAGATAAGGAGGCGGTCCTATGAACCCCATAGGTCGGCGACGGCTGCCCGATGGGCGGTCGGTGCCGATCCACCACAACGACGGGCTCCGGAAGATCTGCCAATGCCCCCGGCGGCTGTGGCCACGGTGTCCACACGCGTGGCACCTGGCCTTTCGCTGGAAGGGCAGGTCGTACCGGTTCAGCCTGAGCCGGCACGCTGAGAAGCCGATTACCGGCAAGATCGACGCGCAGCAAGCGGCCGACCACATCCGCTCGGAGATCCGCGCAGGACGCTTTGGCAAGCAGGCCGACCCGCCAGCCGACGCACCGCAGGGGTCGATGACGTTCGAGGCGTTCGGCGAGCTCTTCATCGAACGTTACTCGAAAGCACGCGAGAAGATCTCGTGGGCTGACGATGCGTGGATGCTCCGGAAAATCATGGCGTTTCCGGCGACGGTACCCGGGGAGGGCACTCTCGGGCAGAAGCCGCTGTACGCTGTCCTCGAGGACGACCTCGAAGCGTTCATGCGACAGGTCGCCTCGGCGCGCGCCGCGAGCACAAGGAACCACTACGTTCAGCTGATTCGCAGTATGAGCGCCTGGGCGGTCAGAAAAGGCTACCGCGCCACGCCGTTCGCTGCGAGCGACTCGATGGTGGTTCGGCGCAAGAAGCCGCACCGCAGGAACCGGCGTCTCGAACCAGGCGAGGAGGAGAAGCTGCTGGCCGCGGCCGGGACGCATCTGAGCCGCATCATCATTGCCGCGCTCGAGACGTGTTGTCGTCAGGGAGAACTGCTCTCCCTCCAATGGCGGGATGTCTCGCTCGCCCGAGGCGAGCTGATCCTGCGGGCAAACAAGACGAAAACCGCCACCGACCGGATCATCCCGATCTCGGACCGGCTCCGCGCCGTCCTGGAGATGAACCGGACGGATCCGAACGGCAAAGAGTTCGGTCCTCTGGCTTACGTCTTCGGCGACGAGCTGGGCCACCAGAACAAGGGGCTCAAGCAGGCGTGGCAGACCCTGGTGCTGAAGGCCCACGGCCACACCCCGACCTGGGCGTGGAAGAAGGGCAAGACCCGGAAGGGCACGGGCACGCTCTCCGCCGCCTCCCGTGCCGCGTACCGGGCGATCGACCTGCACTTTCACGATCTGCGGCACGAGGCCGGTTCCAGGCTGCTGGAGGCCGGCTGGCCCCTTCACGAGGTCCAGCAGATGCTCGGGCACGCCAACCTGGAGCAGACGAGCACGTACCTGAACGCGACGCTCCGCGGCATGCACCGCTCCATGCGCGCGTTTGACCGCGCACGCGCCACTGCAGAATCTGCACAGGCGCCGCAACCACCCGAGAAGCCGGGCGAATCGGGAATCCCTTGCAAGATCCTTGCAAGAAACCCCGCCTGCGAGCCACTGTCACCCTGCAACGCTGAAGAGCCGTCTGCCGATAAGTCGAGGATCCACTAGGAGAAGGGCTGGCGCGCCCGGCAGGACTCGAACCTGCGGCCCCCGGCTTAGAAGGCCGGTGCTCTGTCCACCTGAGCTACGGGCGCCCTCACGGGAGGATTGACAGCGACTAGGATCGCACGACGGGGGCAATCGGGCAACCGGCGGAGGGAGGACGCCGGAGGGAGGAGGTGCTGGCGAGGGTAGGTCGCGGGTGCCACAAGCAAGGTGCCACGTGCGGGTGCTTTCACTGCGCGCCGACACCCGAGCACCCGCACCACAGCACCCCGGCACTCGGCACCCCAGAAGTGTACACCCAGGTGCGCAGCACCCTACGCAGACTGCGCGGCGACTGGCCGCCTGCCCCAGTCGGAATCCAGGCAATACCGGAACACCCGCTCAAGATACTGCCGCACATCCGGCGGCCTGATGCCCGCAGGGGTGAGCAGGCGCTCCGCCACGGTCGTGTCGAAGCGCATCTTCATGTAGAAGTACGGCAGGTACACGTGGCCCTCCCGGAGGATGCGCCGGCGGCTCCCGCTGTAGAGCGCCATGACGACCGGTCGCACGAGCCACATGAACAACGCCGGATTGACGAATCGCACCGGCGGCGCGTCGAAGATCTCGGATGCCAGCTTCACCACCTCGCCAACCGTCATGCTTCCGTTCGGACCGGCAGACAGGTGCGCGCACTGGCCCAACGCCTGATCGTCGAACGCCAGATGCACGATGCCGTCGGCGACGAAGTCGACGGGCACCAGATCAATGACCGTGTCGGGATAGCCGGGGACCGTCCGCCAGCGGCGCGCCGCATACACCTTCAGCGGCCAGTACACGGTCTTGAAGCTGGTCGTGATCCCGGTCTGCGAGTTGCCCACCACGACGCTGGGACGGGCGATGACGATGGGGAGGTCAGCCTGCCGCCTTCGTACGAGCGCCTCCGCTTCGCACTTCGTCCGCTCGTAGGTATTGCGGAATCGCTGCCGCAGATCAAGCTCGTCCTCCCGGATGAGGCCCGCCCGGAAGCCGGAGACGTAGGCCGTGCTGACGTGCACGAACGACCGCAGCGACCCAGCCCGCTTTGCCTCGTCCGCAAACGCCAGCATGTTGGCGGTGCCGTTGACGTTCACCCGGCGCGACTCGTCGAGCTTCTCGTCGAAGTAGACCGTCGCAGCCGAGTGGATGACGCGGGTCGTGTCGGCCGCCAGGGCGCGGTACTCCTCGGGCGGCAGGCCGAACCGCTCCGCGGTGATGTCGGCGTCGACGATCGTGATCCGGCTGGAGAGCTCCTCGGTCGGGCGCTGGCCGGAAATCTCGCGGATGATCGTGCGTGCGCGATCGGACCCGGCCTGCGCCCCCCGCGCGCGCACGAAGAGCACGAGCGGCTGCTGAGGGTACAGCTCGAGCAGGCGCCTGACGACCTGCCGGCCCACGAAGCCGGTGCCGCCAGTCACCAGCACGCGCTCGCCGCGCCCGTCGCCCGGGGCGGTCACTGGAACACCTGCAGGAAGCGCACGAAGATCAGCGCCAGCAGCACCACGAGATAGAACTGGAGGGCGGTCAGAGCGACCTTCCTCCACGGCGTCATCTTGATCCTTGGCATCTGTCAGGTCCTACCTTGCGAGGCCGGGGGCTGAAGCCCCCGGGCATCACGGCGGGGCTCAAGCCCCGCCCTACGCACGACGTCCTAACCCCCAGCCCCTAGCCTCTGGCCCCTAGCCCCTGGCCCCCAGCTACGCCCTCGCGTCCGGCCCCTTCATGACGTCCTTGTAGCTGATGACGCCGTAGATGTGGTCCTGCTCGTCGACCACCGGGATCATCCGGAACTCGTATTTCTCGAACAGCTTCGTCAGCTCCTCGCGCAGGTCGTGTTCGTTTGCGGCGACGACCGGAGACACCATGATATCCCCAAGCGTGGCTTCATCGGGGGATAAGACCAGATCGCGCAGGTCCACGATGCCCACCAGCACCTCGTCCGAGCCCTCGACGACGTAGATGTACGAGAGGCTCCGCGGCTCGTACCGGGCGCGCCGAATCTCGGCCAGCACGTCTCCGACCTTGGCGTCGCGCGGCTTGGTGATGAACTCCGACGAGATCAGCTCTCGGGCCGTTGCTTCGCGGTCCGACAGCAGCGTGCGCACCCCCTCGCCGCGGTCGGCGGGCAGGAACTCGAGAAACGTCATCATCTCCTGCTGCGGGAGCGCGCCGAACAGGTTGGCCAGCTGCGGCGTCGTCATCTCGGCGAAGATCGCCTGCGCCTGATCCTTCCGCAGGCGCGCCATGATCTGGCGCTGCGCCCTCGGCTCGGCCTCGATGAGCGTCTCGGCGGCCTTCTCGGGGTCCAGCGCGGCAAACAGCGCCTGCTGCTCCTTGCCGGACAGCTCCTCGAGGGCGTCAGCCAGATCCTCCCCCGGCAGCTCCCGGAGCTGCGTCCGTGTGACCGAGAGCGAGACGCGATCGGTGGGCACGGCGTCCTCGAGCGAGAGCGGCTGCACGTACTTCCACGAGATGAAGGTGTCGCTGATCCACCGGAGCCGCCCGAGCCCCCATCGGCGCAGGAAACCGTTAAACGAGATGTCGACGTCGGTCAGCACCAGCCGCCCGCGCCGCTCCACCAGCCGGACGTCGTTGACCACCTCGATCCGCCGCCCGTCGGTGTCGAGAATGGTGCGGCCCATCAGATGGCGGTCCACCATCATCCAGCCGGGCTGATCCACAAACGGCGGGTAGCTCGCCCCCTCCGGCTTCTGCACGAAGATCGCATCGTCTTCGATCTTGACGACCTTGGACCAGGGGACGAACTCCGTCGGCTTCCCCCAGCCGTGCTCCATGTAGATGCCGATCACCTCGAAATACGGCTCGGAGGGCGCCAGCACGAGATCCTCCAGCCGTCCGAGGCGGTTGCGGATGCTGCCGGCGCAGACGCGGCGCTTGACCAGCTCGGTGAAGAACCAGATGTGCACGTCGTTGCTCGCGCCCCGCGCGTCGGGTCCCTTGCCTGGGTTCTTGGGCAGCGTGACCATGGGGACCTCCTACGACGAGCCGTTCAGCCAGTCGGGGAAGAGCGTGGTGACCGCCAGCAGCGTCGACATCACGGTGACAATGATGACGATGGCGACGCTGATCACGTTCTGACGGACGGTGTTGACGTGCTCCCCCATGTGGCCGCGGTCGTTGAGCAGCAGCAGCAGGAACACGAGCAGTGAGGGTAGCAGCGTGACGGCCACCACCTGCACGAACATCGTGATCGTGACGAGCGGCGCGCCGGGAATCAGCACGACACCGCCGGCCGTCAGCAGCATGCCGAGGTACACAAGGTAGAACCAGGGCGCGTCGCGGACGCTCGTGTTGAGCGAGTGGGCCCAGCCGAAGACCTCGCCCACCGCCCACGAGGTCGAGAGCGACACGCACAGCGCGCCGAGGAAGCCTGCATCAAACAAGCCAATCGCAAAGAGCGTCCGGGCCAGCTTTCCCTCGCCGTGAGGCAGCAGCGGCGTCAGCGCCTCGGCCGTCTGCCGCGCATCCTCGATCGAAATCGGCGGCTGGTGATAGAAGAAGGCGGCGCCGGTCGTGATGATGATGAAGACCGCTACGAGGCACGTCAGCGCCGTGCCCACCAGCGTGTCGAGCTTGCCGTACCGGATGTCGTGGACGTCCAGCCCCTTGTCGACCACCGCGCTCTGCTGGAAGAAGATCTGCCACGGCGCAATCGTCGTGCCGACGTTCGCCAGGATGATGAAGATCAGGCCGCCCGTCAGGCCCCCGGGAAACGAGGGCACGAACCCTTCGAGTACCGCCGTCCAGCCGGGCGCGGTCGGCGTCTCCATCGCCCACAGCGCCGCCGGCACGTACACGAGGTTAAACGCGCAGAAAAGCAGCGTGATCCGCTCGAACGTCCAGTACTGGCCGGAGAGCACGATCAGGAACATGACGGCGGTGACCAGCACCACCGTGATCAACGGCGGCACGCCGAACAGACTCATCGCCATCGTCATCCCGATGTACTCGGTGATGAGCGTGAGCCAGTTGACGATGGCGAGGTCGACCAGCGAGAACCAGCCCCAGAAGGGGCCAAAGCCGTCGAAGATGGCCTCGGCGTGGCCCCGCTTGGTGACGGCGCCCAGCCGCACGGTCATCTCCTGGACGAAATACGCCGTCGGGATGAGCAGCAGGAAGATCCACAGCAGCGAGAAGCCGTGCCTCGAGCCGGTGACCGCGTAGGTCGAGATGCCGCCGGCGTCATTGTCCGCGACCATGACGATGATGCCGGGGCCGAGCACGGCGAAGAAGGTCAGCAGCCGCCGCCGCAGCCGGTGCAGGTAGTGGATGCCCTTGCTGATCCAGTACATGGCCGCTCTCCGCCGGGCGCTAGCTGCCCTGCACTCCGGCCCGCGCCGTGGGGCGCTGCCGCCCCGGACGCACGGCCGCGAACAGAGGCACGCGGATGTCGATTGCGAGGATCATGGCACGTTCCTCATCCAGGCTCAGGCCCGGCCTCGGAACTGTGCCAGGGGACTACGGCAGGCGCGTACCGATGGCAGAGTCCGGGCGGTCAGCCCCGGCCGCGGAGCCGGAGCAGCGGGTCGTGCGAGCGGTGCCGAAGCACGTACTTGGAGGTTCCATGTCGTCTGTCGGGTTCTCTCCGGACCGGCCGCCCCACGGCAGCGTCACACAGGACAGCCCGATCCTTCGCAGTCTAGCGAAGGCCTCGCGTCGTGACAACCATTTATTCGCACACCCTGTCTTCGCGCACCGGTGGATGCCCGCTGGGGGCTGAAGCCCCCAGCATCACGGCGGGGTTAAAACCCCGCCCTACTGCGGTTGGCATCACGGCGGGGTTAAAACCCCGCCCTACTGCGGTTGGCGTCACGGCGGGGCTAAAGCCCCGCCCTACGTGTAGGGGGGACACGGCGGGCTGCAGTGCCGTCCGGCGAGGGGCGTCGGCGTGGCGGCGGTGGGGGAACGACCACGGCGCGAACGGCGCGCCGGACCGCCGGCGCCTGCAGATACCCTGTCGCAGAGTGGGGGCGCAGCGGGCCGTGGAGATTGAGCCGCGGCCGGACGATGTCCTGGATCATCCCGGGCGGCTCGAAATCGTCGGCGAGGTGCGGGTCGGCCGCCACGACATCAAGCCGGTCGGCCACGTTGACCCACCGGCTGACGCATCGCGGGACCGACAGCTTGCGGGACCGGGCCCAGCGGCCGAGCGCGCGCTGCACCTCGGCCAGCCCCAGCGGTGAACCCAGGGTGACCAGCAGCGGGACCTCGAGACTGCCGCGCCTGAGCCGCCGGAGCACGTCGTAGGCGATCATCGAGCCCTGGCTGTGAGCGACGATGACGACCGGGCCGCCCGCTTGGGTGAGCTGGGCGAGGAGACGCCGCTCCATGAACCGACGCCTGGCGGTGCGGTACAGGAAGTCGTACACGTCGGGGAGCAGCGTCAGGGTGGCCTGAGAGGCGACCCAATCGGCAAGACCCGGTGGCAGCGGCAGGACTCTCCCGGGCTCCACGGGACGAGGGTACCGGCGGCGACTGACCCAGTACGCCATCCGCGTCCGTCCGCCCATGTCGCGGCCAAACAGCGCACGGTCCCACTGCCGCTTCAAGATCGAAGCGATCGGCTGGTTGCCGACGCCGTGGACGTAGACGACCGACGGCACGGCGGCCGCTCCGCTCCGTCGGCCTGGAAGATGCGATCTCACTTGCGGTAGATTGCCTGTCCCACGCGACGCATCCAGGCGATCTCCTCCTGGCTCATCGGGCCTTTCTCGAGCGCCTGGATGGCCTCCTCAACGTGCTCCAGGGTCTTCGGCCCCGTCAGGCAGACGTCCACGGCGGGATTCGACAGCACGAACCGGTAACAGTCGGCGGCCGTCGGGACGCGCTCGCCGGGGGGCAGCCGGCGCGCGTTGAGCAGCTGCTTCCAGCTTGTCGCTGTGAACGACACGATGCCCGGCGGGTTCTCCGCAGGGAGGTGCGCAAAGACGTCGCGCTCGGCGCCCGTGTGCACCGCGTTGTACCTGAGATGGAAGATCTCGATGTCGGCGTCGCGCGCAAGCTCGGCGACGAGCGGCCGGTTGTGCGTGGAGAGCGCGATGTGCCGGACGAGGCCCCGCTCGCGAAGCGCGTGGCACGCGGCACGGATCCCCGGCGAGATCGGCTTGTTCCGAAAGCCGAGCAGCAGCACATCGGCGTAGTCGGTCCCGAGTTTGCGCAGCGCGCGTTCCGCGCTTCTGGTGATGCCGGATGCCAGGCGGTGGTACGACTGGACGACGAGCACCATCCGATCGCGCTCGGGTGCCAGGTGGCGGATGCCTTCCGCGAACGCGGCAGTTCGCAGGCTGCCCCAGTAGACATAGTTCATGCCCGCCTCGAACGCCCGTTCGACGCCGGCGGCCGAGACGCCGTAGCTGGCGCTGATGCCCAGCGGCCCGACCATCATCTTCGTGCGCCCCAGCTGCCTGGGCTCGAAACCGCTTCCACCCTGATGAGCCATTGTCCTCTCCCGCGCCTCTCCTGTGCCTCTCCGTGCCTTTCCACGCCTCCACGACTCCGTGATGATACCCGATCGCTGTACAATTGACTCCGCTCTCGCGCGTCCGATCACCGGTCCATTTCTGTGGAGTACGCCATGCGACGTCTGCTCGTGTCTGCTTGCCTGACCGTCCTTGTTCTCACCACATGCGCGTGCGGTGGCGCGGGGCACGCGCCGCACCAGGCGCAGCCGCTGGCCGTCGCCGCCCTGCCTGCTGTCGACAGCGACGCCGTCATGGAGCACGTGAAGGTCCTCGCCTCCGACGAGTACGAGGGGCGTGCGCCAGGCACACGGGGCGAGGAGCTGACGGTGACGTACCTGGTCGACCAGGCGAAGAAGCTCGGCCTCAAGCCGGGGAACGCCGACGGGACGTACGTGCAGAAGGTGCCTCTGGTCGGGATCACGGTGCAGGGGAGCCCCGTGATGAGCTTCAGAACGGGCAGCCGGCGGCAGGACCTGCGGTGGAAAGACGACTACGTGGCGTGGACCAGGCGAATCGTTGACCGCGTCGACCTTCGCGATTCGGAGATGGTGTTCGTCGGCTACGGGGTCCAGGCTCCCGAGTTTGACTGGGACGACTACAAGGGCATCGACCTGAAGGGCAAGACGATGGTCGTGCTCGTCGGCGACCCGCCGGTGCCGGATCCCGCGCGCCCCGGCGCCCTCGACTCGGCGACGTTCGGGGGCCGGGCGATGACCTACTACGGCCGCTGGACGTACAAGTACGAGATGGGCGCGAAGATGGGAGCGGCCGCCGTGCTGATCGTCCACGAGACCGAGCCGGCGGCCTACCCGTTCTCCGTCGTGCAGAGCAAGGTGACCGAGCAGTTCGACCTCGTGCCGCCCGACAAGAACATGAGCCGCGCGGCTGTCGAAGGCTGGATCACGCTGGAGCAGGCGCAGAAGCTGTTCGTATCGGGCGGCAAGAGCTTCGAGGCGCTCAAGCAAGCTGCTTCCACCCGTGCGTTTGTCCCGGTGCCGCTCGGTGCGCGCGCGTCGGTGTCGCTCAGCAACGCCCTCAGAACCATCGACTCGACCAACGTGCTGGCGCGAATCGAAGGGAGCGACCCGGCGCTGAAGGATGAGTACGTCATCTACACGGCGCACTGGGATCACTACGGGGTCGGGCCCGAGATCAACGGCGACACGATCTACAACGGCGCACTGGACAATGCCACCGGCGTCGGCGGTGTGCTCGAGATCGGCCGCGCGTTTACGAAGGTTCTGCCGCCGCCGAAACGTTCCATCCTCCTGCTCTTCGTCACGGCCGAAGAGCAGGGGCTGCTCGGCTCAGCCTACTACGCCGCCGCGCCGGTCTACCCGCTGGCCAGGACCGCTGGCGTGATCAACATCGACGCGCTCAACGTGTACGGCAAGACGAAGGACCTCGAGGTTGTCGGTCTCGGCAACTCGGAGCTCGACGACTACCTGGCCGCCGCGGCCTCGGAGCAGGAGCGGCTCCTCAAGCCGGACCCGACGCCGGAGAAGGGCTCCTACTACCGATCGGATCACTTCCCGTTTGCCAAAGAAGGCGTGCCGGCGCTGAACGCGGGGGGCGGCATCGACTACGTCGGCCGGCCGGCGGATTGGGGGACGAAGATCCGCGAGGAGTACACCGCGCTCCACTACCACAAGCCCTCGGATGAGATCAGGCCCGACTGGGATCTGACCGGCGCCGTGCAGGATCTCCAGGTGTATCTCGCCGTCGGCTACCGGGTGGCCAACGCGGACACGCTGCCGGCGTGGAAGCCGGGGACGGAGTTCAAGGCGAAGCGCGACGCGCAGCTGGCTGGACGGAAGTAGAGGGCCCTCGCAGCCCTCAACGGGTGGCGCCGGGAGGGGGCCCCCCGGTCGCCCGCAGCGCGACGCCCGTGGCAGGCGCTGTGTGCGCGAGGACGAACGGGGGAAACCGGCGACAGGACCCGAGCAGCGCAAGCCGGGTTGCGAGACCACCGGTGGAGTGTGATCGTTACCGCAGCGCCTCGATGGCGTGGCGCGCCCACTCGGGATCGTTGAGCATCGCGCGGCCGATGCCGACAAGATCGGCCTGGCCGTCGCGCACGATGCGATCGGCGAGGGCGGGCTCGCTGATGCCCCCGGTGACCATGACAGGCACCGGCACATAGGTCTTGATGGCCGCCGCGTACGGGACGAAGTAGCCGGTCGCCCGCCCGGCGGGACGCGAGCCGAACAGCCCCCCTGACACGCTGATCAGATCCACGCCCGCCTCCGCGAGCCGCGCGGCCGTCTGGCAGGCTTCATCGAGCGTCAGCCCTCCGGTCATCTCGTCGCACGCGCCCAGGCGGACGGACACGAGGCGATCGCGGCCCATGCGGTGCCGCACTTCGGCGACCACCTGCAGGTGGAGGAGGCGGCGGCCCTCGGCGCCCGCGCCGTACTCGTCGTCGCGGCTGTTGCACAGGGGCGAGAGGAACGCCGACAGCAGGAACCCATGGGCGGCGTGGATCTCGACGGCGTCGAAGCCGGCTTCCCGCGCCCGGCCGGCCGCCGCGCCGAACGCCGCGATAATCTCGGCAATCCCTGTCGGCGTGAGCGCGTCGGGCACCTCGCCGCCGGGCTCGCACGGGTGACACACGGCAGAGGGCGCCACCGGGTGCCGGCCCGCCACGGCTGACGAGGTCCGAGACCCGGCGTGGGAGATCTGCAGGCACGCCACGGCCCCCTCGGCTTTGATGGCGGCCGCCAGCCGCGCCAGGCCGGGAATCATCGCGTCGTCGTGCGCGCCGATCTGCGTGGCGCTGTGACGGCCACCCGGGTGCACGAACGAATGCTCCACCGTGATCAGGCCGCATCCCGCCGCCGCACGCACCCGGTGGTACTCGACGATCTTGTCGGTCACCGACCCATCCGGCCGCGCCTGCCCGGACCACATGGGCGGCATCGCAATCCGGTTGCGAAAGGTCAGTCCCGAAAGCGACAGGGGCGCGAGCAGGTGTGTCATGGGCATACGCGGGGACACCGGTGTCGGATCGTCTGCAGAATAACACAGTCGCGATTCTCGACACGCGGGCCGTCGCGCGGGCTATACTTACGGCTTCGGCGCCCCGGTCGATCCGGTGATCGTGCCGCCCGCGCCGGCCATCCATGGAGAGCCTGGTTCAGACCTTCCGCGAGATCGCGCCCCAACTGATTCTGCCAGCCGTTGTCCTCCTGATCACGCTGGCCGCCGGGCTGATCGCCGTCTCGTTGACCTTCCGCTGGCTCCGCCGCTGGGCGGCCCGGACGCGCACGGACTTCGACGACATCCTGATCTCGGCCGTGCAGGGGCCGGCCCGGCTCTGGGCGCTCGTCCTCGCCTTGGAGCTGGCGGTCCGCGCGGCGAGCCTCCCTCCAGCCGCGGCAGCTCCGATTAACAAGGGGCTGCTGATCCTGTGGATCCTGTCGCTGACGATGGTTGCCAGCCGGCTGGGCACCCGCCTGTTTCGCCGGTACGGCGGCGAACTGCGGGGCGAAACGCCGGTCACGACGCTGGGCCAGAATCTGGTTCGGCTGGTTGTGGCGAGCATCGGCATCCTGCTGATCCTCAACGTGGTCGGCGTCGAGATCACGCCGATGCTGACCGCGCTCGGCGTCGGCGGCCTCGCGGTGGCGCTCGGGCTGCAGGAGACGCTGGCCAACCTGTTCGCGGGCTTCTTCGTCTCGGTCGCGGGCCACGTGCGGATCGGGGATTACATCAGGCTGAGTTCAGGCGAAGAAGGGCACGTCTCGGACGTCACCTGGCGCGCCACGACGCTGCGGACGCTGGCGAACAACCTTGTGATCATCCCGAACTCGAAGCTGGCGCAGGCGAACGTGACGAACTTCAGCCTGCCGGAGTCGCGGATGTCGCTGTCGATTCCGGTCAATGTCAGCTACGACAGCAAGCCGGACGTCGTCGAGCGGGTGCTCCTCGACGAAGCCGTGCGGGCGGCGGGCGAGGTGCCGGGGCTGTCGGCCGATCCCCCGCCGGTTGTCAGGCTCAACCCGGGCTTCGGGGACTTCTCGCTCGGCTTCACGCTGATCGTGCAGGTGGAGGACTTCGTCGCACAGTACGCCGTGCAGCACGAGCTGCGGAAACGGATCGTCGCGAGGTTCGAGCGCGAGGGCATCACCATCCCGTTCCCGACACGCACGCTGATCATGAAGAACCAGGGCGACGGAACGCCGGCTGCGCCATGAGCCGGGGGGACCGCCGGGCGGAGTACGTCGTGCATCGCGGCTCGCCGTACCCGTTCGGCGCGAGCGACTGGCACGGCGGCCTCAACTTCTCGGTGTTTGCGCGCCACGCGACGGCGCTCAGCCTGGTGCTCTTCCGTCCCGGCGTCGAGGAGCCGATTGCGGAGTTCGCCCTGGACCCGCGCTTCAATCGGACCGGCGACGTCTGGCACATCCTCGTGACCGGACTGCCGGCGGGAATCCAGTACGGGTACCGGGCCAATCGAGAGCCCAACCGGAACCCGCGGGTGCACCGCTACGATCCGTCGGCGGTCGTGGTCGACCCCTTCGCGAAGGCGCTGTCGGCCAGCGTGTTTCCGGCGGGCAGCCCGATGTTCGACGAGGCGACGCTGAAGTCGCGGCGCACGTGGCGGTCGGTCATCCCGGACGACCGTTTCGATTGGGGCGTCGATCAGCCGCTGAACGTGCCCCTGGCCGACTCGATCATCTACGAGCTGCACGTGCGCGGCTTCACCGTGGATCCGTCGTCGCTGGTCAGGCACCCGGGGACGTTCCGCGGCGTCATCGAAAAGATCCCGTATCTCAAGGAGCTGGGTGTTACGGCCGTCGAGCTGATGCCGGTGACCGAGTTCGACGAGCACAGCGTGCGGTTCCGCCACCCGGTGTCCGGCGAGCGCCTGCGGGACTACTGGGGCTACAACCCCCTCTCGTTTTTCGCCCCGAAGGCGTCGTACGCCGGCACGCGCGAGGCGGGCGGCGAGCTGGCGGCCTTCAAGGCCATGGTGAAGGCGCTGCACACCGCGGGGATCGAGGTCATCCTCGACATCGTGCTGAATCACACCGGCGAAGGGGACGAGCGGGGCCGGACGATTTCGTGGCGCGGTCTCGACAACCGCACCTACTACATCATCGACCCGGTGACGGGACGGTACCACAACTACTCCGGGTGCGGGAACACGATCAACTGCAATCACCCGGTCGTGCGGACCATGCTGGTCGCGTGCCTGCGGTACTGGGTAACCGAGATGCACGTGGACGGGTTCCGCTTCGACCTGGCGTCGGTGCTGGGGCGCGGCCAGGACGGCGAGGTCCTCTTCAATCCGCCGCTGCTCGAGCGCATCGCCGCGGAGCCGGTGCTCGCCAACACGAAGCTGATCGCCGAGGCGTGGGACGCCGCGGGGTTGTACCAGGTCGGCTCGTTCCCCAACTGGGGCCGGTGGGCCGAGTGGAACGGGCGGTACCGGGACGATGTGCGGCGGTTTCTGCGCGGCGATGCCGGGACCATCGGTCCTTTGGCCACGAGGCTGGCCGGCAGTGCCGACCTGTTTCAGGCCGGCGGGCGCGCGCCGTACCACGGCGTCAACTTCGTCACCAGCCACGACGGGTTCACGCTGGCCGATCTCGTCGCCTACAACGAGAAGCACAACGAGGCGAACGGTGAGGACGGCGACGATGGGACTGACGAGAACCTGAGCTGGAACTGCGGCGTCGAAGGGCCGACGGCGGACGAGACGGTCCTGGCGTTGCGCCGGCGGCAGGTGCGGAACGCGGCGACGCTGCTCATGGTCAGCCAGGGCGTGCCGATGCTGCTCGCCGGCGACGAGCGCGGCCGGACGCAGCGCGGCAACAACAACGCGTACTCCCAGGACAACGAGCTCGGCTGGATCGACTGGCGCGAGGACGGGGAACGCCGCGCGCTCTCCCGCTTCTTCCGGCTCCTGATCCAGTTCCGCAAGCGGCACCCGAGCCTACGCCGCCGGAGCTTCGGCGACAACGGATCGAACGCCTGGCCCGCCATCTGGTGGCACGGTGTGAAGCTGAACGAGGCGGACTGGTCGCCTGAATCGCGGCGCATCGCGATGCACCTTGCCGGCGGCGGGCGCGACGATGATATCTACGTCATCGTCAACGGCGACACGGCGGCGCACCTCTTCGAGTTGCCCGCGCTCGACGGCGGCCGGCAGTGGTTCCGCGTCGTCGACACCATGCGGAACCCGCCGTCGGACATTGTCGAGCCGGGCGGCGAGGTGAAGGTGCCGACGCCGACCTACCAGACCGGTCCGCGTTCAGTCGTCGTCCTCCTCGGCAGATAGCTCCCCGGCGGACGCGCAGCCCCCAACATCCGCAGCAACGTCGGTGCGGCCCCAGTAGGGCGGACCTTTAGGTCCGCCGTGTCGCCGGGGGCTCAAGCCCCCGGCGGATACGGCGACCCTGAAGGGTCGCCCTACCGAAGCACGCGTGATCGTGGTAGGGCGCGGCTTGAGCCGTGCCGCTTCGTCGCGTGATCTCGACGTTTCCTTGCGGCTCCACGCCACCGCGTTACAATCGGAGTAGGGCACCCCTCCCATCCGTCGTGCACGGTGAGTCGTTCATCCGCGGGGAGGGTCGAGTGTGCGTCAAGAGCGGCGAGAGCCGCGCGGCCCGCGGAAGCGGGGCGCGCGGCCCGGCGGGAGACCGTCCAATGTTCGAGCAGAGCGAGAGCACCTCAGAGAGCAAGACCGACGCGACGGCGGATGCCGGGTTGCTCGACGCGTATTCCCATGCTGTCGTTAGCGCTGTCGGGTTGGTTGGCCCGTCGGTCGTCGGCGTCGAAGTCTCGAAGGAGCGGGGCGCACGGGGTGAGGGACGGCGGCGCGGTCCGGACGGGATGCAGGGCGGCGGGTCCGGCTTCGTGTTCGCGCCGGATGGCCTGATCCTCACGAACAGCCATGTAATCGACGGCGCGGCGACAATCGAGGTACGGCTGCCTGACGGACGGCGGTTCCGTGCGGACCTGGTCGGCGACGATCCCGAGACGGACCTCGCCGTTATCAAGGTCACCGCTCCGGACCTCGTGGCTGCGCGCCTCGGGGATTCGCGGCGCCTGCGGCCGGGGCAGTTGGTCATCGCGGTGGGGAACCCGTTCGGCCTCCAGCATACGGTGACGGCCGGCGTCGTGAGTGCTCTGGGGCGCGCGCTACGGGCTCGCAGCGGCCGCCTCATGGACAACATCATTCAGACCGATGCCGCGCTCAACCCGGGCAACTCGGGCGGGCCGCTGGTCGTCCACTCGGGTGAAGTCGTCGGCGTCAACACGGCGATGATCATGGGCGGGCAGGGCCTCAGCTTCACCGTGCCGATCAACACGGCGAAGGTCGTGATCCCTACGCTGCTCAGCGAGGGCCGCGTCCGGCGAAGCGTCATCGGCCTGGGTGCGCAGGACGTGCCGATCCTGCGGCGCGTGGTCCGGTTCTACACGCTGCCCGTCGAGAGCGGCGTGCTCGTGGCGTCGCTCGTCGAGGGCGGGCCGGCCGAACGCGCCGGCGTGCGCGAAGGGGACATCATCATCGGCTTCGACGGTCAGCCGGTCGCGGGCACGGACGACCTGCACAAGCTGCTGTCAGAGTCGAAGATTGGGCAGCGGGTGGGGGTGGAGGTGCTTCGCGGTTCAGACCGGGTCACGCTTGAGGTGACGCCGCAGGAATCGCAGTCGCGCCGGTAGGCGTTCCGGAGCTACCGCAGCATCAGTCGACGGTCATTCGCGACGTCTACCTTTTCGTCGCGTCCGGGGCCTCAAACGGGTTCAGCCCCAACAGCTCGCGGATCTCCGCCTCCAGATTGGGAGCCTCCTCGGCACTGCTGTATCCCAGATGACGGAAGACCATCTTCCCTTCGCTGTTCAGGATGAAGTTCGTGGGAGCTCCGAGGACTCCATACGTCTTGGCGGCGAAGTCGCTGCTGCCGGACAGCAGAACAGGGAACGTATACCCACCCTTCACGAGCCACTCTTGAAGCATCCCGTCTTGGGCCGGATGCGTGTTGATGGCAACCATCACCAAGCCTTGCCCGGCGTATTGGACGTACAGCTTCTGAAGGTGAGGTAACTCCGCATTGCAGGGCGCACAACTCGGGTAGAAGAAGTTGACGAGCGTGGCCTTGGACCGAAGCGAGTCCAACGCCACAGTCTTGCCGTCGAGGGTCTTGAGTTCGAACCCGGGGATAGCCACCGCGTCACGAGCGCGAGTCTCTCGTGCCGTCCGGTATGCCTCCTCGGGATCCTTTCCGAGCTTCTTCGACAAGTCGCGGATCGCCTCGTCGGTCTTGGCATTCATCGTGAAGGCGAACGAACGCACGTAGCTGGCGAGTGCCAGGTCGTTCTTCCCCATCGCAGCGAGACTCCGAGCCCGATAGGGCTCTATCATGCCCTTGATCTCGGGCGCACTGCCGCCCGCGAACTGCTCCGCTAGAGCGATGTACTCCAAGGCGCGGGCATGCTGTTTCAGATCCGACATGAGGAACGCGATCGACATACACCTGTCGGACAGCCTCAACCGGAGGTTGCGAGCGCTGGCGCTGCGGGAGTCTTGCCCGCCGGCCTCGGCGTCCGCCAGGTCCTTCCTTGCCCGTTCAAGGGCCTTAAGACCGGCGGCCAGCGCCTCTTCCTTTCGGCCATCTTGCTTCAAGGCATCCACGTAGGCCCACATGTCTGCCGGCGTTTTGTCTGCCGGGGCCTGCGAGGGGCGTGCGGCCTGTAAGGCCGTCAAAGCTCCGAGTGGGGCGGACGGGACTCCGCTGAAGTTCGGTATCGCCGTGAGCGTGATCACGCCGATGAGGGAAAGAACCGGAAGCATAGACTCCTCACTCATCTTCGCCGCTGCGTTCGTCGCGCTGCGGAGGTCTTGAAACCTCTTCGGCTGCAGACACGCCCCTATCGCACAGGCGTCGGCCCAATGAGGAATTGGTCCACCTTCAGCGGTCTTGTGAAGACGCCGAGGGAGACGGGTTCGACGCGCACGATCTCGGCCTGGGCGAGCCACGCGGCATCGATGGGTGGCCGTTCCGAACCGGACGGTACCTTGAATGTCAGCGTTCGCCGCCCGACCGTGAGGTACGCGCCAGCCGGTTCGAACCAGCTCGCGTCAAGCACCCGGCTGCCCCTGTCAGTGTCCGGGAAGAGCGCCTCGCTCTTCGCGCGGTTCACCAGGAAGTACTCCCCGGAGGAAGACCACCAGGATACCCACCACGGGTGTGCCACTGATACCTCACGAAGCTCGACCTCGGCATCGCCGCTCGGTCTGAACCGGACGCTGATGACCTCCGCCGCTTTCGGCCCATGCTGATAGCCGGCGCCCGGCTTTGGCGCCATGGTCCCGGTGATCTTGAACGCATACGCCGTGAGCTCCACCTGGGCCGTGAAGGTTCCCGCCGTCCCCCGGTCCGCGCGGATCGTGGTTTCCGGCACGTCGATGAGCGCTGGCGCAATCCCGATGCCGGGCTCCGAGTCGAGGTTGGACCATGACAGCGGGCCAATCGCGCTGAGCATCGCCCGGGTACGTTCGGTCCCCAAGGTACGAACTTGACGAGAGCCGAGCGGGCGGGCGCTGTGCTCGTCGGCCTCGATCTCGCTGCCGTCGGCGAGTTTCAGGACACCCTTGATCGCGGTGGGCGCGACAAAAGTGCCGGAGGGAACACCGGACGCAATCACTTGCCCGAACAGCCGCAGGTACCTCACGCGCGCGTTGTTCAGACCTTTCACAACTTCCTGAGACTCCAGCGGCGCCGGATTCAGTGACAGCGTGATCGCATTGGGGTTGACCTGCGCGCGGTCGACGGGTCGCTCTGGGCGATCCAGGAAATCGAACGGCCATGAACCGATCGCTGCCACGCACAGGATGAGCGCAGGCGGGATGAGGGCGATCGTCCGGCTCGTCCTGAGCGACAGGTACTGGTGGACGACCACTGCCAATCCGCACACGCTCACCAGGGTGAAGAGGACCAGGAACCGGCTGTCACCGAGCGTCGGCGTCAGCGTGTCGTAGGCGACGGAGAGCGGCTGCAACACCGTGCTGGAGACGATCGAGCGGATCGCGGCCATTCCGACCAGGATGAGGATCAGCGACACCACGAAGCGTGGGACATCAGGGGTCACCACCGCGATGACAAGGACGGGTGACAGGAGCACCGCACGCAGCGCCAGACCGCTGCACGCGGCCGACAGCGAGTCGCCAACGCCGAGACCGAGCGCGACGTAGGTCGCCAGCTCCACCACGAATGGTACCGCCAGGACCACGGTTGCCGCAGACGCGAGCTTGGCGGTGAGGAGTGTCAGCCGCGAGATGGGTCGGGTCCGCCAGAACGCGGTGGAACCGACCAGCGAATCGCACTGCACCAGTTGCGCCGCGAAGATGCCTCCAATGACCAGTTGGAGTATCCAGAGCGTTTGGTACAGGATGCCGATGGTGCCCAGCGCAGACCACGGAGCGCGAGCGTCCACACCGGACAGAACCAGGGCAGCTTGGGCCAGCACCAGCAGCAGCCAGAGTGCCACCTCATACCGGAGGTACCGCGCGTCCTTCCTCATCAGGTGGAGGATGAAGCTCACAGTGCCTCCTTTGCGGGGCTCGCCAGCCGCCAGGTGCGGGCCAGCGCGATGAAGATGTTCCGCAGCGACAGCGGGAACGCGCTCACGTTCGTGGCAGTCGGCCAGACGCCGCGCACCCGTGCTTCCGCCTGCCCGTCGAACCCGCTGTCCACGAACCTGACGACGTGCGCCGCTGCCTCGGGCAGCAGCCAGGATGGCGGGAGGGGAGCGGGCAGCGACGCCTCCCCCTCGACGGTCACCTCGACCTGCCTGAACCGCGCCAGGAGCGAGGCGACAGGCTCGCTCAGGTGGAGGCGACCCTCGTTGATGATCCCGATCTGGTCGGCAAGGCGCTCGACCTCATCGATGTCGTGCGAGGAGATGAACACCGTCCAGTGCTGCTGTGCGGTCAGTTCCAGCACGCCCTGGATGAGCTCGTCGCGCACGAGGGCGTCGAGACCGGCGAACGGCTCGTCCATGACGAGCAGACGCGGCCGATACGCAAGCGAGGCGAGCAGCGCTGCCTTCATCCGCATGCCGCGCGACAGGGCCTTGAGCGGCCGGTCCACCGGCAGGTCGAACTGCCGCACGAGCGCCGCGGCAAACGCGTCGTCCCAGGAGGGGTAGAGCGGCTTCACGTACGCCAGCAGCTGCCGGACGGTCATCCAGAATGGCAGATCCTGGTTCTCCGACACGTACCCGATCTGACGCAGTTCGGGCGGCCCGAGCTTCCTGGAATCCACGCCGAGCACGGCCGAGCGGCCGGCCGTCGGTTCCAGCAGGTTCATCACGGTCTTGATGGTCGTCGTCTTGCCTGCCCCGTTCGGGCCGACGAAGGCAAAGACGCTGCCTTCCGGCACCGACAGGGTGAGGTCTCTGACGGCCTCGGTCTTGCCGTACCGGTGCGAAAGGTGTTCGGTCTCAACAACGGCGGGCATAAGAAACCCCTCCCGGGTGCAAGGTGCCACGTGCCAGGTGCGCCGTGCCAAGCTCATCACTGGCCACCGGCTACTGGCCACCGGCCAATGACCACTGATCACTGCCCATCCAACCGCCGCCACCGTTCCTTCACGGCATCCAGCACCTCGTCCATCTCCAGCGACAGCTTCCGCGCCTCGACGACGAGGCGTTCGACCTCTTCGTGCAGAAGCGCCCGGCGTTGCGCGCGCGTGGCCGCGGGAGCCCGGGCGACCACGGTCCCGATGCCGGGCCTGACCTCCAGGAGTCCCTCGACCACCAGGGTTGCCACAACCTTGTGGGCGGTGTTGGGGTTGATGCGCAGCTCCTGGCTGAGGGTCCGGACCGACGGGAAGCTGTCTCCGGGCCGAAGCTGGCCGGCGACGCACGCTTTCTTGACGGCAAAGACGACCTGCTCGTGGACCGAGAGGCCGCTGCGAAAGGAGACGCTGAATGGCAGCACACTGTACTATCTATACTAGTACAGCTAGAACGTCAAGTCCAAACTGCGGTCTTCGGCAGCCGTCGCTCGCGGGTGGCAGTCTGGCGTGCCGGCCCGTGGAACGTGCGGCGAACGGCCCGCGTTCCGCTTATGATAGGCGGCACTTGACCGCGCGGAGGCGGCCAGCCGGGGGAGCCGTGCATGAGCGAGACGAAGCAGAGCCTGTTTACGACGGAGGACGGCCGGAACCTGGTCGTGACGTTTGCCCTGGTCAGCTCCCTGTTCCTGTTGTGGGGCCTCTGCAACGGCATGATCGACGTCATGGACAAGCACTTCCAGACCGAGCTTGGCCTGACCAAGTCGCAGTCGGCGTGGGTGCAGTTCGCGCACTACCTCGGCTACTTCCTCATGGCTCTGCCGGCGGGCTGGCTTGCCACGCGGATCGGCTACAAGGGAGGCATCATCAGCGGCCTGCTGATGGTCGCCGTCGGCGGGTTCTGGTTCGTGCCGGCGACCTACATCAACACGCTGGCCAGAGCCGGCAGCGTCTCGCCCACCGTGGCGTTTGTGGGCTACCTCGCCGGCGTCTGCGTCATCGCCGCCGGGCTCACGTTTCTCGAAACGGTCGCCAACCCCTACACGACGGTGCTCGGGCCGAGACGCTACGCCGCGACCCGCATCAACCTGGCGCAGTCCTGCAACGGCGTCGGCTGGATCTTCGGACCCGTCATCGGCGGCATGTTCTTCTACTCGACCGACGCCGCGGGCCGGAGCACCGGCAGCGAGACGCTGTACATCCCCTACCTGGTCGTCGCCGTTGTCGTCGTCGTGCTCGCGGGCGTGTTCTTCTTCGCGTACATGCCGGACATCAGGACCGAGGACGAGTACCATCTCGATGATGCGACGCCGAAGGTGTCCCGCTCGATCTGGAGACATCCGCATTTCGCGCTGGCGGTGGCGGCCCAGTTCCTGTACGTGGCGGCGCAGGCCGGCATCTTCAGCTTCTTCATCAACTACATGACGGAAGAGATGCCTCCGATCTCCGCGGCCTGGCGGACGGGTCTGCTGGGGCGGTGGCTCGAGACGGAGGCGGGCGGCATCCTGCGCGTCAGCGACCAGGGCGCCGCCAACCTCGCGTCGCTCGGCTTCGTCTGCTTCCTGATTGGCCGCTTTACCGGCGCCGGGCTGCTGCGGAGGTTCTCCGCGCACAAGGTGCTGGGGCTCTACGGGGTGCTGAACGTCCTCATGTGTCTGCTCGTGTTCCTGAAGCTGGGCTGGCTGTCGGTTGCGTGCGTGTTCCTCAGCTACTTCTTCATGTCGATCATGTTCCCGACGATCTTCGCGCTGGGCATCTTCGGCCTGGGGGCGCGCGCCAAGAAGGCCTCCGCCTTCATCGTCATGGCGATCATGGGCGGCGCGATTCTGCCGAAGCTGATGGGGTATGTAGCCGACCAGTACGACATGTCGCGCGGGTTCGCCGTGCCGATGGTGTGCTTTGCCTTCGTGGCCGCCTACGGGTACCTCTGGCCGAAGGCGAGCGGTGTGCCGTCGATGACCGCGACCAAAGCGGCGGGCAACCACTGACGACGGCTGGAGGCCGATTACAGTTCTATTATCCGTTCGGAGAGATCCGCGAAATGAGACCCGACCCCGTTCGCCCCGTTCGCGCCGGGATGTTCGTGACCGAGGACGGCCGGAACCTGGTCGTCACGTTTGCGCTGCTGAGCTCCCTGTTCCTGTTGTGGGGCCTCTGCAACGGCATGATCGACGTCATGGACAAGCACTTCCAGACCGAGCTTGGCCTGACCAAGTCGCAGTCGGCGTGGGTGCAGTTCGCGCACTACCTCGGCTACTTCCTGATGGCCCTGCCGGCGGGCTGGCTTGCCATCCGGCTCGGCTACAAGGGCGGCATCATCAGCGGCCTCCTCCTGGTGGCGGTGGGCGGGTTCTGGTTCATACCGGCCACCAGGATCAACGCGCTCGCTCAGGCCGGCAGCCTCTCGCCCACCGTGGCGTTTGTCGGCTACCTCGCCGGCGTCTGCGTCATCGCCGCCGGACTCACGTTTCTCGAAACAGTCGCCAATCCCTATGCGACCGTGCTCGGGCCGTCGCGCTACGCCGCGACCCGCATCAACCTGGCGCAGTCGTTTAACCCTGTGGGCTTGGTGTTCGGACCCGTCATCGGCGGCATGTTCTTCTACTCGACCGACGCCTCGGGCCGAAGCACCGGCAGCGAGACGCTGTACATTCCCTACCTGGTCGTCGCGGTCGTCGTCGTCGTGCTCGCGGTGGTGTTCTTCTTCGCGTACATGCCGGACATCAAGACCGAAGACGAGTACCATCTCGACGATGCGACGCCGAGGGCCGCGCACTCGATCTGGAAGCACCCGCATTTCGCAATGGCCGTGGTCGCGCAGTTCCTGTACGTGGCGGCGCAGGCGGGCATCTTCAGCTTCTTCATCAACTACATGACGGAGGAGATGCCGCCCATCCCTGCGGCGTGGCAGGCGGATCTTTTGGGGAAGTGGCTTCGAACCGACGCGAGCGGCATCCTGCGCGTCAGCGACCAGGGCGCCGCCAACCTGGCGTCGATAGGGTTCGTCTGCTTCCTGATTGGCCGGTTCACGGGCACGGGCCTGCTGCGGAGGTTCTCCGCGCACAAGGTGCTGGGGCTCTACGGGGCCCTGAACGTCCTGATGTGTCTGCTCGTGTTCCTGAAGCTGGGCTGGCTGTCGGTTGCGTGCGTGTTCCTCAGCTACTTCTTCATGTCGATCATGTTCCCGACGATCTTCGCGCTGGGCATCTTCGGCCTGGGGGCGCGCGCCAAGAAGGCCTCCGCCTTCATCGTCATGGCGATCATGGGCGGCGCGATTCTGCCGAAGCTGATGGGGTATGTAGCCGACCAGTGCGACATGTCGCGCGGGTTCGCCGTGCCGATGGTGTGCTTTGCGTTCGTCGCTGTGTATGGGTACCTCTGGCCGAAGGCGAGCGGTGCGCCGTCGATGACCGCGACCAAAGCGGCGGGCAACCACTGACGACGGCTGGAGACCGATCACAGTTCTGTTATCCGTTCAGGGAGATCAGGAAATGAGACCCGACCCCATGCTGCGTGCGGCGGCGCTGGCCGTTCTTGTGGTCGCGGCGCTCGGCGCGGCTGCGAAGGCGCCTGTGGAACCCTGGAAGACGCAGCCGATCCTCGACGTGTCGAAGTCTCCGCAGGCCAAGGTGCAGGGCGTTCCGATCCGCGCGGTGAAGATGGGGGAGGGGTTCTGGGCGGGGCGGCGCCGCGCGAACGTGGAGAGAAGCATCCCGTCGCTGTACGAGCTGCTGGAGGCCAACGGCATCATCGACAACTTCCGGCGCGTCTCCGGACGGAAGAACGTGCCCCGGCGAGGGCCGCTCTACACCGACTCGGACGTCTACAAGTGGATGGAGGCGGTCGCGTTCGTGCTGCAGTCCGAAGACCGCCCGGAACTGCGCGCGCTCTTCGATCGGGTTGCAGACGACGTGCTGGCGGCGCAGGAGCCGAGCGGGTACCTCAACACGTACTACCAGGACGACCGCAAGGCACTGCGGTTCACCGAGATGCACCGGGGCCACGAACTCTACTGCCTCGGGCACCTGCTCCAGGCCGGGATTGCCTACTACCGGGCCACCGGCAACCGGCGCCTGCTCGACGGCGCGATCAAGTTCGTGGACTATGTCGAGGCCCCGTTCGGCCCGGACAAGCAGCCCTTGCTCGCCGGCCATCCGGAGATCGAGCTGGCCCTGGTCGAGCTGTACCGGCTGACGGGCGCGCAGAAGTACCTCGATCTGGCCGGGTACATCCTGCGCGGCGACGGCGAGCGGCTGAAGCTCACCCCCGCGCAGATGGTCTACATGTTCAGCGGCCGGCCGTTCACGGCGCGCACCGAGCTCGAAGGGCACGCGGTGCGGGCGATGTACGCGTGCAGCGGCGCCACCGACTACTTCCTCGAAACCGGCGACCAGACGTACTGGGCCACGCTGCAGGCGCTCTGGCAGGATATGACGCGCCGCAAGATGTACATCACCGGCGGGGTGGGATCGCGCTCGGGCGATGAGGCGTTCGGGGACCCGTACGAGCTGCCCAACCAGCTGGCGTACACGGAGAGCTGCGCCGCGATCGGCAACATGCTGTGGAACTGGCGGCTGCTCGCGGCGACGGCGGATGCGCGGTACGGCGACACGCTGGAGCGCGCGCTCTACAACGGCGTCAACGCCGGCATGTCCCTCGACGGCTCGCTGTACTGCTACCGCAACCCGCTCGAACTCAGAGGCGACCCCGCCGATCCGATCCGGAACCCGTGGTACACGACGACGTGTTGCCCTCCGAATCTCGAGCGCGTGCTGGCGGCCTTGCCAGGCTACCTGTACGGGACCGGCGCGAACGGGATCTACGTGCACCTCTATCACACGAGCGAGCTGAGCTGGCACCTTGCCGACGGGACGCCGGTCACGCTGCGGCAGACGACGAACTACCCGTGGGAAGGTGCGGTGGAGATCGTGGTGGACGTGCCGCCGGCGACGGACTTCACCGTGTATCTCCGGATCCCGGCGTGGGCGTCGGTGGCCCGCGTCGCGGTCAACGGCACGCCCGTCATGCAGTTGGTGCAGCCGGGCACGTATCACGCCGTGAAGCGGCGCTGGCAGCCCGGCGATCGGCTGCGGCTGGCCATGCCGCTCACGGCAACCCTGATGGCGGCCAATCCGCGCATCACGGACAACATCGGCAAGGTCGCCGTCCAGCGCGGCCCGCTCATCTACTGTCTCGAGGGGCTCGATCAGCCGGGCGTCGGTTCGTTGTTCGATGTCGCCCTCGCGCCCAGCGGGATCATCGACAAGGGATTCGTGGAGGAGCACCGCCGCGATCTGCTCGGCGGGGTGACGGTCGTGCGGCGCAAAGGGGTGGTCGCGACGACGCCGCTCGACCGCGAGCCGCTGTACCAATCGGCGCGGGAAGCCGCCGTCCGCACCACACGAGAAGTCGATCTGACCTTCGTGCCCTATTACACCTTCGCCAACCGGGGTCCGACGCCGATGATCGTGTGGGTGCCGAAGGCGGGATACTGAGACGGGGCACGGGAGAAGCACGGGAGAGGCGCAGGAGAGGCGCAGGCGAGGCACGGAGGGGCACGGAGAGGCAGGGGACAGGCGGGTGGCCCGACGGCAGGCATTCGGCGTAGGGCGGACCTTCAGGTCCGCCGTACACGCAGGGGGCTTCAAGCCCCCTGCGTCACGGCGGGGCAAAAGCCCCGCCCTACAGACCGCGGCTACAGATCGCGGCGTCTCGCGGGTCGAGAGAGGCAGGCCTGATATGACTGGACACATACGGGTAGCAGCTGTCGTTGCGGCGGTGACCTTGGCGCTGGCTGTGGCCGCGCCGGTCGCCGCTCAGACGCCGAGCGACTTCGACGAAGCAGCGGCCACCAGGTTCGCGACGCTCACCCTCGACTGCCTGCACAAGGAGTACCCGAACAAGATCGCCCACGTGCTGAACAGCGACGTGGACGTCAAGCCGCCGCGCGAGCTGACGCCGGCCTTCTACGGCTGCTTGGACTGGCACTCATCGGTGCATGGCCACTGGCTGCTGGTGCGCCTCGCTCGCACCTTCCCGAACGCGCCGTTTGCAGCGCGCGCGCGGGCCGCGATTGCCCAGAGCCTCACGCCCGCGCACATCGCGGCGGAGGTTGCGTACCTCTCCGGCGCGGGGCGCGTGTCGTTCGAGCGCCCGTACGGCCTGTCGTGGCTGCTCCAGCTCGCCGCCGAACTCCGGGAATGGGCCGACCCGCAGGCGCGCCAGTGGTCCGACACGCTGAAACCGCTGGAGGCGGTGGGCGCCGCTCGGCTGAAGGAATGGCTCCCGAAGCTGGCGCGTCCTATCCGGATCGGTGAACACGACCAGACGGCGTTTTCGTTCGGCCTGATCCTGGACTGGGCCCGCACTTCGAACGACGCCGAGATGGTATCGCTCCTCTCGGAACGCATCCGCACGTTCTACGTGGGCGATCAGGCCTGCCCGATGTCGTACGAGCCGTCCGGGCAGGACTTCCTCTCGCCCTGTCTCGCGGAAGCCGACCTGGTCCGCCGCATCCTGCCGCCGGCGCCGTTCGCCTCGTGGCTGAAGGCGTTTCTCCCGGGTATTCCCGCGGACGGATCGACGGCGTGGCTCCCGCGGGCCGTGGTGACCGATCCGAGCGATCCGAAACTGGCGCACCTGGACGGTTTGAACCTGAGCCGCGCCTGGATGCTCGAGGGGATCGCCGCCGGGCTGCCGGCCGGAGATTTGCGCATCGCGTCACTGCGCGGCACCGCCAGGATCCACCGCGAGGCGGGCGTGAGAGCCGTCACCGGGGAGCACTACGAAGGCGGGCACTGGCTGGGGAGCTTCGCCGTCTATCTGGTGACCCGGCGCGGACTGACCCCGTGAGCGCCCTCTACATCGTTCTGGGTCTCGCCCTGCTGGTCTCGGGCGCGCAGTTGCTGGTGCGCGGGGCGTCGCGACTGGCGGTCGCCGTGGGGATCTCGCCCCTGGTCGTCGGGCTCACGGTTGTCGCATTCGGAACAAGCGCGCCGGAGCTGGCGGTGAGCGTGCGATCCTGCCTGGCAAACGAGACCGGCATCGTGCTGGGCAACGTCGTCGGCGCCAACGTGTACAACGTCCTGCTCATCCTGGGCCTCTCGGCCGTGCTGCGGCCCCTTGCCGTGTCGCCCGAGATGATTCGGCTCGACGTGCCGCTCATGATCGGTGCCTCTGCGCTGTTCTGGCTGATGGCAACGGGAGGCTTGCTGACCCGGCTCGACGGCGTGATTCTGGTGGCCGGCATCCTGGCCTACACGGTCTTCCTCGTGCATCACGGCCGCACCACGGCTCCAGCCGCCGGAGGGAGCGAGCCTCGCCGCCAGCACGTTCGGGACCGTCGCTGGTGGCTGCACGTGGCGTGCGTCACCGGCGGCCTTGCCCTGCTCACCGCAGGTTCGAGCCTGCTGGTCACGGGAGCTGTGTCAACCGCCAGGGCGATCGGGGTCAGCGAACTGATGATCGCCATGACCATTGTCACCGCGGGCACGACGGCTCCGGAGCTGACAGCCAGCCTGGTGGCGACGCTGCACGGCGAGCGGGAGATTGCGGTCGGGAACGTGGTCGGCAGCAACATCTTCAACATCCTGGCCGTGCTCGGCACCGGCGCCATCGTCGCGCCGCAGGGCATCCCCGTCGAGCCCGAGGTGCTCGCCTTCGGCATCCCGGTGCTCACGATGGCGGCTGTCGCGTGCCTGCCGGTCTTTTTCGCCGGCCACAGCATCGCCCGCTGGGAAGGCGCGCTGTTCCTGTTCTACTTCCTGTCCTACGTGACCCGGCTCGTGCTCGAAGCGAGCCACAGCGCCTGGCGGCCCTGGTTCGACGCGGCCATTCTCATCTACATCGCGCCGGTCACCATCCTGGCCATCGCTGTGTCGGTTTATCGCGAAGTGCATCACCGACAGCGGGTCGCGCCCGCGGGCTGACGGCCCGAGGACGGGTGGGGCTGCTCGCCGACGGCCGGTGCAGCAAGGGGCTGGACTCTGGGAGCGCGTGGAGGCAGCCGGGAGCCGCCCGCTCTGATATCATCCAGAGGCTGGACCGAACCGATGTCGCACACCGAAGAGAGGAGCACCTCGCCATGGCAAACCGCGTTCTGAATGTCGGCTTGATTGGCGGCGGCGGCGGCGCGTTTATCGTGCACCCGCACCAGCGCGCCATCCACATGGACGGCACGCGCCGCGTGACCTGCGGCGCGCTGCACGAAGACCCCGCGAAAGCCCTCGAGTTCGCGCGGAACTGGCCGTACCCGATCACGGGCTACGCGAGCTACGACGATCTGGTCGCCGCGGAGTCGAAGAAGCCCGCGGGTGAACGGATCGACTACGCCCTCATCGTCACGCCCAACTTCGCCCATTTCGACCCGGCGATGAAACTGGTCAAGGCGGGCATCCCCGTGTTCTGCGAGAAGCCGCTGACCACGACGGCGCAGGAGTCGGTGCGGCTGGCCAAGGCCGTGGAGAAGGCCCGCGTGCCCTTCGGCGTCGCCCACACGTACATCGGCCACTGGACGAGCCGCTTTGCCCGCTGGGTCGTCACCTCCGGCAAGCTCGGTCCGGTCCGATGGGCGGACAGCTACTACCTGCAGGGCTGGCTCGCCACGCGAGCCGAGAAGACCGGCAACCAGCAGGCGTCATGGCGCACGGACCCCAAGCGCGCCGGCGGCAGCGGGTGCGGCGGCGACATTGGCACGCACGCGTACATGCAGCTGCGCTTCGTGACGGGGCTCGAAGTTGTCGGCGTCCGCGCCGCCCTCGAGACCTTCGTCAAGGGCCGCCAGCTCGACGACCACTTCACCACCTACTGCGAGCTGTCGAACGGCGGCAAGGCGCTCATCCGCGCCAGCCAGATCTGCATCGGCCAGAGGAATAACCTCGGCATCGACGTGGCGTGCGAGAAGGGGAGTCTGGCGTGGCGGCAGGAGGATTCCGAGGTCGTCACCGTGCGCCTGCCCGACGGAATCGATCGGCGGTACTATCGCGGGGCCGTCCCGGCCGACGATGCCATCCTGGGGAAAGTGCCGGCGGAGCTGCTGGCTGAGTCGACCATCCCCAGCGGTCACGCCGAGGCCTTCCACGACGCGTTCGGCCGGCTCCACCGCTTCTTCGAGGAAGACGTGCGGGCGTACAACGATGGCCGGCCCTTCGCGTGCGACGGGACGCGGTACGCGAACGTTTACGACGGCGTCAAGCACATGGCGTTTATCGAGGCGGCCATCAAGAGCGCGAAAGCCAACAGCCGGTCGGTGCCATTGACGCGGTAAGGTGGAAGCCGACCCTTCGTTTTCGCACTTCGAGGCACGGTTCGAGCGCTGGCGGCGGACGAGCGGCTTCTTCGCGGGGCCGCTCGTCTTCCTGCTCGTCTGGCTGCTGCCGCTTGGGGGCCTCGACCCTGCCGCGCACCGCCTGGCAGCCATCGTCTCGCTCGTCGTCGTCTGGTGGGTCACCGAGCCGATTCCCATCCCCGCCACCGCGCTGATTGGTCCCGCCCTGATGGTGGCGACCGGCGTGACCTCGGCCCAATCGGCCCTGGCGCCGTTCGCGAATCCGACGATCTTCCTCTTCATCGGGAGCTTCATCCTGGCCGAGGCGCTCGCCGTCCACGGGCTCGACCGGCGCGTCGCGGGCTGGCTGCTGTCGGTGAGGGGGGTGAGGCGCACGCCGTTCCGCGTGCGGGTGGCCTTCGGGGCGCTCGCCGCGGGACTCTCGATGTGGATGAGCAACACGGCCACGGCAGCGATGCTGCTGCCCGTTGCGCTTGGCCTGCTGGGAGGCCGCCTGGCCGGCGAGGGCCCGCATGCCTCGCGCGGCCTGCTGCTGACGCTGGCCTACGCCTGCTCGATCGGGGGCGTGGCGACCCCGGTGGGCACGCCGCCCAACCTGATCGCCATCGGCATGCTCGGCAGCCTGGCCGGCTTCGAGGTGGACTTCTTCCGGTGGATGGCGGTGGGGATCCCGGTGTCGCTGGTCATGTTCGGGGCGCTCGCGGTGCTCACCCGCTGCCTGTACCCCGTGCATCCTGGGGCGGAGACGGTGGAACCCCGTCGCACGGCCGGCCCCCCAGAGGCGGCGCGGTGGGGTGCCGCTCAGACGGCGTGCCTGGTGGCGTTCAGCTTGGCCGTTGTCCTGTGGCTCACGCCCGGCATCATCGCTCTCGTCTGGGGAACCTCGTCTCGCGCCTACCAGGTCGCGAGCAGCCGGCTTGATGAGAGCGTTGTCGCGATCCTGGCCGCGGGGCTGCTGTTCGTGCTGCCGATCAACTGGCGCCGCCGGGAGTTCGCGCTGACCTGGACGCATGCGGCGCAGATTGACTGGGGCACGATTCTGCTTTTCGGCGGGGGCCTGGCGCTGGGGCAGCAGATGTTTCAGACGGGGCTGGCAGCCACGATCGGACGCGGGCTCATCGAGGCGAGCGGCGCCTCGTCGCTGTGGACGGTCACGGGGGTGATGACCGCCGTAGCCGTCCTCACCACCGAGATCACGTCGAACACCGCGTCGGCCAACATGTTGGTGCCGGTGGCGATTGCCGTGGCGCAGGCAGCTGGCGTCAGCGCGGTCCCGCCGGCCATGGGCGTCGCGATGGGCGCCAGCCTCGCCTACATGCTGCCGATCTCAACGCCTCCCAACGCCATCGTGTACGGGACGGGGCGGGTTCCCATCACCGCGATGATCAGGTGCGGGTTGGTGCTCGACGCGCTGTCAGTGGCGATCACGCTCGCGGGGCTCCGCGTGCTCTGCCCGCTCGTGGGGCTGATCTGACGCCCCTGCTTGCGCCGGCAGTCCCACGAGGTACGTCAGCGAGATCGGGCCGTCCGGCGTCGCGACCGGGACCTGCCCGGCCTCCCAGGTGAAGCCGGCCGGCGACACCGACGACGCCAGGCTCCGGAGCTCAGCCACGGTGTAGGAGCGCAGCGACGACACGACGCCGTCCCAGGCGACGATGGCCGGCGCGACGGGGAGCAGATACGTGAAGGCAAAGCGGCCCGGCGTCATGCGGCCGAGCCTCGGCGTGAGCGTCAGGCCGCGGATGATGCCCGCCCAGCCGAGCAGACACGCGATGCCGAGGCTGCGCTCGAACGGCTCGAGGATCGCGATGCCTTGCCCCTTGGCGACGGCATCCTGCAGCACGCGGCGCGCGTCGGCCGGACGGAAGTGGTGGAACGCCGTGAAGAGCGTGCGCAACCCCTTCAGCGGGGCGGGCACGTCAAACGCGCTCACCGGCTCGAAGCAGGCGCGCACGCGGCCGTTCGACAGCGCCTGCGCGCGCCGGAACGCCGCGACGTTGGGATACAGATCGGTCAAGGTGATGGCGGCGTCGACCCCCATCTCCGTGCGCAGAAGCTGCCGGACAGGCAAGAGCGGCCCGCCGCCGCCCGAACAGAGGTCAACGATCTCGTGCGTCTGGAGGCGTTCGAGCGCGGGCTTGAGGATCTCCGCGATCGTGCGATGGAGCGCACCGGCCTGATCCGAGCTCAGCCAGAGCCACAGATGGTCGGTCAGGAAGTCACGCAGCACGCTCGGCAGCCACGGCTGATCTTCCCACTCGAACAGGTGCAGACGCATCATGGTGCGACGCTGCCGGGTTCAGCCGCGCGCGACGGCGAGAGGCCCGCCCTCGGGCGAGCCCCATGAGTATAGCCGTGATGCCGGCCCGTTGTTCAGGCCGAGAGATCCATCTTCCCCGCCAGGAACGACTCGTACGCGGTCAGATCGAAGTGGCCGTGACCCGACAGGTTAAACAGGATCGTGCGCGCCTCGCCGGCTTCCCGTGCCGCCCGCGCGTGCTGGATGACGCTGTGGATCGCGTGCGCGGACTCGGGCGCGGGAATCGTGCCTTCGCACTGGGCGAACCGGATGGCGCTCTCGAACACCTCCCCCTGGTGGTACGCCTCGGCCTCGATGTACCCCTGCGCCAGCATGTGGCTCACGAGCGGCGCCGACCCATGGTAGCGAAGCCCGCCGGCGTGCACGGGCGGGGGGATGAACGTGTGTCCGAGCGTGTGCATCATCAGGAGCGGCGTCAGCTCCGCCGTGTCCCCGAAGTCGTACCGGCGCGGCCCCGTGGTGAGCGTGGGGCACGCCGCGGGCTCGACTGCGATCACGCGGAGCGCCGGCCGCACCCCCTTGATCTTGTCCCGCAGGAAGGGGAAGGAGAGGCCGGCGAAATTCGAGCCGCCGCCATGGCACGCAATGAGGATGTCGGGATAGTCGTCCGCCAGCTCCATCTGCTTCCGGGCTTCCTGCCCGATGATCGTCTGGTGCAGCAGCACGTGGTTCAGCACGCTGCCCAGCGAGTACTTCGTGTCGTCGCGGCCGGCCGCATCCTCAACCGCCTCCGAGATCGAGATCCCGAGGCTGCCGGGCGACGCCGGGTCCTGCTCGAGAATCCGCCGGCCCGAGGCGGTCCGGGGGGAGGGGCTGGCGATGACCTCCGCGCCGTAGGTGTTCATCATGATCCGCCGGTACGGCTTCTGGTCGTAGCTGGCGCGCACCATGTAGACCATGCACTCGAGCCCCATGAGCCGGCAGGCGCAGGCCAGCGCACAGCCCCACTGGCCGGCGCCGGTCTCGGTGGCCAGCCGCTTGACGCCTTCCTGCTTGTTGACCCACGCCTGCATGAGCGCGGTGTTGAGCTTGTGGCTGCCGACCGGGCTGACATGTTCTGACTTGTAGTAGATCTTCGCGGGCGTATCGAGGGCCTGCTCGAACGCTCGGGCCCGGAACACCGGGCTGGGGCGGTACAGCCGGTAGATGTCGCGCACCTCTCCTGGAATCTCAATCCACCGCTCGGTCGAGACCTCCTGCTTGATCAGCCCCATCGGGAAGATCGGCGCGAGCGCCTCGGGGCCGATCGGCTCCTTCGTGCCCGGGTGGAGCGGGGGCGCCAGCGGTGTCGGCAGATCGGCGGCGATGTTGTAGAAGTGCGTCGGGATGTACGATTCCGGCAGGGTGATCTTGGTGTCAGTCACGGTCCTCCTCTCTTCCTGGCGCGATGAAACACTGTAGCCTATCACATCAGCGCGCGAGCTTGGGGCGTGAGGACTCGCGCGGCCGCGATCGTCAGGCCCCTGTTGTCGTCCGGTGCGCGTGCTCGAGGGCCAGCAGCGCGGCCTTGACGTCGAGGCCGCCGCCGAATCCCGTGAGCGCTCCGCCCGCGCCCACGACCCGGTGACACGGGATCACGATCGCCAGAGGATTGCGGCCCATGGCCGCGCCCACCGCGCGAGAGGCGCGCGGGTTGCCGATGCGGGCGGCCAGCTCGCCGTACGTGATCGTCTCACCGTACGGGACGGCTCCGAGCGCCCGCCAGACGTTCCGCTGAAACGCGGTTCCTTCGGGCGCCAGCTGCAGGTGGAAACGCTTGAGCTCACCGGCGAAGTACGCCTGGAGCTGGCCGATCACGTCGGCAAACGCCCGCTCATCCAGGCGCCACGCCTTCTCGGGTCTGACCCGGTGGACGCCAGCCTCGAAGCTGACGAGCCTGAGGCCGGCGGCATCCCGCGCAAGCAGCAGCGTGCCGACCGGGCTGTCGGTCCGAGCGTAGGTGAGGGGTTCGGACGTCATCGTGGCCATCGCGCGTCCAGTTGTTATACCGCGAAGACCGCCACCACGCCCGAACATTCTGCCGTCGCCGCACGAATCGCCCCGCAGCGCTTCCGGCCCGGAAGCCGGTGAGGGCGGACCTTCAGGCCCGCCCTCACGCGTCCAGTGACTCGCTGCTACCGCGACCCGCGCGGCGGCGCGAGCGCGACGAAAAAGTCCGCTCCCTGGCGTGTGACGAGCAGCAGCACCGGGCGGCTGCCGGCAGCCCGAAGCGCGTTCTGCAGCGTCGCGACCGAATCGGCCGGCCCCCGGTTGACCTCCCGGATGACATCGCCGACGCGGATGCCTGCCTCGCTGGCAGGGCTTGCTGGTTCAACGGCGCGGACAGTCAGGCCGCCACTCCGGAGTCCCTGCTGCCTGGCCTGCTCTGGCGCCAGCGGCTCGACCGTCAAACCGAGGAGGCCTCCTTCCTGCTGCGTGGCGGGTTCTCCCGTCGACGCCTGCCCCGACGGCAGTTCCGCCAGCGTTGCCGCCAGCGTTTGCTCCCGCCGATCGCGGACGATTTGCAGATTCACCTTCGACTGCGGCGCGGTGCGGGCCACCTGGTTGCGCAGGCTGTTGCCGTCGCTGACCGGCTGACCGTTGAAGGCGAGGATGACGTCGCCGCGCTGGATGCCGGCGCGCTGGGCGGGGCTGCCGGCTTCGACGGAGTTCACGAGCGCCCCGCGAACCTCGCTCAGGCCCAGCGAGGCAGCCAGATCAGAGGTGACGGCCTGCACGGTGACGCCCAGCCGGCCGCGGTGGACACGGCCGTTCTTCACGAGTTGCTCCAGTACGTTGCCGGCCATCGTTGCGGGGATGGCGAAGCCGATGCCGATGTTCCCCCCCGAAGGGCTCAGGATCTGGGAGTTGATGCCGACCAGTTCGCCGCGCGTGTTGACGAGCGCGCCGCCCGAGTTGCCCTGGTTGATCGGCGCGTCGGTCTGGATGAAGTCCTCAAAACTGCCGTCACTGAGGCCGGTCGCTCGCCCCTTGCCGCTCACGATCCCCATCGTGACGGTCTGGCCGACGCCCAGCGGGTTGCCGACGGCCAGCACGACATCGCCCACGCGCACGCTGTCCGTGTCACCGAGGGCGAGGCTGTGAAGACCCGTGGCGTCGACCTTGAGCACGGCCAGGTCGCTGGGAGGATCGGATCCGACCAGCTTCGCGTCGAACGTCCGCCGGTCGGCCAGCTCAATCTCGATCTGATCGGCGCCGTCAACCACGTGGTGGTTCGTGATGATGTACCCATCCGGGCGGACGATCACCCCCGAACCGAGGGCATTCTGCTCCTGGGGCGGCTGCGGCACGTTGCGGAACTGGTCGCCGAAGAAGCGCCGGAAGAACGGGTCATCGGTGAACGGGTACTGTTCAGCTCGGCGGACGCGGCGATCCGCGCGGACTGTCACGACGGCGGGAGAGACCTCGGCCACGATGTCCGCGTACGAGTCTTTCGAGGCGCCGATGACACGATCGGACGCTGCCGCCGGAGGCGCCGGGAGCGCGGGGGGCGCCGTTTCGATCGCGTGCGGCCCGGGGACCGATGCCCGAGCATGGTCGATCTGGGCCGAGAGACTCCAGCCCGCGACGGAGCCCACAAACAGCACGGCTGTTGTCAGCAACACGGCACGACGCCGAGAACGGCCTCGTGTGCGGTCATTCGATTGGCCTGTCGATTCGTACATGGTTCGTCCTTCCTGTCTGCGGTGACGGTTCCCGCGTCAGAGTTGAGGGGTGTCCCGGACCCATGAGGCCGGCTGGCGTCTGACCGCCCGGTGCCGGCCCCTGTCTTCTATGACGCCGGTGCCGGCAGTCTGGTCGGTACCGGTTGTGGCGGAGTGCCCTCAGGGATCGCAGCCCCCGGAACGGTTGAGCTGGAAGTGGTACGATGGGCTCCGCGATCATGCCTCTTGTGCGAATCCACGATCTGAGCGACGTGCAACTCGCCGAGTACCGCGATGTTCCCGACCCCGTGCTTCTTCGGGAACGGGGTGTGTTTGTCGCCGAAGGCCGGCTCGTCGTTCGGGCCCTCCTCACAAACCCGCGATTCGCGATCCGGTCGCTGCTGGTGACGGCCGGGGCGCTCGACGGCCTGCGAGATCTGCTGGATCCGGATCGCACGCCCGTGCCGGTGTTTCTCGCTTCAAAGGAGCTCATCTCAGAGGTTGTGGGCTTCAACGTGCACCGGGGATGCCTGGCAATCGGCGAGAGACCAGCGACGGCGTCGGCCGCGGACCTCGTCGTGACGCGTCGAGACCGCAGCCTGTTCCTGGTGCTCGAAGCAGTCGGCAACGCTGACAACATCGGCGGGATCTTTCGGAACAGCGCGGCGTTTGGCGTCGACGCGGTGCTGCTCTCGCCCGGATGCGCGGATCCGCTGTACCGGAAGGCCATCAGGGTCTCAATTGGCGGATCGCTGGCCGTGCCATACGGATCGTGCCGCGAGTGGCCGCACGACCTGGCCCGGCTTCACCAGCAGGGCTTCACCATCGCCGCGCTGACGCCGGCGCGGGACGCGGTTGACCTTGGCGTGTATGCCACCGCCTCCGCGCGCCCGGTGCGGCTCGCTCTGCTGGCCGGCAGCGAGGGAGGAGGGCTCTCCAGCGGCGCTGTGGCGGTGGCGGACGTACGGGTCCGGATTCCGATGGCTCCCGGCGCCGACTCCCTCAACGTGGCGACGGCGGTGGGGATTGCGCTGCACCGTCTTGCGGATGGGGTCTCGTAGTCACCTCGGCGGCACCGACGCTCTGAAGAGCGTCGCCGCGCGCGCTGTGCGCACGTCGTAGCGAATCCCTCGCGGCACAAGGACGGCGCTGCCGCGCTGCAGCCTGATCGTGTCGCCCGCGCCGAGGATGTCCGCCTCTCCGTCGATCACGACAATCGCATCGGCTCCCTGACCTGCCGTGGCGCCGTACCGACGGTCCGCAGCGAGATCGATGCGGCTCAACTCGAACTCCGTCGCAGGCGTGTGATACACGAACTGGCCGGGCGCAACGCGCTCGGGGACGAGAACGGAAGGGGGCCCCGCGTCAAACATCAGGATCGACAGCAGGGCGGGGACATCGACGTGCTTGGGCGTCAGGCCGCCGCGCAGCACGTTGTCGGAGCTGGCCATGATCTCGACCGCTGTGCCCTCGAGGTACGCGTGCAGCATGCCCGCTGAGATGTAGAGCCCTTCACCGGGCAGAAGCCTCACGAGGTTCAGCAGGTAGATGGACGTAATGCCGCGGTCGACGTGTCCGCCCGGTGGCGCACCCCCGGCCGTGGCCCTGAGCGCCCAGTAGTCGGGAGAGTCCTTTCGTAGCCGCCCGTCGTCGCGACGGCCGGCCAGGCGGGCGACAAGCGGTGCGAGCGCCCGGTCAATGACCTCCTGAGGCGCATTCATGACGTCTTCGTAGAGCACGCGCACGAGTTCCCGGCGCGCCTGATCGTCCGTGCGGGCCGAAGCAAGGCCGCGCCGGAAACCTGGCGCCACGGTGCTCAACTCCGGGACGGCATCCAGCGTCTCCGCAATAGCCTCGGGCGTCTTGAACCCGTGCAGCGCCCAGAACTCCGACAGCGCCACGCAGGCCTCCGGCTTGTGGTTGGCGTCCTTGAAGAGCCGATGGCGCGCGGTCAGTGGGATGCCTGCGGCGTTCTCGCGCTCGAAGCCTGCTGCGGCCTGCTGCTGGTTCGGGTGCGCCTGAATCGAGAGCATCGTACGCACATCCAGGATCTTCAGCAGGTACGGCAGGGCGAACCCCGTCGCGTACGCGAACAGCCGATCCAGCGGGACCTTGATGCCGTCGATGACCGTTGTAGCCGGGGCGACCGGGTGCGCTCCGATCCAGAGCTCCGCATACGGCGTGTCGTCGGCATTCTGCCGGCCCAGAAGCGCCGGCAGGTACTCGTGGCCGCCCCAGGCGTAGTGCCGAACAGGACACGTGAGCGGGAGGATGCGGGGCCGGCCCACGAAGGATGCCGCAGCCCGCTTTATTCTCGAGGTGTCCACGCCTCCGTCGCTCTCCATCTTGGCGTCTCAGGCGGAGCGCAGAATAGCACAGGAAGCCCGTGTGCCCGATGGCGCACGGACATCGGCGCCCGAACATCGCACGGGCATCGCCCGGGGTTAGCGGGCAGGCGGTCCTGTACCGGACGCACTCGATGCGCCTGAGGTGGCCAGCTTGATCGCGCCCCACCACTTCAGTGGCTTCCGCACCCGTTCCTGCTCCCGGCCGCGCGAACTTGGCGGCTCGGCCGCACGGCCGCCGCCGGCGCCCACCGACCAGCCGCCCCCCCGCGCATCTCCGCGCGGCGGCTCGCCGGTCACGGTTACGCCCTTCTCGAGGTCCGGCGTTTCGAGGCCGATGCCGACCACGGCTCCCGGCCCCGCGCCAAGACCGTAAGGGCGGCCGGCCGTCCGGCTGAGAGGGACCTCGAGCTCGTAGGTCATTCCCGTGTCGGACTGGCTGATCTTTACGCGGATGCCCGGTACCTTGTCTGCGAGCAGGCTTCGCCGCTCGTCTTTGCCCGGGCCGAGAAGCTCCACCCGGTTGACAATCTCGATCGGCTCGGGCGGTGCGCCGCGCGCGGCCGCGCGCCCCCGAGACGACGGCCGCGGCTTGTCCACCGAGAAGGTGCCGACGGGATACCTGAGGCCGAACACCTTCTTTGTCCCGCCGGCGGGATCGAACCAGACGATCAGGCCTCTCCGCAGGATCAACTCTCCGGTCCCGGGGTCGTCCGACAGCAGGCAGAGGCGCAGCACCTCCGCGTCATTGGCTGCGCCGAGCGACACCTTCAGGTCGGTCACCGCGGTCGTGAGCCCTTCCCACTCGTCTGCCGAACCATCGACCACGATCTCGCCCGCCCGCCAGTGGCTGACATACGCGGGTATCTGCGGGGCGACACCTGTGCCGGTCGTTGCGGCGACGACGGCAAGCAGCAGGGGCACGAGTGAGTGTGGACGCACCACTCCATTATGACGCCGTGTCAGGCGCGCTGGAACCCGAGTGGGCCCGAGACCGTATAAACAAATATCGTCAGTACGGCGGTTGTGTCTCTGCCTGGATGACGTCGGGCGGCCCTTCGTTCGCACGTGCGTGTTCGACCCCGCCGATCGCTGCAAATTGCCCCGTCGCGGCTTGGTGTTCTGCCAACCCCAGGCGATCGGATTCCGTCTAACCATCTGGTGAACCTAAGGGGGTGCGATTGCGCTTAGCCGTGTGGAGTGTCGCGCTCGCGGTGGCCGGGCTCATATCGGGGACCGCGGCCGCCGCAGGTCCGGTGCCGCGGGGCGACGTGGCCCGCGCGACGGCGACACCCGTGAATCCCGCGACGGCTGTGCGCCTCGACGGCGCGCTCAACGAGGAGGTATGGGCCGCCGCGCCGAAGGTCAGCGAGTTCCTCCAGCGCGACCCGAATGAGGGCGCCCCCGCCACGTTTCCCACGGAGGCCAGGGTGGCCTACGACAAAGACGCGATCTACATCGCGGTGTGGGCCTTCGATCCGGACCCCTCGAAGATCGTCGGGATGCGGACGAGGCGCGACGGCGAGTCGCCGTCCGACTGGATTGCCGTCATCCTCGACTCGTACCACGACAGGCGCACGGCCTATCACTTCGCGGTCAACCCCGCCGGAGTTAAGTCCGACAAGTACTGGTTTGCCGACGGCAATAATGAAGACGACAGCTGGGATGCGGTGTGGGACGTCCAGGTGTCGCGGGATCCGAAGGGGTGGAAAGCCGAGTTCCGGATCCCGTTCTCACAATTGCGGTTCGATCCGGCGGGGGACGGCACGTTCGGTTTCGCCGTCATGCGGGAGATCGCCCGGCTGAAGGAGACGTCCTCCTGGCCACTGCTGGCCAAGGCGAAAAACGGCATTGTCTCGCAGTTCGGCGAGCTGGTGGGCCTCACCTTCGCGGGGTCGCCCAAGCGCCTCGAGCTGGTCCCGTACACCGTGGCGCAGGTCGCCACGCAGCCCTCCGAGCCGGGGAACCCGTTTGTGTCGCGGGTCGATCCGGGCAGCGCGTTTGGCGCCGACGTCAAGTACGCGGTCACGCCCGGCCTCAACGTGACGGCGACCATCAACCCGGACTTCGGCCAGGTTGAGGCCGACCCGGCCGTCGTGAACCTCAGCGCCTTCGAGACGTTCTTCGCGGAGCGCCGTCCGTTCTTCGTCGAGGGCTCGGGCACGTACCAGTTCGATGTCGACTGCAACGACGGCGAGTGCACGGGACTGTTCTACTCGCGCCGGATCGGCCGCGCCCCGCAGGGCTCCGCCCCACGTCCCGACGGCGGGTTCACCTCCTCGCCCGGCCAGAGCACGATTGTCGGCGCGGCCAAGCTGACCGGCCGTGTCGGGTCGTTCTCCGTCGGGGTGCTGAACGCGGTGACCGCCGAGGAGCGGGCGCAGCTTGCCTCCGGCGACGTCCGCACGACGCAGATCATCGAGCCGCTCACGAGCTACTCGGTCGCGCGCGCGCGGCGCGAGTTCGCCGACCAATCGACGGTGGGCTTCATGGTGACGGCCACGAACCGGCGGCTGCGCGACCTGACGTTCCTGCCGGGGCAGGCGTACACCGGCGGCGTCGACTGGGATTGGCGGCTGCAAGAGTCGACCTACAGCCTGAGCGGGTACTGGGCGGGCAGCTCGATCCGCGGCAGCGCCGAGGCGATCGGCCGGCTGCAGCAGAACACCGTGCACAGCTACCAGAGACCCGACGCCGCGCACGTCGAGCTGGACCCGGCTCGCACGGCGCTGAACGGCCAGGCCGGGCAGGTGTCGGTCAGCAAGATCTCGGGCAGCCGGCTCAGGTTCAACACCAACGTCACGTTCAAGACGCCAGGGTTCGAGATCAACGATCTGGGGTATCTGCGCCGCGCCGACCAGATCACGACGGGCAACTGGGTGCAGCTGCGCGACGACACCCCGTCGCGCCACCTCCGGACCTTCCGCATCAACTTCAACCAGTGGGCCGGCTGGAACTTCGGCCGGGACCGGCTGTACCTGGGCGGCAACGTCAACGCTCATGCCGTGTTCACCTCGAACTGGTCGACGGGGATGGGCGTCAACGTGGATGCGCCGGGGTTCTCGGATCGGGTGACGCGGGGAGGGCCCGGCGTGCGGACCAACTCGTCGTTCAGCATGTGGCATTACGTGGCCAGCGATGATCGGAAGATGGTTGCCTTCGAGCTGGAGAACGCCTACGGGACCGATCACCGCGGCTCGTGGGCCTACGAAGGGTATCCGAGCGTGGTGTTCAGGCCGTCCTCGGCGCTCTCGATTACCGGCGGGGTCGGCCTCAGCCGCAACGTCGATCGCCACCAATGGGTCGGCAAGGTCAGCGACAGCGGCGATCACTACGTCTTCGGGAGCCTCGACCAGACGACGTTATCGATCACGGCGCGCGTGAACTTCACCATCACGCCGACGTTGTCGATTCAGCTGTACGCGCGCCCATTCGTGTCGGCCGGCCACTACCGCTCCTACACGGAGCTTGTGGACGGCCGGGCCGCCAGCGACGAAGAGCGGTACGCGCCGTACAGCTTCGCGGGAAACGCCGACTTCAACGTCCGCTCCTTCAGAACGACGAACGTGCTGCGGTGGGAGTTCAAGCCGGGCTCGGTGCTGTTCGTCGTCTGGCAGCAGGGCCGCGAGGACGTTCAGGACGCCGGCGCCTTTCGCTTCAGGCGCGACCTCGGCGGTGTGTTCGATGCGCCGGCCGACAACGTGTTCCTGGTGAAGCTGACCTACTGGTTCAACCTCTGAGCTCCACGCCAGCCTGGGCCGCGCAGCGCGCGTCCCGGCCTGGCCGCGGTGATCCTCCCGTCGGCGATGACCGCGGCGCCGTTGACCAGGAGGTGCCTCACGCCCACAGAGTAGTGGTTCGGGTCTTCAAAGGTCGCGACGTCGCGAATCGTCACGGGGTCGAACACGACGACATCGGCCATCATCCCGGGTCTCAGGATCCCGCGGTCCGTCAGGCCGACGCGGGCCGCCGGCTGCGACGTCATCTTCCGGATCGCCTCCTCGAGCGTGAGCAGCCGCTCCTCGCGCACGTACGTGCCGAGGATCCGGGGGAACGTCCCCCAGGCGCGGGGGTGCGACCGCGAATCGGCCAGCGGCCCATCTTCGGCCATCGCGGGCGAGTCGGTATCGATCGACACGAGCGGGTGCGTCAGCGCGGCCCGCACGTCCTGCTCGCTCATGATCGATGTCACGCACGTCGTGTTGCCGCGGTCGGCGATGACGAGGTCGATGGCCGCGTCGCGAGGGTCCTTGCGCATCTCCCGGCCAATCTCGGTCAGCGTCTTGCCCTCGTACTTCTTCAGGTCCACGTTGAGCACTGAGACGACCAGCACGCCGTCGCCGCCGCCGGCGCCGTACCACTGGTTCTCCCACGCCGTGACCGCAGGGTCGTCCATCTCGCGTTTGATCCGCTCGCGCTGGGCCGGGTCCCTGAGGCGTGCCAGCGTCTGCTCGACGCCCCCTTCGCGGGCCCACAGCGGCAGGCAGGAGTCCAGGCCGTTGGACGCCCGGATGTAGGGGTACTGGTTCGCGGTGATATCGAGGCCGCGGCGCCGTGCGGCCTCCAGGCGCGCGAGCACCTCGGGCATCCGCCCCCAGTTGGCCTTGTAGGCCACCTTCAGGTGCCAGATCTCGGTGGGAATGGCCGCACGCTCGGCGACGGCACACACCTCGTCCAGCGACTCGGACAGGAGGTTCCCCTCCGACCGCTGGTGCGTGAAATAGACGCCGCCGTACCGCCGGGCTACCTGAGCGAGCGCGACCAGTTCGTCAGTCGAGGCGAACCGATCGGGCACGTACTGCAGCGACGAGCTGAGGCCGAGCGCCCCATCCTCCATGGCGCGGGCGACAAGCTGGCCCATCTGCTCGAGTTCCTGCGGCGTCGCAGGGCGATCGTCTCTGCCAATCACGTAGGTGCGAACGCCGCCGGCGCCGACGAAGGTCCCCAGGTTGAGAGCCGGGTGCGCGCGCTCCTCGAGGCGTGTCAGGTACTCGGCGAGGCTCCTCCAGTCGGCCTTGACACCGTAGTGCCGGTAGAACGGGCTGATCTCCGCGACCATCGTGTCGTTGACCGGCGCAATCGAGGAGCCCTCGCCGGTTATCTCGGTCGTGATGCCTTGCGTGATCTTGCTGGCGGCGCGGTTGTCGACGAGGACGTGGAACTCGGACTGTCCCAGCATGTCGATGAAGCCGGGTGCCACGATCAGGTCCGTTGCGTCGATACGCTCACGAGCCGCCTGTCCCGCAAGGTTCCCGATGGCGCGGATCCGGTCGCCGCTGATACCCACGTCGCCCCGGAACCACGGAGCGCCGGTGCCGTCGACGATGCGGCCGTTCGCGATGATGAGGTCGAAGGACGGCGCAGGCGAGGGCGCCGGCCGGCACGAGGCCGCCGCAAGCACGGCAAGGGCCGCGACGATGCGCATCAGGCAGCGAGGGGAGCGTGCGCGGGTCATGGCGGGATGGTAGCACGCCGGGTGCGCGGAGGGACGAGGGTGTAGTTGATGGTGGGTCGTGGGTGGTATACGACAGTCATCAGTCGACAGTCGGTCAGAAGTCGACAGTCAGTCGTCAGTCATCAGTCACAAGTCATCGGCGGACCGAGGACGAGACACGGAGGGGCGCGGAGAGGCACGGGAGAGGCACAGGAGAGGCGCCGGAGAGAGGCACGGAGGAGACAAGGACGGAACGCGCGTCGCGCACAAAGCGTAGGGCGGACCTTTAGGTCCGCCGTACATGCCGGCGGCTTGAGCCGCCGGCGTCACGGCGGGGTTAAAACCCCGCCCTACAGATCGCGGCGTCACGGCGGGGCTGAAGCCCCGCCCTACGGCCCTACGACCGATAACCTCGGAGCGGGTCAGAGGTCCGCTCTACCTCAGCAGCGCTTCGACGCGAGCGACTTCGGTTTCGGTTGTGTGCTGCGCGGCGAGGCCGTAGAACGCGAGGCGATCGACCAGCAGCCCGACGCCCAGTGACAGATCGGCCAGGGGCGCAGCGGAGGCCAGCAGCAGCCCTGCGGGCGCCAGATTCACCAGCAACAGCCGAACGCCGAACAGCAGATTCCGATTGCGAAAGAAGTGCGGGTAGGAGGGAAGGATCCACGGGGCAAGGTGGCAGACGCGCCACCAGCGGCTGCCGGCCACGGCCGCGTCGGCTGCCAGCAGCACGATGGCGGGCACGAGCACCCCCGGAAGCGTCTCAGGTGCAGCCGCCCCGTGCGCGACGATGCCGTAGGACAGGCCCAGCAGCAGCGGCGTCGCGGTTGCGACGTCAGGCCATCCCGCCTGACCGCGCAGGCGGTACACGAGCCCGAGCGACACGAGGAACGCGCACGCGACAAGCGAGGCACCCGACCCGGCGACTGCCTGCCACGGCGCCGCACTGGGGCCGAGCGCAAGCACGACGCCGGCAACCGCCACCATTGTTCCCAGCACGACCTCGGTGCTGAGCCAGCTCCTGCCGAACCGGCGCGACGCCAGCGCCAGGCGTGCCGATCTGCCCAGGTGCCCGAGGGAGACGAGAAGCCCCACCGCCATCAGCGCGGCTGCCCACATTGCCCGCTCGCCCACGAGCGGGATGTCGCTTGTGCCCGCGGCCAGCAGCACCGGCTCAACGGCCAGCGTGCCGGCTCCTGCAATGGCCAGCGAGGAGAAGAGGACGAGCGGCCATTCATGCATCGTGGTCCGCATGCCGCGCCTCATCTGTCCGTCTCCCGTGACCACTGCGTCCCGCGCAGCAACGTTCTCGCGAGAGCCTCCAGCAGGGCGGCGCGCCGCTCGCCCCGCGGTGCGCGGAAGCGGATGCCGGGGCCGCAGCCGGCCGGGTCCACAAAGCCGGGAACTGCGAGCTGCGTTTCTCCGTCCCCGTCGCCGGTCCGCAGTTGCAGCGAGCCCGTGGGGCAGGCGGCCACGCACGCCGGCGCTCGGCCTGCTTCGAGACGTCGCCAGCAGAGGTCGCACTTCGTGACGAGCTGCCTGGCGGGATCGAATCGAGGCGCGCCGAAGGGGCATGCCATCTCACAGTAGCGGCATCCGAGGCATCGTTCCTCGATGTGCACGACGATGCCGTCGGCGCGCCGCTCGTACGCGCCCGAGGGGCAAGCTCTGAGGCACGCCGGCTCGTCGCAGTGGTGACAGGCGACCGACAGGAAGTAGGTCGGCCCCCCCGGGTGCCGCCTCAGATTGAGAGGGATCACCCGCCGCCACGGGTTTGCCGACGCCCAGCCGTTCTCGAGCCGGCACGCGAGCACACACGCGCCGCACCCCACGCACCGGTGCAGATCGACGAGGAACCCCGCTTGGTTCATGCGCGCGCCACCTCCACGAGGCACTCGTAGAAGGTCGCGCCGTGGTTTATGTCGGTGACGCCGGCGTCGGTGAGCAGATTGACGTCGGGATCCCCATCGTGACATCGGCCCTCGAGAATGTGCACGACGCCCGGCCGGATGCCGTAATCGAGGCGCACGGCCAGCTCGAGGCGACCGCGGTCGTTCCACACGGCAGCGGTCGCGCCATCCTCGAGGCCGCGGGCGGCCGCGTCATCCGGATGGATGTCGAGCCGGTGCGCGCGCTCGACGTCGCGGACCCAGTCGAGATTCCCGAACTGCGAGTGAATCCGATCTCGCGTCTTGCAGCTCAGCAGCTGCAGGGGGTACCTGCGCGAGAGAGGCGCCTCGTGCCCCTCGGGAAGCGAAACATAGTCCGGCACGGGATCAACACCCCAGAGCCGGGCTGCCTCCTCCGACACGAACTCGACCCGGCCCGACGGGGTGGGGAAGTGCCGGTCGGCGAAGGCGACATCTCCGAGGCCCGACGGATCCACCGGCCGCTCGCGCAGGGCATCGAGGAGACCGGGGTCGGAGTCGGGCAGCATCGTTCGAAGCAGAACGTCGAGATCGGCGGGGAAGTATCGAGTGTCGAAGCCGAAGCGCTCCGACAACAGGCGCCAGATCTCGGCTTCGGTCTTGACCTCGCCGGGCGGGTCGACGACCTTCGCCCTGAGCTGGAGGTAGGGGTGCCAGTACGCCGTCACGAGATCCGCCTCCTCGAACATCGTCTTCGATGGGAGGATGTAGTCGGCGAGCGCGGTCGTGTCGGTGTGGAACTGGTCCACGACTACGACCAGGTCGAGGCGGCGGATGGCCTCTCTGACCAGATCCGACCGAGGGTTCTGGCTCGCCGGGTTGCCCTTCTCCACCCACATGGCGGAGATGCGAGGCGCGTCGAGCTCGCTGAGCGCCTGGCCAAGCCGCGCGATCGGGATCCCGCGCCGCACGCGGGACGGCGTCGGGGGCAGCGGTGGATCCGAGAGACAGTGGCTGGCGAGGTTCGCGTACTGCCATCCGCCTCCCGGCACGCCAACGTTGCCCGTCAGCGCCGGCAGCAGCGCGACCGCGCGCATCGTCTGGCCCGCGTGGTGATGGCGCTGGAGGCCGAAGCCCGCGATGAGCAGCGCTGGTGCCGTCGTGGCGTAGGCACGCGCCAGATTGCGGATGTCGCGCGCGTCGAGGCCGGTCACCCCGGCGACGCGATCGAGCGGGAACTCCCGGAGCCGATCGGCGTACCGTTCGAACCCGGCGGCATGCCGCTCGAGGAACTCGCGATCGTGAAGGCCCTCGTCAAGAATGACCCGCGCGAGGCCGAGGGCGAGCGCCGCGTCGGTGCCCGGCCGGGGCTTCAGGTGGATGTCCGCGGCGTCGGAGGTATCCGTGGACCGGGGATCGATCAGGGCCACCCGTGCGCCGCGCTCCTGCGCGTCGAGGATGAGGCGCATCTGATGAACGTTGGTCTCCGCCGGGTTGTGCCCCCAGAGCAGGATGAACCGGCTGTCCACGCTCAGGCGCGGGTGATTGTGGCGGTTGGCGCCGTAGGTCAGCCGCGTGGCCTCGAGGCCTGCAGGCCAGCACAGGTCTCCGTACGTGAGCGTACAGCCGCCGAACTGGTACCAGAAAGCCATCGCGAGCCGGCCGAGGGCGCCGTGGCTGCCCGACGCCTCGTAGTAGAGCACCGACTCTGGACCGTCGCGACGCCTCAGGCGGTCGAGCCGCTCCCCGATATCGTCAAGCGCGCTGTCCCAGCTCACGCGCTCGAAGCTCCCGTCCTTGGTCCGCCGAAGCGGCGTCAGGAGGCGGTCGGGCGCCGAGATGCGGCGCGCATAGCTGAGCCCCTTCAGGCACACATGCCCGGCGGTAGCCGGGTTCAGCGCGTCGCCTTCGATGTTGGTGATGCGGCCGTCCTCGACGGTGACCAGCATGCCGCACGTCCCGTAGCAGTTCCGTGGGCACACGGTCCGGATCGTGCGCGGCGCGGCCATGGGCAGGGAGTGTAGTCGAAGGAGCAGGGCAAGGGAAGGCACGCAGAGGCACGGAGAGGCAGAGGACGGGACACGCGGGTGGCCGACGGCGGGCATTTGGCGTAGGGTGGACCTTCAGGTCCACCGTAGCAGCCGGGGGCTTAAGCCCCCGGCACAACAGCGGGGCTAAAGCCCCGCTCTACACAGACGGCTCGCGCGAGCGGGGTCCCGCGCGTCGAGGCGTGCGACGGGAATGCGGCGACGACCCCGGGCCGAGGCGACAGATGGCTGGCGGCCGGACAGGACCCGCACCGCGACGAAGCGCCGTAGAGGCTCGGAGACGCACGGAGGGGCGGCCACTCGGCACCGACCACCGGTCACTGACCACTGGTAATCGACCCTCAGCCCACCGTCTCAAAATCTGCGTGCTCGCCGTCCAGCGTCGCGAAGTAGGTCTCGACGGCCACGGCCGGGAATCGCTCGACGAACATCGCGCGCACCTGCCGCAAGTCGGCGAGTTGGCGCTCGGGGAGGGATTCGTGGACGTGGAAAAACCGCTGATGGAAGTACCAGCGGCAATCGCCGTGCCCGATCAGCACCACCCGCCGCGGCTTGGACTGGTCGGCCATGAACTTCAGCCACCGCCACCCGACCCAGGAGAACTTGGGCAGATACTCCGTCAGCGTCAGGAACTGCGGTCCGCCCGGGACCGCCAGCAGGAAGTACCGCTCGACGCCCAACCCCTGTTTCAGGAACTCCTGAAAGTGGGGCTGAAACCGTGCATCGCTGCAGTGGACGACAATCACGTCGGACTCGGCCGACGAGGGACTTGGCCCGGTGCGAAACGACGCTGACACCGCCATCTACGTCGTCTCCTCCCGCTTCGCGGGCGTTCCCTGCGGTGTGACGCCAAGCTGCTGCAGCACGGACGGGAGGTTGAGCCCGAGCGCCTCGAGCTGCTGCAGCAGGCTGAAGACAACCGCAGGGCTCGTCTTCGCCAGCCGCTCGAGCCCCGAGCTGCCTCCGCCCGGCGCGCCGTTGCCCTGGTCGATCACGACGAGCTTGTCGATGTTGCCGAGCGGCGCAGCCACCGCGCCGAAGATGCCGGTCGACGATTGCAGGATCGCGGGCAGCTTCTCGAGCACCGTCTGCAGCTTGGCTGCATCGTTGAACTGTTTCCACGCGTCGGCCTTCCGCAGGATCGCCGTGGCTTCGGCGACGCCTTGCGCCTCAATCGCTTTCGCCTGGGCGAGACCGATGGCTTCGATCTTCAGCGCCTCGGCCTTGCCTTCCGCCTCTACTGCTGCGGCGCGGCCGACGCCTTCCTTTCGGAGTTTCTCCTGCTCGGCCTCGGCGGTCGCGATGATCGCGGCGCGTCGCCCCTCGGCCTCGAGGATGGCCGCCTGCTTGGCGGCCTCGGCGCGGACGATAGCCGACTGCCGGTCAGCCTCCGCCGGCTTGATGACGGTGGCCTCCAGCTCCTTCTGCTTGCGCATGACCTCCTGCTCCTGGACGGCGATCATCTCCTGCGTCCGCTGCCGCTCGACCTTGACCTCCTCCGCCACGACGCCCTGCCGGGCCTTGGCCTGCGAGAGCGGGCCGGCCTGCGCAGCGCGGGCCTTCTCGGTCTCCACCTCGGCCTGGTAGCTGGCCTGGCGGATCAAGAAGTCGCGCTGCGACTGTGCGATCTCGGCGTCGGCCGAGAACCGAGCCCGCTCGCCCTCCTGGAGCGCAAGGGCGGACTTGATCTTCGCGTCCCTGGTCGCCTCGGCCTCGCCGATCGTCGCGTCGCGCTTGACCTCCGCCGTGCGGCGCTTGCCGAGGGCGTTGAGGTACTCCTCGTCGTCGCTGATCTCCTGGATGGTCAGAACGTCAACACCCAGCCCCATCTTCTCGAGGTCAGCCGCCGCCTCGCTCGTCAGCTTCTGCGCGAAGCTCTGCCGGTCGTTGTTGATCTCCTCAACCGTCAGCGTGCCCAGGATCGACCGCAGGTGCCCCTCGAGCGTCTGGAAGATCACGCGCTGGATCTGGTCGTGCGTCATGCCGAGGAAGCGCTCGGCTGCCGCCTGGAGCGACGTATCGTCGCTTCTGATCTTCACGTTGGCCACGGCTTTCACCGACACCGGCACGCCCTTGAGGGTGTAGGCCCGCTTGATCTCCAGCGGGATCGTCATCACATTGAGCGAGAGGTACTCGACCTTTTCGAGCAGCGGGATCCTGAGCGCCGCGCCCCCCTTCACCATGCGGTAGCCGACGACGCGCCCATCTGAGAGCTTGCGCTTTCGGCCGCTGAAGACCGCCACGGCGTTCGGCGAAACCTTGATGTAGTTACGGCTGAACAGCCAGGCCGAGATAAGTAACGCAAGGACGACAACGAGAATCACAAACGGCAGCAGCAACAGCTCGGCGAGCACAGGATGCCTCCTTCCGGCCCCGTCTTGCGGGACCCGCGCCTATCCTTCCTGCCGCGCGACCACGACCAGCTCTCCGATGGCCTCGACGATGGTGACGGAGGTGTTTTCGGGGATGGCGGCCCCGTCGCGCGAGCGGGCAATCTTGTCGACCAGATCCTCTCCAAGCTGGCACCGCACCTGGCCGACGCCGCCGGCCGGGATCGACACGACCACGCGCGCCGGCCGGCCGACGATCTCCTTGGTCACCACGGCGGACGACGCCTGCTGGCCGTAGAGGAACGAGGCGAAGGCGTAGATCAGGCCGGCGAAAAAGACGCCGCTCAGGAACCCGACGCCGCTGGCCGCCAGCGTGCCGAGCCCGTAGTAGCTGCCCACCGCGCCAAAACCCCCGAAAGCCGTGACGAAGACGCTCAGGACGCGCGTGCTCAGAACACCCGGGCCCTCGTGGCTGGCGTCCGTGTCAAGGCTCGCGTCCAGGTGGTCGGCGATTTCACCGAAGATGAGCGAGATGACCAGGAACACGAAGCCGATCGCCGAGATGGCCAGGAAGACGGCAAACTGCGAGATCTGCGACAGCCAGGCTGGCATCGGTGTACCTCGGTTGCCTCACTCTAGGGAACCCGGGACGGGAAGTCAATGGACGGGCAGTGGCCGGTGGTCAGTGGTCGGCTTGCCCGACGAAGCTCGCCGGAGGCGAGCGAAGTCGGGTGGTCAGTGATCACCTTGTCCGCTGAAGCGGCGGGAGGAGAGGGGGCGCGGCCGGCGGTTCGCCGCAAGCACCTTCTTCCGCAGACGGATGCTCGCCGGGGTGACCTCGACCAGCTCGTCATCATTGATGAACTCGATCGCCTGCTCGAGGTTGAGCGTGCGGGGCGGGACCAGGCGGATCGCCTCGTCGGCGGTCGAGGCCCGCATGTTCGTCTGCTTCTTCTCTTTCGTGACGTTGACGTCGAGGTCCTGTTCGCGGGCGTTCTCGCCGACGATCATCCCCTCGTAGACCTCCGTTCCGGGTTCGATGAAGATCTCGCCCCGCTCTTGGAGGTTGTACATCGCGTAGGCCGTGGCGGGTCCGGGCCGATCGGCGACCAGCACGCCCGTGGCGCGGCCGGAAATCACGCCGTGCCACGCTTCCCAGCCGGCAAACAGGTGGTTCATGATGCCCGTGCCGCGCGTATCGGTCATCAGCTGCGACCGGAAGCCGATCAGGCCGCGGGTCGGGATCCGGAACTCGAGGCGCACCCGGCCGCTGCCGTGGTTGACGACCTTCGTCATGGCGGCGCGACGCATGCCCAGCTGCGCGATGACGATGCCCTGGAACTCCTCGGCCACGTCGATGACCAGCTCCTCGACCGGTTCCATCGTCACGCCGTCGACGGTCTTGGTGACGATGTCCGGCCGGGACACCTGCAGCTCGTATCCCTCGCGGCGCATCATCTCGATCAGGATGGAGAGCTGGAGCTCGCCGCGGCCGACGACCTTCAGCTGATCGGCCGAATCGGTGTGCTCGACGCGGATCGACACGTTGCCGAGCAGCTCGCGCTCGAGCCGATCCCGCAGGTTGCGCGAGGTGACGTACTGCCCGTCGCGCCCCGCCATCGGCGAGGTGTTGACGCCGAAGATCATCGAGACCGTCGGCTCGTCCACGTGGATGAACGGAATCGCGCGCTGGATCTCCGGGTCGGTGATCGTCTCGCCAATCGTGATGTCGCTGATGCCTGCGAGGCAGATGATGTCGCCGGCTTCCGCCTGGTCGATCTCGACGCGCCTGAGGCCGTCGAAGGCATAGAGCTTGGTGACCTTCGTCTCCTGCGCCCGGCCGTCCAGCTTGCAGACCGCCACCATGTCACCCAGCTTCACGCGCCCGTCGAAGACCCGGCCGATGGCGATGCGCCCCAGGTAGTCGCTCGAATCGAGGTTGGCCACGAGGATCTGGAGCGGCGCGCCCGCGTCGCCCCGCGGGGGCGGCACGTGCTGCAGGATCGCGTCGAAGAGCGGCAGCAGGTTCCGGCCCGGCGTGGCGAGGTCCAGGGTGGCGGTGCCGGCTTTCGAGTTGGCGTACACGACCGGGAAGTCGAGCTGCTCCTCTGTCGCGTCGAGGTCGATGAACAGACCGTAGACCTCGTCGAGGACCTCTTCGGGCCGCGCGTCCTGCCGGTCGATCTTGTTGACGACCACGATGGGAGGGAGACGGCGCTCGAGCGCCTTGCGCAGCACGAAGCGCGTCTGCGGCAACGGCCCCTCCGAGGCGTCCACCAGGAGCAGCACGCCGTCCACCATCGCCAGCGTCCGCTCGACCTCGCCGCCGAAGTCGGCGTGCCCGGGCGTATCGACGATGTTGATCAGCACGTCACGGTAGTGGACCGCGGTGTTCTTGGCGAGAATCGTGATGCCACGCTCGCGCTCGAGGTCGATGTTGTCCATCGCCCGCTCCGCCACGCGCTCGTTCGCCCGGAACACGCCGCTCTGGTGCAGCAGGCCGTCCACCAGCGTGGTCTTGCCGTGATCGACGTGCGCGATAATCGCGATATTCCGCCGGAGCGGGTTCGCGACCGAAGGCGCGCTGCGGTTCGGAGAAGACATCCAACCAGTATACCGTGCCGGTCGGCAATCAGCAGGTCCGCGGGGCGTCGCCGCCGAGCCCCATCATCTGCAGCAGCTTGAGCGCATTGCGCGATGTCGCCAGGCCGGGCCGCAGCCGGTAATCGAATGACAGCGCCACCGTGTCCCCGGCGGCGCTGACGCCCTCGCTGAAATGCACGGGGACGCAGGCGCGCGCCAGCTCCGGCTCGTCGGCGAGCGCCAGATCGTGGGTGGTGACGACGCCGATCGCCGGGAGCGACAGCAGATGCCGGAGAATCACGCGGACCGCCACCTGCCGCTCGGCGGTGTTGGTGCCCTGAAGCACTTCGTCCAGCAGATACAGCGCGCTCGCGGCATCGGCGCGGGCCGATCGCGCCGCGTCGACGACCAGCTTCAGCCGCTGCAGGCCTGCCATGAAGTACGACACCCCGTCCTCGAGGGAGTCCTGGACCCGGATGCAGGTGTACAGAGCGACCGGCGGGATGCGCATCCGGCCGGCGCAGACCGGGCCGCCGGCGTGCGCCAGGACGACGTTGACGCCGATTGCCTTGAGGAGGGTGCTCTTGCCGGACATGTTCGAGCCCGTCACGAGCAGGGTCGTGCCGCGAGGTCCGATCTCGACGTCGTTGGCGACGCGCACGTCGTCGCGGAGAAACGGGTGGCCGAGGTCGCGGGCGCCGAGCGCCGGCGCCGTCGCGTCGAACTGCGGCCACGCCCAGCCGGGGTTGTCGTAGGCCAGCTCCGCGAGCGCGCCCAGCGCTTCCAGCTCGCCCAGCGCGTCGAACCAGGCCCGAAGGTGCCTCCCCGACCGGGCCTGCCAGCGCTCCAGGAACCACAGGACGTGGAAATCCCACAGCGTCACAACCTGGACCGGGAAGTGGATGAGGGGCACGTGCCGGAGGTCCGCGAACCCGACGATGCGCCGGAGGCGGAGGATCTGGTGGAACGCGGCCTCTCCGGAGGCGCCCAGCGCCGACTGGATCCGCCGGAGCACCGGCGCGCTGAACGACGGCTCGGTGAGGCGCCGGAAGAGGGTCTCGTAGTGCCCCAGGATCCGCTCGCGCCAGAACGCTCTGTCCAGCGTCTTCCTGATCTCCTCCCGGTACCAGAAGGAGGCTGCCAGCGCGACCGCCATCGGGAGCAGCCACCACGCGCCGCGCACGACGCCCGCTACGTTGAGCGCGATCAGAAGCGTCGCCGCAACCGGCAGGACACAGATGAGCCACAGCAGACCGGGCCGAGCCGACAGCCACGCCGCTGATTCCGCCCAGGCCAGCAGCACATCCAGGTCGTGGGCGCCGGCGCCGGCCAGCCGGCCGAGCGCGACGACGTCCTGCCTGAAGTCGATGAGCGGCGCGAGTTCTGCGACGCCCTGCTGCCGCCCGACGGCAACGGCGGGCGGGGCGGGCGTGAGCAGCCAGCCGGCCAGCGTCCGGCGTCCGACGACGGTGCCCGTCGCGCCGAGCAGCTGCACGAGCGACGCGCGGCCGAACACGTCGAGGTCGGCTGCGTAGGGATGGTCCCGGCCGGGGTCGGGGAGCGGCGGCATGGGCAGCGCGGCCCAGTCACGCGCGACACGACGGGCGGCTTCGTCGTTGAGGTCGGCGAGCGCGCCGTACCGTGACATCCGATCCTCGATGCGGATGTGCCACCGGACGAGGACCGCGAAGACGGCAAGGCCGGCAAGCCCCAGCGTGACCAGCAGCGTCGGGGCACGTGCATCGAGCCACAGCGGCCAGATCACGAGAACCGCTGCCGAGAGAAAGACGGTGACGCGTGCGACGGCGACGGCGCGGTGGCGGCGCGATTCCTCATCCCGCCGCGCGCGGAACGCGGACGCGCGGTCGCGGTAATCCGCGGTCGGATCGCGTCGGACGGACGTGGGGCGGTCGGGTGCGTCGGCCATGTGTCGCAGACGGCAGTCGGATGATGTTACCCCAAGCGGGCACGCGCGCGGACGCTGCGGCGCCAGGAGGCGACGATGTGCGCTCCGGAACGGAGCCGGCTTTGACGCGCCTGCTTCCGCGGCTGTGACTCGCGTCCGCCGTTCAGAACGATGCGCGAACGCCGAAGCCTGGCCGGATGGCCCATCGGCCGAGGCCGATCTGATCGGAGGTGTCGGAATCCCTGAGGATGTAGTGCAGACGGAACGTGGGGGCAAAGACGAAGCGGCCGTGGCCGATCGGCACGTCGATGCCCGCAGAGACCGCAAGGCAGCGATGGCCGTACGGCCAGCGCTCGTAGTCGCCGAACGGGCCGTACTGCTGCGTGGGGACGAACTGCAGGTAGCTGGTCGCAATCTGCACGTCGGAAAAAACCACGCTCGCACCGCCAACCGGCTCCAGGCGGACCGCCGACGCCGGCCGCAGGCGGAGCCGGGCGTAGCCGGTGAGGATGGTGTCGCGGAGACGCGCCATGTGGAGGTACTTCGTGGCCTCCTGGTGATCGGACGCCTGCGACGAGGTGCTGATCTCGATCCCGACAGCGATCCGACGCGACAGGGACAGGTCCACGCTGGCCGAGACCCCAAGCGTGCTGCCGCCGAGACCCGTTGTCGGCAGCGACGGGTTGCTCTGGCCGGGGACCGGCGCGCGGACGAGCGAGGCGCCGATGAGGTTTGCCGAGACGGTGACCTGCGGCGCTTGCGGTTGCGCCAGTGCCGCCCCGGCCAGCATCACCCACGCAAGAGCGGAGAAGAGCAGTCGATCCGGCATCCCCGACCCCCTGGCGTCCCTCAAGTCTACGGCTGCTGCCGCTGCGTTCGTCAAGGCCTCGGGCCAGAACCTCTCTGGGCCGGGCCTTCCGGTCCGGCGCTTCCCGACCGGCTCTCCGATCGGGCGTCCGTGCGGGCGTCCGTGCGGGCTTGACTCGGCCGGTGTGAGGCGTATTCTGTCGGCACACACCAGTACGGCGGGAGTCGGCCGGCAGCTATGAGCCCTGCACCCGGCACGCGCCTCGTCCGCAACGTCACCGCGACGGTGTCCGCCGCGCACACCAGCGCGAGCCCGACCGCCTGTCTCCGCGTTCTCTCCCGCTGGCCAGTTGCGGGACGGGCCCGCCTCCACACCGGCGCCGAGACAAAGGAGTCCACGGACATGAACACGATCAGCCGTCGGAGCACACCCGGGTTGCTGGCCCTGTGTCTGTCGGCCCTTGTCGTCCTGGTCGCGGCCGACAGGTTCGTGGCGCTGGCCGTCGGCCAGGGCGCGACCCAGGCGCAGGCCGGTACGCCTTCGCCCGCGGAGGACTACGGCAATCTGCAAGCGGTCATCGAGACCAATCGCGGTCAGATTGTGATTGGGTTCTTTCCCGGCGAGGCGCCCCAGCACGTCGCCCACTTCGTCCGGCTGGCCCGACAGGGATCCTACGACGGGACGACGTTCCATCGTGTGACGAAGGATGCGCTCATCCAGGGCGGCGATCCGTTGACGCGCAAGGCCTCCACGCTGCGGATGCAGCTGGGGTCGGGCGGCTTCGACGACCTGAAGCCGGAGTTTAACGAGCGGGTCTTCTTCCGCGGGCTGGTTGGCGCCGTGCTGCGCCCTGGCAAACCCCAGAACGCCGGGTCGCAGTTTTTCATCTGCGTCACGGACCAGGGGCAGTTGACCGGCAAGTACACCGCGTTCGGCCGCGTCGTCAGGGGCATCGACGTTGTCGAGGCCATCTCCGCCGTGCCGGCCGACGCCGATGGGGTTCCCAAAGAGCAGGTGGTGATGAAGTCCGTGACGGTTCGGCCTGTCAGTCCCGCAGCGGTCGAAGAGTTGAAGCAGTGTCGTGTGGTCATCGACACGGACCAGGGGCCGATCACCATCGAGTTCTATCCCGACGCGGCGCCCAAGCATGTGGCCCAGTTCCTGAACCTGGCGGGCGGCGGGTTCTACGACGGCACCGCGTTCCATCTCGTCCTGCCGGGCTACCTGCTGTACGGCGGCGATCCGATGACCCGGGGCGCGGACCGGCAGTACTGGGGACGGGGGTGGTCAGGCGAGTGGCTGGATCCCGAGCCGAGCCAGATCACGTTCGAGCGCGGCACGGTCGGGATGATGCTCATGCGAGGGGAGAGCGATCCGAAGAGCGGCAGTTGCCAGTTCTTCATCTCTCTGGCGCGGGCGATCGCCTTCGACAAGAAGTACACGGCGTTTGGCCACGTGATCGGAGGATTGGAGATCTTGGATCAGATCAGCCAGCTCAAGACCGACGAGCAGAAGCGGCCGCTCGAGCCGTTCGTGCTCCGCAGGTTCAGAGTGGTCACGGCGGCGCCGGCGGCTGCGGGATTCTGAGTCCACGGCAGAGACCCCACGCTGCCCGGCCGTTGCGCGGCCGCAGGCGGGGGCTTACCATAGAGGCCGCCATGAAACGTCTGCTTGCGCTCCTGTTGTTTGCCGGCGTCCTCGTGCTCTCGCGCGCCCCGCTCCGGGTTTCTGCGACGGCTGTGCCTGCCGACGCGGACGCCGCGGTCGGACAGACCCCCGCGCCGATGCCCGCTCTCGAGAAGAACGGCTCCGTCGTGCAATTGCTGGTGGACGGGAAGCCGTTCATCATGCTCGCGGGGGAACTGCACAACTCCAGCGCGTCCAGCCCGGACTACATGCAGCCGATCTGGAAGAAGCTGGCCGCGATGAACCTGAACACCGTCATCGGGACGGTTTCCTGGGAGCTTGTCGAGCCGCGGGAAGGCGCGTTCGATTTTGCGCTGGTGGACGACCAGATCCGGCAGGCGCGCGCGCACCATCTGCGGCTTGTTCTCATCTGGTTCGGAACCTGGAAGAACGCCGTCGCCAGCTACGTGCCGATGTGGGTGAAGACGGATCTCAAGCGGTTTCCGCGGGTTCTCTCCAAAGACGGCGTGGCGCAGGAGGAACTGACTCCGCTGGGAGCCGAGTCTGTGAAGGCTGATGCGAAGGCGTACCGCGCGCTGATGCGCCACATCCGCGCGGTCGATCCGCAGCATACCGTGATCATGATGCAGGTCGAGAACGAGCCGGGGAAGCTGCACGACAGCCGCGACCGGTCGCCGCTCGCCGAGGCGGCGTGGAACGGTCCCGTCCCGTCCGATCTGATGAGGTACCTCGCGGACAGAAAGGCAACGCTGCACCCCGCGCTTGCGAGCGTGTGGGGCGCGGGTGGCTTCAAGATGTCCGGCTCGTGGCCAGAGGTGTTTGGATCCAGCCCGCAGGCAGACGAGATCTTCATGGCGTGGTACATCGCCAGCTACATCGGCAAGGTGACCGAGGCCGGCAAGGCCGAGCTGGCCATCCCGATGTACGCCAACGCGTGGCTGGTGCAGAACGAGAAGCAGGCGCCTGGCGGGTACCCCAGCGGCGGCCCGAACCCGCATGTGCACGACATCTGGCGCGCGGCGGCGCCGCAGATCGATCTGCTGGCGCCGGACATCTACCTCCCGGACTTCAGGGGGGTGTGCGCGCAGTTCGTTCGGAACGGCAACCCGCTGTTTATCCCCGAGGCGCGCGCGTCGGTGCCGAACCTGGTCTGGGCGCTGGGCCGGCACGCGGCGCTGGGCTATTCGCCCTTCGGCATCGAGAGCCTCCCGGAAGACACCCCGCTCGGCCCGGCGTATCGAACGCTGGCGGGCATGATCCCCGTCATCGCGCAGTACCAGACGGACGGAAAGGTGACGGCCGTCGTGCAGGACTCGGCGGACCAGCGGAGCCAGGAGATCGTGTTCGGCGGATACAGGCTCACGTTCGCGTTCAGCGCGGGCGGGCGAGCGGCGCCTCAGGCGCAACCGCCGGCGGCGGCTGGAGCAGCGGGCGGACGGGGAACGACGCAGGAGCCCCAGAGCTTCGCGATGGTCGTCAACACCGCGCCGGATGAGTTCGTGATTGCCGGCCAGGGTTTCAGCCTGACGTTCGCGCCGGACACAGTCGGACCGAAGATCGCGGGGATCGGGTTCATCGACGAAGGTCGGTACGAGAACGGCGTCTGGAAGGCCGGGCGTCGCATCAACGGCGACGAGAACGGCGGCGGCACGCGGATGCGGATGGCGGGCCAGAGGATCGAGATCCAGAGGATAAGGCTGTACCGCTACGAATGAGGCCGCTCGGGCCGTGAGCGCGGCGAGTTGCGCGGCGGCTCTCATCTCCTTCTGGCAAGAGCGCAATTGGGCGACAACGCTGAAGTCGATGTGTGACGGGCTGGTCTACGGGCTGCTGACGGCCGGGGTGTTCGGCTGGCTCCGGCCGAGGTAGACGGGAAGATCGCGGCCTGCCGGTCAGACGGCCGATTCGGGGGCCTCTGGCAGCGACGCGTCGCCGTCGCCGTCGAAGGCTCCGGAACCGAGGTGGACGGTCTCCGTCGTGATGAGCGAGTCCGACCCCAGTCCGAAGTACAGGTGCGCGGGCACGGAGTTGCGGAGCATGGTCCGGAAGAAGGACAGCCGCAGACGCACCAGCAGGCTCGACCGGGTCTCGGTGACGTTCTCGTGCCCCACGAGCACGAGCCACCGCCGAGGGTCCCCCGGCACCTTGATCGTCCCTCGTTCCTTTGCCTCTACCAGCGAACGCCGGACGTCGGGCGTTTCCATGTATCCGTAGGTGGACACGAGGCTCACCACCGTGCCGCGCGCGGGATCCGAGAAAAACGTGATCGCCTCATTCCTGGGTGTCTCGGCCGTGTGCGTGTAGGGGACCGACAGCTGGCGCACGGTGAGCAGGACGATGTGCTTGGGCAGGGCTCCCAGGCGCGTCCAGAACAGATGCAGCGCCGGCGGGATCCGATCGTGCGGGTCAACGACCGGCTTCGACGCCATGACCACGATGGAGCGCGGCAGTTGCGGCACTGACGCCTTCTTCTTCAGATCGACGATGCGCCGCACGGTCTCGCAGTGGGGCGCAAGCTTCACGTAGACGCCAGCCACGCGCTCCCGGCCCCACTGCCACGTGGTCATCACGGCAAAGACAATGAGCCCGACGGCGAGCGGCAGCCAGGCGCCGTGGAGGATCTTGAGGCTCGCCGAGAAGAAGAAGACGGCCTCGATGGCCGCGAAGAACCCGAACAGCGGCGCGGCCACGTACCAGCGCCACTGCCACACGCGGACGGCGATGACCACCATTGCCACGGAGGTCACGAGCATGACGCCGGAGACGGCGAAGCCGTACGCGGCAGCAAGACGGGAGCTCGATCCGAAGCCCAGAACGATGAAGACGCAGGAGATGAGCAGGGCGCGGTTGATAACCGGCACGTAGATCTGGCCCTCGTGGGTGCCGCTCGTGTGCACGATCTGGAGCCGGGGGAAGAGCCCCAGTGCGATGGCCTGTCTCGTGAGGGAGAACGCGCCCGAGATGAGGGCCTGGGACGCGATGACGGTGGCAAACGTCGCCAGGGCGACCAGCGGCAGGAGCCCCCAGCGCGGCACCAGCGCGTAGAAGAGGTGCCCCCCTTCGACCGGCCCGCCGCCGTACGCGTAGGCACCCTGGCCGAGGTAGTTCAGCAGCAGGGCCGGGTAGACCAGCGAGAACCACGTCGTCCGGATTGGCCGGGCGCCGAAGTGCCCCAGGTCCGCGAAGAGCGCCTCGCAGCCTGTGACCGCCAGCAGGACGGACCCGAGCACGACCACGGAGCCGGGCACGCCGCTGGCACTCAGGAACCGGAGGGCGCTGCGCGGGTCGATCGCCTGGAGGATTCCCGGCTGGCGGGTGATGTTCACGAGTCCCAGCGTGGCGATGACGAGAAACCAGACCGCGAGGACCGGCCCGAACATCGTCCCGAGACGCGCCGTGCCGCGGCGCTGGATGGAAAACAGCAGCAGCAGGATGACCGCGGTTGCCGGCACGACGACCGGCTCGAACGTGGTGGTGGCGACCTTCAAGCCCTCGACGGCCGAGAGGACCGAGATGGCCGGCGTGATGATGCCCTCGCCGTAGAGCAGCCCTGCCGCGAGGATGAGAACCAGACCAAGGCTGCCAAGCAGCGGCGCCCCCGGCTGCCGCTTCCGCTTCGGTGTCACGCCGGTCCCACGTCGGATGAGCGCGAGGAGCGCGAACGTGCCTCCCTGCCCCTCGTGATTGGCGCGCAGCACCAGGACGATGTACTTGAGGGCGACCGAGAGCGTGAGGACCCAGACGACGAGGCTCGTCGCCCCGACGGCGTTTCCGGGTGTGTACGGAATCGCGTTCGGCCCGAAGAAGATCTCGGAGACCGTGTAGAGCGGGCTCGTGCCGATGTCGCCGTAGGCGACACCCAGGGTGGCCACGCACAGCGCCGCGAAGGCCCGGCGGCTCTTCCAGACTGTGGACGACGACGGCATGCGACTTGACTGATCCTTCTCTCGGCGAAGAGCTTACCGCACAAGACGGCTGCCAGCGAGACATTCTACGTCGCGCCTGCCGGGTGAGAACAGCCGGGTGTGAAGGGCGTGCGACACGTCACGCCACCGACCTCGCAGCGCGGGCCAGCCCAGCTTCCGACTCACCGAAAGCCCTCCACCAGCATCAGGTCCGTGGTGTTCTGGTCCACTTGCGCGTAGACGACGTAGCGGCCGTCTGGTGACGCGCACAGGCCCCCCATGCTCGCGTTCGTCGGCAATTCGCCAACCGTCCTGACCTTGCCGGTCGCATGGTCGAAGTATTGCAGCGTCCGACCGACCAGGTAGTACACACCGTCCTTGGTCGCGTCCCACCCGCCACCCGTCCGGTCCGACGCCACCGGCTGCTTTTCGCCGCCGTCGCGAGCCATGCGAAACAAGCCCGGGCCCCCCCCTTTGCTCCTGACGACATACTTGCCGTCGAGTGCGATCACGCCGCCTTCCAAGCCCTGCGTGACCGGCACCGGCTCCCCCACCGCCTGGCCTCCGGCGAAGGGCACCTTCCAGGTCTCGAAGCTGCCACTGCGATCAGATCTGAAATAGAGCCACTTACCGTCAAGCGACCAGTTCGGCTGCACATTTGTGACGCCCGGTTTGGAGTAGGTCTGGCGCCGCTCCTTACCCCCGTCTGCCGAAACCACGTAGATCTCAGACCACCCCTCGGCACGGGAGTCCAGGGCGATCCAAAGGCCATCCGGCGACCACTGTGGCGAGCCGCACTGGGGCCCCTCGAAGTGCGTGAGTTGCACACAACTTGAGGCCGACCCGTCGGCATCACAGGTCCACACCTCGAGGTTCCCGCTGCGCGTGGATTGAAAGGCGATCTTGCGGCCGTCGAGCGAGTACTCCGGGAGCTCGCTATAGCCGGTTGCACCAACGAGCTTCCCGCTTTCTTTCGTTTGGGTGTCCAGACGCCAGAGGTTTACGTTGTAGCTGTGCCCGGCATAGACGAGCCGGGACGTCTTGGGGGCAATCGCGGGGAACAGCGCGTCTGCATACACATAGGGCAGGCGTCTGGGCCTCTGTCCCCCAGAGGCGGACACACGATACAGGCTCGATGCGCCTTGTGGTCCAGCTGAGTAGACAATCTCGCGGCCATCGGCGGTCCACGCCATGCCCATGATCCGCGGGCTGGGTTTGTCGGTGAGCTTTTTCGGCTTCCCGTCCGGCTGCAGATCCTCGGTGAGCGGCATCACGTAGAGGTCAGAAACGAAGTCCCGCTCCTGCCGGGCGAACGCCAGCGTCCGGCCATTGGGCGAAACGGACGGATGACTGTCACCCAGAGCGGCGTTCACGACTGCCGGCTCAGTGGTCATGAACGTCGTCAGCTGGCGCTTCTCATCGTTGTTCTCGACGGACCTCGCCCAGATGCTCCACCTGTCGTTCGAATCTCGCTCGCTAAGGACTACCCACTTCCCGTCCCGCGTCCAGGACAGTCGTCCGTTGACGTTGATATTCTCGGCCAGGGTCTTCTCGCGCCCGCCGATCGCCGGGATCAACACCACGTCAACTTCAGATTGGCCCTTCTGAGAGCGGGTGAACGCGATCCAGTGGTCATCCGACGACCAGGCCGGGCGACTCTCTGTCGCCGCGCTGTTGGTCAAGTTGTCCAGCCCTCCCGACGGCCCGATCTGCATAACCCAGATGTCCTGCTTGTCCTGCTTGTCGCCATTCCAGACGAACGCCACTTTCTTCCCGTCCGGCGCGAACGAGGGTTGCGTCTCGATGCCCGCGAAGGTGGTCAGCGTGACGGCCGTGAGATCGTCACGCGGCGACACCTCCCGGAGCTGCCACACCAGCAGTGTGGCCGCGAGCAGCACTGTCGCGGCCGCCGCAGCGGCCCACAGCCACCGCGGCGAACGTCTGCGCACGGCAGGGGGGACGCTGGCCAGCTTGCCCGACTCCGAATCGTCCTTCAGCTCCTCCAGCGCAATCTTCACATCGTCCATGTGCTGGAAGCGTTTGCCCGGGTCCTTCCGCAGGCAGCGGCTGATCAGCTTGTCCAGGTCAGCCGGAATCGCCGGGGTGATCGTGCTGGGCGGCTTCGGGTCCTCTTTCAAGATCGCCGACAGCGTGGACAGCTTGCTCGGTCCCTGAAACGGCTGCTGCCCCGTCACGAGCTCATAGAGCACCGACCCCAGCGAGAAGATATCCGACCGGGCATCCACCGGTCGCCCCTCCGCCTGTTCCGGCGACATGTAGGCCACGGTCCCGACGATGACACCCCGTTCCGTCAGGGGCTTGCCGTCTGCGTGGACCGTGGCGGTGACCGCCTCATCACCCAGCTCAGGTTCAATGAGCTTCGCGAGGCCGAAGTCGAGGACCTTCACGACGCCGTCCGCGCTCACCATGATGTTCGTCGGCTTCAGGTCCCGGTGGACGATGCCCGCCGCGTGGGCCTTGGCCAGCGCATCGGCGATCTGCACCGCGTATTTGAGCGCCTCGTTCAGGCGCACCCCGTGGCGCCCGATCCGCTGATCGAGCGTCGTGCCCGCGACATACTCCATGGCGATGAAGTCGGTGCCGTCCGCCTGGTCGATGTCGTAGATGTGGACGATGTGCGGATGGTTGAGCGCGGAGGCCGCCTTGGCCTCCTGGACGAACCGGCGCTTGCGGTCCGGGTCCGCGACCTTCTCCGGCGGCAGCACCTTCAGTGCGACGGGGCGGTCGAGGTGCAGGTCCTGGGCCTTGTAGACGACGCCCATGCCGCCTTCACCGAGTTTCTCGAGGATGCGGTAGTGACCCAGAGTCGATCCGATCATCGCATCCTCCCATGCTTGGCTTCGGCGAGACCTCGCCGTAGCTCCGGGTGGTTCCGGCGGAGCGGAGGCGGGCCGCCTTCGCTCGGTCTCGATGCATGAAGAGCTTCGGCGTGGTCCCGCCAGAGCCTCGAGACGCAGCGATTCCACCTGCGGCCGGCGATCGCGGTCCATGTCTCCTGCCGGGTCGGCTCTATGGCCCTCCTACTTGTAGGCGCCGCCCCACAACTCGTCCAGGAACGTCGTCAGCGGCAGGATTCGCACGCCATCGACCGTCCGCTCGCGAGATTCCAGGCTCACGCAGACCAGGCGTTTCAGGCGATGCTCCTCTTTGGCGGCCTGCAGCGATCTCAGGTCGTTCGGCGACACATGCGGCTTGGCCTTGGCCTCGACGGCCGTGTGGTCGCCGACGATAAAATCGACCTCGAAGCCGGACGTGGTCCGCCAGAACGCGAGCGGTTCGCCCGACACATAGTCGGCGTAACTCGCGAGCTCGTGAAAGAGGTAGGTCTCGAACGCTTCGCCCCACTCCGGCGTGCCCGCCCGGAGCACGCGGCCCTGGAGCGCAGTGACGACGCCGACGTCGAAGAAGTAGTACTTCGACGACACGATCGGCTTGCGCGTGCCACGGCGTCTCCACGGCGGCAGCTCGTGCACCACGAGCGTGTCCTTCACGATCTCGAAGTACTCGTAGACGGTCGTCCGGGGGACCTGCGCGTCGCTGGCGATGTTCGTGAAGTTGACGACCGTGCCGTTCGAGAGCGCCGCGACCCGGAGGAACCGGCTGAACGCGGGAACGTTTCGCGTGATGCCCTCCGCCACGACCTCCTGCTGAAGGTAGAGACCGGCGTAGGCCTCGAGGTCGGCGCGTGCGTCGTGGGAGAAGTAGATGGAAGGGAGCAGGCCGCGCGCGAGCGCGCGGGCAAGGCCGAAGTGGGGGCCCAGTTCCTTCCACGTGAGGGGGTGCAGGCGCTTGACCCGCGCCCGCCCGCCGAGCAGGTTGACGCCGCCTCCACGCAGCTTGCGTGCGCTCGAGCCCGTGAGAAGAAACCGTGTGCCTCGCGTCTCAATCAGCCGGTGCACTTCGTTCAGGAGCTCAGGCAGCCGTTGGACCTCATCGATGACGACCAGCCGATCCTGGGGCCGCAGCTCCTCGCCGAGCTGCGCGGGATTCCGGCTGAGCGACAGGTAAGTTGCGCTGTCCAGCAGATCGTAGACGCGCGTTCCCGGCAGCGCCGCACGGATGAGCGATGTCTTGCCGGTCTGGCGCGGACCCAGGAGGAAGTGAGATTTCCGCGCCAGCAGGCTTGCGAGGTCGAGGACACGGGGGACCCAGGGGCGAACGCCCGCATCATCGTTTGTCGACATTGTCGTCATTTGTCATATCATATGACGGAATCACCGTCACCGTCTGTCCTTGCCTTCTACCCAGTCCCTGGCCCCTCGCCCCCAGCCCCTGGTCCCTAGCCCCTGGCCCCTACTTAAGAGGCACCTTCGCCCTCAGCTCCTCGAACCAGTTCTGGATCAGGTTGATGTGCGTGACTGGAGGCCCGGGTGGAGTCGGCACGGCCTGTCTGGCGTAGAAGCGCTGGCCGTCGGCCGCCACGTCGTGACACCGACCGGGCATGCACGCCATCCTCAGGTCGCGCGGGTCGAAGCTGAAGAGTTCCGTGGGACGCCCGATCACCGGTGGCGACCCGGGCGTAAACGTCACCACCATCATCCGCTGCCTGCCGGACGGGTCAGCGGGACTCACGAAGAAGATCTCGCGCCCGCTCGTCGGATGCCACGCGGGATCGGTGCCACCCTCCACTGACACCGGGGTCGGTGCCCCCGGGCCCGGATACGGCCGGACGTAGACCTCGTCTCGACGGGACTGGTTGGATCCGTAGACGAGCCAGTGCCCGTCGGGCGATACCTCGGGCCATTGCTCAGTGATGTCGGGTGTCTGGGGCAGCGGGTCGACGCGGACGGTCCCGTTCTCGACGGTCACCGTCACGAGGTCTCCCGCCGCCACGCCCACGAGCCGCCCATCCGGGCCGACCGAAACTGCGTCAAGCGCCTGCATCGCCAGCGGTTTGGGCTGCGCTGTGCCGTCCGCGGGCTGGCGGGCCAGCGCCACCCGGCCATCCTTGAGCCAGTAGAAGATCAGCTCCTGCCCGCTGCGAGCCCATGCGGACCAACAGACCTCGCCCTCGCTCGGCAGCCGAAGCGGCGGCGCGGGGCGGGTGAGATCGTGCACCCACAGGTTAGAACCCGTCAGGGTCTGCAGCACGACCGCGAGATGGCGCTGGTCAGGGGAGAGGCGAATGGTCCACGTGTAGCTGTGCTCCGGTGCCCCGGGCAGCGGCGTGATGGCCCCGTGGCGGTCGACCGTGACGAGCCGAGTCCGCTGGTAGTCGACGACCGGGCCGGACAAATAGGCCAACGTCCCACCCGCGGAGACGGCAAACTGGCCCGCCCCTGTGACATTGTTGGCGTGGCCTCCGGTCAAGGCCTGCACGACGCGGTCTCGCACCGGCGCTTCCCGCCCTCGTTTCTCCAGCCGCTCGGCGTCGAACGGCACGGCCCACAGCGTGCCCCGGCGCAAGAAGACCAGATGGCCCGTAGCCACGTAGCGCGCATCGGTGCCATCCGTGAGCAGGACCTTGCGCTCCCCGGTGGGCCGCGGCTGCGCCACGACCTCCTCGTCTCCCCATGACAACTCGCGTTTGCGGACGGTATACAGCAGCACGTGGCCACCGGGCAGCAGCGCAGGCAGGGTGTGGGTCACCTCCCCCTCGCCAACCGTGGTGACCGCTTCCGGCTTCCCCTCGGCGGGAATCGTCCAGATGCGGCCATCGCCCGCCCCGAAGAACAGGCCCCCGTGGTCGTCCCAGACCAGGCCCCGTGGGGGGCTGTTGATACCCGTCGCGAGGTCCACCACGGGGCCCCCGGCGAGTGGCACTTTCTTGATCGTCGTGCCGGTCCAGAAGGCTACCCACTGGCCGTCGGGCGACAGGGCGGGGACCTGCGCACCGTCGGTGTTGGGGAGCGCCCGCGCCTCCTCAGCGTCGAGCCGCCGCACGTAAAGCTGCTGCACGCCCGCGCGACGGCCCACGAAGATGAGCGCCTGCCCGTCTGGCGTCCACGTCACAGCGGTGCGTGAACCTCCCAGGGTGGGGAGGAACGTCGAGGCGAACCCACCGGCATTCAGCTCCTCGGCGGGGGTCACCGGGAGAGCAGAGTGCACCATGGATGTGGTGGGCGAGGCCGGACGCAGCCACCACATCACGCCCGCGCCGACAATTGCCATACCCAACGCACCCGCGACGATCAGCGTCGCCCGGACCACTCCTCGACACCGAGGGCGACCCGCCGGGACCGCTCCGACGCTACTCGCATCCCGCAGCCACCGGAGTTCGTTCGCGACATCGTGCGACGTGTCCGGCCGGTCGTCCGGGACCTTCGCGAGGCACTGCTTCACCAGCCGATCGAGCGCGGGCGGCGTGAGCGGCTGGAGCGTCGCTAGCGCCGGGGGCTCGCTGTTCATGATGTGGCCAATCAGGCTCGCGGCACTCGTGCCCGCGAACGCCCGCTTGCCCGTCAGCATTTCGTAGAGAATCGCGCCGAGCGCCCAGAGGTCCGTCCGCGCGTCCGCTGGCCTGCCCTCTACCTGTTCCGGGGCCATGTAGGGCAGCGTGCCCACGATCATCCCTTCGCCCGTGAGCGGCGTGGACTGCGTCGGGGCCGACGCTAGATGTGCCGCGGCCGGTCGCTCGCCGTGCGCCTTCAGTTTGGCGAGGCCGAAATCGAGCAGTTTGGCCCCCGTCTTCGTGAGCATGACGTTGCCCGGCTTGAGGTCGCGATGAATGACGCCCTGGCGATGCGCGGCTGAGAGGGCGTCCGCAATCTCTGTCCCGATGGTGAGGACCTGGTCGAGCGGGAGTGGCCCCTTCTCCAGGCGCTGCGCGAGCGTCTCGCCTGTCAGGTGCTCCATGACGAGGTAGGTCGTGCCGTCGTGCTCGCCGACGTCGTGGAGCGTGCAGATGTGGGGATGGTTCAGACCGGCGATGGTTTTCGCCTCGCGTTCGAAGCGCCGACGGCGATCGGGGTCGGCGCTCACCTCGCGTGGGAGCACCTTGATGGCGACGCTGC
>JAEAME010000251.1_pt1 | contig 66949 bp, 55 predicted proteins | sample 8958731 | NCBI WGS metagenome assembly JAEAME01 (sample SAMN16933194, study PRJNA681113) | bioreactor sludge metagenome | isolation source: anerobic bioreactor sludge (Control) | place: India:Bengaluru | collected 2018-10-24
AGAAAAGCTCCGCAAAAGCTTTCAAACAAATTTACCAATAATCATTTTGATTATGAGATAATTGTAGTTTTAAAAGTTTCTTGCCGATTTCGAAGAAATCAGCTTCTATTTCAAAGAAGCCGCGTAAACCTGACCGGCCGCGGCAATTGCCGCGGCCGGTCTTATTATTCTGAGAAAAGAGGGGTCGAGAGGTATCTGTCGCCGGTGTCGGGGAGTAAGACAACGATTGTCTTTCCTTTGTTTTCCGGTCGTTTCGCCAGCTCTATTGCCGCCCAGGCGGCGGCTCCTGAGGAGATTCCGACGAGAATTCCCTCAGACCTGCCAATCTTCCTTCCAACGGCGAAAGCATCCTCGTTTGTAACCGGGATCACCTCGTCGTAAATCTTAGTGTTCAGCACCGCCGGGACAAATCCTGCGCCAATTCCCTGTATCTTGTGCGTGCCAGCGATGCCTTGTGAGAGCACAGGAGAAGCAGCCGGTTCGACTGCGACTAACTTCACATCCGGTTTTTTCGACTTGAGGTATTCACCAACACCGGATATAGTCCCGCCGGTTCCAACGCCGGCGACGAAAATGTCGACCAGGCCATCGGTGTCCTCATATATCTCGGGGCCGGTGGTCTCGCGGTGGACCTTAGGGTTTGCGGGATTCACAAACTGCCCCGGTATAAAGCTGTCCGGTGTTGCCGCGGCCAGCTCCTCCGCCTTTGCAATGGCTCCCTTCATGCCCTTCGCACCCTCGGAAAGCACCAGTTCGGCGCCGTATGCTTTCATAATCTGCCGGCGTTCGACCGACATAGTCTCTGGCATTACAATTATAATTCGGTAACCGCGAGCAGCGGCGACAGACGCAAGGCCTATGCCGGTGTTGCCCGAGGTCGGCTCGATTATAACCGAGCCCGGCTTAAGTTTGCCCGACGCCTCAGCGTCATCAATCATCGACTTGGCAATTCTGTCTTTCACTGAGCCTGCGGGATTTAGATATTCCAGTTTAGCAATCACCCGGGCTTCAAGGCTGAGTTCGTTTTCAATGTGTGTAAGCTCAAGCAGGGGTGTTCTCCCGATGAGCTGGTCTGCTGTTTTATAAATTTTTTCCATTTATTTTTTAATTAACCCACCTTTCTGGTATGTTAATATGATTATAACATGCAAATCCGCTTTTGTCAATATAAAATGAAATATTTTCCTAAAAAATTGCGCGGATATATGCTGACGTATATTTCCCACCGTAAAATATTTATATTGAATAATTCTCAGCGTCGCTCTCCTCAAGAAGAAGATCAGCGACAGTTATCCCCTCGAAAAAATTATCTATCATTTTATCCAGTTTTGTCCACATTCTGAGTGTCCGGCAATCACCGGAGCGCGGACAGGCGTTCGGGATTTTCTCAAGGCATGCGACCGGTGCAAGCGACCCCTCGGTCAGCTTGAGTATGCTTCCGACGGTATAATCCTCGGGCGCGCGTGCAAGCTTATACCCGCCCCCCTTGCCGCGTAGCGCCTTTAAAAATCCACTTTTACTTAATACTGCAATTATGCTCTCCAGGTACTTTTCCGATATCTCCTGACGCGCGGCGATATCTGTCAGCGGTATATATTCCCCGTTATTGTGCTCCGCCAGGTCGATCATAACCCGCAGGGCGTATCTTCCTTTTGTAGAAATCATCATTTTTCGGGTCCCCCAATCTTTATAACCTATTATACCACAGTGTTTATGGTAAATTCAATCATATCAGAAAATTTTTCTTAATTACCTATTGACAAAGTATGTTGATGATGGTACAATTCCATCAACCCACAAGGAAAGTAGGTGTTGCGATGCTGGTAAAGTACTTCATTAAACTTATCCGGGCTAACTTCCGTTTCGGACGAATGTGCCGCTGCACATGGGCATGCTGATTCAAACACAACACATTCATAATACGAAAGGAAATAACCATCATGTCAAACAAATATAAATTTGAAACAATTCAGGTACACGCGGGGCAGGAGTCGCCCGACCCGGCGACAGACGCCCGTGCGGTGCCGATTTACGCGACTACATCATACGTTTTCAAGGATTCCGCAACAGCTGCCGGCAGATTCGGACTCACAGTCCCCGGTAACATATACACCCGCCTTATGAACCCCACTTCCTCTGTCTTTGAACAGCGGATCGCGGCACTTGAGGGCGGCGCGGCAGCGTTGGCTCTGGCATCGGGAGCAGCAGCAATCACATACGCGATTCAGAACATCGTCCGTGCTGGCGACCATATCGTCTCAGCAACCAATCTTTACGGCGGCACGACGAATCTTTTCGTCAACACACTATCTGATCAGGGGATCTCCACCACCTTCGTCGACCAGAACAACCCAGCCAACTTCGAGAAAGCGATCAAGCCTAATACTAAACTGCTCTATGCCGAGACGCTCGGCAACCCGAACTCCGACCTCGTCGACCTCGACGCGATCGCGACAATCGCACACAGGCACGGAATTCCCTTCATTGTTGACAGCACCTTCGCGACACCATATCTTCTCCGGCCAATTGAGCACGGAGCAGATATCGTTGTACATTCGGCTACCAAATTCATAGGCGGCCACGGAACTGTGATGGGCGGAGTAATAATTGATGCCGGGAAGTTCGACTGGGCCGGGAACGACAAATTCCCGGGGCTTTCAAAACCCAATCCCTCATACCACGGAATAATATTCACCGAAGCCTGCGGGAACCTTCCGTACATTACAAAAATGCGTACAACGCTCCTCCGCGACGAAGGTGCGGTGATCTCGCCATTCAATTCCTTCCTTCTTTTGCAGGGACTCGAAACTCTATCGCTGCGCGTCGAGAGGCATGTTGAAAACGCACTCAAGGTTGTCAAATATCTCTCAGGACATCCCCAGGTGGAAAAGGTCAATCATCCCTCTCTTGCAACCGGCAAGCAGAAGGAACTCTATGAGCGTTACTTCCCGAGTGGCGCCGGTTCTATCTTCACGTTTGAGATCAGGGGAGACGCGAATTGTGCGCAGAAATTCACCGAGAGTCTCCATCTCTTTTCGCTTCTCGCCAACGTCGCCGATGTCAAGAGCCTCGTTATTCACCCAGCTTCAACCACTCACAGCCAGCTGTCAGAGACTGAGCTGTTCGCTTCGGGAGTTAAGCCAAATACAATCCGCCTTTCAATCGGTACTGAGCATATTGACGACATCATTGCCGATCTTGATGAGGGTTTCAAAGCAGTAAAATAATAAATTTCCCTCCGGGTTCACACCCGGAGGGATTTCGTATTAATTTAATGCTCTATACGCCAGAAGTTCGCTTGAAAGGCTCTTACCGATATGAATCCTTATTCCTTCGTTCCTCATCGAATACCCGCTGACAATGGATTTTCTCCGGTCGTTGTCGAAAAGAATTTCATATTTCTTTGAAACATCGATCCCCCTCGGATAAACACGAATCTCTTCACCCCTGGTGTTCGCAAGAGTAAATATTCCGATTATACCCACCGTGGCATCTTTGTCCGAACGCTCGAGGATGCAGACACCCCCGGGCTGCCGGCCGTAAATTTCGGGCGTGTGGTGATAAATCTTACCTTCGCAGGCATACGGACGGACATAAGTTTTATAAAGATCGAAACTGTGCTTCACGAATTCTATCTGACCCGGATTGAATTTGCTTCCGACCGGGTTATAGTCGTTAGTCGTCGGCCGACCGAAAAGTGTATGGCGCACCATGAAGTCAAGCGAGGCCACCGTATGAGAGTTCATGCCGCTGACCAGCCGGTCCACGTATTCAGGCGGCAGCGCCATTGTCATTCCGTTTGTTATCGCAGCTGAGCGCGGCGCAATCTGCCAGTCGGAAACCCAGGTATGGGTGAAATACTTTACAAAACCAAGGTCAGTGCGCCCGCCTCCGCCGGCGCAGTTCTCGAATACGACATGTGGATATTTGCGGCGCAGCCGTTCATACATGGCATATGCCGCCTCACAGTATCGCGCCGTTCCGGGTTCTCCGTTGGCTTTTTTATAACTTATCTGCAGGCAGCCGACGTTCCAGTCGAGCCGGAACAGGTCAATTTTATAATCTTCTATAAGGTGTCCGATCTGCTTTTCAACCCAGGCGCATGCTTCGGGGTTCGCCATATCAATAAGCGATGATTCCTCGCCGGTATAAGGCTTGGTTATCCAGTCAGGGTGCTCCGATGCGGCTTTTGAGGCTTTGCCCAGCCTCTCGGCATCGAGCCACATTCCGAAAAGCAGCCCCTTCGAATGGATGTAGTCGCGTATCTCTTCAATACCGTTTGGGTAAAGCTCGGTATTATAGCTCCAGTCGCCGGCACGCTGCGACCATTCATTCTGCTTTCCCGGTGGACAATACCATCCGGCGTCTATTATCATGGTTTCAGCTCCGACCAGCGCAGCGGTGTCGGCGAAGTGCTTCGTCGCGGCGACATCCATCACACGCTCGGGCCCCATCCCTGCCTCAACAAGCCCGCCGGGAATTCCTGACCCGGCCGGCGGCAGCGTAAAGACAGATCTGCGGATATGCGTATGCATTTCGTTTACAATGTCGTCTAGCTCGCCGTTCATCATGCCTATGTGAACCGACGGGGATTTGTAACTCTGCCACGGCTGAAGGATTATGACCGGATTCACCGAATCGAGTTCGATCGCATATGATAGCGAAATACTGTCGTCGCTCTTGTCAACGCTGTCGACGTTTAAATCAAAGCTCATCGCATATCCTCCGGAATACGCGAGCTGAGCATAATAAATCGTGCCTGTCAGGTTGTTCCGAAGAATGAACATCGGGTGACGGTATCTCTTGCGGTGATAACGGCCGAAAACAGTCGTCATCTCAGGATCAAGGTCATGCCATCGGAAAGCTCCCTCATGCCCCCACTGGGCGTATTCAAAATAACCGAGGGAATAAACCTTTTCAGGAGCTTTTTCACCCATCCAGTCACCGTATCTGTTCATCGATTCGAGCGCACCGCCCATAACACACAGCCGGCTTATATTGAGCGGTTTCTCACCAGAGTTTTCAAGCACGATATAACGCTCAAAAACTGATGTGCCGTCAAGGATTGTGTGCACTCTCACTATCACCGGTGCCGCTCCGTTTTCGAGAGTCACAACGGCGTGTGTCACCTCGGTGCCGTTCTCAAGTTTTTCACGGTTCTTCTCAAATTCTTTGAATTTCCAGGAATATGTGAGCGACGCTCCGTCAGCCTCAATGTCGAAAGCCTGCGGCATTGAAAACTCAACCGGTCTGAGCCGTGTCGGCATTTTGTCGAGAACGTTGAGGGGATACCCGGCGCCGTTCCAGCCGGCGCTGACATAGCGCCCGCCGGACATCATTTCCTCACAGACCATAAGGCCTGAACGGTAGCATATGAAGGTTCCCCCGTCGCTCGTCAGCAGAGCATCAGAAAAGCCCTTACCCGTGTCTGTCATTTCAATATGTTCCCTCGGTGTTCCCGATTTTCGTGCTGCTTCCCTTCTTGAGCCGGGACGACGCGGCGTGCTTCATTAGCTCATCATAATACTGCTTCTCATCAAAGGGAATCTCAACCGTTTTCCCCGTCCAGGCCGAGAGGTGCATTGCATTCGAGATGAGAAGACCGTTAATGCCTTCTCTGCCGTCGGCGACAAGCTTCTCGCCGCGCAGTATCGCACCGGCGAAAGCGTTCAGCACCCCCGGGTGCTGTTCGTTCAACCCATCTGTTTCGACCTCGGAAGTAACACACTCGGGGTGCCCGAATGTCGCAGTGCGGTTGGTTTTTGAGTATTCATCTATTGTCATATTAAGTTTTGACAGGGTGAGCGATTTTTTATCAGAGACGAGCGTCCCGCCCTCGCATACAATCTCAAACCGGTTGGTACCCGGGTAATCACCGGTAGTTGTTATAAATGTTCCGGTCGCCCCGTTTTCATATTCGCAGTAAGCGGTCACATCATCCTCAACCTCTATGTCGTGCCACTTGCCGAAATGCATTTTAACATCTATGGTCTTCGGCATCCCGCATATCCATTGCCAGAGATCGAGGTTGTGCGGGCACTGATTGAGGAGTACCCCGCCCCCCTCGCCAGCCCATGTCGCCCGCCACTCGCCAGAGTCATAATAGTACTGCGAGCGGTACCAGTCGGTAATAATCCAGCTGGTACGTTTGATTGCTCCGAGCTCGCCGCTCTTGATTATTTCGCGCATTTTGCGATAAACGCAGTTTGTGCGCTGGTTGAACATCATGCCGAACACAAGGTCCGGGTGCCGGTCGGCAGCGGCTATCATCTCCCGCACCTGTAGGGTATAAACGCCCGCCGGCTTCTCGCTCATGGCGTGCAGACGGTGGTCAAGCGCCATAATAACATATTTCGGGTGGTCGTAATGCGGCACCGCAACAAGCACTGCGTCGACTTTACCCTTCTTTATCAGTTCTTCACCCGATGCAAAGCATTCGGGAACTGTGATTTCAGGATTGTTTTTTCGGCCCCCGGCGACCTGGGACAACGCCGCTTCAAGCCGCGCCGGGACAAGGTCAGCAATCGCGGTTATCTCAATCTCGGGCATCTTCCCTTTTATATAGTTCCGCAGGTGCCCCGAACCCATATTGCCCATCCCGATAATTCCGAGCCTGACTTTACTCATATTTCCACCTCATTTCAGTCCGAGCGTTTTGAGATATTCATAGCTCTTTTTAAGGCAGAGAAACTGGTCCTCACCGTAACAGTTATCAAGTTCGACATATGCAAACTCAACGCCTGCTTCAAGCGACGCTTCTACAATACCTTCGTAATTCATGTTGCCGTATCCGATCGGCGCCATCCTGACAGCTAAATCGGTAGCGTTATATACCATGTCTTTGTAGTGGACGCAGTTCACCCGGCCTTTGAGTTTTCTGAGCCATTGCACCGGGTCTGCTCCGCCCGCTTGCGCCCAGTAGGTGTCAAGGGTGATGCCGCATAGCTCTGCCGGGAAAATGTCGCAGAGTTTTTCAAGGAATGTTTTTCCGCCTGCCTTTGCGAACTCCATATTGTGGTTATGGTACATGAATTTATGATTGCCGGAAGCTGCGATTTTCCGCAGAGCCGGGGCTATTTCCATCACAAATTTATCAAAATCCTCAGATCGGCAGCCGTTTTTCTTAAAATCGGGTATGCTGCCGATTCCAATATACTGGCAGTTCATCTTATCGTGGAAAGCGATTGTCATCTCAGTGTCAAAAGCCACTTTCTTATAATCGAAGTGAGTGATATCGGCTGTAAGCCCGTAAGCGTCAAGCCTCTCCTTCATCCAGCCGGCGTCATATTCGCAGACACCAGAAAGCTGCACCGAGGTATAACCCATATCGGCGACACGGCCAAGTGTTTTATCAAGCCCGTCCGTGGTTTTGCAGAATTCACGTAACGTATATAGTTGTGCTCCGAGTTTCATATTATTTTCCTCCCGCGGCCGTAAGGTCAGCTATTATCATACTGTATTTATTTTCAAGATAGTCTGTAAAATACTTCGGATTAAAAGGCTCGCCGCAGGTTGATTCAATCAACGCAGACGGGTCGAACATACAGCCGTGCCGGTAAATTTTCTCTGTCAGCCAGGCAACGATTTCATTTATCTTCCCGGCCCTGATAAGTCCGTCCACGTCAATCTCGCGTTTCATAGCCGCCATAATCTGAGCTCCGTAAGCAGAGCCGAGAGCATAAGACGGGAAATACCCAACCATTCCGCCGCTCCAGTGCGAGTCCTGCAGCACACCGTGCGTGTCATCCGGCACTGTGACGCCGAGGTATTCACGGTACTTCTTCGCCCAGGCATCCGGCAGGTCATAAACGCTCAGCCTGCCGCCGATTATCTCTTTCTCAAGCTCGTACCTTACCATAACATGCAGCGCATATGTAAGTTCATCGGCCTCGGTGCGTATGAGTGACGGGCGGCTCTTGTTGACTGCAAGCCAGAAGGCATGCGCATCAACGCCCTTTAGCTGTTCCGGGAAGAATTCTTTCAGCTTGGGGAAAATCAAATCAATGTATTCCCTCGAGCGGCCTATGAGGTTTTCATAAAGCCGCGACTGACTCTCATGGATTCCCATCGATACGCCGCCGGAAAGAACAGTCCCCTCATATTCGTCGCCGCTGCCGAGCTCATAAAGTGCATGTCCTCCCTCATGTATGACCGAATACATCGAGCTTATGAGGTTGTTCTCGTAGTAATGCGTCGTGACGCGGACGTCATGCTTGTTAAAGTTGTTTGTGAATGGGTGTTCTGTCTCGGCGATATTACAGTATTCGCGGTCAATTCCAATTGTATCCAGAAGATAATCCGAGAAGCGTCTCTGCACTTCAGCCGGGTAAAACCGGTAAATGAAGCTGTCATCAGTTTCCGGCGCCTCAGACACCCTGCGGATGAGCGGTACTATTTTCTCCCGGAGCGCACTGAAAAAGGCGTCGGTACTCTTCTGTGTAAGTTCTCTCTCGTACATGCCTAGCAACGTGTCGTATGGGTCGTCATAGGGCTTATAATAAAGAGCGAAACGGCGTACCGAGGTGAATATTTTATCAAGATAAGGTGCGAAAGACTTAAAATCATTATCGTTCTTCGCCTTATGCCAGACCGATTCAGCCTTGTTGACAAGCACCTGATATTCCACATACTCGTCAGCAGGGATGCTTGCAATGAATTCATTTGCCCGGTTGTACTCTGTAACCTCACGACGCTCAACCGGCGTCAGTTCGTCCTTGTGAGCGATGAGGTAGGCGACTGCTTCCTTCATCTCAGGCGAGGTATGAAGGTTATATTCGGCCTCAGACAGAATTCCGGAGGTTTTACCCCTGCCTTCCGCAGCTCCGGCCGGTGCCGCCGTCACCCCATCAGTATAGAGCAGGGCCAACGCATGCCGGTATGCCCTTATCTTTTCATAGATTGCGCGGAACTTTTCAAACGCTTCCTTAGTGGATGTAAACATTTTATTCCTCCCCGATTCCAATTTTTTCAAGTATTTTCCTCAGCGCTGCAACAGCATAATCGAACGCCGCGCCGGACGACGCAAAACTCATCCCTCCGACCGCGCCGCCGTGATCTTTCTCAAGAGACGCGAGTCCGACAAATTTCGATAAGTGCGGCTCAACCGTCAGCACACGTCTCTCACCGGTGAAAAACCCCGGGAGGTAATCGGCTATACGCCCGGCTCCCGAGCCGGGCGGGACCACGCGCCCCTCTTTATCGGCGTCCTTGATGTGTCCGTAATAAACATAGGGTTCAAGCATCTCCCAGGCCTTGAGCGTGTCCTGCCCGCACTGTATGAAGTTCGCCGGGTCGAACACAGCCTTCACCCCGGGCAGCGCCCGGTGTATTTCTGCGCAGCGGGCGGCGTTGTCCCCATAAATTCCCTTTTCGTTCTCATGGCACAGGATTATTCCGCTGTCCCGCGCCTCCTCGGTGAAACGCAAAAGGCGGTACAATACCTCATCGCGGAACTCAGGTTTGCCATCGGTCCCGTAAAAGCTGAAAATGCGCATACATTTTGCACTGGTTATAACCGAAGTATCGACGAGCCGGCGGAATCTGTCAAGTTCGGTCGCAAAGGGTTCTGATATTTTAACCTTCCCAGCCGGTGAACCGATAGCCCACACCGAAATCCCTTCATTAAGAAGCTTTTTTCTTATCTCAGCCGCTTTCTCCTTTTTTAACTCCGCGACGTTCTCCCCGTCAACTCCGCGCAGCTCGATAAGGTTAATATTATTCCGCTTCAACGCCTTTATCTGGCCTTCAAGCGTTGCGTCTGCCTCGTCAGCAAAGGCACACAATCTGCACTCCATAATACATCCCCCATGATTTTTCTTATGTTTCCAGTATAACACACACGGCGGGCAAAATCAATAATAATGCCGGGTCTTCACTGCCTTAATGGTGCAAATCGGAGTTTTTTTCTGATTATTTCAAGGAATATATTGCAAAAAACACGCGTTTGGGGTATTATTATGATGTTTGTAATTAACAAAAAAAAATGAAGGATTTATTAATGTACAAAACCGAAATGCACTGTCACTCGTCCGAGGTCAGCAATTGCGCAACGGTCGGCTGCACCGACATCGCCCGCCGTTATATCGACGCAGGATATACAACGCTGGTACTGACTAACCATTTAAGCCGCTATACCTATAAAAACAAAAAATTCGACATCTCATCCATGACGTGGGACGAAAAAATTAATTATTATATCGATGGTTATAACAAGTTCGTCGAAGCCGCCGCCGGCCGCATGAACGTGCTGCTCGGAGTCGAGCTCCGCTCGAACAAAGATGAAAACGATTATCTCATTTACGGCGTTGACGAAGCCTTCCTTCGCGCGATGCCGAAAATCATGGATACCAAGGTGAAAGAGGTCGCCGAAGCCGTCCGGAATGCCGGTGGGCTCTTCTTCCAGGCCCATCCCTTCCGCAACGAAATCCGGATAATCAAGCCTGAAATACTCGACGGAGTTGAGGTTTACAACGGACATGTCGGTCATGATTCCCGCAACGACATCGCTAACCTCTGGGCTGAAAAATATAACCTCATAAAAATCTCCGGCAGTGACTACCACCACGACGAAAGCGTGATAGGCGCCGGAATTTTAACCGAAGAACCGGTCAACAGTACAACACAGCTTGTGAGCATTCTTAAGAGCGGCCGCTACGAGCTCATACGCTCAGGCGCTGTACCCTACTGAGGCACGGGGGACGGGAGAACGCGGCTTTCTTGAAAGAAAGCCTGGCAAAGAACTTTACAACAAAAATAGCTTAACCGTTCGGCAAAATCAGCTGTACATCAAAAAACAATTAGTTTATTGCTTCCTCCAATTTCCCCGCCATCTCATTCAATTAAGAGGACCGCTGATATACGCTTGACCAGTCAGCTCAGCCCCTTTCAGTACACTAAACAAACAATTTAGTGTAAATGTATTATTGTCGAAGGCGCCTACTTCATCCCAACCGCCAAAACGAGCGGAGTCGGCGAGCCAAAGGAGAAGTCCGGAGAGGAACCCTGGGTTCCTTTCCGCGTGTTTCTTTAGTTCCTTTCTTTTCACGCAAAAAGAAAGGAACAACCGTACCTTCTCGCGCCCCTGTATCTTATAAGAAGTTTTAAATAATATAATTTATGCCGCTACAAGCGGCATTGGGGGAACTATTATGAACTTACACTTTCTCGGCACTGGCGCTGCCGACTGGGTAATCGAAAAACGCCAGCCCGGTATGGAATGGCGTCGCTTCTCGAGCACTCTTGTCGACAGCAGACTTCTTATCGATCCAGGTCCTCATATCTACGATTATGCCGACATGAACAGCCTGCCCGGACTTTTTGACCGGGTTACCGACATAATCATTACTCACTCGCATCAGGATCATATGAACTCAAGGAATCTTTTTCGCGTCTGTGGCTCGGGGAGAGGCTGCCGCGTCTGGGGCGACTCTGCCTGCCTGCGGAAGCTCAAAGCCGAACTGGGAGCCGATATGACTGTGGATTTCCGCTGCATCACACCTGGCGAGCATTTTTTTGCAGGGACATATGACATCCTGCCTGTGAAGTCAAACCATGGAACAACCGATAAAAACGAGATTACGCTGAATTACATAATCTCAGGAGGCGGTCAAACGATGTACTACGGCCTTGACACCGGCTGGCTGCCTTACGAAACCTGGCTGAAGATCCGCAAAATCAAATTCGATTGCATAGTTCTTGAACTGACGATGGGAGATATAGTCCCGGGAGATGATCGAATTTTTTCACACACATCGATTCCCATGCTTAAGATCATGCTTGAAACATTTCGTAAACAGGGTTGCGCACCCGACGGATGCAAAATAATTGTCTCTCATCTGGCGCGTACACTGCATACCGATCACGCCTCAACCGCCGCAAGTCTCGCGCCTCTCGGCGTCGATGTTGCTTATGACGGATTGATATATGAATTTTAACATAAAGGAGTATATATGGAAAACAAAATCAGAGTTACAATCTGGAACGAATTCCGACACGAGAAAACCAAGGAAAATGTAAAGGCAATCTATCCGAACGGTCTGCACGCCGTCATCGGTGAATTTCTGAAGGAAACGGGTGACATGGAAATAACCTTAGCCGCTCTCGATGATCCGGCCCAAGGTTTGCCCGATGAAGTTCTTAACAATACCGATGTGCTGCTCTGGTGGGGCCACATGTCACATAAGGAAGTCGACGACGAACTGGTTAAGAGAATCCAGGCACGCGTATATCTCGGCAATATGGGCTTTATTGCTCTGCATTCAGGTCACCACTCGAAGCCTTTCAAGGCCATAATAGGCACAAACGGAAACCTTCAGTGGGGCCGCGAACAGAAGGAGATAATTTGGAACCTCTCCCCATCCCACCCGATCGCAGCCGGCATTCCGGAACACTTCCTGCTTGAGTCAGAGGAACTTTACTCCGAGCCTTTCTATATTCCACAGCCAGACGCGCTGGTCTTCGGTAGCTGGTTTGAGGACGGCAATATCTTCCGTTCAGGCGCCTGCTTCATCCGCGGAGCCGGCAAAGTCTTCTATTTCCAGCCCGGGCATGAGTCCTGCCGGTCATTCTACAACCCCTATGTACAGCGAATAATTAAAAACGCAGTATATTGGGCGAAACCTAACGACTCCGCCTGCACAATTGCCGACAAGTGCCCCCACATCACCGAGCCGGTAATAAACGAATTCAGCAAATAACATAAAAGCAGCGGGCTTTGTGGCCCGCTGCTTATTATTTATTTTTTGGCTTGCTTTTAACCGAATATATTCCAATTGCTATCCCCGCGCTGCTGACAATCGCCGCTATCACGATATATACCCAGAGATGCGATTCATCGTCCAGCCACTTATAATCGGACGGTTGAGCTGTAGTTTCAGATATTTCGTCAGTGCCATTGGCCGGCGGTTCAGTGACAAAGCCGGTAGTAACCGGCGGTTCAGTCTTATCCGACAGGTCTGGGAGTGAAGATATGTAATCTTTAAGCAGGTCGGCGATCAGCTTGTGTCCGTCCGCGTTAGGGTTGACATCAAGGCTTGTAATATTTGTCATGATGTCAGCTTTTCCAGAAAAAGCGGTACTGAGATCGATATATCCGCAGCCGCTGTCCTCTGACGTCTTCTTCAGGGCGGTATTCATCATCTCAATAGGCGAATCAAGAATACTTTTCATAGGAGCCAGCGCCGAAGAACCGTCAAGGGGATTGTAGAGTGACAGGAAAACGATCCTTATATCAGGGTTGAATCCCCTCACCCTGGCTATTATATCACCGATGTTTACCGGAAATTTCGACACAGCGTTTAAAATCGCCGTATGGTCGATAGCTTCACTCAACTTTTTTATGAACTCTGCGTCGGCAGCATAAGCAAGCAGTCTTGAGTATGACATTTTCCCGCCTTCGGCAGTCATCTCTATGGCGGTTGTAACTATATTCATTATGTCGTCCGTGCCGACTGATATAATCATCAGATCGGCGTCTTTTACATAAAGCTCGGCGTATAACAGTTTTTCGGAAAGCTCTGCCGAAGTCATGTAGTCTTCGGCGATATTGCAGTACTTTCCCCCAGAGATTCCTAGTCCTGACGCAACAAGGCTTCCGTAACTCTTCCCCGCTCTGTCGTCAAGCCCCTTGCCCGATGTAATCGCATCGCCGGCGGCAAGAATTGCCTTGGTTTTTTCCCCTTGAGTCAGATTCACCGACAACGACAGGCCGGACGCCGGCAGAACTGTCGGTAAAAACACGGCGATAATTATAACAATCGTCATGATATACCTGACTATTTTTAACTTATGCAAATTTATCCCCCCTGTTTAATAATATGCCTTACCCTGATTTAATCAAGTCTTTCTTTTCTTCCGGATAAGAATAGCGCCCAGAGAGAACGCGGTTATGAGCGTCCCACCCGCTACTGCGCTTCCGCAGCCTTTTTTCTTCGTCGTGCCGTTCCCTGGCGCGGTCGTGGCAGCTTTTGTCGTTTCGGGCAGAGGTTCGGCTGTTGTAACAGGTTCAGCCGTAGTCACCGGCGCTGTGGTCAGCGGCACCGAAGTAACCTCCGCTGTTGTAACGGCGGGAGTTCCGTCGGGCTGAAGCCCTGTTTCAAGATAGTTTATAATATATTTATATATCATACCGTGTCCGGTTTTATTCGGGTGGATGTCGCCTGCTGTAATATTCGTCCACTCGGGGCCATTACCTTCGAACGGGGTAAATATATCGAGATAAATGCAGGCGCCGGCCCTGACTGTGCTCTTCATCGCTGCGTTCAGCAAGCTGATCGCTCCAGAGGAAATCACACCGATATCATCAAGAGCTGACGCACCACTCATCGGATCGTACTGTGCGAGGAAAATTACCTCAGCGTCGGGATTGTTCCGCCTGATGAAGCCGGTAATAGACGCGAGATTGACGGTATAGTTTATTATGGCGTTTGTTATGGCATCAGTCGTTACATACTTCGCAATTTTTGCGACGTAAGACGGGTCTGATAGACCTGCCGCAACATCATTATAAGTCCATCCCTGACCCGAGACGGCTGTCACAGCATTCCATAAAAGCCTTAATAAATCGTTTCCGCCGATCGAGATAACTATAAGGTCAGAATCGCTTACCTTATCCGTCAGTGACGGTAACAAGGCAAGAAGGTCAGCTGAAGTATCGCCGTTGACCGCCGCGTTCGTAAAACCGCTCCCGGTAATCCCGAGATAACTTTTTAGCTGATTTCCGTAACTCGGGCAACTGTCACGGTCTCCCTCAAGACCATAACCGTAAGTTATGGAATCCCCAAGCAATAATAGGTTTTTATAATCGGCTTCTGCGGAAACCGGCAGCACGGCTGCGGTTGTCATAATAACGGCAAGCAGCAGGATAAATACAGTTTTTTTCATTGTATTCCTTTCGCTGGTAAACAGATACTATGAGTATTATACAACACCCCGCCTGCGAATTCAAGCAGAATAAAAAAATTCATTAAACCGTCAAAAAAATCAGAACCTCCGGAATAAATCCCGGAGGTTCCTTTTTTGGTCCCGATGATGTTTAACGATTAAACATCAACACTCAATTGTCTAAGCAGGAACGGATGACACATATATGTCATCAGCGCTCATTGCCGTTAAAAAGGTACTTATTTCGTCTTCATCTGGTTCTCGTAGGACTCGATCATTTTCTTAAACGTGACACCCGTACGACCCTCGGAATTCGGTATCCGGGAGAGCAGTTTTTCTGTCAGTTTTCCGGTAAAAATCCTAATTTCAAGTTTAGCTGTACCATCTCCGACCGGTGTGACGTAGATTTTATCGATATATCTGTCCACAAATTCTTTTGAGATAAGGCCTGATTTCGCATCCCGCTCGGCGCAGCGAAGTGTCGTCCTGACCTCCTCCATATGCCGGCTGAATTCTTCCTTTGATAGTAGCTGCCGCTCCAGCTCGTCAAGTTCCTCCTCGGCTTCCTCGACCTCGCGGGTGCAGTCCTTAGTCATCGCCTTGAAATCATTGTTCGAGATCGCTCCCTCGACGGTAAGTTCGAGCAGCTTGCCCTTTTTCTTATTTGCCAGGTCGATTTTCTTTTTCTGCTCACCGATCTTTTTTTGCAGGTCGGCGTCCATCTCCATTGATTTGTACATTTCGTAGTATTCCTCAAGCAGCGCCCCGGCGTCAGCTTCTGTATCCTTGAAAACCTCAAACAGTATCGGTTTGATTTCCTCCTCGTAGATCGGGAAAGATGGACAGGATTCAGCGCCATTGTTTATCTTACCCGAACAGACCCATTTTGAATTGACATTGCCATGCCTGTCCTTCGACTCGCGTCGGTAATAAGGTAAACCGCACTCGGTGCAGTAGAGTTTACCTGTTAATAGGTTAGCGTGGTTGCATATTCCCTGCCGTCCCTTGACATCTTCGCTGCGGCGGTGCAGGACAGCGTTTGCTCTCTCCCAGAGTTCCTCGGTAACGATTGCCGGCACAATAGCGCCGCTCTCGTCCTTGAACATAACCCACTCCTCCGGGGGCAGGAATTTCTGCTTTTTAGTAAACATATCTATCACGCGCACTTTGTTGCCGACGTAATAACCCTTATACTTCGGGTTCGAGATAATACCCGACAAAGTCGTGTGCGCTATTTTGTTCCCGTTGTAATTTCGATAGCCCTCGTTCCAGAATCGGGCCTCAAGCTGTTTTAGGCTGTATGTGTCGGTGGCGTAAAGCTCGTAAAGCTCGCGCACCATTCCTGCCTGCGACTCGTCGATAATCAGGCGTTTGTTATCTTTTTTATAGCCGAATATGCGGTTGTTGCCCAGCACCACGTTTGACTTAATCGCCTGCTGATGACCGAACTTAACGCGGGAAGAAAGCTTGCGGAGTTCATCCTGCGCGATGGACGACATTATCGAGAGCCGCAGCTCGCTGTCCTCATCGAGAGTGTTGATGTTATCGTTCTGAAAGTAAACCCCTACCCCCTCGTTCAGCAGTTCGCGTGTATATTTAAGTGAGTCAAGTGTATTACGTGCAAAACGCGAGATTTCCTTTGTGATTATCAGATCAAATTTTCCATCCTTCGCGTCGCTCACCATGCGGTTGAAGTTCTCTCTCTTTTTTGTGGAAATGCCCGAGAGCCCCTCGTCGATGTATCCCGGTACAAACGTCCAGGCGGCGTTTTTCTTAATGAGATCTTCATAATAAGTAATCTGGTTTCCGAGCGAGTTTAACTGCTCGTCGCTCTCGGAGGACACACGGGCGTAATATGTCACCCGCATCGATATGTCATAGAGCGACCTTGTGCGCAGTGTCTGGCGGACGGTGTGTATATCCATTTCGCATTCTCCGTTTCGCTGTATCATCATCTGTTGATTAATTATATCACGCAAGAACTCAGTTTACAATAGTATTATAAAATTTAACCATGCACTGCAGTTATCCAGGCTAAGACTTTTAATATAAACTATGTCCATAATAACTCCGCCCGAACATGATTTATCCGGGCTTAGAAATATTTTTATAAAAATATGTGACTTTATGCGTTTTCGTGCGTCTTTGTAGTGAAAGGGGTTGAAGAGAGAGTGCACTTCATCCGGCAAACCAAAATCAGCGCAGGGGAACCTTTATCCTGCGGATTACTATATGAAAAATACGGAGACATGCTTTTCCGTGTTTGTTTATCTGTCCTTTCACACGAATCCGACGCAGAAGATGCTGTTCAGGAGGTATTCTACAAGTACATAACAAAAAAGCCCGACCTCGATGACGAAGAGCATACCAAGGCATGGCTCATCCACGTAGCAACAAATCAGTGCCGGGATATTCTCAGACGAAGGAAAACGCGTACCTTCGTCGGAATAGACGAGGTATCTGAGTCGCAGTCGCCGGAATTGACTGTATTTGAGAACTACGGCATCGACGAAGAGAATGCCAGCGTCCTGAGGCAGCTCTTCTCACTGCCTGAAAAATACAAAACAATTCTAATTCTGCATTATCTAGAGGACCAGAGCGTCGGGTCCATATCCGAATCACAGAAAATATCCGAGTCCGCCGTTAAAATGAGGCTTATGCGAGGCCGTGATATGCTTCGCGGAAAATTGGAAGGGATATGAGTATTAATATGTTCAATAAAAAAATTACTGATGCTTATCGGAAAATAAAAGCACCCGCCTCCCTGAAAAATAAAATCCTCGATATGGAGGCCGGGTATAACCGCCACAGACACTTACCTGTTTTCAGCAGACGTTCTGTTTTCGCAACAGCTGCAGGTTTTCTGGTATTTGTATGCTGTCTTAGTATTGTCATAATCTCTGTCCTTCAGGCTCCGGTGACAGAGGTGAAAGGCAAAGACGGTGTATCGCTAAAAAAATCCACCCGGGTTCTTGAAGCTGAGACAGTTGAGTATGAGGAGGAAAAACAGATCCGGATCTTTAGTACGGAAATAACGGCAACTACTGTAAAAAAGCCTTCGTTTATTGCCGGGCGCTGCATCTTTTTCTCACTAAAAACCGAGTCGTCGGCTGCACTCACCGTCGATTCGGGAAACATTCTGATCTACGACAGAGAAAGGGACGCTTATGTAAATGTCGGTCAAAAGACTGTTATATCCGGAGGATGTGAGCTTTACTGGCAGCTGCCTGAGGAGTCAGCAGACAGCACTCACACAATGAATATCAGAGACGGAAAAGAAAACACCTCGGTTATCATCGAATTTAAAAACGAAACGGGAACATACACCGCATCGTATGAAAAAATTAATTTAAAGGAATACTGAACATGAAAAAAATTATTGCTATAATTCTTGCTGCACTTATGTTAACAACCGTTCTTGCTTCATGCGGCACAGATAAAAACGACGGCAAAGAAACAACTACCCCAACCACCACCGCAAAACCTGCTGATACAACAAAACCCAGCGAAACAACCAAGCCTGTTGATACAACAAAGCCCGGCGAAACAACCACGACGCCAGATACTACAGTGAATCCCGGCAATGACGCATCACTCGAAGATTTATTCGAAAAAATTTATGAGATCTGCCCTCTCAATGCGGCACTCGCCACTGTCGATGTTAATCTCACCGAAGCCGACAGGGTCAAGTACTACACCGGTCTTGACAGTGCCGCGAATATTGAGGAATGCCTTGTGTCCGAGGCTATGATTAGTGTCACAGCTTATTCTACATTCATCATGCGCGTCAAGGACGGCACTGATATCGACGAGATCAAGGAAGATATACTTAACGGAGTCGATCTTAGGAGATGGATATGCGTCGGAGCCGACAGAGTTGTCGTAGGAAACTCGGGAAACCTGATATTTATGGCTATGACTGTTGATTCCATGGTCAGCGGTGCTGACCTGTACGCCGCCTTCTGCCAGGCTGCAGGCGGTGTTGCCGGCGAGATGCTCGAGCGTTCGAGTAATTAATAATTGCGTATCTTTACATTATTAAACAGCTCCTGTGACCCGCGCGGTTCGGGAGCTGTTCTGATAAGATCGTAACACATTGCGAGGATTAAAATGTTATTTTCAAGCATCAGCTTCCTTTATTATTTCCTGCCATTTGTGATGTTGCTCTATTTTCTGGTGCCGGGCAGGTTTAAAAACCTTGTGCTACTCATCGTCAGTCTCTTCTTTTATTTTTACGGCGAACCGGTTTATACACTGTTAATGCTGGGCGCTTCGCTGTCGGGTTATATCCACGGTCTTCTTATCGACCGTTATAAGAACACCCGCGCGTCCAAGGTGTTCATGTTATCATCGGTTATATCGAGCCTAGGTTTGCTCGGTTTCTTTAAATACTCTGATTTCTTTATATCAAATATAAATTCAGTTTTTCCAACCGAACTCGGCTTACTTAAGATTGCCCTGCCCATTGGCATCAGCTTCTACACCTTCCAGATTCTCAGTTACACAATCGATGTTTACCGCGGCCAAGCGGCGGTGCAGAAAAGTTTTATCCGACTGGCTACATATGTAGCCCTCTTCCCGCAGCTTATCGCTGGCCCTATTGTCCGCTACACGACCGTTGAGGCTGAGCTAGGCAGCCGGACTCACTCATTTGAAAATTTCGCTGCCGGTGCAAACCGGTTCATTCTCGGCCTTGCCAAAAAGGTGCTTCTCGCAAACGTGCTCGGCGAGCTTTGCAGTATCTTCCGTGACTCAAATGAAAAAAGCACACTCTTTTACTGGTTATATGCCATAGCTTTATGCCTGCAGATTTATTTTGACTTTTCCGGATATTCTGATATGGCGATAGGTCTTGGCAGTATTTTTGGTTTTCGCTTCCTTGAAAACTTCAATTATCCCTTCATATCAAAAAGCGTATCGGAGTTCTGGAGACGCTGGCATATATCGCTTGGCACCTGGTTCCGCGACTATGTCTATATCCCGCTTGGGGGTAGCCGCGTCAGTCGGATAAAATGGGTTCGCAACGTGCTCATCGTCTGGTTCCTGACCGGCTTCTGGCACGGTGCTGACTGGACTTTTATCTTCTGGGGACTTTATTTCGCGCTTTTCCTGATGCTTGAAAAGTTCTTCTTATCAAAGTTTTTCGCTAAGGCTCCGACATTCCTGTCGCACATATACGTCCTGCTTGTCATTATGGTCAGCTTTGTACTTTTCAATGCTGACGGCATGGGTGAGGCGATATCGGATATCAGTGCGATGTTCGGCGCCGGCAGCCTGCCGCTTTATAACAGCGAAACGCTTTATTACCTGCGAAGTTATGCCGTAGTTTTCATAATCGGTATTATCGCTGCGACACCGCTTGGGAAAAATGCAGTGAAGAAGCTTCGCGAAAATGATAAACTCTGCCGGTTATTAAATTTTACCGAGCCGGCGGCAGAGCTCTCATTGCTTGTCATCGTCACGGCTTATCTTGTAGACGGCTCGTTCAATCCTTTTCTTTATTTCCGCTTCTGAACGGAGGCAAACGAATGAATAATAAAACCAAAAACATATTCGTAACGATTCTGCTCACAGTTTTTTTCATCTCGTCGTCGATCCTCTGCCTTATCAAAAAGCCTGACGACATCTCACTCAGCGAGCGTCGCAAGCTGGCTCAGTTACCCAACATAACATGGGAAGGAATCTTCGGCGGCGATAACATCGATGATTTTGAGGACTACACTCTTGACCAATTCCCTTTCCGTGAGCTGCTCCGATCGGTTAAGGCAATTTTTCAGTTCGGTGTCTTTCTGCAAAAGGACAACAACGGCATATATATTGTGGACAATTCAGTATTCAAGATTGAGTACCCAATGCGTGAGCGCTCGGTCGAGAACGCAGCCGAAAAGCTCAACAGCCTTTATGAAACCTACATGAAGGACAAAAATATTAACGCGTATTACTCCATAATTCCCGACAAAAGCTACTTTACCGCAGCTGCGAACGGATACCCCTCGCTTGACTATAAGAAGCTCGTAAAAATCATGAACGACGGCGTTGAAGATATGACCTACATCGATATTTTCCCCTGCCTTGACATCAGCGACTATTATGCTACCGATACCCACTGGAGCCAGGATAAACTCGGGGAGGTTGTGAAGAAAATCAGCAGTGAGATGGGGTTTTACGAGCTGCTCTCGGGCGAGTACACTGCTAAGAAGTTCAGCCCGTTCTACGGGGTATATTACGGACAGTCGGCCCTCTCGATGCCGGCCGACACCCTGTATTACCTTACGAACGATGTCATCGAAAGCTGCATAGTCCAAAACCTAGAAACCGGAAAAACCACAAAGGTTTACGACCTGGAGAAACTCGGCGGAATGGACCCTTACGATGTGTTTCTTTCGGGTGCTGCCGCATTTCTGACGGTTGAGAACCCGAACGCCAACAACGATAAGGAGCTGATCGTCTTCCGGGATTCCTTCGGTTCAAGCTTAACACCACTTTTTCTTGAGGCATACAGTAAGGTGACTATCGTCGATATACGTTATGTTCACAGCTCGCTACTCGGAAAGCTGATCGACTTCGGCGGGCAGGACGTACTGTTTATTTACAGCGCGCCGGTGATTAACAACAGTACGATGCTGAGGTAATGGATACTATACACGGAATCAAAGCCATAAATCTGATAGACTGGTTATTATCATAATAACACTATAACACTTATAGATAAAAATAATGAAACCTGCCGCGAGAGACCAACTCTTGCGGCAGGTGTATTATTATTGTTTTCTGAAGGCCTTCACCGACGGCGATTCTGAGGCCACTGACTTACGTGCGGTGATTTTTGATACCATACGGTTTCGCTCGCTCTCGGTTATAACACCATGCTCGAAAAGATAATTGTTATAGTATAATAACCAGATTTCCTCAGCAACCTGACGTTCACGTTGCGGCTCCGCACGCGGTATAACTTCATTCACAAAATCACCTCACTTCCTTAGTTAATCTTGACCCGTCGGCGGGAAAATATTCTGTCCCGCCGATATTTCCGCATTCAATAAAACAGCACCCGGAGTAACTTTAAAAAAAGCTCCCCGGGTAATTTATTAAATTTTTAGCCTACATCATTATCAACGCATCACAAACCGCATTGTCCGGAATATTTATCTTCCCAGTTTTATTCCAATCTGCGGCAACAGCCTTGAACATCGCGACAAAGACATGAAATCCGTTACGGTTTGCCGCTTCTTTTAGATGCTTCGGGAAAAGCTCAATGTAACCATTCAGGTATTGTCTTATCTGATCCGAGTAAAACGGAAGAAAATCCGCAAATATTTCTTTGGCCGAAACAGCAAATATATTAAATTGTTCTTTTGTAAACACAGGGATATTACATATAACCTCGTTTGCTTCATTTGTTGCAAGATATTTTTCTGAAATGAGCTTCGCAGCAATTTCCTTCTGCTTTGCGTTCAATTCTTGTTTTTGCATTACTGCATCACAGACATCAATCTCATGGTCATACATCATCTTGCGATAAACAAACGGCGCAAAGTGGTAGGAATAATGCGCAAGTTTACCGCCTTCGAAATTGTTCATTGATTTTTCCATGCCAATACAGATTTCAGAAGCGAACGACTTGTCTTGCAAAAAACCGGTATAATCCCATCGCCAACCATCATATCTCTGCTGAACGCGTTTATATTCGGACGGTTTATATTCCGGAACAAATTTATCGAGAAGCATAACCGACAGCAAACATAGTATTTCATCAAATGAGCGGCCGGCTGTTTTTATACCCGAGACTATAATTATATCTGTCAGCTTTCGAGATAAATTATAAAACTGTTCCGATACAGCAGCCGCAACTTCATTTAAGTGCTCTGATGCGTAACTCCATATTTTTTCGTCAAAGATAAGAAAATCAGTTTGAATTGTAGACTTTGTCGGCTGTATTACCGCTTCCCGTTTGATGAGATTTTTAATTCTGTCTTCAATGTAGAATGCGGGCACACCGGCCAATTCCGACAATTGCTCAACCGTCTTTGGCTCACGGTATGAGTACCAAAGAATATTTTGGGACAATGCGTCATCAATGTACTGCCAGGGAAACGGTCTGTCGATACCATCATAATTCCCCTCACCTGTAATACGGATTTTAAGTTTCGCGGGCTTTAACGCGGTTTCATTCATTTGATTGCACCCCTTTTTAAGTTTGTCCCGGGCCAACGAAAGACGGTATGTAACAGTGCCTTCTGGAAGTCCGAGTTTTTGGGAGATGACCTTACAGGATAAATTATCATAATAATGCATAACAATAATATCCCTGTAGGCGGCGGACATCCGGGCGATTCTGCGGCGGAGAGCCTGGTACTCCTCGTCTATCTCAAGTTTACTCTTATCCTCATCATCAAATTCCAGAGTTGTAAGATCGTCAAACGACATAATACTGCGGCTTTTAGCTTTACCGCGTTTGTATACTTTAAGTGTTATATCGGCAAGCCGCCAAAACCACGGTTCAAATTTATTATCGTCCCGAAGATCATTGATGCTTTTAAGTGCCTGAAACAAAATTTCCTGTGTCAGTTCTTCCGCTTCCTCTCGCGAAAAGGTTCGGGAAACCGACCAGGCGAAAGTTTTATCAAGCATATTTGAGATACGCTCATAGTCCACTTTTATCACCTCCTCTGCCTATAAAGTGCAATTAAAGTCTGTTTCATTGGTTTTTATTAAAAACAGCTTTTATCGCCTTTATGTAAAAGTTTCGGATATTTCATTCTGATACCTCAATTCAAATTTTATCAGTGAGACTGAATATTAACGATTCGCGTATACCTTCTCAAAGCATACTCTCCGTCATGTGCTTCTCCGCAAAAGGCTGATGACATATCCCCTGCGCGCGTAATTCTGACGACTCCGCTCCTTGCCAGTAAATCTGCAAGTTCATCTCTTCTTTCAGCCTGGCAAATCAGCCCCGCGGTCTGAAGGTACCCTTTTTTCTCCCTGAGCACAGAGAACAATTCATTTCTTGGCAGTCTTTTTACAAGGCAATTCCCGAACATATCAGAGAGTTCCAATTTATTATCCGGACGGATTGTCAGACTACAGTGTTTCCCCTGATAAACTATATCTTCACGTTTTATCCCACCCGCAAGAATAACTTCAAGGTTTTCATTGTACCTTCTGAGGGTTCTTTCAGCTAAAGCATCAATTGTTTCAAATGGATATTTTAACGCTGCTGCTTCCATGAAAGGCATAAATTCTGCGCAGAAAGCTTGAAGTTCCTCAAGGCTATCTGTATCAATAAATATTGTCTGGCAGGAGCTGCAAAGGAGTTGCTTTGTGGACATTATGTGCTCTGCGAGAGCCGCCAATTCCGCATCTTTTTCTTCGTAACCGGATATGTAGGCAAACCCAAGTTTGTGTCCCCACTCAATAAGCTTGCAGCCTGTGGGTGCGAATTGTCTGACTGCCGAGATGGCAACATCACCGCCCCAGACAACAATCCCGTCGGTAATTTCTGCCATTTTCTTAATTGCATGCAAGTCACTTGAAGGGGTATCAAAAACGTATACGAAGTCGGAAATTGCCGGTTCGATTTCTATCAGCTTCATAATTATTTTAATAGATAATCCGTTATCTGCTTGAGGTAATTTTAAGATGTTCACATTCCCTGTTATCAATCCCTCCGCAACGCTGTATGCAGGCAAACCATCGATATTTCCAGCTGCAATATGAAGTAAAGTCCCAAGCGGCATCGGGCGGATTGATATTTTCTTTTGACCGAAAGGCGGATTCGTTTCTTTTGTTTCAAAGAAGTTCTCCCCCAGTTCAGTCCTCACTTTGTATTCGACGTTTTCACGTTTCAATGACATAATAATTGTATCAATATATTTTTCTATGCCATCAATATTCAGTTGTGAAATATCATCGGCAAATGCGCCATCGGCAATTGTCTGACCAAGCCTGTCTATTGCTGCAATTACTTGTCCGGCAGAAAGAGTTTTAGTCAAACGAGTCTTGTTTATTTCAGCTTCAAGATGAACGAGAATGATGTCCTGGTCCTTTGAATCATATATTTTGCCTTTAGAAAGTATCATAACTTCACTTCCTTCATCAGTTCCGCTGCACCGGCTGCACAGGTTTTTATATCCTTCAGTCCTATGCGCCCGATAATTTCAAGATACGGTGACGATATTCCACATCCGCATTTTTTCCCATCATGAAGAATGCCAAGATCATCTGTCATCACACTTAATATAGGTGTTGCCTTGACCATCGGTGTTATAAGATTAACCAAACCGACTTGTCCGTTTTCTACTGGCTTTAACGTCTTAACATCGCGGATTATAACTCTGCTGTATGCAGGTACATGAAAATGATGATTTATGCAATCACAATATAGAATCGGATGCTCAACTGCGCCGAAAAATTCGATAATATCAGTTTCGTCAATCCACAAAACCTTTTTAGCAAGATCATAAAGTAAATTTTTTTCAACCTTCTCTGCATAAAACTGTTTCCAGCCACCGCCGAGCATGATTTTTGATCCTTTTCTCAGTTTGTATCGTATTCCTCGTTCATCCATCATTTTTAAGACAAAATATGTATATGAAGGAAACCCCATAAATCTTACAGGGAATTTCGAATGGCTGTATCTACTTATTGCATTTATTACACCTTCCAAGTCCGGAATGTATCTGTCTTTTTCGTATTTGAGGGCATATGTCCTGCTTATTGCCGGTGCAAATAATGTTGCTCCAAACGCTGTTTTTGTAACAGCAGTTTTATTATTTCTGTGCGGTTTATAGCCTAAAACGATATAATTCACAGGTTTTAGTGAAAACAACTTTCGCCAGTTCGCGATTTTAAGAACCATTTTCAATCCGCATAGCAAACCGCTTAATTCAAAACCGATATTACTGAATTTGCCCTTTGTTCCTGAAGAAGTTGCTTTAATCGCTATTTTATATGACGGCATAGAAAAAATGCTGTGAATTTTAAAGAACAAAGTAGGGAGAAAAGGGATTTTTTCAATATCATCATAGCAATTTATGATGTCAGGATTAAAATTCATTTTATCCAGTATCAATTTATACTCAGGACAGTTGTCATATTGATATTTGCAGTTTTCTTTAACCGCCTGGAAAAACAGTTCTTCTGTGCTGTGCGTGTCAAAAGGATTTTTAACTTTGAATAATTTTCTGCGATATTTCATTGTTTCTCCTTTTGTCTATAACATCGAATTGTTGCAATTATAATGAAATAATTTTTCATCTCTGCTCCACCAATAAATCCACAATTTCCGCATCGGTGCTCTGTTCGATAAATGCCCCGATTGCTTCACTTGTACTGTCAGCAATAGCGGTATTATTCGAAAGGAATGCAATTGAAATTATAATTGTCTGATGAACATCCTGCGCATCACTTTCAATGACCGAAACATGAAATTTGTTGATAAGCTTTTCGCACAGACTTTTTACGATCATCCGCTTTTCTTTCAGACTGTGCACCCAGGGGGCATACAGCTTTACCGTTATTACGCTTACAGTCATTTTACCACCTCAAAAATTACTTTAATTTCTATTATGAAAGAATATTTATTTTACAACTCCGCGCTGAACATATAAGCGGTACTGTATTTTTCGCAGCCGTCAATAAATACTTCCGCAGTCCAGTATTTATCCGGGTACGGAATATGCACGCCTTGACCAAGCATTATGTTTCTGGTTACATCGTACATGGCATTTCCGTCATATCCCTCAACTTTATGCATAGCGTCCATGTCACCGGTGAATGTGGCAAACGCAAACTGGGAAATGTACGGCGGACCCGCCTTGCCATCGTTATGCGGCAGGAAGTCGAAACAGACAAATCCTTCCGGCACAGGGGTTCCCGCCTTCATAAACCGTCCCCAAAAGCCGTGTCCCTCATTAACGTCTACACCTAATCCAAAATGGTGCATGAAATAAACATCATAGTCAAATTCGGATTTGAAATTGCTTAGGCTATCCAATACATCAAATAATTCTTTACGGAACTCTGCACTGCCATGATCGTTGGCTTCCCTTCCGATAAAGCGCATGGCGGGCATTTTTTTGTATTCAAAGCTGTCAACTTTGAAGCCGTTTTGCTGCTTCTTAACGGTATCAGGCATAAACAGCGCCCACTGTATGCCTGCATCGCAGTCCTTCAGATAATTTATGTACCCATATAAATCAACACTGTCTGTACCTGTAGGACCAGTTTTATTTCCTGCAATCAACTCCCGTACACCACGCTCCCGCATGGCAGAAAAATCGGTAAACACCCGGGCTACCACTTCTTGCAGCCGTTTGTCATGAGGAAGCCCTGACAGCTCGTCGTCAAACCGATCGAGTGCCTTGAAAACCACCGCGTTGACCATACCTGACGGCTCTAATTCCGAAAAGCACATCCGAAGCTGTGCGTTCTGTTCTTTGAACCGTGCAAACACGCCCTGCATTAAAATCTGCTCGTTTTCGGTGAGTTTTTTGTCACTCCACTCCGAATCATTAAGCACCCATTCGGTCAGTGCATCAAAAACCTTCGGATTTTGCTTTCTTGCTTTGCGTGCCCAGCTGACAATTCTTTTGTATTTCTCTTCATCGCTCAGATTCTCGCCATTTTGTTTTTCGAAATCGTACCAATAAAATTCATCAATCAGATTGTGTAACATATTAAATTCTCCATATTATTTTTTATTTAACGCTTTTTTAAAAGTTGTCATACCTTATGTTCTTTTATTTATGTGCGTTTTTTTTATTACATGGATTAAATTTTATTTGCTAGTTTTATCATTCTGGCATTATTCATCTATTTAACTGTAAAATCGATCTTATATTTATTCCCGTGATTGTAGAGTACTCCGTCGGTCAGTTTAATGCGGAGAATGCATGTATGTGGATCGGCCTCGTTTACATGACCGTTATTATACCATGATGCGAAAACCTCTCAGAGTTTTGCAACAATTGCCCCGTTCTTCTCATCGCACGGGTGGCCAACATTCTCCCCAATACCGTGTGCGTTGAACCACTCCCCGCAGACTGCGACCTCAGGATTTTCTTTTATCTGCCGCATTTTGTTCGAGAGGGCGTATGTAATGGTATAGAAAAAGCCGTCTTCGTAGTAACTGTTCACGATGCGGACGGCGGGGCGGTCCTTGTCCATCGTAGCAAGTGAGAGTAGTGTGTCGTGACCAAACCATTCGGCCATAATTGAAAGTGCATCTATATTATTACTCATGACACGATTTTCTCCTTGATAAAATATAGCACTAATTCGCGGTAACGCTGTTCTTGATTATAATTTTAGTTATAATAAAATGATTATAACATTACACGAGTTACGTGTCAACAAATAACAATAAAAGCAGAAACAGAAAGATATATGCCCAATTTATAAAAAAAGGATTGACAAGTAACACAAATGATGTATATCGAACCGCATATATCCGTAGGTAAGGATAATTTGATATTTAGGGTGTTTCTGGCGGTAAAGCACAACTCGATGTTGAAAGTTTCAAATCCCACCGCATTACCAGTTTACGTTTATCGGCAAATGGCCTTAGGAAAAATAGGCTGGATAACTGCAACCAGATAATTCATTAAATAATTAACGGGCTTCCGTCTATCAGACGAAAGCCCGTTCTCTTTTGATTTATTCTATCAATTGAAGCCAGCAACTAGCTTACTTAAAAGATTATTAAGCGTATCCTTAACCGCTTTATACCTTACTAAATAATTACCCGTACCGGTGATAATAGAATCCCGGAAAAGTGAATAGGACAGGTTATTCAATGAAGTGCAGTACAGAATTCCAAGGTCAAAGGAAACTGTCTCACGCGCAATATCAAACATTCTTGATGAAACCTCATCGTTCGAATATTTGGTTTTCATTGAAATTTCAAACACTGCGGGGGTCACCTGACGATAGCTTTCGGAAGCCAGGCATTCAAGAACCGAAGCGACATTCTCCGGGTCGCTAAGGCCTACGGGTATTGCATATAAAGTATACGGGAAACCGATATGTGTAATAAAATCGGACTGCCCGGCGTCATACTTCGGCACCGGAACAATACCGTAATCTATACCCGAAGGAGTAAGCCTGCTGAACGACAGCCTTGAACGTTCGACAATAAACAAACCATTTCCGGCTCCATACGATTCTAGAGCCCCTTTGGGATCGTTATTATAAAAACAATCGTCAGTTTTATAATAAGCATCGCAGATTTTTGTCACAAGGTCCTGCGTTTTCTCGCTTCCGAAGGAAGGGGAGATAACCGGTATGTCATTCCCATCTTTCTCAATGGTTATAAGCCCGCTGCTGATAAATAGAGCATCCAGGTTGCGGTTTGTATCTATCAGACCGAACTGGTCGCCGGCATCTTTATGGCTATTGGAGTTCAGGTCAATATATGTGCCCGCAGTCATTGAAAACATCTTGTCTATTGTCCATTCGTTTTTCTCAACAAGATCATACGGGTTTTCAAGACTATACTGATTGAGCAGTGATTTATTGAAAAATGTCACATACATCATATACAGCATGTTGGCTGATATGTCACCCGAACAAAACAGCAGCTTATTCTTTATTGTTGCGGTATTTGTAAGATCCTCCGGCCACCAGGGCTTACTGAAATCAAGATTTTCAAACTCAAAAAGATTCTCTGTCATATTGCTGGCGGCCAAATATGCCGTGGTCCGGCTGTATGACGCAATTATATCAAAGTCGTTTGTGCCGGCGAGTATGTTGCTTTTGACATATTCGCTGTAGGATGAAAGGTTGTTTACATTACCCGGACGTCCTATATATGCAAGTGTTATATTAAGCCTCTCCTCCACTTTAGTGTTACGGTTATGTATCGCGTCATTCACGAGGTCACCGTTCAGGGTTTCACTCTTGAATTCCTCATGCTCAACATCGCTCCAGTATAGAGTTGTGACTTCCCTTCCGCCAAGATTAAGGCTCGCGGGCAGGCTGTCCTTTAAAAATCCGTTCTGGTCATACGGATTTTCTGTTTCAGTGACTGTTTCGGTTGCTGCCGCCGCCGTAGTTTCTTCATCCTTTTCATTGGTATTGCCGCACGAGCATAAAAGCATGAGTAAAATCATACTGGCCAGAACAACGCATATGCTCTTTCTCAAAAGGTTGTTCATTTCTTTCTCCTTGTAGTTTATTTAAATTTTAACGACACACTTCCGTCGCCGTTATATTTAACCGCATCTTCTTCATAGAAAAGCGTGTCCATCATATTTAAATATTCTGCATACGATTTAAAACGCGTCTTTTTATTTTCTATAATATTCTTAGCGCTTGCAGCATCGTTTTCAAGAAGCATTGCAAGCATTATAAGCTGCGCTTTAGCCGAATTGACACAGGCGCTGTTGAAATCACTTATAAAATAATGATCTGTATGAGCCGCACCTGTGGCTCCGCTGCAATAAGGATGTATGGCAGGCATAACCGTTGAAAGGTCCCCCATGTCTGTACTGCCGCCGCTCCAATGATCCGAAACAGAGACCTTTTCTTTTCCCACCACCACCGACATGGCATCAGCCGCCAGCCGGCTGAGATTTACATCGTTTTGGAGCGGCATTGCCCCTAGCACGTCGCTTATGTGAACCGATGCACCTAATGACGCCGCTGAGCCGGCGGAGGCAAGATTCACCTTGTTGTTCACCTTAATAATAGCGTCAACGCTTGCACCGCGGACAAAGTTTTCAACGACCACTTCCGAAGGAATAATATTTACTGCTTCCCCCCCTGTGGTTATTATCGGATGGACTCGTGTATTGTCGGATGTAAGAAAGGTTTCGCGTAACGCATTTATTGCATTAAGTGAAAGGTTTGCTGCATAAAGGGCATTGATGCCGAGATGCGGCGAGCCTCCCGCGTGTGAAGGACGGCCGATAAATGTAGTCTTTTTTGCAATGAGGCCGTTTCCACCTTTCTTAATGGAGAACTTACCGGGCTCCCCTGTTGTGGTATGTATCATAAATGCCATATCCACATTGTCAAATAAACCGCGGGAAAGGAATTCGGCTTTTCCACCAAGGTATTTGATAACACCCTTGCGCCTGAGTTCCTGTCTGAACGAAATTTCTATAAGCTCTTCTGCTGGAACTGCGCAAAATCTGACCGAACCGCACCAATCTTTAGCTGCCTCAGAGTTTTTCAGCGCAGCGGCAACACCCAGCATTGCTGCGTTTTGCGCACAATGCCCGCAGGAATGCACCGCTCCGGTTACGGGATCGGCGGACTCGTGGTTTTTGCATATGAGCGAGTCAAGCTCAGCTAATACCAGAATCTTCGGACCGCACCTGCCGGTATCATAATCAGCAATAAAACCCGGAATATTGTCTGGTTTTATCAGCGTATAACCTAATTCTTTGTACCTTGCCTCAAGATACGCGGAAGACTTCCATTCGCGGAACCCTGTTTCCGGGTTGCTCCACAAAAAGTCCAGAGCGTTCTTCATTAAGGAATATTGTTTGTCAACGTCTTCAATAAAATTGTTGTAAATAGTCATTTTGGACCTCCGCGCCAGAATTTTACATGAACTGATTATATCACCTGACAATTTTTATATCAATTTTATATGTGAGCATTATTAGCTAATTTTGTGATTATATAGCTTTAATTTGATAATATTTTTAATAAAATACCATATACCATTTAGATAAATTATATAATCCAGTTTACAAAAAAACAATAGGCTTCCGTGATAAGACAGAAGCCCATTTTCAACGTTAAATATTACTTCTAAACACTTTTTCTCCAGCGAACTCCAAGGGCAATATCGTTCAAAAGCACCCCGTCGGCGCCAAGTTTCAAGCACCGGTCAAGCGACTCAGCGCTGCCGTTCATCGACTTGTTCGCGTCCCGGGACATGATCCAGACCATGGCACCAGGGCATTTTTCTTTAACCATATCGGGTGTAATATCTCCGAGCCAGTGCTCCCACAGGCGGATTATTCCGCAACCGGTGCGATAATAGACTTCTGCAGCGGATTTATCCGGCATAAAAGCAAGGATGCGTTCGGGCGGAAAGTACTGTGAAACAAGCTTTGCCGCCTTCTCCGAGATCACACCAAAGACAAATGGCACCTTTGTTTCCCGTATGATTTCCAGAAAATCTTCTGCCGGCTCAGCCATCTTGATATGTAAAAGTACAGGCGTCGAACAATTATATTTTTCAAGCAGCTCTCTGAAAGTGACGACCGGACGGTTATGTGCCTTGAGCAGCGAACTGAATTCCGGAAAAGTAACACTGCTTACAGGAATATCGACACCGGTCAAGCGTTTTAAACTGTCGTCATGATACATTACATAAGTACCGTCCGACAAACGGTTCACGTCGCACTCTACAAGGTCTGCGCCGAGCTCGGCGCCGTATGTCAGTGATTCAATTGAATTTTCGGGACACTCAAGTGACGCCCCGCGGTGAGCAATCAGTTTCATCTTATCTATTACCTCATCTTTATATAATCGAAAATTATTTATTTCTGTCCTCGCCTGCTCCCTGGTTATCTAAAAAACGAGTGCAATAACACGGTCCTTCATTAATCTAAAATAATATTATTGTTAATATAAGTCAATATCTGTATTTTGCTCATTTCGCAGCCTTCTTTCTTACGAAAAACAACTCCGGATCACCCTCGTCAAGCGCGTCTATTTTTCCGCAGAAAGTAAATCCGGATTTTAAAAGTAAATTTTGCATTGGCTTATTCGATTCATTTGTTGAGGTAAAGAGCTTTTCCGTCTTACAAACTGAAAAAAGATTATTCATCAATACTGAGCCGATGCCACAGCGCCTGTACTTTCCTGCTACGATTAACAGTTCTATAAATGCGTTATCAAAAAACGTATAGTCCATTAATGCAAAACCTTTTATAATCCCATCTTGAACCGCAATATAACAGTTACCCTCATCTATTGCATGACAAATTGTGTCTTTGCGGCGGAACGGATCAATATCGAGTATATTATGCAAATCTGTTTCTGCTGCGACTTTAATATTTATTCCGTCATTGAAACTATTATCAAGATTAATGATTTTAATATGAGCCAGTATCTCATCCGCAATATCTTCCGGCCTTTTTATGCCATCAACAATTAAATTTACATATGGTCTGATAGTTTCAATATGGCGAAAATATGTATCCCTGTGCCGTGTAAGATAAAAATCAAGATATGTTGAAACTTCTTCCGACGTATTTCCCTTTAATGGCAGGCGAGCTGCTGAACGGCGTGTGAAATCGCGCAGTATACGTCGTGCAAGCGATATATCAAGAGGTATATCTATCCAAACAGAAAAATTCACATATGCCCCAACCTTACTGTGAGTTTTTCCAAAGGGATAATCAAGAATTATATAATCAAGTGACTCGGAACCTAAACGTTCAATTTCATCGATTATAGGAGTAAGTGTCCATTCGTTACAGTCGGCTCCTGATTCTGACCATTCACAATAATTTCGGCCAAGGAGATTCCCGGGAATACTATCAAAATAAATTACTTTTGAATTGGCAATCCGCTCCTTCAGAGCATTTGCGACAGTGGTTTTACCGCTGCCGGATATGCCGGAAATGCTGATAATAAAAGGCTTTTTCATTAACTTCCTCGTTTTTGATCGATGACAATTTTTTAGTATTTCGTGAAGTCGCCATTCTCGTTTTCTATTCAGATGTTCGGTTTATCTAAGTTAATTTGCTTTTATCCAATCTACAATATCTTTTAAGACATGATTGTCAATTTCTGATTTAATTTTATATTCGTCCAGCAACTCAGAAAATTTGGTAACTGTTGATGGCATAAAAAAGTGATTCAGTCCTTCGTATAACTTAAACGTGACATCAGTCCGGTCATTTAATAATTGCTTGTATAATTCAAAATCCTTATCATAATAAACCTGTAAATCGCTTTTACCCTGCATGATCAACATAGGTACTTTTATCTCTTTTATATAAACCTCTGCTCTGTTTATATGAAGATCTTTATAATAATACTGCGATGTGCCGGAAGCATCTATTTGGGTTTTCGCTTCATCATCCGGCATATTAGCAATATCAGCCATCTGTTTGTTAATTGATTCATTTGCTGCCGTTATGAAAGTTTCCTTATCATTATCCGCTGTCGATTCTAAAATCTGAAGAATCTGCTGGTCACCTATGATTTCCAATATAGACCGGGGTGAGCCCGCTAATATTATCAACCCGGCATAATCGCCGCCCATATTATGAATTCGCGGCGCGAGCATGCCGCCTAAACTGTGACCGAGTATATAAACTCTGTTTTCATCTATTCGCGGGTCGGATTTTAAAATTTTAGTTGCCAATATAGCATCATCTATTGTTTCTTCCCTTACCGTCAGGCTGCCGCCCAATTGCTTAACCATTTTCGCGCCATAGGTATAAGTGCGCTTGTTATAGCGTATTACAGCTATTCCGTTTGACGACAGGTATTCTGCTATTTCGCGGAAAGGCTTGTTTTCGTAAACCGTCTCGTCCATGTCAGACGGACCTGAACCTTGTACTAATACGACCGCAGGAACTTTACCGTCGGCGTTTTCCGGCAGTGTCAAAACACCGGCGAGTTCCCACTCAGTCCCGGCGCCGATTTTTATATTTTCAGAAATAAAACTGCCATTCATCTCGCCGCCTGCACCCGTCGTTTCCTGAATGTCAGATGTAATTGAACTGGATTCGGTGGTATTGGTATCATTCCCTTGATTTTTTGCACCACACGCAGACATGAATAAACAGAGCAATACAGCGATGATACAGACTCTTCTCATAATAAGCACCATACCTTTTCAGTTATTACCTTAATAATAACACATTTTTACACAAATAACAAGTAAATCCCAGAGAATACAATTGAGCATAATTTATTGTCTTTGCTGGTCGGGTTACTGGTTTACCTCTCGAATTTCTACCGTAAAAACCTGCCGCCAAATCTTCTGCGGTAGGTTTATTGGTATATTTCTTCTCAATTTTATTTAAATTAATCATTTCTTTTCCTCAAACTCTACCATATTTGATTTAAATGTGATATACTGTAATTACATTGCTTGAAACAAGCCGGTAAAAATGATATAGCCTTACATACCGTAAGGCTGCATGTAATCTTAATAAAGAAAGGAATGGTATTATTATGGCACTTCTTCAAGCTACCTTTCGCTCAGGTTCGCTTAATATGGATACCTGTTTTAGTATAATTCTTCCGGAAAGTTGTCCGGAAGAAGATATCGCGACGCTGTATCTGCTTCACGGTATGCACGGAAACCATTCCCACTGGGTACGTAAAACCTCAATAGAGCAGTATGCAAACGACAGAAAGATGGCTGTCATCATGCCCGACGGCGAAAACTCATATTATACGGATATGAAGTACGGAAAGAAGTTTTATACATATGTTGCCGACGAGCTGGTCGACTACACACGCAGGATTCTGAAGCTCAGCCGCAAACGCGAAAAGACATTCATATGCGGACTTTCTATGGGAGGATACGGTGCTGTGCACACTGCTCTGAAAAAGCCCGGGCAGTATGCGGCTGCCGCATCGCTTTCGGGCGTCCTTGATATAGTGAACCGTGTTAAGACCTGTGATTGGATAAACGAAGCGGCCGCAATATGGGGAGATAATTTTAAAACAGGGCTTGCAGGGACCGATGCGGATTTGTTCTGGTTGGTAAAATCCTTCCCGGAAAACTTACCGAAACCGCGTATTTATTCGGCATGCGGCAAACAGGACGTGCTATATAATGATAACATCAGATTCCGTGATTTTATGGATACTGTCGGAAAGGAAAAAGGCTTTGATTTTAAATATGAGGAGGGCGACGGGATCCATAACTGGGAGTTCTGGAATAAATGGGTTGTCCCTGCTATCGATTTTATGCTTGAACGTTAATAAAATCCAGCGTAATAAAACAATAGAAGTCAAATAAAAACTATCACCTCCGGCAATACTACCGGTAAACCAAATACCGGTTTACACGGAGGAAGTATATGGACAACACTCTCGGTTCCCTAATCTCTGCTAAGCGCAAGGAAAAGCAGCTTACTCAATCTGGCCTTGCTGAGAAGTTCGGGATCTCTGACAAGGCGGTATCAAAGTGGGAGAGGGGTCTGTCACGGCCCGATGAAAAGTTCATGCCTGAACTGGTCGAGTTACTCGGTTTACCTCCTGAATTCCTTCCACAGAAAAAATCTGCCGTAAAGCCAAGGCTTCTGCGGCAGGTGTTGTGTTATGAATTTTTAAGGATTCTCGCCGTCGGTACTCTTATAGCCTCTTCTGTCTGTCTGTCGACCGGTTCACTTAAGGTTGAGCCGGCAGTTATTCTCGGCTGTGCCTCAGCGGCGCTGCTCGGTTTTGTGACAATAATAAAGCACCGATAATATCAACTGGAAAAAGAAGCTGTACCCAAGTCCGTCACGGATTTGAGTACAGCCCTTTTTATGTGTTTTAATTGTCTCTTTATATAACCAGCGTACATATGTACTTAACTGTCGTCTTATGCCCTTCAACTATCCGGTTTTTTCTCTCAAATCTCGTACTTCGTGCGGGTGTAATTTTCTTGACCATCTGTCCGCCGACACTTCCAGCCTGACGGGAGGTAAGATCGCCATTGTAACCCTGGTTAAGATTTACGCCGACTTCGCTTGCGGCCTCCATCTTGAACTTGTCAAGAGCGTCCTTTGCTTCAGGAACAAGTGCTCTGTTGTTTCTCGATGCCATTTGGAACTCCTCTGTGGGACTGCCTTACTAAGCCCTAAAGCTTTTCGATGCATCCCGCGATCTATATTAATTGAGACGCGACGCTTATCGCGCTCTGTTATTATTATTTCTGTCTTGATTCTCTTTATGTATGCCAAATTCAGTCGGTGTTGTTTGTTTGAACCTTTACATGCAACCAAAAGTTGATTGACAAATATTTTCTTCAGTGGTAATATTAATAATATCTGTGCTACTGACCGTTTTTTGTCGAAAGGATGGTATATGTCCATTAATAACAACGCTGAAAATATCAAAGGTTCAAAAGACATCAAAGAAAAAAAGAAAAAGCTGACCTTGAAGCGCACAATTTTAAACACATTATTCGTTCTTAAAACAGTAAAAAAAGCAGCTCCCGGAATGATCGTGGTCATGATGCTGGTCGTCGTGTTCCAGGCAGCCACGAACTTTGTCAGCGACTCTTACATGCTCCGTTATATCATCAACTCGTTCACAGAGGGGAAGGCCGCGTCTGATATTCTCTTTTTCGTTATAATAATGGCTGCAGTCACCCTCATCAACAGCCTCGGCACCAACGCCATGTACAACTTTTATTTTTATAAAAAATACATGGCAATAACCGCCTATATTGAGCGTGAGCTTTTCCGGAAGTCGCGGGAGGTTGAGCTGTCCTGCTACGAAGACCCGGTCTTCTATGACAAATACGTCAAGGCGATGGACGAGGCGCCGGCAAAGTTCGCAGACGACCTTGACAAAATCGAAGGCCTCGCCTGGACTCTAGTTACAATGTCGGCAAACTCGTTTCTGCTCTTCCTCATTGACCCGGTACTGATAATTTTCGGTCTCGTCCCTCTTCTGCTCGGTTTACTGCGCAAACGTCAGAATGAACTTAAGCACGATTACGACAGTAAAGCAAAAACCATAAACCGCAAGAAGAAATACGTCAACCGCACCTTTTATCTCAACGAATACGCGAAGGAAATCCGGCTGACGACAATTGGCGGGTTCCTCTTCGGTTTGCAGAAGGAAGCTCTTGACGAATACAAGGCATTGATACGCGAATACGGCTGGAAAAAAGCATTTTATAAATTCATTCAGAATTACGGAATGCAGGGATTCGTGATTCTTGCCGCTATGCTTTATTCGGCATATCAGACAATTGTGACCGGTAATATGCAGGTCGGCGACTGCCTTGTGGTTTTCAACTCGATTAGCTACGTCTCATACAACCTGCGTTACATAGTCGAAAATCTGACCGAATTCCAGAAAAATGCTCTTTATATAGAGGATTATCTGAAATTCATGAATTATGAGCCCCAAATTAAAAATGACGGGAAACAGATAGTCGAGCCTGGTGAGATGAAATTTGAGAACGTATCTTTCAGGTATGCCGGAGCCAAAGATGACCTGATTAAAAGTGTATCCTTTACAATAAAGCCTGGCGAGAAAATTGCGCTGGTCGGTCAGAACGGTTCTGGAAAATCAACGCTTGTCAAACTGATGATGCGGTTGTACGACCCCACCGAAGGCAGGATTACACTGAACGGTGAGGACATACGCAGCATTTCCCCAGAAAAATACCGTGAGCTGTTCGGTGTCGTCTTCCAGGAGTGCCGCTGCTTTTCAATGTCTGTAGCTGAAAACGTGCTGCTGAGGCCATTGCGCGATGGAGACGATAAAATTGTAATAGAAGCGCTCAAGCAGAGCGGCGGATACGATAAGATTGCTTCTCTTAAAAACGGAATCAACACCACGCTGACCCGCGAATTCGACGACGAGGGAACAGTGCTCTCGGGCGGCGAACTGCAGAAAGTTGAACTGGCAAGAATATTCGCCGTCGAAACTCCCTTTGTCATACTCGACGAGCCGTCAAGCGCGCTCGACCCGATTGCGGAATATAAGATGTTTGAAAACATGATACGCGCCTGCGAAAGGCGCAGTTCTGTCTTCATTTCGCACCGTCTCTCCTCCGCAACAATTGCCGACCACGTACTCCTTATCGACGATGGCAGAATCGCCGAGGAAGGCACACACCGTGAACTTATGGAGAGGAACGGGAAATATGCCGGGATGTTCCGCATGCAGGCAGAAAATTATGTGGAAGGCAAAACGCTGATCAAGGAAGGAGGCGCTGCGTCGTGAGTGAAACAATAAAGAAGAATGATGAAAAAGAAAAGCAGAAATTTTCTAAGGTTTTATCAAATAACCTGAAAATGCTCGGCAAGGTCTGGCACTTCACTCCCGAATTCATCATCGGGACGGTGTGCGAGGGAGTCATCTGGGGAATTTTGAACTCTCTCGAAATAATTTTTCTCAACCGCCTCTTCAACGCCTTTGACGAGGACCGGAGTTTCAGCTATATTGCAATCATGATCGGGATTCTATCGGTTTCTTACCTCGCCGGATATTTCTTCGACGGCTGGTACTGGGAGAAATACATACCCGGCGTCAAACAGAAACTTGAATTCAGGATCCACCGCGAGCTTTATGAAGCCGCCCGAGCCACTGACCTTTCATCCTACGACGACCCGGCTTACTTCAACGATTTCGTCTGGGCAATGGACGAAGCGCAGAATAAGGCTATCGCAATCATTGAAACTCTCGGAAAAATCATAAACCGTCTTGTCGCATCGGGTGCGATACTTGCGGTGCTCTTTAGTATAGACGTGTGGATCGCGTTAATATTATTCTTCTGTTCTTCCCTGATGATTATAATTCGACTTCTCACAAGCAAATATAATTTCAGGTTTGAAAAGGAGTCTCAGCCGCTCGGGCGGAAGACGAAATATATCAACCGGGTCTACCATCTCTCAGATTGCGCAAAGGAGCTGCGAACGAGCCATGTCCATGACAACCTGGTTAATTTATATAACAGTAACTTTAACGACCGCGTCGCGCTTACAGGAAAGTACAACCGTAAATTCTTCCTGCTCTGGGGCGTCGGCTGGTCGCTGCTCAACTCGCTGTCTTATTACGGTACTCTGATCTTCATGTTTTTTCAACTAGTCGCCGGAAAAATTCTCCTTGGTGGCTTCACCGCGTCGGTCAACGCGGTCTGGCGCCTGCGCTGGACTCTCTCAGACCTGATCGACCGCTTTACAAAATTTCCCGAATATTCGCTATTCATAACCAAGTACCTGACATTCCTCTCACGTAAACCGAAGATCATCTCCGGAACTAAAATTCCCGGGCCATTCGAATCGCTTGAGATACGGAATGTCACCTTTACATACGGCTTCGGTGAAACCAAGGACGCCAAGGACGGCAATAAACTCGTGCTTGAGAACATTAGCCTGAAGGTTGAAAAAGGCGAGAAGATCGCCCTGGTGGGTTACAACGGCGCCGGCAAGACCACACTCATCAAGCTGATAATGCGGCTCTACGACCCTACCGAGGGACAGATTCTCTACAACGGCACCGATATCCGCGAATTGAACCTCTCTCTCTACCGCAACAAGATCGGCGCCGTTTTTCAGGATTACCGCATCTTCGCCGCGTCTGTCGCCGAAAACGTTCTCTGCGGTGATTTCACCGAGGAAAAACGAGAACTCGTCGAAAAAGCTCTCGACGCCGTTTCCTTCACCGACAAGCTCGCCCAGTTGCCCGACGGCCTTAAATCTCACCTCACCCGTGAGTTCAACGACAAGGGCGTTAACCTCTCGGGCGGCGAATCTCAGAAGATCGCCATCGCCCGCGTCTTCACCGGCAGTTCCGAGCTATATATAATGGATGAACCTTCGAGTGCACTCGACCCGCTGGCCGAATATAACCTCAACCACTCTATCCTCCGCTATGCTGAGGATAAAACCGTCATTTTCATCTCCCACCGCCTTTCCACCACCCGTATGGCTGACCGCATCTATATGTTCGATAACGGCCGCCTCACCGAATCGGGTTCCCACGACGAACTCATGGTCAATAACTCAAAGTACGCCGAAATGTTCAACATCCAGGCGAGTAAGTATACAGAAAACCTGTCAGCATAACGAAGATACGCCGGGGAGAGAACTTTTTGAGAAAAGTTCTCTCCCCGGACCCCTCTTACAAAAACTTTCAACCTATTGGCTTTTAAGAAGCCCGTTGATATACGCTTCACCAATCAGCTCAGCGTTGTTCAGCACACTAAACTTATTTTTCAGTGTTAGTGTATAATTATCGAAGGCGCCATCTTATCCTAACTGCCAAAACGAACGGGGTCGGCACCCGAAGGAGGAGTCCGGAGAGGAACCATGGGTTCCTTTCCGCGTACTTCTTTGGTTACTTTCTTCCTACGAGAGAAGAAAGTAACAACCGTACATTCGCATCCCCGCATCCAAAGTTCGCCGACACCAGAATAATAATCCTTAATAACAAAACAGCGGAGAGCAAAACATTTGCTCTCCGCTGTTTTTTATATAGCAAACCCTTCCTCACCTGTCCTCCACTGCTATCTTCCACGGACTCAGCAGTCCGTTATCCATTTTAAATACCCGGTCAGCCTGTCTTGCTATAGACATATCGTGCGTCACCACTATTAACGTCTGGCCAAGCAGATTTTTTGTCTCAAGCAGCAACCGCAGAACCTCGTCTGCATTTTTCCGGTCAAGGTTGCCGGTCGGCTCGTCTGCATAGACGATATGCGGCATATTTATAAGTGCGCGGGCGATTGCGACCCGTTGCTGCTGCCCTCCCGACAACTCGCTCGGCAGATGATGCAGCCGGTCAGCGATATCGAGGGTGGTAATGAGTTTTTTGAGATTTTCTTCGTATGAATATTCAGATTTATTGCACATCAGTGTGGGTATCAGAATATTTTCAAGCGCGGTGAACTGTGGGATGAGGTTGTGTTTCTGGAAGATCATGCCTATGTACTTGCCGCGGAAAAAACCGAGCTCGTCGGGCGACATTTTTGTTATTTCGTTCCCGCGTATCTTAATCGAACCTGAATTCGGCCGGTCAAGCCCGGCGCAGAGGTGGAGCAAAGTGCTCTTACCCGAGCCCGACGCGCCGATCACAGCCACAAACTCACCTTCAAAAACACGGAAGGTCGCACGGTTGACCGCCGTCACGACAACATCGTACTGGTGATACTGCTTTATCACATTCTCGGTCTCAAGAATTATTCTTCTGTCATTGTATTCCATATCCGAACTCCTTTAATTCTGCTCTGACAGCTGATTTGCGTTACCGTCCCCGCAGCGGCGTCTGCCAATCCGGTACGGTATATAAGAAGAAACAAATCCGCAGGCAACCGATACTGCGATGCTCACAAGCAGCGCTACTCCCGATAGATAGAAATTATATCTTGTTCCGCCGATGAATCCGAAAGATGGCAGTATCTGATTGAAGAGTTTAAACATAATAAAGCTTGTGACAAGGCTAAGTATCACCGTAGTTATCATCGCAAGAACCGACATTATTAGCCCCGCGAATGTATACACACCCCGCAGTTGTTTCTCCCCGGCGCCAAACATTCGCAACAGGTTAATTTCCTTTTCGCGCTTCATGTAGAAGAGTACCTGTGAGAAGAACCAGACGACCGGCGAGAGCAAAAGTAGCATAATGGAAACTGCTATTATCGAATGATACGAAACGCTCTCTGCGGCAAGCTGTTTGCCGAGCGTTGTGTAATAATTATCAATTGAATGGTTAATTCCGAAGTCACCCAGGTAAAGACTTAGATTTATGTTTATCTCACTTAGTATTCGGTCAGCATCTTTCTGTGTTAAACCGTTGTTGAGAATCACCCGTACATTATTATCAAGTGAAGTTTTTCCGGTTAAATTAAGGTATTCGTCATAATCCATACCGACCGTTATATCGCTCCCGGTGCCGTACCCGTGTATCACGGCGGCAACCTCATATTCCCTGTAATCGAAAGCGCATCGTTCAAGCTGCACCTTGAGATATTCTATTTTGTCAAAATAAATTTCATCTATTTTATCTTTTTTATAAAGGAACTGAGCTGCATAGATCCTGTCCCCGGGTTTGAAAGTAAAATTTTTTGTATTATATATTGCATCGCTTATAATTATTTTATTACTATTGCCAAGTATCGCGTACGGATCGCCCTCGACTTCATACTTGCTGCATATGAGATCAATATAATGCCGGTCAAGGGCGGCGTAGGTTACATAGTTTGTGGCGATCGTATAGTCTTCAACGTTCACCGAATAGGTAGTATAATTACTGCCGGTGAGGTTGCCGGTTCGCATAAGGATATGCGACACAAGCATTGTAGCTTCTTCGGAGTTATCCCAGGCCGCGTAATTAACTCCTTCCACGTTTTCAATGCAGTCCACCATCACTTCATCCATCAGATCAACCGCATCGTCAACTGCGAAATCCGAATCATCAGACAAATCGATGTCCCAGAAATCTACACTGATAACAGCGTCGGGTTTATCTTTTTCTATATCTGTTTTTTTCATATGCGCGGCATATACGCCGCAGATGAAGAGCGAAGTGAAGATAACCGCCGTTATCAGCGTACTGATAAAATATTTACGGAAACGCCAGGTTCCGTACAACTCATAATGCCAGGGGAATTTCTTATTGAAAATTCTAAAGGAACGCCGTGGAGAGGAAACCAGGTTCGAGTTGTCCTGCGCCACTATCAAGGACAACGGTGCTTTTTTTGACATATGCTTCATCGGTGTTCGGACCGCGAAATACACCGTGATGAAATTTAGCAGAATAACCGACGGGACCATCCACCATGATATGTATATATCTGAAACACCGGCCATACGGTACAGTATTGTAACCGTCGCGAAAACCGCGCCAAACGAAGCCAGAAGAGTTGTAGCCGAAATTACGAACATTTCCCACTTCGCCGTTGAGAATAGTTTTTTAAAGCCGGCGCCACAGGTCATGTAGATGCCGTAAAGAAACTTGAAATGGTTTATACGGACATTGTAAAGCGCCATAAGCAGCACAACCGACAATGCCGTCAGAAAAGCCGCGGAGAGAATTCCGTTACTTAAGGTCTCATTAAAATAGTTACTAAAAAAATTATATCGCGGTGTTAATGATATTCTCACATTCCCCGAGCCAACGCCGGTATTTTCAATATAATAATCTAAAAATGTTTCCGCTGAGTGTCCAGGCTTCATACTTACTTTTAGTGTATAGTAGTCATGATATAAGTCGGGGCTAACGAATTCGTAATTGTCAAAACTGCGAATATATTGAAATGATTTTATATACAGAGCATTTTCAATTGCAGCTTTTTCCGACTCATTAATTTCTTCAATAAGCATATCGTAATCATATGATTCGGTTATAACCTTATACTGGTGCTTTAGATTTGTCGAAGTAGTAAAGCAGACCAGCCAGAACATCGACTGTATCAGGAAGAGCGCGACAAAAAAGCTCAGGTACTCCCTGAAATTAAAAAAAACAGTTCTGAGCGAATTCTTCGCGGTCCGCTTTCCAAGCCCGTTGCCCCACTCTTTTTTCGGATTAACCTTATATAGACGAGAAATATCGCCCTTATCCGGCGAATTGCCTATATCATCAGCAGCCAAAACAAGATCATCTCCTTCGACTGTTTATTTATGCGTGCCTGAATACTTCCGGTTAACGTAAGCGAAACCGGTGCAAAATAATTCCATGGGATGCTGTTATCACAAAGCGGCGGGATATATACCGCCGCTGCTTGTTGTCTTTATCTCAATATATCCGCATGCAGGCAACGACTTTTCCGAGGATTGTGACTTCATCGGTGTAGATCGGTGCAAGAAGATGGTTCTCGGGTTGCAAACGATATCTCCCGTTCTCCCGATAAAAAGTTTTTACCGTCGCCTCGTCTTCAATCATTGCAACCACGATTTCGCCATTTTCGGCGTAGTCTCGTTTATCGACAATCACAACGTCCCCGTCCATAATGCCAGCTTCGATCATACTGACGCCGCTCACTTTGAGCGCAAAAAGGTTGTTCTGGCTGTATCCGATGCTGTCGGCCACGAAGCTGACATATCCGTCATAATTTTCCGCAGCGAGCACCGGGAGGCCTGCCGTAACCTTTCCGATAATCGGCACCTTGGTTCCGGTCCACGCCGACACGTTATCGACTCGTATTGTCCGGCTTTTGCCGTCTTCTTTCTGTATATATCCCTCGTTTTCGAGCTTCTGCAGACAATTGTAAACCGTAGATGTGCTCTTGTATCCGATTGCATTCTTGATGTCCCGGACACTTGGGGAATATCCTTTATTCATTATTGTATCAATTATGTAATCGAGCGTATTCTGCTCGCGTTGGGTCAGTCTCATTTTTTCCTCCGTTCTTTTAACCGGGTATATTCTCACCAGGGAACCGCTAACCGGGTGCTTTAACATATAAAAAAAGGCATCCCGGCGGCATAACCGCACTTCCCATATTTTCTCATTCTTAGTATATCACACTTCTGCACTAATTGCAAACATTTGTTTATACTTTTTTTATGGCAACTTCAATAAAATTGTTATTCGCTTTTTATGCAATTTGTTAACAAATTGTAACCTTTATGAAAGATGTATTGAAAAAAATTTCATTTTATGTTAGTATAATAACGGTAGATTATTTTCATTACAACCTTGATAAGGAGAAACGAAATGACCACAAACAAGCATGTTACCGGCTGGATCGATGAGATGGCAGCCATGACGCAGCCCGACAGAATCGTATGGATCGACGGCTCGGCTGAACAGGCGGAAGCCCTGCGTGCTGAAGCGTGCTCGATCGGCGAGATAACAAAACTCAACCAGGAGCTGCTTCCCGGCTGCTACCTGCATCGCACCGCCGTCAACGACGTCGCACGTGTTGAGGACCGTACCTTCATCTGCACCAAGAAGAAGGAAGACACAGGCAGCATCAACAACTGGATGGACCCGAAGGAATGCTACGCAAAGCTTGCAAAGCTTTACCGCGGCGCAATGAAGGGACGTACAATGTATGTCATTCCCTATTCGATGGGTATTGTCGGATCGCCCTTTGCCAAGTACGGCATCGAGCTCACCGATTCTATTTATGTCGTTCTCAACATGATCATCATGACCCGCGTTGGATTCGATGTTCTTGAAGCACTCGGAAACTCGCCCGACTACATCAAGGGTCTGCATGCAAAGGCTCAGATCGATGAGAACAATCGCTTCATCTGTCACTTCCCGGAGGACAACACCATCTGGTCGGTCAACTCTGGATACGGCGGAAACGTGCTCCTCGGCAAGAAGTGCTTCGCGCTGCGCATCGCTTCCTACCTCGGCCGTAAGGAAGGCTGGATGGCTGAGCATATGCTCATTCTCGGCGTTGAGTATCCCGACGGCGAAACTAAATATATCACCGCTGCTTTCCCGTCTGCCTGCGGCAAAACCAACCTCGCTATGCTTATCCCCCCCGAATACTATGCTAAGAAGGGCTATAAAGTCTGGTGCGTGGGTGACGATATCGCCTGGCTCCGCGTCGGCGAAGATGGCAGACTCTGGGCTGTCAACCCTGAAAACGGCTTCTTCGGTGTTGCTCCCGGCACAAACGAAAAGTCGAACCCGAACGCGCTCCATACCTGCATGAAAGACACCATTTTCACAAACGTTGTTCACAACACTGCCAACAACACCGTATGGTGGGAAGGCCTTGACAAGAATCCGCCCGAACACGCCATCGACTGGAAGGGCAACCCCTGGGATTTCCATAAGTACGACAAAAACGATAAATCCACCTGCGGCGCTCATCCGAACTCCCGCTTCACCGCAAAGGCGGCCAATTGCCCCTGCCTCTCGCCTGAGTTCTATAACCTGAAGGGTGTTCCGGTGTCGGCTATCGTCTTCGGTGGCCGCCGCGCCAAGACAGCTCCGCTGGTTTACCAGTCAACAAGCTGGCAGCACGGCGCCTTCGTCGGTTCGATCATGGCATCCGAGACCACAGCCGCTGCCGCTGGCGCAGTTGGCGTAGTCCGCCGCGACCCGATGGCAATGCGCCCCTTCACCGGCTACGATACCGGCGACTACTGGGCACACTGGCTCAAGATGGGCACCCTGATTCCGAAGCCTCCGAAGATTTTCCATGTCAACTGGTTCCGCACCGATGCCGCCGGCAACTTCATCTGGCCGGGATTTGGAGACAATATGCGTGTTCTCATGTGGATTCTCGCACGCTGCGAAGGCAAGGCCGACGCTGTTATGACTCCTATCGGTTACCTGCCGAAGCCTGAGGATATCTGCATCGAGGGTCTCAAGGACGTCACACTTGACACCATCAAAGAGCTGCTCACCGTCGACAAGGAGAGCTGGCTGGCTGATATCGCGAATATCAAAAAGTTCTACGCTGAGGTCGGCTCAAGAGTTCCCGCCGCCATGTACGACGAACTCGCAGCACTTGAAGCAAGACTTAAAGAACTTGAAGGTCAGGGTCCATTTTGCCTGACCAGGGGAACTCCTTTCAAGGAGTTCCCCCCAGTCCCCCTTCAGGAACTCTTAACCTATTGGCTTAGCTGCTCGACAGGATTTAATTACAATATAGAACCGCGGTAGTGTGTGTTGGGCACCATATCCCTGCACACACCGCCGGGACACGAAAACAGAAATTTTCAATGTTTTTTCTCCAATTTCCCCACCATTACTAACAATTAAGAGGCCCGCTGATATACACTTCACCTTACCGCTTTCTTAAAGTATTAAGCTAAACAAAAAATTAAGTGTAAGTAGTATTATTAAACCGGCGGCGGGCACCTCGATATTACACTAAACAGCGCATAGGAGAACAAGCCCGATAGACAGAAGGAGGGTAGTCCAGAGGGAACCACGCTGGTTCCCTTTGGCACGTTTCTCTGGTACTCTCTTGACGTGAATCAAGAGAGTACAAAACGCATCCTCCAAACCTGTATCCAATAAAAATATTATAATATTCAAAAACCCGCCCTGCCACATTTGCGACAGGGCGGTAATATTATCTATAATACACATAATGCACAATAATAGTCCTCTCCCCGCCCCCGTGCTCAATATCCGGCGCCGTGATCACCACCCCGTCATTCGACAAGAGTTCCCACGCCTTCATCTCCTCTATCCGGCAGCGCATGATAATATTCTGCGAAGCAAACACTAAAAATTCATCTCCGCGTATCATCATTCCGCCGTCCTTAGCTATAACTTCCTCTATGTCGTCCCCATGCCGCTCGGTAACATACTTAATATGCTTTCCGGCGATTTTCTCGGCCATGTCCCGACGGAACCGCGGGCTCTCGGGGTTCTTGCTCTTCGTCCAGTGACGCCATACTTTCTTTAACATATGTACACTCCGTTCATACGGGGCCTGTTATAGCTCTGGCCCCGTATATTATTTCAGTATCACCGCCCCGACCGGCGGTACCGTCACCTTTCCGATGTGTTTTTTCCCCGTTAAAAGGTCGGTCATCGGGTTCGGCAGCCGAGCCGTTACCGGCGCGCCGCCGCTGTTCGCGGCGACAATAATTCTCTCGTTACCGCGCGAGCGCTCATAAGCAATATATCCACCCGAGTGGCAAAGGATTCTAAAATCCCCGCCGTCGAATACTTCCTCGTGGGAGCGTATCTCTCCAAGGCTCCGGTAATGAGAGAGCAGCTCTGTGTCTTCCCTGCCCCAGGGGAACGGCATACGGCAGAAGGGGTCGCGTCCGCCTTCTACCCCGACCTCGTCGCCGTAAAAGACAGACGGCACACCGTAAACGGTATACTGTATCACCGAGGCAAGCATCAGTCTCTTTTTTGCCGCTGCGCACTGCTCGCCCGAAAGTCTGAACGAGGCAAGCTGCACGTTTGTCATCGTGTCGGTCCCCGCGTCGGCGAGAGATGTCAGTATCCGCTCGGTGTCGTGGGTCCCCAGCAGATTCATGAGAGCGTCAGAGACGCAGCGCGGGTATGACGAATATATTTCGGTAAGAATATTATACAGCATCCCGCTGTCCCTGTAAAGGATAAAATTTACTATCCCGTTTTTCAGCGGATAGTTCATCACGCTGTCAAGCTGCTCACCGCGCAGATATCTCCGCCGTCTGCCGTAGGCAACCTTGTCGGCGGCGTTCTCCCACACCTCGCCCAGAATCACCGCCCCGCCGCCCGACGCGCCCTTGACGCTCTCACGGAACTCGTCAAGAAATATGTCGGATAGCTCATCCGCCACGTCGAGCCGCCAGCCTCCTATCCCCCTCCGCACATACTCCGCACCGATTCCATCCGGTCCGGCGAAATAATCCCGGCACGCGCGGCAGCAGTGGTTGAGCCTGGGGAGTTTTTTTATATCCCACCAGCACTCATATGAATCTGGAAATTTCTTGAAATTATACCATTCAAAATAAAGCGAATCCTCCGACTGGTAAGCCCCGGTGCCCGGGTATCTGCCGTATTTGTTGAAATATCTGCTGTCGTCTCCGGTGTGGTTAAAAACTCCGTCGAGGATAATTTTTATTCCTTGCTTCCCGGCCACGTCAATCAACCGTTCAAGCGCTGCGTCGCCGCCGAAAAGCCCGTCCACCTTTTCATAATCTCCGGTGTCGTATTTATGATTTGAATAAGCCCTGAATATCGGCGAGAGATAAATAGTCCCAACCCCGAGCGACGCAAGATAATCAAGCTTTTCGGCCACCCCCCACAGGTTTCCGCCAAAAAAGACGTTATTCTCCACATCATCGCCTGGCTTTTCCCCATATTGAGGGATGCCTTGCTCCCAGTTGCAATTTATAACAACACCCTCGCGCAACTCGACTTTCCCCGCCCCGCGGCGGAACCTGTCTGTGAAAATGTGGTAAATCACTTTTTTCCCGAACCAGCGCGGCACCGAAAAATCATTGCGGTAAACGAGCAGCCGGAACCGGTTCCGGCTGCAACGGGACAGCGAAAAATCAACATTGTTCGAAGTATCGGTATAATACGTATTATCTCCGCAGAGAAACAGGAATTCATAATAATACAGTCCGTCGCCGTTTTCCCCGTGCAGCTTTTTTAAATCAATATCAACGGTATAAAGGTCGTCGCCCCGTAGCGAGTTTATAAACCAGAGAGGAATATCAACCGGTGTTCCCTCGTCCTCCCTGATTCGGAGTATCACTCCGGCGCAGCCGAGCCGCCGGGGGATACAGGCCTTGAATCTTAGCCTGGCAGACGCTGGAAAAGCCCCGAGGCGGGAGGCATCCCGCCCGCCGGGGCAGTTTTCGGAATATTCTGTTTTTCCCATCGACGGGTGAATTCCCGCCGCGGCTTCATCCGAGTGTTTTATCAGCATCTTTCTTTTCGGCTTTTGAGCTGACGCGCTCAAGTCCCCAGATATTTTTTGCGTACTCCACAATGCTGCGGTCGGCCGAGAAATAGCCTGATGACGCGATATTCATCAGCGACATCCGGCTCCACTTTCCGCGGTCGGCATAAGCACACATCATTTTCTCGTGCGTAAGTCGGTATGACTCAAAATCAGCCATACACATATACGGGTCGGATATCCCATGTCCCGAAATGAGGTATGACGTAATATCCGGAAATGTTTCGCCGGCAAATCCTCTCTTGAAATAATTGACGATACGCGCAAGCTTTTCGTTCGATGCGTAATATTCCATCGAGTTATATCCCCGCAGCCAGAGTTCGTCAACCTCCCGGCTGGAGAGGCCGAAGATATACATATTCGCATTCCCTGCTCTCTCGAGCATCTCGACATTCGCGCCGTCAAGCGTCCCGATGGTAATCGCTCCGTTCATCATCAGTTTCATGCAGCTGGTGCCGCTCGCTTCTTTACCTGCAAGCGAGATCTGCTCGCTTATCTCAGCAGCTGGAATCATCATCTCTGCATTACTGACATTGTAGTTCTCAAGGAATATCACCCGCAGCTTTTCGCGTATCATGGGGTCGGATTCAATGTCCCTGCCAATGAAGTATAAAAGCTTGATGATTTGCCGCGCCATTAAATATCCCGGCGCTGCCTTGCCTCCGAAAATGAATGTCATAGGTTGCATGTTAAGTCCCGGATTGTCCTTGAGATCGATATAAATACCGACGATGTTGAGCGCGTTCAAGAGCTGCCGTTTGTATTCGTGCAGGCGTTTTATCTGCATGTCAAAAACCGAGTTCGGATCGATCCGTTGTCCGGTTTTGTCGAAGTAGAATTTCGCGAACCTCTCCTTGTTCTTTTGCCTTATCTCTCTCAACTGCCTCAGAACTTCCGCGTCGTCGGCAAATTTCTTAAGGCCGGCAAGTTTCTCCGAATCCTCGCGGTAGCCCGGCCCTATGCACTCGTCAATAAGCGAAGCAAGAGAGGGATTCGCCATGCATAGCCAGCGCCGGTGAGCGATACCGTTCGTAACGTTTTTGAACCGGCTAGGGTACATATGATAAAAATCCTTGAATGTCGACTCTTTGAGTATTTCCGAATGGAGCCTTGAGACGCCGTTTACAGAGTGCGAGGCTATCACCGACAGATTTGCCATGCGTATCTGCCCGTAACCGATGACACTCATTTTTGAAATCCGGTTCCAGGCCCCCGGGAAAACATTCCAGGCATCCTGGCAGAATCTTTCGTTGATTTCACTGATTATCGCATACATCCGCGGCAGTTTGAGCCTGAAAAGCGGTTCGTTCCAGCTCTCGAGCGCCTCTGGCATAACAGTGTGGTTGGTATAGGACACTATACGCGTCACAAAATCCCAGGCTCTCTCCCAGGTGAAATAATACTCGTCTGTGAGTATGCGCATCAGTTCCGGAATGCATAACGCCGGGTGGGTATCGTTGATATGGATAGCAACGTGTTCCGGAAGGCTGTCTAGTGTCTTCCAGACCGCCATATGGTCGCGGATTATACTCTGCACCGAAGTAGACGCGAGAAAATACTGCTGCGATAATCGCAGCATCTTGCCTTCGGTATGGTTATCAGATGGATAAAGCACCTTTGATATTATCTCTGCGTTGTTGCTCTCCTCAAGCGCGCGGGTATACTGCCCCTGAGTGAAGAGCCCCATATTAAATTTCTGCACGTCCCGGGCGCGCCAGAGCCGCAGCGGGGACACGGCGTCGCACCCGGCGCCTGAGATCATCATGTCGTAGGCGACGGCCTCGACCTCGTCACAATCCTCATACGATATATTGAGCCGTCCGTCAGCCCAGTTCTCTTTAACGCGACCGCCGAAGCGGACAAGGAAAGTGCGGTCAGTGCGCGGGACAAGCCAAACCTCGCCGCCCGGCAGCCAGATATCCGGCAACTCAATCTGCAGTCCGTCGATAATTTTCTGTTTGAAAAGACCGTATTCGTATAATATAGAAAATCCCGTCGCCGGATAATCGAGCGTTGAGAGAGAGTCCATGAAGCAGGCAGCGAGCCGCCCGAGACCACCGCTTCCTAGTGCCGCGTCAGGCTCGCAATCGTAAATTTCATCAATGTCAAAGCCGAGCATACCGACCGCCTCGCGATACTCGTTCATAAGTCCGAGGTTATAAAGGTTATTTTTAAGAGACCGCCCGAGCAGAAACTCCATGCACATATAATAAACCCGCTTTGCCCCGCGGCTGTTTACGAGCTTTTTATAACTGCCGCGCTTCATTGCCAGGATATCTCTCACTGTAAGCGCGGCGGCTTTGTATATCTGCTCACGCGCGGCATCGGCAGGCGTCGTTCCAAAGTGACGCAGTAGTTTTTCTTCAATATTTTTTCTGACTTCGCCGGCGTCGGGATAAAGGTTCATAATTATAACCATGCCTTTCTACTGACAGTTTGAAAGATTTTTCTTTCAAGCTTTTCAGGAGATTCTGTTGTATATCTCCATATATTTTTCGGCCGAGGCACTCCAGGAAAAATCGGTCTTCATTATTTTTCTGATGAACGCGAGTCTCTTTTTCCGGTCATGCCAGAGAGCCAGTGCCGCTCCGATTCTCTCGTGCAGTTCGGCCGGCGAGTAGTTAGCAAAAGTGAATCCATTGCCAATGAATTCTCCGTCCTTTTCCCAGAAACCCTTAATCGAATCGTAAAGTCCTCCGGTCTCCCGGACGAGCGGTATCGCCCCGTAACGCGAAGCTATCATTTGCGAAAGTCCGCAGGGCTCGGTTAATGAAGGCATGAGGAATATGTCTGCTGCGGCGTATATTCGCCGTGAAAGTTCGCGGTTGTAATCAATCAGAGTCCTGACTTTATCGGGATATTTTTTCTCAAGGTCACGGAAATATGTCTCATATCTCTCCTCGCCCTGGCCGAGCAGTACCAGCTGAATGTCTTCCCCGGCGACAAGCCCGTCTGCAATGGCAGTTATAAGATCAAGCCCTTTATGCGAGGCAAGCCGCGAGACTACGGCAAGCAGTGGCACATCATTCCTTGGCAAACCGAGTTTCTTCTGCAAAGCGGTTTTATTCGGATATTTATCCTCAACACTCTGCCATGAATAGTTCTTTACAAGCGCCTTGTCGGTTTCGGGGTTATAATAGCTGTAATCTATACCGTTGAGAATTCCTGTCAGTTTCACCGCATCGCGGTTCAGTATATGCTCAAGTCCCCGCCCGTACTCGCGGGTTTTTATTTCCTCCGAGTACCGCGGACTCACCGTCGTCACAATGTCGGCCGAATCAATGCCGGCTTTCATAAGATTTAAACGTCCGTCGTAATCCAGGAGTGGTCTGTGCTCCTCGTCAAGGCCGAGCACATCTCCAAGAATCCCGTTGTCAAACTGCCCCTGATACTCAATATTGTGGATAGTGTAAACCGTCTTTATGTTCTCATAACCTGAAGTACCGCGGTATTTCAGGTTCAGATAAACAATTGAAAGCGCTCCCTGCCAGTCGTGTGCGTGCAGTACATCGGGGTAAAACTCAAGCTGGTTCATCATTTCGAGCACAGCCATCGAGAAAAAAGCGTAGCGCTCGGCGTCATCGAAATGCCCGTAGATCGTACTCCGCTTAAAATAGTATTCGTTATCGACGAAATAGTAAACCACCCCGCCACGCCGGAAGGATTTTATTCCGCAGTACTGCCGCCGCCAGGCGAGCGGCACCTCAAACACAGCCTCGTCGCGCATCAGACGCCGCCATTCGGAGCCGACCGCACTGTAAAGCGGCATGACAACCCGAATATCGTTCGTGTCGTCAAGCCCGGCGAGGGCTGTCGGCAAAGAACCAAGCACATCACCCAGGCCACCAGTCGCCGCGTAAGGCATCACCTCCGAGCCGACAAACAATACTTTTTTCATACACTTTTCCCCTTTCCGATAAAAAACGGCGCCGACTCATGTCCTGCGAGGTTCCGCCCATCCTTGATCAGCACATTCCGCTCGGTTATAATACAACGCAACTCTGCCCCGTCCCCGACATATGTGTCCCCGAAGAGGATTGAGTCGTGCACTATACTTCCCCGTCCTACCTTAACCCCGCGGAAGAGCACTGAGTTCTCCACCGTCCCCTCTATAACGCAGCCGTCGGCGATCAGCGAGTTGACCACCTTCGACTCAGCTGTATATATTGCCGGAGGAAGATTGTGTGTTTTAGTGAGTATAGGCCGGTCCTCTATGCCGAATAGCTGCCGGCGAACCTCAGGCGAGAGCAATTCCATCGACGAAGTATAATAGCCCTCAAGCGAATTTATCAGTGAAAAATAGCCATCGTACCGGTAAACCATGAAATTGTCCTCGCCGATCCGGCGACCAATCACATCGCGCTCAAAAGATGTGTACCCGTGTGATGCCGCGTCTTTTACAATATTCATTAAATATTGCCGGCCGACAACCATAATATTTAGGCTTATCTCAGGTTCATTATCTGTAACTTCGTCCGGATTGTACTTCGAGAAATCGGTCAGTCTTCCGTACGTGTCGGCCGATGCGACAGTCACCCGCGGCGTCAGTCGGCCGTATGACGCAGGCAGACGTTTAGTTACAACAGTAATGTCTGCGTCGTTCTCGATGTGACGGGATATGACATCTGCGAGATCAATGTTGAGTATCACGTCGCAGTCTGAGAGCACCAAAAATTCCTCGTCGCATCCCGAAATAAAATTCATCACCGCTGCAAGTGCCTCGAGCCTCGATGAATAAGCCCTCTCGGCTGACTCATTCTCGTAAGCGGTGATAAAGGGCGGCAGAATTTTTATTCCCCCAGAAAAACGTGAGAGATCCCAGTCTCTGCCGTCGTCAAGGTGCTCGAGTAGCGAACGATAATTGTTGTGTGTGATTATACCGACCTTTGTTAGCCCTGCATTGACAAGGTTTGAAAGCGCAAAGTCGATAAGGCGGTATCGGCAGCCAAACGGGACGCTGGCCATCGTCCGCGTCCGCGTCAGCTCCGGAATTGTGGAATCGTGAATATTTGAGAAAATCAAACCCGCTGCAGCTGCTTTTGAGTTAACTGCCATCGAGAGTCCTCCTTGTTGCCGGAAAAGTAATAATCTATATATTCGCCGTCATAAAATGACCGGCGCTGTTTTCAAATTTATTCTGCCGCCGAACGGCAATTTTTCTTTTATACCCTGTAATGTGTTAACTGGTTATCTGTTTACTGTTATCTGTTCAGACCATTATAATTTTCTCAAATGGTGTAACTTCACAGCCCGACGGCACCGTGACGCCGGCGGGAATCACCGCTATCTCAGCCCCTGCCTCGCGCCGGGAGCCGACTTTCGCCCCGGCTCCCACCGAGGCGGCGGTGTCAATGATCGAATAGCTGACGACCGCGCCTTCGCCAACTGTCACGTCATCCATTATAACGGCGTCGCGCACGCTTGCGCCGCTCATTATCTTCACGCCCGAGCCGAGGATGCTGTTCCTTACCGAACCGTATATTTCGCAGCCCTCGGTGATCACCGAGTTATCAACGACTGCATGCCTGCCGATATACTGCGGCGGCTCGCTTGAATTCTGTCTTGAATAGACCTGCCAGCCCCCGTCGCTAAAATTTATTTTCGGTTCGCTTCCCAGCATATCCATATTAGCCTCCCAGAGGCTCGAGATCGTGCCTACGTCCTTCCAATATCCATCGAACTCGTATGCATACAGCCGCTCTCCCGAGGCGAGCACCGAGGGGATGACATTCTTTCCGAAATCCTTCGACGAATCGGTGTCATTGTCGTCAGCCTCAAGGTAAGAAAGCAGTTTGTCCTTATTGAAGATATATATCCCCATTGATGCCTTGGTGCTGTCGGGCATTTTTGGCTTTTCAGTGAATTTGGTTATTTTTCCATCGTCGTCAGTGCTCATGATACCGAATCGGCTGGCATCAGACAGCGGCACGTCGAGCACAGCGATCGTACAGTCGGCTTTTTTTTCCTTGTGGAACTCAAGCATACCCCGGTAGTCCATTCGGTATATATGATCTCCCGACAGGATAAGCACATATTCGGGATCGTATCGGTTTATGAACTCAATGTTCTGATAAATTGCGTTCGCTGTACCTCGGTACCAGTCGGCCCCGTGCTGCCGCTGGTATGGCGGCAGGATTTTGAGCCCACCCCAGTTGCGGTCAAGGTCCCAGGGTTCCCCGGTGCCCATGTACTCGTTGAGCACCGTCGGCTGATACTGTGTCAGCACCCCAACTGTGTCTATACCTGAGAGGCAGCAGTTAGTAAGCGTAAAATCAATTATTCTGTACTTGCCGCCGAACTTGACCGCCGACTTAGCGAGCTTCTCTGTCAGCGCGCAAAGCCGTGAACCCTGCCCGCCGGCAAGCAGCATGGCAATACATTCTTTTCTCCGTGACATAATGTTCTCCCGTGAAACAATTCATAATGCATTAAGGAGGTACGGTCGCTTTTCGCGAAAAGCTCCGCAAAAGCTCCCATTAAAATTTGATCGGCGTAATGACTGTCCGCCGCCTTATTTTCCCGCCAGTTTTTATTTCAACTCTTTTTTCGGTCTGGAGTATCACCGCGCCAAGAGGCGGCAGTGTCAGTGAAATACTGTACGGTTGCCAGTTGGCACCGTGCTTTTGGGGTGTGAGTAATCCGGGATTCACCATCCCGCTGCCGCCGTATTTAGTTTCGTCACTGTTAAGGACCTCGGTGTACGCTGTGCTGTACGGCACTCCGATAACAAAACCGCTGCGTACAACAGGTGTAAAATTGAGGATTACAATAAGTTCCCGGCCATCTTTTGCAATCCTGCGGTATGAGTAAACGCTGTCGTTGCCGTTGTCTGGATCAATCCATGAGAATCCGGCCCAGCTGTCGTCAACCTCCCAGAGCTCGGGATGAGCAAGATAAAAATTGTTCAGTTCCGAGTGAAATAGCTGAAGCCGTGCGTGCGACTCGTAGCCGGTGAGGAACCATTCGATCTGCCCGGAATAATCCCATTCCTTGAACTGCCCGATCTCATTCCCCATAAAGTTCAGTTTTTTTCCGGGATGTGTCATCATGAAGACTGCAACAGTTCGCAGCGTCGCAAACTTCTGTCCGTATTCACCCGGCACCCTTTCAATTAGTGACTTTTTACCGTAAACAACCTCATCGTGCGAGAGCGGCAAAATGAATTTCTCGTTGAAAGCGTAGGTCAGTGAGAAGGTCAGCCGGTTGTGGTTGAATTTCCGGAAATAAGGATCGAGTGATGTGTAGTCGAGGCTGTCGTGCATCCAGCCCATATTCCATTTAAGTGAAAAGCCGAGACCATCGGAATCAAAGCCGGTCACATGCGGCCACGGGCTCGATTCCTCGGCGATCATCAGCACGTCCGGAAAGCTGTCGGCCATCTTCCGGTTTAGCTTTTTAAAAAACTCCATCGCCTCAAGGTAGCGGTTATCTCCATATTTATTGGGCTTCCACTCCCCCGGACCTTTGTCGTAGTTGAGGTAAAGCATTGAGGACACCGCGTCGACTCGGATGCCGTCCACATGGTACATCTCAGCCCAGAACACAGCGTTTGAAATAAGGAAGGCAGCGACCTCATCACATTCTATATTGAATTTCCGGGTACCCCAGCTGTTGTATTCCTGCCTGTCTGCCCCTTCATATTCATACTGCGGAACCCCGGCAAATTCATAAAGACCATGTGCATCCTTCGGGAAATGTGCCGGTACCCAGTCAAGTATCACACCGACGCCTGCCCCGTGCATTGTGTCTATGAACGACATGAAGTCGGACGGGTTGCCCAAACGTGAAGTCGGCGCGAAATATCCGCATATCTGGTACCCCCATGACGGGCTGAACGGGTATTCCATTATTGGCATGAGCTCTATATGCGTATACCCCATTTGCTTGACATAAGGAATTAACTCGGCTGCAAGCTCGTCATAACTTAAAAAAGAGCTGTCCGGCCGCTTTCTCCAGGATTCCGCGTGGATTTCATATACATTGATGGGCTGTGAATAATAGCTCTCCCGGCTCATTGTCCTTGACCGGAACTCGAGCCAGCGTTCGTCGTGCCACTCGAACTTTCCGATATCAAAAAGAACAGACGCCGTTGCCGGCGGCTTCTCACAGGAAAATGCATATGGATCTGCTTTGTCAAATGTCATGCCGTTCTTCTTCAACCGGAACTTGTACATGTCTCCCCACGCTGCGTCGGTGCACGCTTCCCATATTCCGCTATCACCGATCCTTTTCATCGGGCAGGTGTCGGTCCAGCTGTTGAAACTGCCCACGACGTAGACTTCCTCAGCTGCCGGTGCCCAGACGCGGAATACAAATTTCCCGTTCTCGTTGTGAGCTCCGAGATATTCGAATCCCCGATAATTATTTCCGGTCATAGCCGGCGGCGTGGTTAATGTTTCTTGATAAGTCATAGGTAAGCGGCACCTCCGGATTTTCTTTGCTTTTCGGTCAACAATAATTTTGCCCGTGTTTTACCGATAAATACATCGGTTGCGCGGCCAACCACTGAAATATTGTTGCAAATTATGGCAAAACTGAAATATGTCGACAAAAAGTGTCCCGGATTCTTATCCGTCAAAAAACTGTCATAAATGCATCAAACGCTTGACACACCAGAAGTTTATAGTATAATAGTGGTAACAGCGTGAAAGTAAAATTCTCAATTATCCGAGAGTATCCGTTTTACGCGCGAATTTTTCAAAAGCGGGTACCGCTTTTGCATGATGAGGATTCTGCCCCATCTTTGCGGGCTCTGCCGGCACGAAAATTCCAAAGTCTATTTAAGCCGTCTTTTACGGTATTAAAAATTTAAGGGGGATTTGCTTTGATTGAAGTCAGAAACCTGACCAAGAAATACGGCGGCAATCTTGCGGTCGACAACATCAGCTTTAAAATCGAGCCCGGAAAAATCTACGGGCTGCTCGGCCCAAACGGAGCCGGGAAATCCACCACGATGAACATAATCACCGGCTGTCTTGCCGCGACGGACGGATATGTCAGCGTGAACGGGTACGATATCTTTGATGAGCCACTCGAGGCCAAGAAGTATATAGGGTACCTGCCCGAAATCCCGCCTCTTTATCTCGAAATGACGCCATATGAGTATCTGATGTTCGTCGCCGAGGCGAAGGGTGTCGAGTACGAGACCACTTTCCGCCAGGTACGCGAAGTCATGGAACTGACCCAGATTGAAAACGTGAAGGACCGCCTTATCCGGAACCTCTCGAAAGGCTACCGTCAGAGAGTCGGCATCGCCCAGGCGATGCTCGGCAACCCGGAGATAATCATACTGGACGAGCCCACCGTCGGCCTTGACCCGAAGCAGATAATCGAAATCCGCGATCTTATCAGAACGCTCGGGAAGATGAAGACAGTAATACTCAGCAGCCATATCCTTGCTGAAATCTCCGAGGTCTGCGAACGGGTAATCATAATCAGCCACGGAAAGATCGTCGCCGACGATACGCTGGAGAATCTCAACCGCGCCGCCGGTTCGGACGATATCATCCATATCTCGGTCAGGGGAGACGTGCACATCGTCTCATCGGTGCTTGAGGGTATAAACGGTATTAAAAAATGTGAGGAAATCCCCTCGTCTGACAAAGGCTCGGGCGTTTCGGAATTCCGCCTCACGGTTGACAAGGGGACTGACCTGCGCGACACTATTTTCTTCGCGATGGCAGACCGCCGCTGCGCCGTGATAACGATGGAATTGCAGAAATCCTCGCTTGAAAATATTTTTCTGTCTCTTACCGACGATACTCCGGATAAAAATAATAACGAAGATAAAAATGAAGATGTTGACGATAACGATCATAATAATGATGACGATACCGGCGCCGACACCGAAGAAAAGAAGGGAGAGTGAACCGGCATGTTTGCAGTATACAAGCGTGAATTCAAATCCTACATGAACAATATGACCGGCCACGTCTTCATCGCCTTTCTCCTACTCTTCTTCGGCGTATGCGTGACCATATTCAACCTTATCTTAGGATACTCGTCATTCCAGTCCTCGATTCAGTTGACCGGTATCGCATATATCGTGGTCATCCCGATAATCACCATGCGCTCGCTGACCGAGGACCGCGCCAACCGCTCCGATAACCTTCTCTTCTCGCTCCCCCTTAAGATGTCGGGAATAATTATGGGCAAATTCCTAGCGATTCTGACAGTATTTACGATTCCGGTGCTCGTCATGCTGCTCTACCCGATTGCCCTTTCGGCATACGGCACAATGTATTACGGAGCAAGCTACAGCGCTATACTCGCACTATTTCTGCTCGGCGTCGCGCTGATCTCAATCTGCATGTATATCTCATCACTCACCGAGAATCAGTTGTTCTCGGCGCTGATAAGCTTCGGCATACTCCTCCTCCTCCTTGTGATGCCGATACTCAATTCCCTCTTCCCCGGCACCGCGATCGCGTCATTCCTCGCCCTGGTTGTTATAGCCTTCATCATCGGGGCCATCGTCTGGAGGCTCACTTCAAACATCAACACCGGGCTTATTACCTCAGCTATCCTGATAATTCCGATGTGCATCCTGTATTATATTGAAAAAACCCGCTCACTTTATGAAGGGCTGTTTCAGAAAATTCTTTCGGCCATATCTCTTTATGACCGCTTCAATGATCTCAATTCAGGAATTTTCAGCATTACCGGGGTGGTTTATTTCATATCTGTGACAGTGTTCTTCCTTTTCCTCTGCGTCGAGTCTCTGGAAAAGCGCCGCTGGAGCTGATAAGGAGGGATAAATATGTCAGATAAAAAAATTGAAACCGGCAAACCGGCAAAGAAATTCAACCTCGCGAAACGCACGAGGATCGGAACCTATACCTTTACAATAAGCCTGATACTCCTCGCAGTCCTTGTTACAGTCAACCTGCTCGTCGCCGCAATACCCAAATCTCTGACTGTTTTCGACACCAGCGCCAACAAGCTTTATACAATATCAGAAAGTTCTGAAGACTACGTCGGCGCGGTAAACGAGGACGTCACATTTAACTGGATTTGTCCGAACGGTGTCGAGGACCCGATGCTCAAAATCTTCCTCGAAAAATACACCGGTCTTAACAGCCATATGAAACTCAATATCCTTGACCCGATAAAAGACCCGACTGTTCTAAACAAATATATTAGCAATACAGATACTCAACCAACAGAATATAGCCTTGTGATCGAGAGCGCTAAAAGATTCGAGATAGTCGACTACAATTCCCTGTTCTACTATTTCAATCAGTATCTTTCCGACAACTACGGGCTCACCGATCCGGTCCCGTATGAATTCTACGCATATTATAATCAGTATTACGCCCAGGCCGAGTACTACGGCTATACGACCGAAACCTATTTCTACGGCGACGACACAATTACCAAGGCCGTTGAATACGTAACGCTTGAAAAAATCCCTCACGTCTATATCGTCGAGGGCCACGGCGAGGCGGCGTTCTCAGACTCGCTGCTTCAGCTCATTTCCAACAACAATATCGAATACGAAACCCTTAACACCATCACAAGCAGCTCAGTCCCCGATGACGCAAGCTGCATAGTCATCTATGCCCCGCGGACAGATATCTCATCAACCGAAGCACAGATGATCGGTTCATACCTTGAGGCCGGCGGCAATATGCTGCTCATTACCTCAGACGACAACACCGGCATGCAGAACATTCTGAGCCTTGTCGAACCTTACGGTGTGTCGGCGGTTCCCGGCATGGTTTACGACGAGAATACAAGTTATTATAAAACAACACAGTACAATCTTGTCCCCGATGTTAACACAAGCCATAATGTGACATCCCCCGCCGCTTCATCTTACACTATGATAATGCCCGAAGCACACGGAATAAAAATAGCTGAAAACACCGGCAGCGCGACGGTATCGGAGCTCTTCACGACATCCGAATCAGCCTATTCAATGGTCGGTGACATGAAATCGGACGCCGGCTCCCTTGCTCTCGGCGTCGCGATAGAGAATGAAACCGAAGGCGGCGCTACCCGGATTGTATGGTATTCATCATCGGACGCCTTCACCGACGAGACCGCAGCATCAGTGTCATACGGCAACTATTATTATTTCTTCTATACTCTCTTCTGGATGAACGAGACCTACATCTCGGCTCTCTCCGATGTGGTCGGAGTACCTACTACCGAGCCTCTGCTCGACGGACTTACCGCGACTTCAACCATCGTATGGACGGTGATTTTCGCGGCTGTGATCCCGCTGACCGTCATCATCTGGGGTCTTGTCATCTGGCTGCGCCGCCGCGCGCGTTAATTCTTCTGAAAGGCTGAATATGAAAAGGAAAAAGACTCTCCTTATCATGTGCGGAGTACTTGTCATCCTGGCTCTTGCTTATATAATTATTGTAACTCTCACTGAAAAAAACAAAAACGATAAACCTGACGAAACCGACACGCCGATTAACACCTCGTACACCGCCGCAAAGATCGATATCAGCACGCTTTATCTCATTCAATATAATATCGGCGGCGACAGATATGATTTTTCGCTAAATGACGCCGGATCGGCGTGGCTTTGGGAAGACAATACAAGCCTGCCGCTCGACAGTACCTATTTTGCCTCGATGGCGACTTCTCTTGAGTCGGTGACTTCGACAGTGAAGCTCTCCGGGCAGGAGTCCACCCTTGCCACATACGGGCTCGATACCCCCTGGCTGACAGTGACTGTATCTGATGAGGTCAACGGAATGCAAACCTTAATGTTCGGAAACCTCAACAATTTCAACAACCAGTATTATTTTATGACCAGCTCGGAGCCCGGCACTGTCTATATGGTCAGCAACAGCATAGCCTCCAATTTCGACTACACCCCGTACGACATGGTTAAGAACGACACACTGCCTAAGATTGACGCTGCCTCGGTCAGAAATCTGACCTTCCGCACGTCCGCCGACGAATTGGTATATACTTTTTACGAGAACGGAAAGGATGACCTCCCCGACACCGCCGATATATGGTATGTATCAAAGAACAGTGGGCCTGAGAACGCACTTGATGACGAGACGGCAGCGGATATTTCAGGGGCGGTAGCTTCTATCACATTAACCGACATCGCAGGGTACTCAGTCTCTGACAAAAAGTCACTAGGACTTGAAGAACCAACCATTCTTGTCATATCGTATGTCGCTGAGAACACAGTAACAAATGACAGCGGGGTGAGCACGACGGTGAATATCGACAGCACCCTTGAAATCAATCTCGGGTATGCCGACGGAAACGGGAATATATACGTAAACCTACCCGGTTCACCTCTCTCCTACCGTATTGACGGAAGCGTCCTCGCAGAACTTTACAACGCTATTATTTCACCCTCAAACACCTGATAAAAAACCCGAGCAGCGGAATCGCTGCCCGGGTTTTTTGGGATATGGGGTTACGGTCGCTTTTCGGGAAATACTTCGTCGCTCCGCAAAAGCTTTACAGGCAATTTATTTAACGTAATCCCAGCTTCAGCAACCGCTTTCTTCCCTGCAGCAGCCAGACGGGATGTGGGGCCCGTCTGGCTGGTACCGCGGAGTATAGTGGATTTAGTTATACCTGTTTGTTTAAAGTTCTTTGCCAGGCTTTCTTGCAAGATAGCCGCGTAACCTCGTATTCCACCCCGTAAAGAATTTCGACAGGTGCTTGAAATATAAAAGGTTTTGGTTTATAATTATGATACAAACACATAAGGAGCGGCTTATGGTAATCAACAACAAGGATTTTCCCCGCGGCAAGGGGCAGCCGTCCGAAGACGAGCTGACTATGCATGAAATAATAAGTAAAGTATACGAGGCGCTGGAGGAAAAAGGGTACAATCCTATCAACCAGCTCGTCGGTTATATCCTGTCGGAGGACCCGACCTACATCACTAATTACAACAACGCCCGCGGGCTCATCCGGCGCGTCGACCGGGACAAGCTGCTCAATGAGCTTGTAAAAAACTATCTGGGGATCATAGAATAAGTGGAAATCAAGAGACTTTACGACATTACCGTAAACGCCGTAATGCCGCCGGCCGTGCTGTGTCTCGGCAACTTTGACGGAGTTCACAGAGGCCATGCCGCTCTGCTCAGAAAAGCACTCGAAATAAAAGACTCACTGTCCGCGAAGTACGGCAGCGTGATTAGCGGAGTTCTCACTTTTGCCGTGCCGCCATATGAGGTGCTGCAGGACAACCCTCCCCCGCGTATCACGAGCTTTGAGGAAAAAATGTCGCTCTTCTCACAGGCCGGTATCGACCGGGTGTACGTCGCGGATTTCCCGGACGTCAGACACATGGCACCCGGCAGTTTCACCAATGAGATACTTATAAAAAAATGCAACTGCGTCCATGCGGTCTGCGGTTTTAATTTCAGATACGGTACCGGAGGCGCGGGCAACGCTGAAACGCTCATTAAAGAGCTCGGCGGGAAAGTGTCAGTAGTCGGTCAGGTCACATATAACGATCTTGGCGTAAGTTCAACCGCGATACGACGTGCCGTCGCCGCCGGCGACATGGAAACGGCGGCCGGTATGCTCGGCAGACCATTTTCACTGACTGCGCCGGTAATCCACGGTCACGCTGTGGGAAGCAAGCTGGGATTTGCGACTGCAAATCAGGAGTTTCAAAAAGGCTTCCTGATACCCGCTGTGGGTGTATATATCAGTTCCTGCCGGGTCGACGGTAAAGACCTCCCTGCAGTGTCCGATGTAGGAAAGCGTCCGACATTCGGTGACGGGGACACTATCCGCTGTGAGACGCACATACTGAATTTTTCAGGTGACCTTTACGGGCAGACAGTTACAACATCATTTCACAAATACCTGCGCCCTGATGTCAAGTTCCCGTCGGTAAATGAACTTATTGCCGCGGTAAGAGCTGATACCGAAGCCGCCGCTGAATACGCAAGCAACAATAAATCCGACTATTTTTCATTTTAACTATTGCATAAAGCAGAGTTGTATGATATAATAAAACACGCGCCGGATCCGGCGCGTGTTTACGATATGGAGAGATATCGAAGTGGTTATAACGGCCCTGACTCGAAATCAGGTGTGCAATCAAATGCACCGAGGGTTCGAATCCCTCTCTCTCCGCCAAGGGCTTAAACCTCAATACATTGTGGTTTAAGCCCTAATTTTATATCTATATATAGATATCAGGCACAAATTAGGCACAATAAATAATCAGCACAATACATTGTATCGGATTCATAGTCAAGCACTTAAATAAAAAGTAGGATATGAATCCTACTTTTTTGTTTGTTTATTTAAAGACATTTATATGAAATTATTTTAACTGTTCCTTTTCCCATTGATTCTTTCATCTTGTATTTTCCCGGAAACGCTTTTATCAAATCCGGTAATTTTTTATATCCATATGTTAGTGTTAAAAAATCCGGTTTTACTCTTTTTATATATTGACCAGCAGCAGCAACATTTGTGGAACCATCAGCTTCCTGATATTTATCCGAAGCAATTTTAAGTAAAGTATGGATTTCATTTATATCATTTTTATCTGATTGGGCATTTTTAAATTCAGATATTGCTTGAGTTGGCTTCTTTGTTTTATTTGTTTGTTCTTCTGGAATAGAACTTACTTTTTCTGCTTTTTTCGTTGTTGGTTTTTCTCCTTCTTCTCCATAATCTTGAGTTGCATTACCTGAATCCGGAACTTTATTTGAATTAGAATCCAGTTGAAGAATTCCATCTTGGGTAATATATTCTATAAGAATAAATTCATCACAAGCATTTTTAAATGCTTCTAATGTTGAATTATTACCTACACCTATAACATTTGCCCCAGATTCACGAAGCCTTATAGCCAAAGGAGTAAAGTCATTATCACTTGATACCAAAACAAAACATACATATTTGAATGTAACATATCCATAGCATCAATGATAATTGCGATATCTGAAGTATTCTTACCTGATACATAATCGAATTGTTGCTCAGCTTTAATGGCTAAGCGTAAAATTTCATTCTCCCATTTTTGTAATTCAGGCTTTCTCCAATTTCCATAAGCTTTCTTAACAATAATACGTCCATATGTAGTCAAATAATTAAGAATCGCTTCCACTTTTGATAATTGAGTATTGTCCGCATCAATTAAAATTGCGATTTTTTGAATGTTATCCAATTTTCTGCCTTCTAGTATTCATTATGATTTTTTCTGAGAACTAATAATATATTTAAGATCATAATATTGATCATTAATTCCTACGGCAGAACGGATTTTTTTAAGTAACTTTCTTATATACTTCTTTTGATTTTCTCGCGTTCCATGTATTGATTGCTCTTCCAATATTAAATTAATTAATTCTAGTATGCTTTGAGAAAAATAAATATTTATATGCCCAACATTTTCTTGTATAAAATCAGTAAATTTGTCTTGTTTTAATTTAATATTATCATCATCTAGAAGAGATATTAGAATTTCTGCTAGAGTTAAGAATAACTTTGAATTTTGTTTTAAAATTTCATCATTTTTATGTGATTTTGCATTTATTATATTAATGCTTATTGGTGCAATAAATGCTGTAATTAAGATTCCAAAAGCAATTTGTATAGCTTGAGGGAATGAGCAATATATTGAAAAGAAAAATAATAACGCAATAAAACCAAAATATACTAAATAGAATTTGATATATATTTTATCAATAAAGTCCATGATAACATTAAACTTGTAACGAAATTTCGGATGATGATTAAAGAATTTCCCCTCTTTCTTTATTTTCTTATTTTGTTTACTCATATTTACCTCTTCCCATTAATTTGAAACTTTTGCATGTATAAAACGCCTGTTGTTCCCCCTAAATGATACCACACTCGACTAATTATTACAATATATTTTGTAACTTATATTATATTCTCTTTTAACATAGTTTTGCTCATTGTTCGAATTTTCCCAATAATTAGTTGACGGCTGTCGAAAAATCGTATATAATTTATCATAATATATAAAATATGAATTTATAATATATTTCAGAATTATTGGAGAAAAACATGCCCGACAACAAAAAAGAGCAGGAACGCGCGGAACTGCACCGAACAATATGGAATATCGCAAATGACCTCCGTGGCAGCGTGGAC
>JAEAME010000252.1_pt1 | contig 66056 bp, 50 predicted proteins | sample 8958731 | NCBI WGS metagenome assembly JAEAME01 (sample SAMN16933194, study PRJNA681113) | bioreactor sludge metagenome | isolation source: anerobic bioreactor sludge (Control) | place: India:Bengaluru | collected 2018-10-24
TAAATATCATTTAGTACAAATTAATAATCTGTCAACCTTATTCAGGACGGGTCAATCTCGAATTCATGGCATGATATACTCGAATTCATGGCATGAAATGGAGGAAATCATGGCATGAATTGACCAGAATCATGGCATGAATCCGAGTAATTCATGGCATGAATTCAAATAAATCATGGCATGATATTTGCTATATCATTAGATGAATGTGAGATGAAAGCCTTATTTAAATAGTTTAAAACAGGAGAAAATGAGTTTGAAATAAGGTTTATTGAGATAGAAACAAAGTTTAATATTAAATATATAAGATTATGAGTAAAGTATTCGGTACTTGGAAAAGAAAATTTAAGGACGCTCAAGGTAATGAGGTTGAAAAGTATTACGCATGTCCAAAAACATTAAGAGTTATTGATGAAGAAACTTTGGCAAGAGAAGTTTCTGAAATGTCATCTTTCACTGAGTCAGATGTATTGGGTTTGATTAATGCTATTTCCAATCGTTTGGAGTTCCATTTAAAACAAGGTGCAAGTGTAAACTTGAAAAAGATTGGTGTTTTTGGAGTTTGGCTAACAAGCGAAGGCTATGATAGTCCCCAAGATATTAACCCTAAAAAGGTTAAAGCAACTAAAGTTACCTTTAAGGCTGCACGTTCTTTAACAAAGTCAATTAAAGAGATGAAGTTTGACAATATGCCTAAACTTCCAAAAGGTTTGGTTACTAAGAAATAGAGCTTAGTTTAAGAGAGAAGCACAAGCCTTGCGAATTTTATTAAGGCGAATAATGGTTTTCTTTTCTTGTCTTGCAATTTGAAGGTTATAGCGGCTTTGCATATTTATTAAGAGTTCTGCACTAATTCCAAGAGCAGACTCAATAACTAATGCAATTTCCGTTGTGATTGGTCTTTTTGCATTAAGTATTTCGTTAAGCATGGTATATGACAAATCTGAATATATGGCGAATTGTTTTTGAGAAATACCTCTAACACTTAATTCTTCTTTTATTATCTCTCCAGGATGAGTTGGATTAATTGTTTTCATATTATTAATTCTTTTTTACTTATAATGATTTGTAATATCTTTTATTGTACAGATTGTAATTATAGGTTCAGGTTCACCTTCCTTGCTAACCACAAATTCTAATCTATATTGATCATTTATTCTGATTGAAGAAATACCTTTTTTATCTCCAGTAAGCACTTCATAATTTAAAGAATGAAAAGGAAATAAATCTTCAATTCTACTTGCAGAAATCAAGGTGTCAATTCTTTTTATATAGTTCTTTACTACGGAAGGTTGAAATTTATATTTTTTATCTTTAGTTTTCCCTTCTTGATAAAGTTCTAATAAGTAATCCTTTTCAAATCTTATTATCATATATTTTGATATTAACGATGCAAAGATAATTATTATTATCACATATTCACTAAAAAAGAGAAGTCTTTTGTTTTTAATAGTGATAATTATTTAAATTTATTTTTAAGTGTTTATTTATTATTCTTCTTATATTTGCACGATAATTATTTTAAGTTTTTTACTGTATAAAATTATATCTAAAGAATTTCTTGTCGCAACTTATTTAAATTAGCGATAATATATGTAAGAGTTTGTAAATTTTGAAAAGAAACTATGTAGAATATCATTTATGTAAATTAATAAAAATAATTAGTATTTGGTTTGTTTTTTATTTGATTACTTTGTGTGCTGAAAAAACAACATATAATATCAAAAATATAAGTATATGAATGATGATCTTTTAGATTCAGTTCCCTACTTGGGAGATATTCCTAATCCTATACAAGTAAATAGGGATGCAGAAAAAATTAGTTGTTATTATACAGTCTCTGAAAAAGATAAAAAAGTATTATTAGTAGAAATAGATACCCAAACTAATATTACAAAAATGTATCCTACTAATACAATTGAAGGTTCATCCTTCTTTTTAGAAAGTAAATATAAAGGGATTGACTTCGTATTAGAGGGGTTTAAAATAGATGTAGCTGAAAATATTCATAATAATCAAGACACTATTTATGGACTTCCTGAAGGTTTTACAAAAACATTAATCTTTGGACTTGGGCTTGAAAAAAAATACAAAATAATAGTTACTACTTTATTAACATATTTTAGTGAATGCAAAAGAATAATTATATCTAAAGATAGAATAACATGTTTTGGGGAAGATGAAATTATTGTGAATTACAGTGATTTTGACAATATTCTTAAAGGAATAAATAGAATTCATGATATGTATCAACGTGAAGCTATTGAAGCAAAAGAATCACTTGTTTATGAGAGTCTATTACATGATACAGATTCGGATAAATATCCGAAAATACTGAGAAAACCAAGAAAAGATTTGATATATAAAATTCTGCGAAACACAGATTTAAAAAAAATATCTCATGAAGATGAACAAAGTCTAACTGAACTAAAAGATAGTACGGATTTAACTTATTTAACTTATTTGTGTGCTAAATTTGAACAAAAATTAATAGAGAATCATACAGAATCTATCTATCAAAAGTTTTTTGAAGAGAATACTTTATTGCTCACTATGTTCGCAGGATCTCCGTATATAAAGTATAAAAACCAAGCATATGTAGGAGGAAAGTCTTTTGATAATTCTAATGGTCAATTTCCTGATTTTCTTTATAAGCATAAAATATCAAATAACACCTTTATTATCGAAATTAAAAAGCCCCAAACTTCATTGTTGGACAAAATCCCATATCGTAAAACTGGTGTGTATTCTCCTTCGAAGGAGCTATCAGGGTCAATCTCTCAGCTTCTTACTCAAAAATATCAATTAGAAACAGACATTGCGACATTGATAAAAAATGCTGAAGATAGAGAAGTTGAAGCATATAATGTACAAGGTTTGATAATAATCGGAAGCTTATATAGTTTAGAAAATAAGGAAATGAAAAGATCATTCGAATTGTATAGAAACAATCAGAAAAATATAAGAATTATTACTTATGATGAATGTTTAGAGCAATTAAAAGCCTTCATAGATTTACTTAGATTTCAGGTTTCATAGAAATTACATTAGAAAAAGGTAAATACCAACACAAATTTTGACAATACATTTTTTGCTGAAGTAATTGATTAATAAGCTTTGGGTTTCGTATTTTGTTTATTTATTACGCAAAGTGCGTTACGCATTATGCGTAATGGAAAATTAGTGTTTAATCTAATACAAAATTAATTAGTCATCTTATAATTAATGTTTTGAGATTTTAAAATTAAGAGATAACTCACTAAAAAGGTTAAAGATTTTTGCAATATTTGGATGTGTTTTGTATGGTTTTATCGCTTTTTTGAGCTCTTTTTGTTGAAAAAGCTTTAAGATTTTAAAGGATTATATTGGAATAAATAGGAATTGAGTTACTTTATTGATATTTTTATATAGTAGATATCATTAATTTCTTCATAATTTTCTGGGTTAATTACTTCTAAGTAAAAAGAATTGTCTTTGCCCCAAAAGAAATTATTCTTTTGAGTTGTATTCCATCCTGAAAAATGTAATTCTGTAATTAGATTAATGTCATTTCCTGAGATTGAAAACAATTGAAAATCGATAACATTGAGATATGGATTATAGGAAAATGAAATAATATGTTTTTTATTAGGAGAGATTAAGGGAGTATCAAATAATACTGTTTCTTTTCCAGAGTCTTTATCTACCAAAAAACAATTAATCCATTCATAAAAGTAACCTGAAACAACATATTTATTCATAAACGGAATTTGTCCAAAATATTCATACTGACAATACCTATCTCCGTCATCATCATTATCTATATATTTTACTACTGTATCAATACAATTTAGTCTAATTACTCCATTATCTTTGCGAATAGCGAGAGTGTCTCTGTCAAAATAGTTTTCTTCTTCTATTTTATTTCTATTAAACTCTTCTTTAGTAATGAATTCTATATTTATATATTTACTTAGAGTATCTCCATTAACTTTTTCTCTATAAGTAGAATCATAATAATTTATTGACAAAAGGTCATCTTGACTTAATTTAAAATTAGATTGAATTTGACAGTAAAGATTGTTTGTTAATACCGAAAAGAAGATGAAAAGTATAAGATTCTTCATAATGAAATTTTTATTGCAAAGATATACTTTTTTAATTTCAATCTTCAAATAAAGATAATTCACCCAGAAGGTTAAAGGTTTTGCGGTGGTGGGGGGTTATACCAAATTGTCTTATTGCTTCTCTGTGTTCTTTTGTTGGATAGCCTTTGTTTTGTTGCCAGTTATACTGTGGGTATTCTCTGGCTAAGGTTTCCATATATTCATCTCTATGGGTTTTTGCAAGTATTGAGGCTGCTGCAATGGAATTGTATTTTGCATCACCTTTAACTATACATTTATAGGGTATTGTTAATTGGGAACGAAAACGATTTCCATCAATCAAAAGCAATTCTATAGGTGTTTTGATTTGCTCAATGGCACGAGTCATTGCCAGAAAGGATGCGTTAAGAATGTTTATCTGATCTATTTCTTCATTTGAAACAAAGCCAACTCCACAGGCTAAGGCTTCTTTTTCAATTATCTCTCTAAGGGCTTGTCTTTGCTTATGTGTTAATTGCTTTGAGTCGTTGAGGGTTTGGTTATGGAAATCTTTTGGAAGTATTACTGCTGCTGCAACCACTGGTCCACAAAGGCATCCTCTTCCTGCCTCATCAACGCCACACTCAATTGTTTCGGGAGATTGAAAATAGGGTAAAAGCATTTTTTTAATGGTTAGTGGTTAATTATTAATGGTTAATTTTGGTTGATAAAAATAAGGGTTTAAAGTTTCTCATAGAGATTAAACCTTAAACCCTTCAACCTTAACCCTCACAAGGGAGGATTATTTAATATGCTTTAGTATGCTTTCAAAGAATATTCTTCCATCAATATTTCCTAATTCCTTATCGGAAGCTCTTTCTGGGTGAGGCATCATTCCAAAAACGTTTCTTGTTTTGTTGGTAATACCTGCAATGTTTTCTATTGAACCATTAGGGTTAGACTCTGGTGTGATGTTTCCATTTTCATCGCAATAACGGAACAGAATTTGATCGTTATCGTTTAAGCGTTTCAATGTATCTTCACTTGCAAAGAAATTTCCTTCTCCATGAGCAATTGGAATATTATATGCTTGTCCAATTTTTGCTTCTTTTGTGAAGATGGTGTTATTTGTTTGAGGAGTTATGAACTGATTTTTGCAAATAAACTTTTGTGTGTTGTTGTGGCGTAGAGCTCCATCCAAAAGTTTTGACTCAGTAAGAACTTGAAATCCGTTGCAGATTCCAATTACATATCCTCCTTTGTTGGCGAATTCAATTACATTGTTCATAATTGGAGAAAAACGAGCAATTGCTCCGCTTCGTAGGTAGTCTCCATAAGAAAAGCCACCAGGAAGAACAATTAAATCACAGCCTTTAGTGTCATTGGTTTTATGCCATAGCTCTACAACTTCTTGTCCTAAGAGGTTTTGAAGAACGTAAATAATATCGTGGTCACAGTTTGAACCTGGGAAAATAACAACTCCAATTTTCATTTTATTTTGTATTTTATTTTGTGCAAAAGTACGAAAAATCTATTAAATAGATTATAACTTATTATTCTTATAGGGATAATATTAGTTTAATTATGATTAGGGATAAGAGAATGGTGAAATATATATTTGAATAAATAAGCTTTCTTTTTGCTGTGAAGAAATTGAAAAACAAATAGCAAAGAGGCAGGGCAAGGAAAGAAATTATAAAACATTTTCCGATGCAGTATAAGGAGGCAAGGAGGGAAATAAATAAAAGAATAATTAAAACATTTGTTTTTTTTCTGTAGTTTATATTGCAATCTCCTTTACTTGAAATTGTATTGAAAAGAGAAATCAAAGCGAAAATTCCAATTACAATGTAGAAAATTATATCTATTGGTTGAAGTGTAACGAAAAAGTTAGGGATAATTTCAAGCTTGCTTAAGTAAGTTGTGTATGCAGTTTGCAGGGAGCTGGTAATAAAATAATAAGCTAATATGAATAAGATTGGTGTTAGAAAACCAAAGAAACTTAAAAGCCAATAGCGCCATTTGTAAAATCTGTAATTAAGAAACGAAAGGAATATCCAAAGAATTAGTAAGATGGAAGGAATATAAGTAAGAAAAGCTAAGGAAATAAATAATGATGCATTATAGATTTCGTCCAAACCTTCGTTTTTGTCAAAGCTTTTAAAAAGAAAATATACGCCTATAATAATAAGTGCGTTGAAGATTAGCACAGAGCTAAAGGTCATGGAATTGTAATTGGTGCTTAGGAGTAAAATGTAGATAAATCCAGGTAAAAGAGTGTTTCTTGAAGAAAGCTGATTGCTGGAAAAGATAATATTAATTAAAATTCCTTGAAATAAAACTATGATAAAGGCAATTATGGTGCAGAAAAGTTTACTTGAAGAAAGAGCATTGTAAATTAAATTGTAGAAAGGTGCGTCATAACTTGTTTTAATGACCTCTGGAGCTGACATAAATGCAGGCATCCATAATAGTAATGGTAATACTATTATTAATATTATCTGTAGAGTGTAGTTCTTCTTGAAAGTTCTTATAAACATGTCTTATGTTTTATTTCAAGCTACAAAATTAGTTAATATTATCTTTGTTTGCAATTAATATCTTGTTTTTGTTTATTTGGTTAAACTCTTAAGTCAAAATTTTCCAATAAAGTTCAATCCAACTTCATTTTAATATACTATCTATTTATTAAATCTTGTTATCTTTGCATTAAATAAACTATAGAAGATGTATTCGAGAACTGAATTAATGCTTGGGAAAGAAGGCTTAAAGAAACTAAAACAGTCTAATGTAATGATTGTTGGCTTGGGAGGAGTGGGTGCCTATGCTGCTGAAATGATTTGCAGGGCAGGAGTTGGTAAATTGACAATTGTTGATGGAGATACAATAAATCCTTCGAATCTTAATCGCCAACTAATTGCTCTTAATTCCACAATGGGAAATAAAAAAGCAGAAACTCTTTCAAAAAGATTATTAGATATTAATCCAAAGGTTGAATTGAGAATAATTGATGAGTATATTAGGGATGAGAGAATGATTGAAATATTGAAGTTAGACAAATATGATTATGTTGTTGATGCCATTGATACTCTTTCTCCTAAAATATTTCTTATTCTTCATTGTTTAAATATGAACATTCCAATTGTTTCATCTATGGGAAGTGGAGGAAAATTGGATCCAATGAATATCAGGATTGATGATATTTCAAAATCTTACAATTGTCCTTTAGCTTCAAAGGTTAGAAAGAAAATTCATAAGTTTGGATATTATGATGGCTTTGCTGTTGTTTATTCTCCTGAAGAAGTAAATCCAGATGTTGTGGTTTTAGAGGAAGGAACAAATAAAAGGTCTGCAGTAGGTACAATTTCGTATATGCCTCCAATCTTTGGCTGTATGATTGCTTCTGTTGTTATTAGAAAATTAATTGGTCAAGAAGTATATCCAAAGGTTAAAGATAATCGTTATTATGAAAATAAAAAAGAAAAACAAGAGATATGTCAGAAATGATTGAAATAATTTGTCGAAACACCAATTCCAAACTTTTGGTTCCTTTTGGCTCTACTTTGAGTGAGGTTATAAAGTTTGCAGGAATTGATTCTCCATACCAGATTTTAGGAGCTTATGTCAACAATAAGGTTAGAAACCTGAACTATAAGGTTTATATGCCTAAGACTGTGGAATTCTTCGATATAATTAATCCTAATGGAAGAAGAATGTATGCAATGAGTCTGATGTTTGTTTTCTATAAAGCAACAAAGGAAGTGTTCCCTAAATCAGAACCAATCATATATCATTCAATGTCCAATGGTTACTATGCTGAAATTAAAAATCTTCCTACAGAACTCAACAATAATATTATTGAACAAATAAAGGATAAGATGCATGAGATAATTTATAACGATTATCCTTTTATTACTAAAAATATGCCTGCCATTGAAGCTGTGGAAATATTTAGAAAGGTCGGGCTTGAGAATAAGGCTAATTTGATGGAGGCAATTCATAAGCTATATGTTGATGTTGATTATCTCAATGGAACAGTCAATCACTTCTATTATCCTCTTGTCCCTTCAACTTCTTTGTTAAATATTTTTGATTTAGTTCATTTTAATGGAGGGCTTCTACTTATTATGCCTGACAAAAAAGAACCATATAAATTGCAAAAAAGCAGAAATAATCAAGAGAAAATGTTTTCTGTCTTTCAAGAACACAAGGATTGGGTAAATATTCTTGGAACTCCTTATATTAGTGATTTGAATAAGGTGGTTGATAATAAGGATCATATTAAACTTATTCAGGTTTCGGAAGCTTTGCATGAAAAAAGTTATGCTCATATTGCTGATGAGATATATAAAAGAAAAGATAAGGTTAGGATTGTACTTATTGCAGGACCTTCATCTTCTGGTAAAACAACAAGTTGCAGGAGAATAGCAACTCAACTTTCTGTTTTGGGATTTAAACCAATTCAACTTTCGCTTGATGATTATTTCTTAGATAGAGAATTTACTCCAAGAGATAAAAATGGGAATTATGATTTTGAAAGTATTGATGCATTAGATATTGAACTTTTTAATAATCAGATAGAGAAACTTATTGCTGGTGAAGAGGTGAGTATTCCTCGTTTTGACTTTATTAATGGTAAGAAAATCTACGATGGAAGAAAGATAAAAACAAAACAAAATTCTATTTTCATTATTGAAGGTATTCATGCTCTTAATCCAAAACTAACTCAACATATTGACAAGAGCCAAAAATATAATGTTTTTATTTCTGCTCTTACTCAAATTTCTGTTGATGAACATAATTTAATTAGCACAAGTGATAATCGTTTAATAAGAAGAATTGTTAGAGATTACAGTTATAGAGGTTATTCAGCAACTGATACTTTAAAACGTTGGCAAAGTGTTAAGGAAGGAGAAGAAAAACATATTTTCCCTTATCAGGAAAATGCTGACAGTATTTTTAATTCTTCTCTCTTGTACGAACTTGGAGTTTTGAAAACTTATGCAAAACCTCTTCTTGGAGAAGTTCCTGAAAGTGAGGTTTGTTATTGTGAGGCAAAAAGATTACTTCGATTTCTTGCTAATTTCAGAACAATTGATGATAAATCAATACCTCCAACTTCTGTAATGAGAGAATTTTTAGGAGGTTCAAGCTTTGAATACTAAAAGTTTTTGAACAATAAAATAAGTTATATTGAGTTTATATATATGAAGTTACAAAAGTTACTAACATCAATTGGGAATAAAACTTAGGAAAAAACTTGTAGACATTGGGAAAAAGAAGTAATTTAGCAACTTGAAATTAAGCAAAAATAGTTTTAATATAGAACTTTAAGGAAATGGAAATTAAAAAAACAGACAAAGCTAATCTTGAAAATAAGAAAGCTCTATTTATTCAAATAGGATTAGTTATTGCTTTAAGCATAACTATATTTGCATTTGAATATAAAAGTTATGACCAAAAGGAATCTGTTTTGGTTGATAGAGTAGCAGTTCAAGAAGTTGAAGAAGTTGTTTTGGCAACTCAAGAAGAATCTGCACCACCACCACCAGAAGATGTTCCTCAAGCAGAAACAACAGAATTTGAAATTGTTGAAGACTCAAAAACAATTGAAAACGAATTTAGTGTAACAAGTTTCCAACAAACTTCAAACGTAACAGCAACAGTTGCTAAAGTTGAAATTGAAGTTCAAGAAGAAGAATTGGAAGCAGAAACACAAATCTTTACTGTTGTAGAAGAAGAAGCTGGATTCCCTGGAGGAGTTGAAAAGTTAGGTGAGTATTTACAAAAATCAATAAAATACCCTCAACAAGCTAAAGAAACAGGAACAAAAGGAAAAGTTATGTTGACTTTTGTTGTTGAAAAAGATGGTTCAATTACCGACATTAAAATTTTACGTGATATCGGTTCTGGTTGTGGAGAAGAAGCAAAAAGAGTTGTTAATTCAATGCCAAAATGGAAACCTGCTAAACAAAGAGGTAAGGCTGTAAGACAACAATTCGTTTTACCAGTATCATTTAACCTTCAAGGATAGTAGATATAAATCATACATAAATAAAAAAAACATCAAGTATTTTACTTGATGTTTTTTTTATGCCTATAAATATAAATGATAATGAAAAATATCCTTGATATAAATAAAAATATGTGCCGACTTTTTTTAATTAAGTGCCGATTAAATTAAAATAAGTCCCGTTTAATTTTGAATAAACTTTGCTTGAATAAACTTTGCTTATGAATTTGTTTTATCGGTAAGCTGGAAAAATGTAAAGTTTACCTTTCCGTAATTTCTTTGTTCTAAGAAATATTGATGATCCTTAAATGAATATTCTTTTGGATGTTCTAAAATAAATAATCCATTAGGATTAACGAAGCTTTTAAGAACTAAATCAGGGATTAAATTTAATTGTTTTAAGTCGTAAGGAGGGTCAGCAAAAACAACATCGAATCTCATCTGAGAACGCCCCAAAAATATAAATACATCGCTTCTTAGAGCGAAAAGATTATTTATTTCTAAGTCTGTTGATGCTTTTTTTATGAAGTCAACGCAACGTTGATCTTGGTCAACGGCCATTGCTTGTTTAACTCCTCTTGATATGAATTCAAAGCTTATGGAACCTGTTCCAGCAAAAAGATCTAAAGTAGTAACTTCTTCAAAATCTATTTTGTTACGTAAGATATTGAATAAGCTTTCTCTTGCCAGATCAGTTGTTGGTCTAACAGGAAGATTAGTAGGAGGGTTTAGTCTTCTCCCTCTATACTCACCTGCAATTATTCTCATTGAGGATTTTATTTAACTAAAGTAAGAAAATAGTTTTGTAGATTCATTCCTTCGAATTCTAAACCTACTTTTACGTCTTCCATTGGGTTTGCATAAGAAACATTCTTAATATATTTTCTTAGTATTTGTTTCTCATCATTTGAATATTCCTGACCAGTAATTAAGAATGTTACTTCTTCTGTATCTATACCCAATTGTTCAAAAGCAAAAATAATATTGTAAATCATATCATTTTCGTTTGAATAAGTGAAGCTATTTCCGTAAGTAAATTGGTTTGCTTTGAAAACAACTAAATCACAAGAATTATCTCTCTTTAACAGAACTGCACTATTACCTGTGAGTTTAGAAATTTCAAATCCATATTCAGCCATTACTTGCTGTGCAGAAACAAATTTAGCTTTAGGCATTAGAATTTTAATTCCTGAGTGCTGTTGCATTGGAATAGTGAAAACAGAAACAATATCTAAACGTTCTGAAATGTTCTCAAGTATAATTTCACTTCCACTAACAAGTGCAACAGAGCGAATATATTCTTTAGTTTTTGAATTATCGTATAATTTGTAAGGAACAAATATATTTTTAGGTGTTTGGATAATTACTTTTATATTAGCAAAATTAAATAGTCTAATATCAATTGAGTTAAAACAAGCTTTAAGGTTTGTCATAACAGAAGTGATATCTGAATTTAAGTCTGTGATGAATTCTCCTAATGCCTTAAGTTTATAATTACTTATTAACGAAAAGGTAAATCCATTACTTCCAACACAAATACATAAATCAGTTTCTTGAGTTATGATTTTGTCTTCAGATTTAACTAAACTAACTAATTTGAATTTATCCATATCTTATATATTATTCCCAGTTACCATCAGTAATAGGTTGTGTAACATCTCCAAGTTTCCAACCAGCAAAACGATTTTTTGCTTCAAGTTCAGCTTTTAAGTTAACAACGTCTTGTTCCTTCATATCCTTTGTGTAAGTAAATATGTCAGCTGTTGCTTCAAAGGTAGGAACTTTTACTCCACCTCTTTCAATAATATCAGCTTTCATTACAAATATTTTATTATCTGAATAAGGAATATATTTAAGGTTCTTTATTTCTTTAGCAGAAGTAATCAATTTCTTTTCTTCAGTAAGCTTTTGTAATGGATTAACTTGAACAGTATCTCTTTTAACTATACCAGCTTTTAAAGCTTGAGCTTCAGTTAAAGAATCTGGAACAACTCCAAATTTCTTTACCATATTAACTTTACCATTTTCAAGGAATAAAAGTAATGAATCTATATTACCACAAAATTGTCCATGTGTGCTTTTATAAGCTTCTTGAATGGCTCTAATGTCTTTTAACTTATTGATAACTTCAGTTGAACGTTTATTGTATTCTGCTTCAAAACGAAGAGGTCGCATTATACTATTGTATAAAACAATAATTAAAGCTAAAACTCCCACAATTAGAACAATTGAAATAATGTTTCTTGATTTCATATCTCTCAAATATAATTTAAGTATTACTATTAATGCTATTAGTTTGCAAATTTATAATATTTTGTCGAATAAGAAATGATTTAATCCTATTATTTTATTTATTTTGTTCCAAGTGGTTCAAAACAACATCTATATCAGAATTTTGAGAAAGTTCTTTAGCTAATTTCTCTGCAAAGAAAACTGAACGATGCTGTCCGCCAGTACATCCAAAACTTACAGAAAGATTAGTGAAATTTCTTCCTAAATAGGTATTGATACTATTATTTACTAATTCCAAAGTATTGCAAAAGAATAGTTTTGCATCATCTTCTTTTTCTAAAAACTCAATAACTTCTTTATCTCTTCCATCCAAATTTTTATATTCTTCATATCTGCCTGGATTATGAATTGCTCTACAGTCAAAAACAAAACCACCTCCATTTCCAGAAAGGTCTTGAGGATAACCTCTTTTAAAAGAAAAACTGTTAATTGTTACTTTAAGTTTTTGTTTCGCTATGCTATGTAGCTTATCAGAATTAATCATTTCTTTAAAAATTTTGTGAAGATAAGGCAAGTCAATATCAAGCTTAATATTCTCTTCCAAATAACGTAAGTTTTTTAATCCAAATGGAATGCTTTTAAGAAAATGTTCTTTCCTTTCAAAATATCCTCTGAACCCATAAGCTCCCATTGCCTGCATAATGCGAATGTAAACATAAGCATAGAAATAACTCCTAAACTCTTTTTCATTTACATTAATATATTTTTTTACCTCAGAAATGTATTTGCTTAAAAGCTCTTCTCTAAATTCAGGTTTTAAATCAGCTTTTCCATCAAAAAGTAAAGATGCTAAATCATATTGTAATGCTCCTTTTCTTCCTCCTTGAAAGTCAATAAAAGCAGGCTGATTATCTTTAATCATTATATTTCTTGACTGGAAATCGCGATAAAGAAAATAATCACAATCAGTAGAAAGAAGATAGTCGGTAAGTTTTTCAAAATCGTTTTCTAATTCCTGTTCATTGAATTCAATTCCAGAAAGCTTTAAGAAATAGTACTTGAAATAGTTTAAATCCCAAGAAATAGATTGACGGTCAAAAGCTTTTCTTGGATATGCATTAGAATAATCAAATCCATTGCCAGCAACAATTTGTATCTTTGGCAGGTTCTCTATAATTTTATAGTAGTATTCTTCAATTGTTCTTTTGCTAATTTCTTCTTTTTTCTCCAATTCAATCAAATCATACAAAGTGACATTTCCTAAATCTTCCAAAAGATAAATGTTGTTTTCAATATCTTGAGCGTAAATTTCAGGAACACGAATTCCTTTACTTGAAAGTTGTTTTGCATAATCTAAAAAAGCAATGTTTTCAAGCTTGTTATCATTAAATGCTGCCAAACAAGTAAATTTTGGAGAGTAGCATCTGAAATATTCTCTTTGGGAACCGTGAGCAGAGATTTTTTCAATTCTCTCAATTTCCGAGCTAAAAGTCTTTAGAAATAAGTCTTTAATTTTTGAAATCATTAAATAATAATTCTGCGTATGCAATGTCTAAAGGGTTAGTAATTTTTATATTTTCTCTATTACCTTCAACCAAGTTTATTCTATAACCTATGCTTTCAACAACTGAAGCATCGTCAGTAAATCTTTTATCGAAAGGTTGATTGTAGGCTTCTTTCAATATTTTCAAATCAAAACATTGGGGAGTTTGAACAAGCCAAACTAAATTGCGATCATATGCAATAGTATTAATGTCATTCTTAATATCTTCTTTCCCAAATCTTACAGATTCAACAGGATTAACAGCAGGAATTGCATTGCCCTTAGTTTGTGCAGTATCGAAACATTTCTCAATAACACTCAAACCAACAAAAGGTCTAACTCCATCGTGAATTCCAACAATTGCATCTTCATTAATTTCAATAGAGTCTAAAGCATTTTTTACAGAAAAGAATCTTTCCTTTCCTCCATCAACCACTTTATGTGCAATTGTAAAATTATATTCCCTGCAAAGAAGACTCCAATAGTCTTGATGTTGTTTTGGAAGAACTAAAATAATATTAATGTCATTGCTATATTGATGCAACCTTTCTAAGGTTCGCATCAATATAGGTTTTCCACAAATTGGGAGGAATTGTTTTGGTATATCGCTTTTTAATCTAAGTCCTAAACCTCCTGCAACAACAATAACATATTTTTTTTTAGATGATAAGCATTGCATCACCGTAAGTTAAGAATTTGTACTTTTCAGCTACAGCTTGTTTGTAAGCTTCCATTATTAATTCATAACCTCCAAATGCAGCAGCAATCATAAGCATGGAAGACAATGGTGGATGAAAGTTGGTAACCATACAATTTGAAACTCCAAATTCATAAGGAGGGAAGATAAACTTGTTAGACCAACCATCGAAAGGAACAATCTTTTTGGTGATTGTAGTTGATGTTTCCATAGCTTTCATAGTGGTTGTCCCAACACAGCAAATTTTACTTCCTCTTTCCACAGCCTTATTGATTATGTCGGCATTTTCTTGATTAACATGCATCTCTTCTGAGTCCATCTTATGCTTTGTTAGGTCTTCAACCTCAATTGGACGGAAATTTCCTAAACCAGAATGCAAAGTAACATAAGCAAATTCACAACCTTTAATCTCCATTCTTTTCATCAATTGCTTACTGAAATGGAAACCTGCAGTTGGAGCAACAACAGCTCCTTCATTTCTGGCATATATTGTTTGGTATCTTTCCTTATCTTCAGGAATAACATCTCTAATTCTTAGTAAATCGTCTGGAATTGGAGTGTTGCCAAGTTTATGTAAAACCTTGTTAAATTCTTCATGAGTTCCATCAAACAAAAATCTTAAAGTTCTACCTCTTGAAGTAGTGTTGTCAATAACTTCTGCAACTAAATCATCATTTTCTCCAAAATAAAGCTTGTTCCCAATTCTAATTTTACGAGCAGGATCAACCAAAATATCCCATAAACGAGTATCTGGATTAATTTCTCTAAGTAAGAAAACTTCTATTCTTGCATTAGTTTTTTCTTTTGTTCCATATAAACGAGCTGGGAAAACCTTAGTGTCATTAAAAACAAATAAATCTTTTTCATCGAAATACTCCAATATGTCTGAGAATAAGCGGTGCTCGATTTGTTTTGTTTTCTTGTGAATTACCATTAAACGTGAGGCGTCTCTGTCAGGAGCAGGCTTTTCGGCAATAAGTTCTTTAGGTAAATTGTACTTGAATTGTGATAATTTCATAAATTTATTTATCTATACTTTTAAAAATTGCATGATTTTTTCCAAAGTCTACAAAGGTAAAACTATATTGCTGTTTTGTCAAGTGATTTAACATATTTTATAATTCAATCTCTTTATTATTTTTACTATCAATTGACACATTACAACTTAGTTTTTTTCCCATAGAAAATTTAAAAATATAATCTTAATTTTTCTTTGTCAACTTTTCCTTTTTTATTCTCAAAAAATAAATTTAATTCTGTTGAATTTACATTTGTTTTTCATTAAAATAAACTCCAAAAACCTTATTTTATTATCAATAATGAAATATTTTATATTATTTATCGTCTAATATATAAGAAAGCTACATAATACTTCCCAATCAGAGTTGTAGAGCTGAAATAAAGAGATGTTCTTCCCATTGACAAAAAGAGAGATAAAGATAAATTATATAAATTAACCTCTAAAAACAAAAAGTCATGAGAACAAAGAAAACCCCAAAAGCAGATCTTGAAAACAAGAAAGCTTTATTTATCCAATTTGGACTAATAGTTGCTCTTAGCATAACAATCTTTGCTTTTGAGTACAGGTCCTACGAACAAAAAGATCCAGTATTTATTTCAAGAGATGTTGTTGATGTGATTCCAGATATTGTTTCTATCACTCAAGAAGAACCTCAATTACAAAAACCAGAAGAAATTTCAGCCCCAAAAACTACAGAATTTGACGTTGTTGATGACAATGTAGTTATCAAAAAGGAATGGAATATGAATGATATTTTGGGAGATAAAAATGTTGCAGCCACTTTCAAAAAGATTGATATTGTTGTTCCAGATGAAATATTGAAAGATGAAGATGATCATATATTTATAGGAGTGCAAGAAGAAGCAGAATTTCCAGGAGGATATGCAAAACTTCAAGAATACCTGTCTCAATCAATAAAATATCCAAAATCTGCCTTGGAAACTGGAGCAGAAGGAACAGTAATGTTAACTTTTGTAGTTGAAAAAGATGGTTCAATAACAGATATAAAAATTCTTAGAGATGCAGGCTCTGGTTTGGGAGAAGAAGCAATTAGAGTTGTGAAAGATATGCCGAAGTGGAAACCAGCCAAACAAAGAACCAAAGTAGTAAGACAACAATTCACTTTACCAGTAAAATTCATACTTAATAAATAAGTTTTCATAATGGAGGTTACTTCATTTCTTCAAACTCAATTCTTGTTGTGGTTGTGTCGTAACCTCCAACTCTTAAATTCTTATGCTTACTTAATCCAGTATATTCCAAACTTGAATCCTCGTAGCGTTTAAATTTAAACACAGCATCATTCATTTTAGCGGAATTAAAAACACCTAACTTCTCCAAAAGAGAAAAGTCCTTTACCACAGCGAAGGTAGTAAAATAGGAGTTATGGAACAAACGTTAAAATCGTTTAGGTTTTAAGATATCAACAAATCTCTTTCTCTTATTATTCTTCCAATCCATGATTTTTACATAAATACCATTGTGTTTCTTGTCGGTTTTGTTTGCACAGCTCTCGCATTCTTGTTCTATTACATAATCATCTTCTTTGCCAAATAGGGTTTCTTCGCCTCTGATTATTATCTTTTCTGTCTTACAGCTCATTGGGATTACATACTTGAGCCCATCCATTTGAAAGATATTCCAAATAATGATTTCTGCTATCTCTTTTTGAAGCTCTATCTTAGGTGATTCTCCAAACTTATCTTGGTAATAGTCGATAAAGCTATAGAGAAGGTTTTCGCGAGCAATCAATAAATTATCGCCCTGCCATTCGAAGCCGTAGGAACTTTGAAAGGCTATTATTACCCATTTAATCCATTCTTCTTGAGTATGGCAATATTTAGAAATAATTCTAAGTTTTTTATCTAAAAATCCTACACGCTCTTTTAATGGCAATAGTTCTTGTTTGTTTGAGACTGGGTCGTATCGAGAAACAATAAAGGGAGCTTCACCACAGGTAATTTCGAGCTTAAGCAAAGCTATATAGTCCTGCCAATTATTCTCTGTAACCTCTTTCGTATCACATGCCTCATTCATTTGCTTTACAATAGAAAGCGGAGTAAAGACCTCTGCCTTGTCCCTGGTTCTTATAATTTGTGTTTTCTTACTTTTGGCAGTTCGTGGCTGTATAAGTTTACCATATATACCTGTTACTAACTCAGGGGTTATTGGAGAGAGAGGAGAAAATTTCTTTCCTTTTTTCTCATAAGAATCAGTAGCCCATATAATATTCTTATTAGTAGTCTTATCTTTTAAAAGTATCTCTAAAATCTCCCCTCTCCTTAAGAGGTAATCCTCTTTAATATCTATATTCTCAGCATAAATCTTTTGTTTCATCTAATAGCACTTTTAGTCCATTGCTTGCACCTTCTCTTCAATAAATGCAATCTCTTCTTCGCTAAGCTGATATTTTGTGTAAAGCTGTTGGTCTATCTCTGGTATTGACTTCGACCAATCAATGTCAGAGTTTTGAGTAAAGTCTTGAAGAGGAACTTTTGACCATTTTGCAGGAGGATTATCTTGAGTTATTTTTAAAATGCCAAGCATGGTTCTTGCAAATTTAGTCTTTATATATTTTAGAACATTTTCAGCTGGCTCTATGCTATCAAACGCTCCTATTGAAATAAAAGAATGTGTTGTGCCTATTAAAGGTTCACCTATTAAAGGCTTGCCTATTAAAGGCGTTGAGGAAACCTCTCCCAATGCACCACTACCATTTGCTTTTGGCACCCAAACTTTATACTTTTCTAAATTCGGATGGTTTCTGATATATTTCTTTTTCACCCACCTATATACTCTATTTCTCTGTGATAATCCAAAATATTTTATATAAGTTTCGTGTGATGCTGGTTTCTCTTCAGTAAAGATATCTGGAAGTGTATCAAAAATACCCGTAAATATATCATTTTTATGTCCTTTGCTTAACTTGCTTTCTAATTCAGGATGCTCTTTATGTATACTCTCATCAAATTGATAACCAAAAGCAGAATAAATAATTTCAGATAAAAACCTATCAGTAGTGTTAATAACTTTTTTCAATATAGAATTTAGTTCTTGAAAGCTTGTAAATGTATCTATTTTCCCAAAATCATAATTTGTATCTCTTAAGGTTATTGCAACGCCTCCTGTAATGACTGTCTGAGGAAAAAACTTATCGCTTTGTTGTTCAAATAATAATACTTTAAAGTGTTTATCAGAAAGCATTTTAATATTCCAAGCTGAAGGTGTAGCTCCTGCATTAAATAAGAATCTTGCAGGTGTTATTAAGCAAACAATATCCGATATTAAATAAGATGTATCCATAAACATATGATAGATGGGTGGCATTTGTGTGCTATCCCCCACGGTTTTATCCTGATACGGCGGATTTCCTACTACTGCGTCAAACTTCATATCATTATTCCAATTAAATAGTTCTTGTAATTTTTCTTTTGCTTTGTTTTCTTTTGCTTCGGGTGTAAGGTCGTGTTGAACAAAATTCTTTCTTGAAATAGTCTTGTCTGCATCGAAGCCGAATATATAAGTTTGGGTTATACCTTGTAGTATAGGTGTTGGTGATAGTCCATAGACTTGGTTTTCTAATATATGTTTTAGGCAGGCTTCGTCGCTATTATAGTGCTTACGTGTATTGTGGAATAGCTTTTTGATAATTTCGGTAATATACATGCCTGACTTCATGTAGAGGTCAATAAAGGTTGAGTCGGTTCTAGTGAAAAGGCTATGGTCGTGTTCCTCAAGATTATCAATCATCATTCTCACCACTCTCTTAGGGGTGAAGATTTGATTGGTCTTTTGGTTAGGAATAAATTCGAATATGTCTTCTTCAGCAGTAAAATAATCAGATAGCTTTTCTTTTCTAAGCCTAAACTCCGATATCGAAGCATTGAATCTATACTTATCAAACACACCTCTAAAGGTCTTCCTCTCTCCGTCTTCCTCATAGTCAAATCCATCACGGAGCTTATGGAACTCTTCTTTGTTAATGCTGGTTAGGTCAAGGAAGTCATTATCATTAATTTCCTTATCAAAATTATCAATAGTTATCTCTTCCTTGGAGTCATTTGCCATAATAAACATAGGAATGGTACGGGTGAAAGAACGTAGCCTCTCCCTTATCTCTTCTTCTTTTGTTTTGCTTACTTTCTCTACCTCTTTTTCTTCCTTCTCCGTTACCTTATTCATAACAAAATCAACCTCGAGTGTTTCAATTACCCTTTGCTTAAGAACATCCATGTCTTTTATCTCAGCACTATTATACTCTTCAGCAATTTTTTCTATCTTTTCTGTTATTTGCTTGGTAACTTCATCGGTCTCGGCTTTGGTTGCCTTATAGACCTCTTTGTATTTTGCAATAAGAGGCTCCGCTACTTCAGTAATTTCCTTGGCTATTTTCTCAATAGGAACTATCTCTTTGTTGTCTTTAAACAATTCATCGATAACTCTTTCAGTGTTTGCCCTAAATATCTTCTCTCCAAGAATGAGTTCTGAGTTCTGATTAATCTTTTGAACCTTATTTTTATGAGCATCCCTTGCAAGGTCAAGCTCAATATCTCCTTTAGGCTTTTCAGATCGCTTGTTCTTTTCTATCGGCATCTTGTTTAAAATTTCCTCTACTTCGTTAGGAAAATTGAAAACACCTCTAACGCTTTCATTAAAGAGGAGATTGGTCATAAAGCGAGAATTGACAATCTCAGTAGCAGCCAATGCATTAGGAAATGTAAGTACTTGCTTAGCATCCAATTCCACCATCTCACCATTGGTGTCTTCCGATATAACAGGGAAGAAGTTCAGAAGCTCCCTTATATTCTCTTCTCTCTCCTCTTCTGTAATTTCACCACCTACTGCCTTTGGATTTAATCCATTAGCAAACTGGTCATATATTTCTAACACACGAGTAGGAGCGAAATCGAAGAGATATGCAGATTCTTTTATAATTAGCTCATCGTCCTTATACACTTTATATGGGTTTTGAGCCCTAAAAGCAGCCTGCATATATAGCGAAGGAGTTTTAATATCAGTAAGCATCAAAACAGCTGTCCATTCTTTGATAGTTACTCCCGTAGTTAATTGTCCACATGAGAGAGTAATGGTTTTTTCGTGTTTAGAAATAGCGTCTATTACTCTATTATAAGAAGATTCATTAGCATAAAAATCATTCTCTTCTTCCTCAAAGCTCTTTCCATTGCCTGCAGCAATAATTATTTCATAGTCTTTAAAAACAGGGTCTTCTTTTAATAGTCCCTCAAGGGCCTTTACTGAATTTACCCTATTGCCAACATACCAAAATGTATGCTTAAGCTCTTCCCTAAGTTCAGGTGTAGAGAAAGGGTATTTCTTATTTGTTGAAAGGTTTATCAAAAACTGCTTTACTTCTTTTTCATAGACGAATCTTTGACCATTTGTACTAAAAAACTCATTCAAATCAAAGGCGTAATCATAGGTTTCATCTTCTATTTCTATCCCTTGATTTACCTCTTCTCTTATCATTTGTGAGATGCGATAAGTAAATAGTTTAATATCTGGCAAATCCGTATGCTCTCCCGTTTCACCTTGTTTTAGTTCTTCTCGTTTAGCTTTTTGTTCGTCCAAATACGTCCAATTGAAGATAGCATCCTTAGGGAATTTATCATTAGCCAATGCCTTGAATGGGGTTCCAGATAAATGAAGTGTATGTTTACGTTTGATATAACCGAATGCAGCATCTGTCCTAACAGTGTCTACTCCTTCGTGTGCCTCATCAACAATCAATAAATCCCATTCCAGATCTGCAACCCAGCGTAGCTTATCATAGTCTCCTCCAAAGTATTTTGAGCCTTTTAGATCTTGTAAAGAAAGAAAGGTTATAAGAGGTTTGATTGGTCTATGGGAAATATGCTGTTCTCTTGTTAAGGTTGGTCTATTTTTTATGGATGAGGTCTCGGATACAAAAGCATATTCCCCAATGAACTCATCATAATCGTCGAACCAAGAATTTGCAATTGCTGGCCTATTTGTTACAATTAGCACCTTTTTTGCTTTCAATCTCTTGGTTAAGTCATAAGCAGCTAATGTTTTCCCGAAACGTGGCTTTGCATTCCAAAGAAATTCTCCTTTTTCATTATTCTGAAAGTATAGAAGTGCTTTTTGTACAGCATCTTTCTGCTCATCTCGCAATACATATTCTATCTTACCCTCATCAGTTTGTAGGGCAAAGAATCCTTCTTTTCGGAATAAGTCGAATAATTCTTTTGAGTTTTCAGGATTTCCGTTGAAATAAAACCATTCACTGCCTAATTCCGTTCTTTTTTCAATTCCATTTTTCTCAAGAAATTTATGAAAAGTCTTATCAGTAAAACTCTCTTTATTCCCTTCAAAAAAAGCAGGAGAACTCCATAATTTCGAGTATTTTTCTTTAAGAGCAGCAGTATTTACTTGTTGCTTTATTCTTTCATCAACATTCTCTTTTTCTGTATATCCAATCTTTTGAGAGCCCTCATTCTCAATACGATTAGGAAGTATGTATGAATATACCTGAGGATATACAATCTTGTATGATTTAATACTTTGTATTTGCTGACTCATATCCTCTCTATTTGGTCTTTAACAAGGTCGAGTATTTCAACTTGACTGTCTTTATTCTCTGCGTTACTCATAATATGCTCTCTTTTGTTAAGAAAAGCACATAAAAAAACGTGGGCTAATTCCTTATGCATGTACCCGAAGCCCGACCAAAGGCTGTAACACAAAGCAAAAAGGAACGCCCACGATAATATATCGCAGACGTTTCCACTTTTTACTTCCCTGTGTTACATTGAAAAATTGGTCGTATTTCAGGTACAGGAATATCTTAAAGCGAAACGCTATTTTATATGTCTTTTAAATTCTTATATCATTCTAATTCTCTTTTTTGTTCTTTTATTCACGGCAAAGATAATGTTTTTATTAATTGAACTTCCAAAATAATATTCAAAAAATATATCTATTAGCATAAATAGTAGGAAGTTTTCATCCAAAAAGTCCTTGTTTAAATCTCAATAAATAGGCTTTCAATCTGCTTAAATAGGGTTTAGAACTTTTTTTATAGGGAGTTGATGTCGGAATCATGCCATGATTTACTCCAATTCATGGCATGATTCTCTCCAATTCATGGCATGATTTCGGTCAATTCATGCCATGATTCCGAGTAATTCATGGCATGAATTCAAGAACATCATGGCATGATACTTAGATTGAATTGAGATTTAATTAGTTATAAGTCTTGTTTTGTTGGGCTAAAACGTTGTTTTTTTAGGTTTATATTTCGTCTATTTTAACTGATGTTTCTTTTTGTTATTTGGAGGTTTTATTTTTTATTGATGAAAACAGAATCAAACTTCTTATCTTTGCACATTATTTTCTACTAAATAAATCTAAATATTTGAATGATTACAGTTAATAATCTATCTATTGCTTTTTCTGGGATTGATCTGTTTGATAATGTATCCTTTGTTATTTCTGATAAGGACAGAATTGGTCTTGTTGGGAAGAATGGTGCTGGTAAGAGTACTCTTTTAAAGATTCTCTCCAAACAACAGGAGCCTCAAAGTGGAACAATTATTGTTTCGCAATCTCAAACCATTGGTTACTTACCTCAGGAAATGATTCCATCTTCCACAATGAATATTTTGGATGAAACTCTTACAGCTTTTGAAGAGGCAAAACGATTGGAAAAGAAGATAGAAGAGCTTAACAGAGAAATTGCTAATAGAACAGATTATGAAAGTGAGGAGTATGAACGTCTTCTTCATCTTCAATTTGAGGCTAATGAAAGACTTGTTTTGATTGATGCTGCAAATGCTCAGGCTGAAGCTGAAAAGGTTTTGCTGGGATTGGGTTTTTCTCGAAGTGATTTTAGTAGAAAGATATTGGAGTTTAGTTCTGGTTGGCAAATGAGAGTTGAGCTGGCAAAGATTCTTTTAAAGAAACCAGATATTATTCTTTTAGATGAGCCAACAAATCACCTGGATATTGAATCAATAGGCTGGCTGGAAAATTTCTTAATAAATTATTTTGGTGCTGTTGTTTTAGTATCCCACGATAGAGTGTTTTTGGACAGTATAACTCGAAGAACAATTGAAATAACTGCTGGAAAGATATACGACTACAAGGCTTCCTATTCCGAATATGTTGAACTTTTAAACCAAAGAAGGGAAACACAAAGGGCAACCTTAACCAATCAACAAAAACAGATTGCAGAAATAGAAAAATTTGTTGAACGATTTCGCTATAAGGCATCAAAAGCCAAGCAAGTTCAGTCAAGGTTAAAGTTAATGGAAAAAATGGAGCTTGAAACCATTGATGAGGTTGATATTTCAACAATTCATTTTCGTTTTCCGCCATCTCCTCATTCTGGAAAGATTGTTGTGCAGATGAAAAACTTAGGGAAGAAGTATGGAGAGAAAGAGATTTTGAAGGATGTCAATATAATAATTGAAAGAGGAGATAAGATTGCTTTTGTTGGTAAGAATGGGGAAGGGAAGAGTACGCTTTCTAAGGTAATTGTTGGAGAGATTACAGATTACAGTGGTGAATATAAGGAAGGACATCAGGTTTCAATTGGATATTTTGCACAAAATCAGGCTGCACTTTTGGATGGAAACAAAACAGTTTTTGAAACAATTGATGAAATTGCAGTTGGAGATATTCGCTCAAAGATTAGAAATATTTTAGGTAGCTTTTTGTTTGGAGAAGATGATATTGATAAGAAAGTAAAGGTGCTTTCGGGAGGAGAGAAATCACGATTGGCACTTGCTAAACTAATACTTTCACCAGTAAATCTTCTGGTTTTGGACGAACCAACAAACCATTTGGATATGGATTCAAAGGATATTCTTAAGAATGCTTTAATTCGTTATGATGGAACATTGATTATTGTTTCTCACGATAGAGATTTTCTTCAAGGACTTACAAACAGCCTTTATGAATTCCGCAACAAACACATTACAGAGTTTAAGGGAGATATATTTGAATATCTTGAACATCGCAAAATAGAAGACTTAAAAACATTAGAAACATCAAAGGCTAAGGATTCTCAAAATAAAAATTCTGTTGTTTCAAAGAATAAAATGGATTATGAAAAGTCAAAGGAGTGGGAGAGGGAGCTAAGAAAGATTAGAACAAAGATTGAGAAAACAGAACAGGAGATAGAAAGCCTTGAAGCCGAAATCAGTGAAATTGACTCTAAACTTGCAGACCCTGATATTATTCAAACCCTAACCTTGGATGATAATTTCTATAAAACATACCAATCAAAGAAAGACCTTCTAATGCAAAAAATGAAACTTTGGGAAGATTTGTCTTTGGAGCTTGAAGAAAAAAGCCAACAATAAAATTCATAGAAAGATATTTATTACTTACAAGATATTTAAGTAAATAAAAAAAGCAGTTCAAAAAGAACTGCTTTTTCGTTTTATAGTAATTTAGTGTTATACTTCCCAAGTATCTCCACTATTTAGTAAGTCATCTACGCATTTGATTGTAGCATCTTGCTTTGCTTCTTCCATTTGTTTTTCAAATATTTGATTGTAAGTAGGTGCTTTAAATGCACGAATAACTCCAAAAGCCATTGGAAATTCTGGTGGACGCATTTGTGCCAACATCATATGAACTCCAGTGTTTTCTCTTGTTGCATCATGAACCAATAAGTCATTTTCAGTTATTCCATTCTTACCAATTTCAACAACTTCAAGATGATTTCCTTTCAAGATAATACCTTTGTCTTTGTTCTTTCCAAAAATCATTGGCTTACCTTGTTCTAACCACAATTGACGTTCTTCTTTAAATTCTCTATCTGTAACTTCAGAGTGAGTTTTATCATTAAAGATAACGCAGTTTTGCAATACTTCAACAATAGCTGCACCATCGTGAGCTGCCATTGCTCTGCAAACTTCTCCTAAAGTTTTTGGAGAGTTGTCAATTGCTCTTGCAAAGAAAGTTCCTCTTGCACCAATTACCAATTCGCCTGGGTTGAAAGGATAATCAATAACTCCAAAAGGAGAGGTCTTTGTTATTTGACCTTGCTTTGTTGTTGGAGAATATTGCCCTTTTGTTAGTCCATAAATACGGTTATTAAACAAAATATAGTTCATATCCATATTACGACGAATAAGGTGAATGAAGTGGTTACCTCCAATTGCTGTTGCATCACCATCTCCAGAAGCTATCCAAACACTTAAATGTGGATTTGCTATTTTTACTCCTGTTGCAATTGCTCCTGCACGTCCGTGAATACCATGAAACCCATATGTGTTTACATAGTAAGGAAAACGTGAAGAACAACCAATTCCTGAAACTACACAGAAGTTTTCTTTCTTATATCCTATTTCAGGAAATATTCCTAATATTGATGCTAAAATTGCATGGTCTCCACAACCTGGACACCATTTAACCATTTGATCACTTGCAAAATCTGCTTTTGTAAGTTGTACGGGTGAATGTTCTATAGCCATATTATTATTCTCCTAAAATTTGTTTAAACTTATCTTTTAATTCACTAACTTCGAATGGCAATCCTTTTACTTTATTGTATTGAAGGAATGGAATGTTTTCGAAGTTCATTCTTAAATAGTTTACAAATTGTCCCATGTTTAATTCACAAACTATTATCTTTTTATATTTTTTCATTATATCGCCAGTGTTTTTAGGCAATGGCATAATGTAATTGAAATGAGTGAAAGCTATTTTCTTTCCTTCTTCTCTTAATTCTTCAACTGCAAGTTTCAATGCTCCTTCAGTTCCACCCCAACCAACTACCAATAGGTCTGCATCTTCATCTCCCAAAACTTTTTGGTCAGGAAGTCTGTCAGCAACCTTTTGAACTTTTTCTGCTCTGTTGTTAACCATTAACTGGTGGTTAGCGTTGTCAGTTGAAACACTTCCCTTACCATCTAATTTTTCCAATCCTCCAATTCTATGACGCAAACCTTCCATTCCTGGAATTGCCCATTCTCTTACAAGAGTTTCTGGATTACGTTTGTATGGTAAATATGTTGGGTCATTAGGTGTAGCAAAAGGAGGGTTGATTGTTGGAAGTTCTGACATCTTTGGAATACGGAATAGTTGAGAACCATTTCCTAAATAACCATCAGTCAAAAGAATTGTAGGAGTCATGTGTTCCAATGAAAGTCTTGCTGCTTCAAATGCATAGTAGAAACTATTTGCAGAAGATGATGCTGCAATAACAATGCAAGGTGCTTCTCCATTTCTTCCAAATAAAGCTTGGTAAAGGTCAGATTGTTCTGTTTTAGTTGGCAATCCTGTAGAAGGACCTCCTCTTTGAACATCAACAATAACAAGTGGAAGCTCAGTCATAACTGCTAATCCAATTGCTTCACTCTTTAATGATAATCCAGGACCAGATGTTGAAGTACAAGCCATAGCTCCAGCAAAAGAAGCTCCAATTGCAGAACAAATACCTGCTATTTCGTCTTCAGCTTGAAAAACTCTTGCTCCAAGTGATTTATGTTTTGCTAATTCAATTAAAATATCTGTTGCAGGAGTGATAGGATATGAACCTAAGAATAAAGGCAAGTTAGCCTTTTCTGCTGCTGCAAGCAATCCCCATGCAGTTGCAATGTTTCCTGTGATATTTCTGTATTTACCTTTTGGCATTTCAGCTTGTTCAACTTTCGCTTTTTCAGCTTGTAGAACATCTGTATTTTCACAGAAATTATATCCAGCTCTAACAACAGCTTTGTTTGCTGCTACTACATCAGGTTTCTTTTTAAATTTCTTTTCTAAGTAAGCATCGGTATGGGTTAAATCTTTGCTGAAAATGTAGAAAATCATTCCCAAGGCAAACATGTTTCTTGAACGTTCCGCAGATTTTTTGTCAGTAAAAATATCTTTAACTGCTTCAACTGTCATTGTTGTCATTGGAGCTTTAACCAAAATATAGCTTGATAGTGAATCGTCTTCCAATGGGTTGTTTGTATAACCAGCCTTTTGGATAGTGTCATCAGTGAAAGTGTCAATATCTACTATAATTATTCCTCCTTTTTTAGCCCATTTAAGGTTAGATTTCAAAGAAGCAGGATTCATTGCAACCAAAACATCGCAATTATCTCCTGAACTATAAATTCTTTTTCCTATTTGAACCTGGAAACCAGAAACTCCAGCAACTGTGTTGTGAGGAGCTCTAATTTCAGCGGGATAATCAGGAAATGTTGCAATATCATTTCCATCCAAAGCAGCTGTTTCGGAGAAAAGAGTTCCCGAAAGTTGCATTCCATCGCCAGAGTCTCCAACGAATCTTACAACTACATTCTCTTTCTCGTTAAGTGTTTTTGTTGTCATTTTGTTTGTATATTTGATAATAACTTCAACTAATTAAATGTGTTTAATAATTTGCAAAGTTAGGAAGTTTATTTTGAATAAGAGATTATTTTCAATACATTTTTTCTCCTTATTAAGATATTGTCTTAACAAGCTTAAACTTTATAAATAAAGTTCAATAGAAAATATCCCTTTTTATTAAAAAATAAACGGGACATAATGAAAAAAAGTCGGCACTTAAGCGAAAAAAGTCGGCACTTAAATTTATTTATAAGGGACTTTTTTTATTAAGAAATTCTGGATGGAAAATCTGGAAACTTTTCCTGTCTTTCTAATTGGGAAGTAGTATTATTATTTTTGAAACAAAAGAAATCTATTCCGTTTGTAATAAAAAGATAAGGAGCATTTGTGGTTTTATTATACCTTATTGCTTGATTAAGGATTTCTGGACTAAGAACTATATCTTCTTTTTTGCATTCTATAATCATCCAAGGTTTTAACTCTCGGTCATAAACCAAAATATCAAAACGTTTTATTAGTTTTCCAACCTTAATTTGTGCTTCTACTGAAATAAGAGATTGAGGAATATTTTTGTCTTTGACAAGAACAGAAATAATATGTTGCCTAACCTTTTCTTCTGGGGTTAAAGCAACATATTTCTTCCTTATTATATCAAAAATTTCTTCGCTCATTAAAAATTATTCTTCTCCCATCATATCTGATTCACCATTTTGTTCTCCTGATTGACGTTTTCTTTGTTTTTGCATTTGGTCTTTATTAACTGCTCCAAAACGATAACTAAATGATAAAACAACGTATTGAGATGTTCTGTGGTTAACAGAGTATTCTTTGTAGTTTTCTGTGAAAGTGTATCTTGACCTTTCTCTTGTGTTGAATATGTCGGAGAACCTCAAGCTAAGATTTCCTTTTTTATTAAGAATATCTTTCTTCACTGAAAGGTCAAGCCAATACATTGGATCGGAATATCCTTGAATGTTTTCTCTTTTTGGTTGATATTGTCCAGAAATTTGAATAACCCAGCTCTTAGGAAGAGAAATTGTTGTGTTTAGTTTAGCATCCCAATTGAGGGTTTGAACAAGATTTCCTCCAAACTCTCTTCCATCTTCATACATTCCATAAATATTTCCACTTAAATTAGCTTTCCACCACTTTGTTATTTTTTGGTCAATTATAAGTTCAGCACCATAATTTGAACTCTTAGTAAGATTTAAAGAAGTGTTTGCAATTCTTTGTCCGTCTGCATATTGTGCACCTGCAACATCCCAAACCCAATCAAAACCATATTGTCTTGCATTAGCTTCATTCCATAAGAAATTGAAATGAGTTATTGCGTTATTTGTTACCCTGTAATATAAAGAAGTGAATATTGTTGTTGTAGGAAAGATTTTAGAATAACCAACTTCAAAAGCATCGGTATATTCTGGCATTATATCAGGATTTCCAAAACGAATATAAGAAAGATTGTTTATATCTATGTATGGAGATAATGACCAAGGGTCTGGTCTTCTAATTCTTCTTGAATAAGAAATTTGTCCAGATTGAGAATCAGTGAAATTATATGAAATATGAAGGGTTGGGTAAACACTGAAATAATTTTTTGTGTCTTGATCTTTAGGGAAGAATAATTCTTCATTGTTTTGAAGTTTTGAACCATCTCTAAAAACTTGTTCTAATCTAAGTCCAAGTTGAGCAGATAGTTTTTTATTGAAGCTATATCCCAAAGTTCCATAAACAGCATGAACAGATTCCTTATATTTAAAAATATAACTCATGCTATCGTCCTTAATCATATCTCTTGAAGGGAAATAATCATAATTTGCATTTGTATTTACATAGTTTAGGTTGTATCCAGTTTCCAGTTTTAAGGATTCTGAAAAAGGATGAACATAATTAAGAGTTACAAAAGCTCTATCATTATTTGATTTTGAAACATTATTCAAGTAGAAAGTTTCATCTGAACCTTCTTCAAAACTTCTTATTTGAGTATTGTCATTTGAAAACTCTCCAAAATTCCAGTTTGCATCAAGAGTTAGTATTTGATCTTTCTTTTTAAACTTCTTTTCATAATTAAGGGTTATATTTTGAAAGAACATTGATCTTGTTCCAGTTTCTAATCCATAATAATTATTAGGATTTAAACTGTCATTAGGATTCATTTTATCTGATGCAAATAAATACTCTTTACTTATTCCTTTTGGAGAATTTCCTCCTTTTCTTAAATTATAAGATAAACTAAGAGTGTTTTTATCATTTATATACCAATCACCTCCAATCTTAAATCCTCTTCCAAGTCTGTCACCATCAGTGTATCTATTTTGTAAAAGAGTTTGGTTGTTGGATAACATTGTTTTTTCATTAAACCCATTACTTGAGGATTCAAAATATCTTATATCTCCATTAAAAAATATAGCGTATTTCTTTGCAGAATAGTTTAGTTGAGCAGATACACTTGATTGAGGGAAAAGAGATTTATCAGTATTCATTTTTTCATTTGTTTTTATCTCATCATTTATTCCAACTCCAGTGGATGCAGAAACAGAACCATTAAATCCTTTATTGCCTTTTTCCTTTAAAACAATATTAATAATACCACTCATTCCTTCAGGATTATATTTTGCAGAAGGGTTTGTTATAACTTCAACACTTGCAATAGTTGCAGAAGGTATTTGTTCCAAAACAGTTTGAAGATCGCTTCCAAGCAATTCACTTGGTCTGCCATCAACCAAAACAGTAACATTTCCACTTCCTCTTAAAGAAACATTTCCATCTTGGTCAACAGAAACAGAAGGTACATTTTCTAAAACATCTGTTGCAGAACCTCCACTACTAACAAGATTTTTGTCAACATTTACAACTCTTTTGTCAAGTTGATATTCCATCATGCTTCTTTCAGCTGTAATTTCAACTCCCTGCAATGTTTCAGCTCCAAGATTTAAATTAATTATACCCAAGTCAATATCTTTTTTAGATACTTTAATTGGCTTGTACATTTCTTTATAACCAATAAATGAAAAGCGAAGAAGATAATTACCAAGATCTGATTGTAAAACAAAGTTCCCTTTTTCATCAGTAATAGTTCCATTAACTAATGAAGAATCTTTTGCTCTAAGAATAACAACATTCACATATTGCATAGCTTCATTGCTTGATGCATCAATAACTTTTCCAAATAGTTTTCCTTTAGGTTTGCTAATGTTAGTGCCAGAAGGTTTTGAAGACACATCTCCTTGATTAGGCCCTTTTGATTTTTGTTGAGCAAAAGTTAGTTCTGTTGAAGAAAGAGATAGAATAAATATACTTAATATAATAGTTAGTATTGATTTAGTTGATTTGTTCATTTTATTTTTATTTATTTGATTTGCAAAATTACAATTTTAGATAGTTCGAAAACAATTAAAATAATTATTTCATGTTAATTTAATACATAAGCTTAGACAAGAAAATTTGGAAAAGTTTACTGAACTGGTAAATATTTCTGTATATTTGCCCTTTGAAAACGATATTAATTAAGGAAAAAGTATGAAAAGAGTTTTATTATCAATAGCAATTTTATTATGCTCCTTTGCTTCTATGGCTCAAATTGATGTAACTTGGGGACAAAGATTTTACAATATAATTGAATCTTGCGAAGATGCTCAAATAGTTATGGAAGATCATGATGGATATTATATGTGGTACTTATTGAATGAATATGAAGGAGGGGGAGAGTTTAAGTTAAACTACTATATGGCAAGAATAGATAAGAATAAGGATGTTCAAAAGATATATAAAATGGATTTTGGGCATTCATCTTTTAAAATTGAACATACTTGGCGTTCTGGTGAATTAATCGGTTTTGTTCTAAGTAGAGTTTCTGAAGATAAAGCTGTTGAAAAGAAAGGCATTTCAAAAAAAAATAAACAAGCACAACAAATAACGACAGGAAAAGCAAATCTTTACTATCAGTTTTTCCATACAAAAGATATGCGTTTGATAGGAGAGAGACCTATTAAATTTAAATCTTATAACTATTTCTCAATTGAAGGACAAAAACCATATCTTTTTAATTTCTCAGAAAATAAATCAAAGTTAGCTTTTGGATTCCTAACAAACGATACTTCAGGTAAGGGAGTTAATATTGAAGTTTATGATGATCAAATGCGTCTTTTATGGGATAAAACTCATAAACTTAATGTTAGTAATAGTGCATACTTAATAAAAGACATTGCAGTAAGTAATGATGGAACGAGAAGTTTGCTTGCAATAAATTCTTTTTCAACAAGCAAAAAGAAAATATATACAGATGGAAAGGTTCATTTAATTTGGGTTAATGAATTTGAGGAAAGAAGTCATGAAGAACAATTAGATAAGGCTTGGGCAACAGATATTAAATGTGCTTTCGGATTTGAAGAAGATTATTTAGTGGCTGGTTATTACAGCACATCAACCGATAAACCTAATCTTGCTGTTGGCTCTTTCTCTTTTATATATGACCATAGAAGAGGATTTAAGAAAAACTCTTCAACATTAGAATTTAAGGAATATGAGACAGATGATGATATAAATGAAAAATCAGGTTTGCCTTATCCATCAGATATGATTGCAACAGTAGATCATCTTTATCCAATGGTTGGAGGTAATTGTATAATGGTTGGAGAACAAAAATTTGCTTCTAAAGTTCAACCACCAAAGAGAAGAGGAGAAGAACCAACTGGAGAAAATGCAAATTTCTATAGAGATATTATTATCACAAATGTTGACAAAACAGGTTTTATAAGCGGAAATTCTTATATCCCTAAACGTCAAAAGACTTATCAAGGAAGCGATCAGTTTAATTCTTATGCTTTAACAAAAGATCGTTATGGAATTTACTTAATGTTTAATGACCATCAAGCAAATTATGATGCTAATAGTTTTTGGCCAGTTAGAAATTACGACTCTGATAAGTCAAGAACTCAAGTAAATTTTGTTCAAATTTATAATGATGGCTCATGGCGCTGGCATGAAGCTTATAACTCCAAAATCAATAAGATGCCTTTCTTCAAAACATTATTCTTAACTTTTGATAAAGAAATTCTATTCTTAGGACATTATCAAGATAATAATGTTATAGGTAGTGTTGGAACTCGTTAAAAAAGGGGAAAAAGATGAAAAGATCAATATTATTAGTATCATTCATTCTAATAAATCTTTGCGTATTTGCACAAACTCCAACAAAAGTACTTTATCTTGGTAATAGTTACACTTATGTAAACGATTTAACAGATATTGTTGAAAGATTGAGTCAAAGTCAAGAAAAAGAAATTCAGTCTACAGAGTTTCTTTCTGGAGGGGCACGTTTTCAAACACATTGGAATAACTCTTCAGTAATAAATACAATTAAACAAGGAGGATTTGATTTTATGATTCTTCAAGGTCAAAGCCAAGAAGTTGCGTTCCCTCAAGGACAATTTTTAAGCGAAGTTTATCCTTATGCACAAAAATTAGACTCTCTTTTCAAAGCATATAATCCAAATGGTAAAGTTATTTTCTTTATGACTTGGGGATATAGATATGGAGATGCTACAAATTGCCCTTTTTATCCTCCATTTTGCACATATTCTTCAATGTCTCAAGAACTATATAATAATTATAGACAAATGTCTTTGGACTTCCAGTCATCTGTTGCACCAATTGGAGCTGCTTGGAGTTATTCCATTAACTTAGATTCCAATTATGTACTTCATAGCCCAGATAATTCTCATCCATCATATGATGGTTCCTATTTAGCTGCTTGTGTTCTTTATTCCTCTATTTTTAAAGAAAATGTAAATTCATCTTTCAATTATCAATTGGATACTCAAACTGCACAAAGATATCAGCAAATAGCAAACGAAATAGTTATGGATAGTTTATCTCATTGGAATTTAGCCGTACTTTCCACAAATGAAATGTTAACAAATAACATTTCTGCAGATGTTTATTATAATGAAAAAGAAAGCTCAATAAAGATTGATGTAAAAAACATAGATGAAGATTTAACTGTTTCAATATTCGATATTAATGCTAAACTAATAGGCTCTAAATCAATTAAGCCTACTAATAATATTATTTCAACCTCTATTGATATTTCAAATCAAAATAAAAGGCTTTATATTATTAAATTAGAGTCAAGCAGTTTTTCTAAAACATTCAAGATAGTTAAGTAGGAATTTCATTTGTTATTGATTATTTTTGGGAAAAAGAGAAATGTCGGAAATAAAAAAATTAGATAATTTAATTTTAGAAGCATCAAACAATGATAAGAATGTTCTTATTAGAGGAGAATTGGGCTCAGGGAAAGAATACACTGCACAATCTATTCACAATAACTCTATAAGAAAGAACAATACTTTTGTTACTCTTAATGTAACAACAATAACAAAACTAACCAATAAGTTTTCTTGTTTGGAAACAGCCGATGAAGGAACATTATATTTGGATGAGATTGCCAATTTAGAATATGAAAATCAATTAAATCTAATTGATTTTCTAAAAACTAAGAAGGTAAAAGACCAAAATAGTCTTAAAACAAAGGAATACAATATAAGGTTTATTGCTTCAACAACAAAGAATCTTCAAGAAGAGGTAAATAAAGGTAAATTTATTTTTGAATTATATAATCTCCTAAGTGAAATTGAAATTGAGCTTATTCCCTTAAAGTATTTTGGGGAGGAGATAATTGATTTAGCCAATTTCTTTATTTTGGATTATTGTAAGAAAAATAGGAAACCATTAAAGCAATTAAGCAATGGAGCAAAGAAATTGCTGATGTCTTACCATTATCCTCAAAATTTCAGAGAGCTAAGAGCAATCATTGAACTAACACTAATGACTTCAAGCTCTTCAATAATTTATCCAGAAGAAATTTATCTTCCAAAAGATAATCATGCAGAAAGTTTCTTTATGAAAGAAAAAACATTAAAAGAATACGAAGTAGAAATAGTATCTCATTTTCTTAAGAAGTATGATAATAGAGTGTATTATGTTGCAGAGAAATTGGGAATAAGTAAAAACAAAATATATAATATGATTAACCAAGGGTTAATTAAATTATAGTAAATATTTTAATCCTTCCTTCCTTCCTTCCATTTAATAATTATATTATATTAGTTTTGGCTTAATCCTTCACTAATCTTTTGTTTATACAACTGTCTTTCCAAAGCATATTCTCCCTCTACAGGAACTGTATAATATAAATAATTACCAACCATTCTTATCTTTTCAACATTTGGAAAACCTAAGTTTATTGTATTAATGTATTTTCCTGTTTCTAAGTTCAGCTCTTTTAATTCAAGAGAAGCAAACTTCTTTAAAACAATAAAACATCTATTCGACTCTCTGTTAAATAATATATCATCAATAAATTTATAATCGCTTAAAAATTCACTATCCATTGGGAGTGATTTTACAAGTATATTATCCTGATTAATAATATGGATAAATTCTTTTTCATAGTTGAAGATATACAGGTAGTTTTTATTTGCGACAAAGTTTACCTGAACAGTTCCTCGAGTTAGCTTATAATAAACTAAAATATTATCTAAATTTGGAGTAGGGTCTATCCATTTTTTCTCTTTCCCGTAATATAATTCACCTAAGGTCGTAGGTAAGTTTGCTTTAAAAATGAATATACTGCTAATTCCTTTTAATGTTTTTAATTGTTCAATTTGTGAACTAATACTATTATCAATGGTTGTATTTCCAAACTTTTTATATATATAAGTAGGTACATTAAAGTTTATGTATTCTCCAATATCCATAAGAGCAAAATAAACCATCTTATATTTAATCATTCCTTTGCTTTCATATAATCTGTATAAGTAAACTGCTTTTTGAAATAAATCTTTATCAAAACAATAAACATATATTCCTTTATCAAAAGTTGTAATATAGCTTACGTCCATTCCTGCTAAAGAATTAACTACCAAATTGCCTTCCTTCACAAACCTATTTCTTTGAACATAATTCTTTGGGTTAGCAATAACATAGCCAATACCATTTAGAACAGAATCATAAGGAGTATATTTTAAAGAAGTATCTGAACTTGTAATTCTCCAATAATCTTCTCTACCTTCTTTCTTTACTCTTAATTTATTATGACAATCAAAACTCACCTCATTACATTCCTTTGGGATTTCTTGTGTTCTTTTTCTGTAGTCTTCAAAGGTGAAAACAGAAAGATGCTTTTTATTGTTTTTGTTGGTAATGGTATATACGTAATTATCATCAATTTCAAAATCATAAACCAATCTTTCTAACCTATAATAAGGTTTATCTCTAATTATAATTTCTGAAAGAGGAAAGGTCTTGTCAGCAAGAGAAATATTTAAATTAATAGTATTACTTTTAGAAATATCTTTCTTGTTTAACGAAACTTCTTTAGGAAGAAAAGCAATATGAGAGATTTTTAAATCACAAGGTAAAGATACATTCTTAAGAATAAAGTTTCCCTTCACATCAGAAGAAGTACCAATAGTTTTACCCTTAACAGTTATATTAACATCCTTAACAGGCAAGCCATCAGAAGAGGCAATAATATTTCCTTTTATTGTTACATTTTGCGAAAAAACAATAAGGCAACAAAACAATGTAGTTATAAGGGGAATAAATCTTTTCATAATCTTAGTTTTGAGTTAACTCATCATTAATCTTTAGTTTAAATAGTTGTCTTTCTAAAGCATTTGCTCCTTCCACAGCAGCAGTGTAATAAATATAATCCTTAACAATCCTAATTTTCTCTATTCTGTTTTGAGGGAGCTTAATAGTTCTAATATATTTCCCTGTTATTAAGTCTAATTCTTTTAAAGTAGTGTTGGAAGAATTATCATAACGAACGAAACATTTATCAAACTCTTTATTAAAGATAATATCTGAGTAATTAAAGTCTTCCTTAAATACTTCATCAATATTTATTGTAGATAAAAGAGTATTATCTTCATCAAGTTTGTAGAGAACACCTTTGTCAAAATTTAATATATAAAGATGTTCATTTGTTGTAATAAAAGAAACAGGAATATTATTCTTTAATTGAGTATACAATGTATGAATATTATTAAGGTTTGGTAAACCTCTAATATATGGAGGAGGTATTAATCTCGTTAAATACTCTGCTAATATATCATTGGATCTTTTAATTAAATTCATTCTATCCAAAACAAAGTTATCTAATTCCAAGTTGTTTATTTTAGGATTAAGTTTATATTTATGAAATGGAGGTTTAATAGTGCTGAATAACCAATCATCAATATCATAAAAGGCATAATAAACCATTTTATATTTTAGCTTTCCTTCTTCTTCATAAATACGAAATAATTGTTTAACTTTACTCCACCAAGCTTTATCATAAGAAAAATAAACTCCATTTTTTAATGAGCCGCTATAATTAACACCGACATTAGAAAGAATTGCTGGAAGTGTTTCTGATTTCTTTAAATTAAAATACCATTTAAAGAACATGTCATATTTGTTTTCTTCATAATTCTTTGGGTTTGCAATAACGTATCCAATGCCATTTAGAACTGAATCATAAGGAGTATATTTTAAAGAAGTGTCCGAACTGGAAATTCTCCAATAATCTTCTTTGCCTTCTTTCTTTATCCTTAATTTATTATGACAATCATAACTTATCTCATTACATTCTTTTGGTATCTCTTGTGTTCTTTTTCTATAGTCTTCAAAGGTATAAACTGATAGATGCTTTTTATCGTTTTTATTGGTAATTGTGTATACGTAATTATCGTCTATTTCAAAATCATAAACCAATCTTTCTAACCTGTAATAAGGTTTAGCTCTAATTACAATTTCAGAAATAAGAGTGGTCTTGTCAGCAAGAGAAATATTTAAATTAATAGTATTCCTTTTTGAAATATCTTTCTTGTTTAATGAAACTTCTTTAGACAGAAAAGCAATATGAGAGATTTTTAAATCACAAGGTAAAGACACATTCTTAAGAATAAAATTACCTTTCTCATCAGAAGAAGTTCCAATAGTCTTCCCCTTAACAGAGATATTAACATCTTTAACAGGCAACCCATCAGAGGAGGCAATAATATTTCCCTTGATTGTTACATTTTGCGAAAAAACAATAAGGCAACAAAACAATGTAGTTATAAGGGGAATAAATCTTTTCATAATCTTAGTGTTGAGTTAACTCATCATCAATCTTTTCCTTAAACAACCATCTTTCTAATCCATTAATACCTTCAGTTCTTGCTGTATAATAAATATTCTTTCCAATAATTCTAATCTTGTCCACAAAGTGACTTCGCAAAATAATAGTACGAGTATTTTCTCCTGTCAATAAATCAATCTCTTTTAGCTTTGTTGTATATGGGTTCTTGAAGACTACATAAAATTTTGTTTTCTCTTTATTTAAAATAACATCATTAATGCTTTCCAGTTCATTGCCTTGAAATTTATAGTTAATGATTTCTTCTTCCAATAGCTTTCCTTTGGAGTCAAGGGTATAAATAATTTGTTTTTCAAGATTAATAATTAAGACTTTATCCTCAACAATTTCAATATAAACAGGTATTCTTTGCCTGCTCATAAACAACCCAAAGCTAAGTTGTTCTTTAAAATTCTTCTTAATCTGATTTAATGTGCTTATATTATACTGTAAATGAATTGGAATACTTATATTTTTAGAGTATCGGGTTATTTTATAATCTTTAAGAAAAAATTGTTCTTTGTTTAACAACCAATCGCCACAATAATAAGTTGTATAGTATATGCTTGTGTATTTGATTTGGTCTTTTTTAGGATGTATCATAAACAAAACTAAGGTTTTCTTATTATTGAGCAAAAGAGTAAAAAAACGATTTGAAAATGTGCTTTCCAAAATTCTGAATTCATTAAAATGTCTAATGTCTGTATCAAGAATATTAGGCAATACACCATAATAATAATCCCTATTACTAACAATTTTACCAATCCCTCTTTCAACAATATCAAACTCTTTCTTTTCAAGACTCAATTCCTTGTTCTCTATATTTGAAACAATAAAATAGTCCTTTGCATTAACCTTTCTTATAATAAGATTATTTGAATAATCATATTCAATAACATTACAGTGTTTGGGGATAAATATTTTTTCTCTTGGATAATCTTCAAAAGAATAAACTTGCAATAGTTTTTTATCCTTGCTGTTGCGAATAACATAAAGATTAGAGCTGTCTATCTCAAAGTCATAAACCAGCCTTTCCAACTGATAAACAGGTGGAGTATCCTTTATCTCAACTTCAGTAAGAGTCGTAACTTTATCATTTAGTTGAATATTCAGTTCAACCAAATTCTTATTATTAACATCATTTGTTGTCAATGAAATATCTTGGGAAAAGAAAGCCAGATGAGAAACACTCAAGACACAAGGCAAAGACACATTCTTAAGAATAAAATTACCTTTCTCATTGGAAGAAGTTCCAATAGTTTTACTTTTCACAGAAATATTAACATCTTTAACAGGCAGCCCATCAGATGAGGCAATAATATTTCCTTTTATTGTTACATTTTGCGATAAAGCAATAAGACAATAATAGAATAAAAAGACAAAAAGAGTAATAACCTTTTTCATAATTAAGTTTTAAAATTATACCTATCTACTCTTTTTAAAGAACTTATAAGGCTCTTTGAATGGTGTCAGCAAAGGTAAATATAATTTATTAATTTCTTATCTTTTTTGGAAAATAATTTTTAATTGTTTCTTGAATTAATTGTTTAATGAGTGAATATAAGTAAAGAATTAAGTAATAATCTACAGAAAAACAAGGTGCATATTTTTTAAAACACACTTAAAAGAATTTTAATCTGATTTATTTTTCACTAAACAAGGAAAGAAAATTCTTAAATCAAGAAAAAACTTATTTAAATCAAGTAAAAATTTTGCAAGGTGGCAGGTTACATAGTGCAAGGTGGCAGGATACACTATGTAAGGTGGCAGGTTACATAGTGTAAGGTGGCAGGATGCAAAATTATTATAAGGGTTTGATACATTTATATCAAATAAAAATAAATTTAGATTTGAATTTACTTTGAAAAATAAAGAGATTAATCTCTAATTAAGGGGAAATTTTACAGAGAAATTTGGTTAAAATGAATTAGAAACCTGCAATCAATCCTCCACAAGAGTCTTTTTCTGCTCCAGTTACTGATGAAAGAGTGTTTATTTCTTCTCTAACTCTCAATACTCCTAAGAATGCAAAAATTAAGGCTTCTTTATAATTGATTATTATTGGCTCTGGAATATGTATTTTGTAATCATTGTTGAGTTTTTCTTTCAATCGTTCAATTAAATACTTGTTAAATGCACCTCCTCCAGTAATTAAAACATCTCCATTAATGTTTAATGCCAATTGCTCTGCTGTATGTTCAACAAAGGTAGCCATCAGGTCGGAGTTTGAAAGATTAGAATTGTTTAACAAAGGAAAAATCTTTTCCACAACCCATTCCTTGCCTAAGGATTTTTGTTTTTTAGTTTTGTAGAACTCCAAATTATTTAACTCATTAAGAAGAGAATTATCAATCATACCACTTTTTGCAATTTCTCCATCCTTATCATAAGCTAAACCTTCTTTTTGAGCAAGATGATTAAGAACAATATTTACTGGACAAATATCATAAGCAATCCTGTTTCCATTTTCTTCAAAAGAGATATTGGAAAAGCCACCAAGATTTAAGCAAAAAGAATATTCACTGAACAAATGTCTATCTCCAATAGGAACAAGTGGTGCTCCCTGACCTCCAAGAGCCAAGTCCAAACGTCTGAAATCACCAATGGTTTTTATATTGGTGTGAGAATAAATGGCGTTTATATCTCCAATTTGAGTTGTAAGATTTATTTGAGGTTGGTGAAATATTGTTTGACCATGAGAGGATATAAAATCAACTTCTAAATTGTGTTTATCAATAAATCCCTTTGTTTCCTTCCCTAAGAAATGTCCAAATTCTTTGTCAATTTTTGCAAATTCTTCAGATGAGGTATTCTCTGCCTTTAGGAGCATATCCTTTATTTGAGAAGAGTATTCAACAGTTGTAGCTTTCTCAATGGAATATTCCCATTTATTGTTTTCAAAGGAAAAAACACAGTAAGCAATATCAAGCCCATCCAATGAAGTTCCTGACATTAGCCCAATAACCTTATAAAGCATCAGAGAGTACATCCATTTTGGTAGAATGTGAACCTTTAATTAGAATTGTTCCTCCCTTAATTTTATTTTCTAATAGGTAATCTTTAGCCAAGGATGAGGTTTTGAAATAGATTTCATTCTCTTTCTTCTCCTTTTCAAATTCTTCAAACTCTTCTCCAATCAAAATAATACCTTTAAGATTTATGCTTCTAAGAATATCAACAATGTTTTTATGTTCTTTTGTTGATTCTTCTCCAAGTTCTTTCATTGCCCCAATAAAAGCATATTTATTATCAGCTTTTAGAGCTTGAAAATCTTGCAAAGCAACCATTAGACTTGAAGGATTGGCATTATAGCAATCTAATATTAGAGTATTGTCTTTGGTTTTTTGAATTTGAGAGCGATGATTGGTAGGAGTGTATTCCTCAATTGCTCTTATGGAAAGGTTTAAATCAACTTCAAAAATCTTCCCAATGGTCATTGCTGCCAAAATGTTTTGAGAATTATAGGAGCCAATTAGTTTTGAATTGATTATATGTCCTTCAAAATTCAGTTTTGCAGTCTCTGAATTGATTTTATTAGTTAGAGAGTATTTATAGGTTAGGTTTTTATGTTCTTTAGAATAGTTTGATAGGGAAATGTCGTCCATATTGATAATTGCAAAATGGGTTTCCCTGTCAAGATAGCGAAACAGTTCAGTTTTAGTTTTTATAACTCCTTCAAAACCTCCAAATCCTTCAAGGTGAGCTCTGCCAATATTGGTTATTAATCCATATTTTGGTTCGGCAATCTTACAAAGAAAATCAATTTCTCCCTGATGATTAGCTCCCATTTCGATTATTGCAAATTCTGTTTGAGGTGTTATTCTTAAAAGAGTTAGTGGAACTCCAATATGATTATTGAAATTACCTTGAGTTGCTATTGTATTATATTTTTGAGAAATAACTGCGTGAGTTAGTTCCTTTGTGGTAGTTTTGCCATTTGTTCCTGTTATGGCAAGAAGTTTTAAATCAGGGAACTGTCTTCTATGATGATTTGCTAAAAGCTGAAGAGCATAAAGAACATCTTCAACTAAGAAATATTTATCGTTAATGGCATATTCTTTTTCATCAACAACTGCCAGTGAAGCTCCCATTTCAATAGCTTTTTGTGCAAATTTGTTCCCATTAAAGCTTTCTCCCTTGAGAGCAAAGAATATTTCGCCTTTTTGAATGTTTCTTGAGTCTGTTGTAATGCTTGGGTTAAGAAGAAAATGTTCGTACAGTTCTTCTATCCTCTGCTTAAAGTCTTCTCTATTGAATTCCATAGTTTTTCTGCTGATTTTTCCCAGCTAAATTTTTTGTTTTGTTCAAATCCTTTTTCAATCAATTCTTCTCTTAAATGAGGAGAAAGCCAAATCTTTTCCATTGCATCGGCAATGCTTTGAGGAAGATAAGGATCACAATACAAAGCAGCATCTCCACCAACCTCAGGCATGGAAGTTGTGTTGGATGTTATTACAGGACAACCAGCAGCAAAAGCTTCAACAATAGGTATTCCGAAACCTTCAAATTGTGAAACAAAGGTTAAGGCAAGAGCACTGTTGGCAATAAGATTAATTTCTGAAGCTTCCAAACGACCAGTAAAGATTACATATTTTCTGAATATCATTTGGTTGAAAGCATCTTCAATTTCTCCTTTCCAACTTCTTTTTGAACCAATAATAACTAATTTTGTTTCACTTCCAGTTTTAAGCTTAAACAAATCAAAAGCCTTAAACAGATTAATTAAGTTCTTTCTTTTGTGTATTGCTCCAACAAAATAGAAGAAGTCTTTACCATTAGTCAGTCTTTGTTTGGTTATCTCTCTTTCTTTCTCTGAAACAACATAGTATAATTCATTTGCAGCATTATAAACCACATCAATCTTATTTTCTGTCACATCATAAAACTCCATAAGGTCTCTTTTGGAGTAGTTGGAGACAGTGATTAAGTGTGTTGAGTTTTTTGCAAACTTAGGAAAGAAATTCAGGTAATAATGTCTATGGAATAAATTGCTAATATACTTAGGGTTATATTCGTAATTTATATCATGGAAAGTGTTCAAAGTTGGCACTTTTGGTTTTCTTGGCATATATCCATCTGGAGAGAAAAACATATCCACTTTATCCCTTTTCATATAATAAGGCAAAAGCCATTCAAAGTATATATACCAAAGAATTGGATGGCGTGTTGGACATGGAATAACTACAGGAGTAACATTTTCTGCAAAAACAAAACTCTTGTCATATTTTCTATCAAAATAGAAAACAAATTCAACCTCAGGATGGTTCTTTACAACCTTCTCCAATATTTTAAGTGTAAAGTAACCAATACCTTCAAGCTTATTATGCAATAATAATCTTGTATTAACTGCTATTTTCAATACTAAAAAACTTTTTTGTGAGTTATTAAATATTAAAGCAAAAGTACAAATAAAAAGTGAGAAAAAGATTTGTTACTAATTTATTTTTTCTTCTAACCTTAAATATCCTTATAAAATCCTTTTGGATACTTGGAGTTGATAGAGGTGTTCAAAATGCTGTGTCTGCTCAAGACTACGGTCTATATTTTGCACTTTTAAACTTCACTTTTATATTCAATATTATTTTAGACTTTGGTTTAACCAACTACAACAACAGACTTATTGCTCAACATCCTCAACTTCTTTCAAAATATATTTCACAACTTGTACCAATTAAGTTTGCAATGGCAGTTGTTTTTACAATTGTTGTTTTTTTAGTTGCAATTCTTTTGGGATATGATGCTTATGCTTTAAAACTGCTTGGAATACTTTGTGTATCTCAATTTCTTGCTTCTTTGCTGACTTATTTACGCTCCAATATATCGGGGCTTCAACTTTTTAAAACTGATAGCATACTTTCTGTTTTAGATAAGTTTATTGTAATTGTCTTCTGTTCCATTTTACTTTGGGGAGGAGTGTTGAAATCAAACTTTAAGATAGAGTATTTTATTTTTATTCAACTCTTTGCTTATCTTGTTGCTGTTTTAGTTGCTCTTGTGATTTGTTTAAGGAAAGCAAAATTTGTTCATCTTCAATGGAATCGTCCTTTTATTATGAAAATAATTAAGGACTCATATCCTTATGCAATCCTTGTTCTTTTAATGGCTTTCTACAATAGAGCTGACAGTGTTATGATTGAAAGAATATTGGATGATGGAGCTGACCAGGCTGGAATTTATGCCTCTGCATTTCGTTTGGTTGATGCCGCAAATATGATTGCTTATCTTTTTTCCATAATTCTACTTCCTCTTTTCTCCAAACTTATTAAAGCAAAGCAAGATGTTAAGCCAATAGTGAAAATTTCATTCCACCTTCTTCTTATGCTTACATTATGTTTTGTTGTCTTAAGTCAATTTTATGGTTATAACCTGATGGATTTAATGTATAACAAACATATTGAAGAAAGTTCACAAGTTTATAGAATACTAAGTGTTTGCTTTATTCCAATCGCAATGACCTATATTTTTGGAACACTGCTAACCTCCAATGGTTCATTGAAATACTTAAATATTGTTGCATCCTTAGGAATGGTTTTGAATATAGGAATCAATTTAATTTTAATTCCCAAGTTTTTGGCAATAGGAGCAGCTTACTCTTCTTTAATTGCACAAACTGTAACAGCACTAATTCAAGTTATTATTGCAATAAAGATTTTTAAAATAAAATTTGATGCAATATATGTAGTAAGAATAATTCTCTTTGTGCTTTCCCTAATCCTTTCAACATACTTACTTAAAGAAATAACATCATCTTGGATTTACAATATTTTGATAACTTCAATTGTGATGGTTGTTTTAAGCTTTGTATTTAAAATCTTTAGAATAAAAGATATAATTTCATTACTTAAAGCCTCAAACGAATAGTACTGAAATTTGTCAAGTTAGTAAATAATTATAATTGGATAAGTGTAGGATTACTTATTGAATTTATCGCTTTGCGAAGTAAAGAAATTCTTCAAGGCGGAATTAATGAAATCTTACATCCAATACATTATTATTTTACAGAATAACATTAATATTCCACTCCAAGATAGTTATCCGAAGCTCAAAAATAGCCTATTTCCAGTTGAAAATAGCCTATTCTCGACCAAAAATAGCCTATTTTTAGATAAGAAATAGGCTATTTTTGAAGTTGAGATAACTATTAAGGCTTAATAAGATAAGGTTTTGGAGCAAAAAGATAAGGAAAATTCAGCAAATAGTACTATTTGCTTGAAGCAACAAAATAGTATTCTTTATTTGTTTGGAAAAAATACTCAAACTCTTTATCGTTTAAAGGCTTTTTATTATTTGCAAAGGCTTTAAGTGTGTAAATTTTTAATCCAATCTCCTTAGTTATTAGTTCATAAAAATCTTTTGCACTAACTCCATAAAAATCGCTTGAACCAACTCCACATTCAAAGATAATAACAGGCTTATCTCTTTTAATTAATTCAATTCCTCCTCTAATAACATCAAATTCTCCTCCTTCAACATCAATCTTTATAAGGTCAATTCTTGTTTCTTTTGAAATAATATCGTCAAGTTTGTTTATCTCAACTTTTATCTGTTCAATTTCTGGATTTTTGATATCACTATATCTTCTATTTCTCAATCCACTATAAGCAGGAGCATTCTTAACTACTTGAAATGTGCTTTCTCCTTTTTCATTTGAAAGAGCAAAAGGGAATATTTTAGCCTTGCCTTCAAACTTCTTTTCTAAATTTTCAAACATATAGGGAATAGGCTCAAAAGCAAAATGTTTACCTTTTGGAGCAAAGTGAATAAAATCATTTAAAATTTCGCCCTTATGACATCCAACATCAATGCAATTTGAATCTTTTTGAATGACTTTCTTTAGAATTAAGTGAGTAAGCCTGTCATATTGAAGGTTCTTACTTAAATCAATTCGCATAAACATTAAAGTGTTTCTTATTATAGCTTTTAAATTCATTGATGTAGATTTTGTAGTTGTTATTTCTAATAAGGTTATTTATTTCTTTTGGTATACTAAGAATTGAAATTCTAATCCACTTTCTTCATCTTTGTGTATTGGGCTTTGAGATTCCAATATCCATTTATCTTCTTCAATTTCTGGGAAAAAAGTATCTGCATCAAAATCCTTATAAACCTTAGTTATATATAATTTATCGCAAAATGGCATTAATGCCTTATAAATTGTTTCTCCACCAATAATAAAACATTTTTCGAGTTTATTGCAATATTCTACAGCTTCTTCAGTGGAGTGAACAAGAGTTGCACCCTCAGGTTTGTAGTCTTTGTTTTGAGAAATAACAATATTTTCTCTTTTAGGAAGTGGTTTGAAAGGAAGACTTTCCCAAGTTTTTCTTCCCATAATGATTGGAGAGCCAAGTGTAGTTTTCTTGAAATACTTTAAATCCTCACTCAAATGCCAAAGCAATTTATTATCTTTACCAATAGCTCCATTTTGAGCGACAGCTACTATTATATTTAACATATTCTTTCTCTTATAAATTTATTATACTGCTATTGGCGCTTTAATTGTAGGGTGAGAAGTATAGTTTACTATTTCAATATCTTCAAATCGGAAATCAAATATATTCTTTATCTCCTTATTCAGTTTTAACTCAGGTAGGGGATAAGGAGTGCGGGAAAGTTGTAAGCGAGCTTGTTCAAAATGATTAGTATAAAGATGAGCATCTCCAAAAGTATGAACAAAATCTCCAACCTCAAGATTGCAAACTTGAGCAATCATATGAGTTAAAATTGCATAAGAAGCAATATTGAAAGGGACTCCTAAGAAAATATCAGCACTTCTTTGATACAATTGGCATGATAGTTTGTTGTTAGCTACATAAAATTGAAACAAAACATGACAAGGAGGCAAAGCCATTTTATCTACATCACTAACATTCCAGGCACTTACTAAAAGTCTTCGAGAATTTGGATTTGTTTTAATTTGTTCTATTAATTCGCTTATCTGATCTACAACCTTTCCATCTTTAGTTTCCCACGCACGCCATTGTTTTCCATAAACAGGACCTAAGTCCCCTTTTTCATCAGCCCATTCATCCCAAATTGTAACTTTGTTTTGGTGGAGGTAATCTATATTCGTATTTCCCTGCAAAAACCATAGTAATTCATGTATAATAGAACGAAGATGTAGCTTCTTTGTAGTAACCAATGGAAATCCTTCTTGAAGATTAAACCTCATTTGATACCCAAAAACACTTTTAGTTCCAGTACCTGTTCGGTCTTCTTTTAAATTTCCATTCTCAAGAACATGACTTAATAAGTCTAAATATTGTTTCATCTCTAATTAATAATCTATTACTTTTTCCCTATTACTTTTTCCCTAAAATAAATCTTTCCCAATATCTCTTCTGAAATACTTTCCTTCCCAGGAAATCTTTTCAACATTCTCATAGCATTTATTTAAGGCTTCTTGCATTGTTTCTCCATAACAGGTAACTGCAATAACTCTTCCTCCATTTGTTAGGATTTTTTCTCCTTCTTGCTTTGTTCCTGCATGAAAAACAATACAATCCTTTGTGTTATCAATTCCTTTAATTTCTTTGCCTTTTTCATAGCTTTCAGGATAACCTTTTGCAACCATCATAACAGTTGTTGCATAGCAAGAATCAATTTCAAAGTTTATCTTATCAAGTGATTTTGTTTTAAAGCTATTAAATGCTTCAACTATATCTGATTTTATTCTTGGGAATACACTTTCTGTTTCAGGGTCACCCATTCTAACATTATATTCAATAACGTATGGGTTGCCTTCAACATTCATTAAACCAATAAAAATAAAACCTTGATATTCTATATTGTCTTTCTTTAAACCATTAATTGTTGGGATAATTATTCTTTGTTCTACCTTTTGCATAAAATCATTATCAGCAAAAGGAACAGGACTAATAGAGCCCATGCCACCAGTGTTTAAACCAGTATCTCCTTCTCCAATTCTTTTATAGTCTTTCGCAACAGGAAGTATTTTATAGTTTTCTCCATCACTTAAAACAAATACACTGCATTCAATTCCTTTTAAGAACTCTTCAATAACAACCTTTGCCGAAGCTTCACCAAACTTAGCACCTTCAAGCATTTGAGTTAATTCTTTTTCTGCTTCTTCAATTGTTTCAGGAATAACAACTCCTTTACCTGCAGCTAAACCATCTGCTTTTAAAACATAAGGAGGATTTAAGGTTTTTAAAAAGTCTTTTCCTTCTTTAAGAGTTTCTTTGTAGAATGTTTTATATCTTGCTGTTGGTATATTATTCTTTTGCATAAAAGCCTTAGCAAAATCCTTACTTCCTTCAAGAGAAGCACCTTCTTTGCTTGGTCCAACAACTAAAATATCTTTTAATTCAGAGTTATTATGAAAATAATCCCATATTCCATCAACTAATGGTTGCTCTGGTCCTACAACAACTATCTCAACGTTGTTATTAATAACAAACTCGCCAATTGTTTTGAAGTCGGAACCTATATTAATATTTTCTCCACAAAGAGAAGTGCCAGGATTACCTGGAGAAATAAAAAGATTTGTTAATAGTGGGCTTTCTTTAATTTTAAGAGCAATTGCATTTTCTCTTCCTCCTGAACCTAAAAGTAGTATGTTCATATTTTAATTAGTTTTTTTTCTTCCTTTACGATTTTGTTTATGGCTATTTGCTTTAGTGCTTTTTGACCTTGCCTTTGTAGTTGTCTTTACTGGTCTTTCCTGTCTAACATTAATTTTCTCTGGAGAGAAATCTCTCATCTCTGCAGGAAATTCTCCATCATCAACCAATGAAAAGTCCATTTGCTTTTTAAACAAATCAACACTTTCAACCTTAATCTTAATTGGGTCTCCCAAACGGTAGGTCTTATTCAGTTTTCTTCCAACAACCTGATAGTTTTCTTCATCAATATAGTAGAAATCATCTGTAAGAGTACGAATAGGAATTAATCCTTCACATTTGTTTTCATCAATCAAAACATAAATTCCCCATTTGCTTATACCAGATATTGCACCTTTGAAAACTTCTCCAATTTTATCTGAAAGAAATTCTGCCTGTTTGTATTTTACTGATGTTCTTTCTGCTTCAGCAGCTTTCTTTTCCATTAATGAGCAATGTTCACATCTTTCTTCAAAAGCTTCCTTGCTTGCTGAGCTTCCTCCTTCAAGATATCGTTCCAAAAGACGGTGAAGCATTAAATCAGGATAACGTCTGATTGGTGAAGTGAAATGAGAATAATAAGGGAAAGAAAGTCCATAGTGACCAATATTTGTAGTTGAATAATATGCTTTAGACATTGTTCTGATTGCAATGTTTGAAATCATTGTTTCTTCACCCTTGCCTGCAATATCTCTAAACAAATCATTGAAACTCTTAACTAATGAACTTCTGCTATCGGTATTTATAACATATCCCAATTTACCAACAAACTCTGAAAATGTTGAAAGCTTTTCTGGATTAGGTTCATCATGAACTCTATAAACAAATGTTTTAGCTTCTTTCTTGTTATTCTTGTCTTTACCAATCTTCTCTGCAACTCTTTTGTTTGCAAGCAGCATAAATTCTTCAATTAACCAGTTGGCTTCTTTGCTTTCCTTTATGTAAACTCCAATAGGTTTTGAGTTTTCATCCAAACGGAATTTTACTTCCTGTGATTCAAAGTTAATGGCTCCAGTTTTAAATCTTCTTTTTCTAAGTAAATGTGCAATATTTTGAACAGGTAAAATGAATTCTTCCATTTCTCCCTTTTGGTCTTCAATAATCTTTTGCACTTCTTCATAAGTAAATCTTCTGCAAGAGTTAATTACTCCCTTGCCAAACCATTCACTAACTACTTCTGCTTCATGATTCATTTCAAAAACTGCTGAAAAAGTTAAACTGTCTTCATTTGGACGCAATGAACAAACCATATTACTTAGCTTTTCTGGTAACATTGGAATTGTTCTGTCAACCAAATAAACTGATGTAGCACGAACATAAGCTTCTTCATCAATTGCCGAATTAGGTCTAACATAGTGAGAAACATCTGCAATATGAACTCCTATTTCGTAGTTGCCATTTGGCAAAACTCTAAAAGAAATTGCATCATCAAAGTCTTTAGCATCGTAAGGGTCAATTGTTATTGTTGGTATTTTTCTGAAATCTTTTCTTCTTTTTATCTCTTCTTGAGGTATTGTTTCTGGTATTTCGTCAGCTTCTTTTTCAACAGCTTCAGGGAAAACCAAAGGGAAACCAAATTCAGCCAAGATAGAAAGCATCTCAGTATTGTTTTCTCCCTTCTTACCCAAAATCTTTATAACCTTACCAAAAGGATTATTTGACCTTTGAGGCCATTCTGTCATTTGAACCAAAACTTTCTCATTCTCATTTGCTCCATTAATATCTTCAAAAGGAATGAATATATCAACAGGCATTGATTGACTGTCTGGAATAAAGAAAGCAAATTTTGGATGTTTTTGTATTGAGCCAACAAAGGTAGTTTGATTTCTTCCAATTATTTCAGTAATTTGACCTTCTGGCTTTCTGCCCTTACGACGAGGGAAAAGATAAACCTTAACCTTGTCGTTATTTAGAGCATGATTGGTATTGTTGGGAGCAATGAAAATATCTTCTGAGCCATTTTCCAGAATTACATAAGCCTTTGAAGTTTGCTTCATATCAACTGTTCCAATCACATAGTTGGAAGGAAGTATATCATCATTTATATATCTTGCATCTAATTTATACTTGCCCTTTTTTTCTTCAATCAAAACTCCTTCTTCAGCCATAAGCAAAATCTTATTCATAATCATTTGCATTGACGCCCTGTCATTATTGCCCAATCTTGAAGCAACTTGCTTGTAATTTAAAGATTCAAAGGGATTTCTTGCGAAAACTTTGAGTATGGATTTATTAATTAATGATTCTTGTTTATTTTCGTTTTCCATAATAAGTCTTTTTTTAGACTACAAAGATAATTATAATAATAGAATACTAAGTATATTGGATGTTAATTAATCTTTAATTAATCTTTTGTTATTAGAATTTACCTGTACAAATTCTCTTATTTCTTTTTCCCTTTAAAAATTAAACGGCATTTATTTTAAAAAAGTCGGCACTTAAACCAAAAAAGTCGGTGATTAATTTTAGCTAAATCTCTACATATTTTTTAAGCATTAAATCCTTTGGCTTATTTTGGAAATTTATTTGTATTTTTGTTTTTCAATTAAAACAAAATACAATGACTCCAAAAGAGAATAATCAAGATAAATTTAATAAACTGAGAGAAGAATACCCTATTTTCTATTTTTCAAACTATATGTGTGAATATAATGAAGAGGCAAAAGGATATGTAATGGGATTTGAGTTTAAGTGTGGTGAACATGTATTCTTTCCAACCTATGTTTTCTATTTATCTAAGATGGATTTAGGAAGAACTATAGATACAAAAACTTTCACAAATCTGATTATTCATATTGGAATGGTTGAACTAATAAGTTATTGGAAAGCCTTTGCCTCTCCAGTAGTTATTATTGATGTAGCCTATTTCTCAGAAAAGCAAATTGAATTTTGGAAGAAACTTTATTTTAATGGACTTGGGGAGTATTTTTACTTAAATTCAATTGAAACCAACATTGATGAGTTTATGACAATTGTTGTTGGAGAAGATAAATATAAGAGAGGAGTTTATGCTCCTAATATTAATGAGAAAAGAGTAATAGTACCAGTTGGAGGAGGGAAGGACTCTGTTGTGAGCTTGGAGCTATTGAAAAGAAATGGCTTTGATGTTATGCCAATAGTAATTAATCCAACAAAGGCTCAAAATCATACAGTGTCACGTTCTCAATTAACTGATAATTATATATATGTTCAAAGAAATTTAGACAAACGCCTAATTAAACTTAATAAAGAAGGATTTCTTAATGGTCATACTCCATTCTCAGCACTTTTGGCCTTTGTTACTTTATTGGATTCTTATCTCTTTAATATCCCTCATATAGCACTTAGCAACGAAAACTCTGCAAATGAATCAACAGTAATTGGACAAGAAATAAATCATCAATATTCCAAGAGCATTGAATTTGAAAGAGATTTTAGAGAATATGTTGAAGAGTTTGTTTTGAAGGATAGTAATTATTTTTCATTTCTTCGCCCATTGAGTGAATTGCAAATTGCACAACTATTCTCAACCTTTTCAGCTCATCATTCAGTTTTCCGTTCCTGCAATGTTGGAAGTAAAAAAGATATTTGGTGCTGTAACTGTCCAAAATGTTTATTTGCATATGTTATTCTTTCTCCTTTTATTGTACAGGAAAGACTGGCAGAACATATTGGAGAAAACCTTCTTGATAAATCTTCACTTAAGAAATATTTTAATGAACTAACAGGTATTGCAGAAGTGAAACCTTTTGAATGTGTGGGAACAATTGAAGAAGTTAATCTGGCTTTAGCACTTTTGGTTGAACGTTATCCTGAAAGCAGGAAACTAAGCCTTGTTGAATACTGGTTAAGCTTGCCAATGTCTAAAATGTATCTGGAAATGAATAAGGAAAAATTCCTTTATGAAATTTCAAATGAACATTTCCTAGAAGAAAGATTTGCCAGTATATTCTCCAACCCTTATGCAATGTATAAGAAAGCTGAAATGGTTAGAATGCTTACAGTAAGAAAGCTGATTATTTTTGGAATGGGTAGGGAAGGAATGTCAACACATAATCTTTTAAGAAGCATTTTCCCGTATAAGAAGTTTGCAATTCAAGATTCCAACACCAAACTGAGAGAAAATGAGTATTTAAAGGAACAGGAAGAAAAAGGATTTATTGAAATGCATTTGGGTGAAGAGGCCAAAGAAGAATTGACTTCAAAAACAGTTTATGATTTGGTTATAAAGTCTCCTGGCATTTCACTGAATGCAATGAATAAGCCATATAAAGATGATGAAATAACATCTCAAACTAATATTTTTCTTTCACTTTATGCCAGTCAATGCGTTGGAATAACTGGAACTAAAGGCAAGAGTACCACTTCCACCTTAATTTATAATATGATTAAGGCTAAACACGAGGATACTTTATTTGCAGGAAATATAGGAAGACCTATGTTTGATTTGATTGACAGGATAACTCCAGATACAATAATTGTTTTGGAACTTTCTGCTCATCAGCTTCAATACATTAATCAATCTCCAAAAGTTTCTGTACTTTTGAACCTGTACGAAGAACATCTTGACCATTTCATAACTTATGAAGAATATCAGAAGGCTAAACTTAATATACTGAAATACCAAAACTCAAAGGAAAATGCTTTTATCTACAATGAAGACAGCAAGCTGATTTCTTCATGGATAAAGAAAATAAAACCTAAATCAACACTTTTGCCAATAAATGCAAAGAATTATCCTTTTGATGAGCCAAAGTATTTGAAGGGAGAGCATAATAAGTTTAATATTATGGTTGCTTATGAGGTAGCAAAGTTTTTGGGAGTGGAAAGTGAGGAAGGATTAAAAGAGGTTTTGGAGTTTAAGGGACTGGAACACAGACTGGAGTTTGTATGTTTGAAAGATGGAGTTGAATATTACAACGATTCAATTTCAACAATTGCACAAACAACAATAGCTGCCCTAAACTCATTGGAAGGAGTACAAACCCTGATTCTTGGAGGAAAGGACAGGGGAGTTGACTACAGCGAACTTGCAAATATCCTTATTGATTATAAAGACTTAAAGAATATTGCCTTTGTTGGTCAGGCAGGAAGAAGAATAAAAGACCTAATTAAGGAAAACCCTAAAAAGAAATCAGAATTCCTTGTATCAGATAACTACAAAGAAATAGTTAATTGGTGCAAAAAGAATACTAAAAAAGGGAAGAAAGTACTTTTAAGTCCAGCAGCCTCAAGCTACGATATGTTTACCAACTTTGAAGAAAGAGGCAGGGTGTTTAAGGAATTGGTTAATGAAGACTAAGTATCTTCATTAACCAACTCTTTTTACATATCTTGACGTATAATTTCTGTAATATCTTCTATTATTACTTTTGCCAAATGGTCAGCTTTGGTAATATTATCGCTTTCTGAATAAATTCTAATTATTGGTTCAGTGTTGCTTTTGCGCAAGTGGACCCATTCCTTGTCAAAATTAATCTTAACCCCATCAATAGTTATAACATCATAAGAAGAATATTTCTCTGCAATCTTTTCCAAAATCTTATCAACATTAATGTTTTCGGTTAATTCCATTTTGTTTTTTGAAATAGAATAATCAGGGTAAGTATCTCTAAGAGCTGAGGTTTTTATATTCTTTTTAGCCAAAAGAGTCAAGAAAAGAGCAATACCAACCAAAGCATCTCTGCCATAATGAAGTTCAGGATAAATAATACCTCCATTACCTTCACCACCAATAATTGCATTCTTTTGCTTCATCATTTCAACAACATTAACTTCTCCAACAGCAGAAGCAAAGTATTGTTGATTATATTTTTCAGTAATATCTCGTAGTGCTCTTGTTGAAGAAAGATTTGAAACAGTGTTACCTGGAGTTTGAGAAAGAACATAATCGGCAATAGAAACCAAAGAATATTCTTCAACAAAAGGTCTTCCATTTTCACAAACAATAGCCAAACGGTCAACATCAGGATCAACAATGAAACCAACATCACATTTGCTTTCAACCACTCTATCGCAAATATCAGTTATGTTTTCAGGAAGTGGTTCTGGATTATGAGCAAAATTTCCTGTAGGTTCTTCATTCAAAGCAACAATATCTTTCACTCCAAGAGCTTTTAAAAGCTTAGGTAAAACAATACCACCAGTTGAATTAACCGAATCGAAACAAACTCTGAAATTAGCCTTCTCAATAGCATCAACATCAACCAAAGGAAGATTAATAACCTTTTCAATATGCATATCAATTGTTGAGTCGTCTTTTATGCAAGAGCCCAAGTTCAAAACTTCAGTAAAATTAAAATCAGGATTATCAGCCAAAAACAAAACTCTTTCTCCCTCCTTAGCATTAATAAATTCTCCCTTACTGTTCAAAAGTTTTAAAGCATTCCAATGAGTTGGATTATGACTTGCAGTAAGAATAATACCTCCATCAGCCTTTTGGTCAACAACAGCCATTTCAACAGTTGGAGTTGTAGAAAGACCAGTATCCACAACATCAACTCCCATTCCCATTAAAGTACCAACAACCAAATTGGAAACCATTTCGCCTGAAATTCTTGCATCACGACCAATAACAATTTTCAATTTACTCTTATTGGACTCTTCTTTAATAAATTGAGCAAAAGCAGAAGTAAACTTAACAACATCAATAGGAGTTAGAGCAGTACCTTCCTTACCCCCAATTGTTCCTCTAAAGCCTGAAATAGATTTAATTAATGACATATAATCTTATATTTAATTGCAATAATAAAGTAGCAAAGATACGAACATTATGTTGATAATTAAAATAAATTATAGTCTTATTTTTGAATATCTAAGATTTGCTTAAACTAAGCATATAGTTTAATCTCTAAGCATTTAAAACGTAAAATACATTATATATATGAAAGGTTAATAGAATATTAAAATATTTATGTATTTTTGTAGCAAATAATTATAATTTAAGGACAAAAACCGATAATACAATGAAAGTATTAAAATACATTAAGTATTCACTATTTGTGATTATATCCATTTTCTTTTTTATTTCATGTTCTCCAGTAGTTTACGTTGATGCCTTTGATGATGTGGAAAGAACTCCAAAACAAGGAGAAGTTAGAATTTTTTCGAATCCTCAAGCTGTTACTTATAAATACAAAGAAATAGGTTTAATAACTATTGATGATGGAGGATCGGAAAAAACTGAAGGAGAATTAATAGATATTGCAATTGATGAAGCAAAAGAACTTGGAGCAGATGCTATTATTTTACTCTCTCAAAATAATCAAACTGATGGTTATGTCCCAATGGGTAATATACCAGTTGCTTTTAATAGAAAAGTTGTTAGAGCTTCTGCAATAATAATGGATGAAGAAGCAAAAGACAATGTAAAAACTAATTCACCTGTAATAATTAATAATATATCAATTGCAGATGAATTAGCAAAACTAAAAAAGCTTAAAGATGAAGGTGTTCTTACTGAAGAAGAATTTCAAAAACAAAAAGAAAAGTTGTTAAATAAATAATTTACATTTGTTGGTCTATGGTAAAAAGTGTTTTTGTTTTTAAATCAAAAACAAATAATTGAACATAGGCATCGTTTCCTTCGTCAAAAACTAATGAATAATAGGTATTAGGCATTTGAATTAATGCTTTAATTTGTTCTATTTTTATGTATAGTTCTGAATCAGTTGCTTTATAATCAATTATTATTGAAAGAGCTTTTTGATATGTTGTTACTATTGGTGCTTTTTGCCACTTTATAGGTTTGTCTTTATATTTGAATTCTTTTTGAGATGTAATATTGTTTGTGAATTCAGAAATTGTTTTGTCAGACAGCTTATATTCTTCTAACACTATATTTTCTCCTTGCATTCCTCCCAACTCATCATAAATTGTCTTACTTTCAATTTCAACATTTTCCACTCCAAGAATTGAATTAAGATCATCCTTAAAATAATATGTTGTGCAGCCTATAAAGGTAATTGTTATAAAAGATAGCAATAACCATTTTAATCTAAAATGTTTCATAATATTAGGTTTTTAATTGTTTTCAATGTCCAAAGATAGTTAAATATTTTATTCAACAATAATTCTTTACCAGCAGAAAAAGCAATAGATAAAAATAAAACCTTATTTCAGTAAATTAAAACGCTGTTTCAGTAACTTAAAGTAAAGAAAGAAAAAATTAAAACAGCGTTTCAGTAAAATAAAGAGTTTAAAGACTTTAATGTCCTTAAAGACCCTATTCCCTAAACAACTCAACCTCTCAAAAACTCAACTTTAAAAATAACTCAATCATAGTTAAAAATAAGTCAATCAAAAATAAAAATATGACTGATATATTCTCAATTATGATTGATGTTTTTTTAGATATGATAAAGTTTGAGAATAAATTGACTTTTCATCTATGAGAAACAAGTTAATTCTAATCAAAGAATATTTATTCAAAAATCTCTATTCTTCTTCTTCAATACTGCGAATGGTTTCTTCTATTTGGTTGTAAAGAGGAGTGTGGTTGATTATTTTTTTGTCCTTGTCTAATAAATAGAGATCTGGTGTCATTTCAATATCCAAATTATACTTTTCTTTTATAAGTGTTGAATTGCTTTTTAAAACTATCCAGTCAAAAGGATGTTTTTGCTGAAATGCAATGCTTTCTTCCATATTATTATCAAGGTCTATGCTGAATATTTCAAAATCATAAACGTTTTTGAATTTTTTATAGAAGGTTTCTAACTGATTAAGGTTAATTTTGCATGACTCACATCCCGCACTCCAAAAGTAAACAACGGTATATTTTGTTTTAACATCGTGTAAGTTATAAGTCTTTCCACTTAAAGTTTTTTCAGAAATATTAATAAACTGTTTTTCTGGAAGTAAAGGACGTATTTTATCGGCTTCTATTTTTAATGTTTCAATTTCTGAAGGAGAAATCCAAGGTGTTCTTTCTCCAGAAACAACTCTGTCAACAATCTCCACAAATCTTTCTTCATTGTAAGCAAAAGGGAGTTTCCTGTTCATTTGAATATAGAAGTCAAGAATATATTTTGAATATTCCATTCCTTTATTTTGGTTTGCTTTTTCAATAAAGTCTTTAATGGCTACAACAATGGAGTCGGCACTTTGCATTGTCAACTCATTCATATAGGTTTTTTGTTTGGTGAAGAAATAGGGAGTTGCAATAAGTCTGTTGTCCGAAAAATCGAAATTATCCCAGTAGTGAGTGCGGAAATAATATATAAACTCTAATTTCCTGGTTGAGTCAATTTGGTTGCCATTCAAATATTCCTTTGGAATTTGTGGGTCTTCTAAAGCTTTAACCATTTTAGTCATTATATGATTTGGATAGCTTTTGTAAAATTCTTTCTGAAAGCTCATAAACTTATTAACCTCTGTGGAATAAATATTATTTAAGCTATCTCTATTGGCTTTAGGATTTTCTTTTATCTCTCTCTTAGTTTTGCTTTCCAAAAACCTTATTTGCTTATTTGCTTTTTGAAATTCAAAATAAAGGTCATTCTCTTGACATCCCTTAACCAGATAATTCCAGTTGTCATCCAAATTTATTTCAAACTTATTCTCCTTGTCAAAAACAAAGGTGAAAATATCCATCTTGCCAACTGTGAAAATACCAATTCCTTTATGTATGTTATCTTTCTTAAGACGGAAAGAACCATTTTTTTCTCTTTTAAGTGAGTCAATAACTATGGTTTTGTTGCCATAATAAGACTTAATGACAACAGTATCAACATAAATCTCTCCAATCTTAAAAGTTATATCGTAGCTTTGTTGAGAAAAAAGAAAGGTTGGTAAAGCTATAAAAAAGAACAGGAAAAGGAATATTTTAGAGTTTAATTTTATCTTCATCATATAGTTTTATGTAGTTTTCAATATTGCTTGCAGGAACTTTTTTTCCAATTATCCTGTTGTCTTTATCTAAAATTAGAATTAAAGGAGTTGATTCCACATCAAAATAATCGTGCCAGTCGTAGTTAGCAACCAAACCATTAACGTTTAACCATTCAAGATTAAGAGATTTAACTTTGTTTTTCCATAGTTGAACATCTGTTCCTGAATTAACGGCCATAACTTCAAGGTTGTAAATTTCTTTGGATTTCTTATAGAATTCATATACCTTTGGAATTTCAGTTTGACAATGTCCACAATCATAAGCCCAGAAGATTAGAATCTTGTATTTTGCATTTAAGCTATAAAGATTATGCACATTCCCATTTGTATCGGGACAAGCCAAATCGGGAACTGTCTTCAAAAGCATTGAGTTTTCCCATTTCTTTGCACGAGCAATTTCTTTATCTAATGCAGTAGGAGGCATCCAAGTTGCATCACCAGAGGCATAGTAACGATTAATCATATTGATATATATCTCATCGTGTCCCATATAAGGGCTTTTCAAATATCTTTCAGTGATGTCGTGAACCATATATTTAAACATCAACTTACTTCCTCTTGCTTTCTCAATCCAATAAACTGCCAGATTAAAAATACTGTCCTTAGTTTGATATTTCATCATTTCGTTCCAATAGTAATTATAGGTTTGGTGAAAAACAGCTTTAGGAGTTCTTAATAAACCATCACATTGGAAGTCAAAATTATCAAAATAATGATGAATATAATAATTGTATTTCTGGTTTTGCATTGCAGAAGAATCCACAGAACCATCTTTCTTATATATATTATCAAATTTAGGAATTTCAACATATTGAGTTGCTTTCAAAACTTTTGAAAGAAGGTGATTAGGATATGTTTTCATAAAAACATTCTTAATTGAATCATTCTTTTCATTAATTTGAGCAATTTGTTTATTGAAATTTTCTTCTCCCAATTCTTTTTTCTTTTTTCCCAACTCATTAGCCTCAACACTCAATTTGGTTGTTGAGCGAATATAATCGTAGTAAATTTCATTATCCTTCGATTTGCTAACCTTTATATTATTCAACCAGTCTTCTTCAAGGGTGGATAAAGAAAATTTCTGTTCTTTGTCGATAATAAACTCAATATACTTGCCATTGGTATTGGAGACAAAGTAAATGCCTGGGTCAAGAGTTTTGCCTTTCTTTTCAAAACTGAACTTTCCTTTTTTGTTTACTGCTGTATCAATTGCATAAGTGTTATCCAGATAATAATATCCCAAAATCAAAATTGAGTCTTTATTACCTTTAACATCAATGTTTATTGAATATTGAGCCTTTAGTGAAGAGCTAAAGAAAAGGCATCCAAAAATAAATAGACTAAAAATAAGTTTTTTCATATACAAAAATATCCATTATTAAATTGAACAGCAAAAATACAAATCTTATAACAATTAAAAAGTGAAAAAAGTAAACATTAAGTAAAGAATAACTAATTTTGCACCAATAATATTTTATCAATATGAAAACTTCTTTAAATGAATTTCGCCAATATGTGGCTCAAGTTGGGGAGATTGACCCAATAATGATTGATGTTGAAAAAGCAGAAGGCATTTGGGTTTGGGATACAAGTGGAAAGAAATATATGGATATGCTTTCAGGCATTTGTGTTGGTAATATTGGACACAGAAACAAAAGAGTTGTTGAAAAGGTTAAAGAACAACTGGATAAATATATGCATATTATGGTTTATGGAGAGTTTGTACAAAGTCCACAACTTGAATATGCAAAGCGATTGATGAGTGTTTTGCCTTCAACCTTTAACCAGATATTTTATGTTAATTCAGGCTCTGAAGCAATTGAAGGAGCAATAAAAACAGCCAGACTTTATAATCAAAGATCAGAAATAATATCTTTCAAAGACTCTTATCATGGCTCAACACTTGGGTCAGTAAGTCTTTTGAGTGATGAAAGATATACTCAAAAGTTTCGTCCACTACTTCCCGATTGCAGACAGATAGAATTTAATAATGAAGAAGACCTTAAAAAGATAACAAATAAAACCTCTTGTGTTGTAGCCGAAACCATTCAGGCAGGAGCAGGAGTAATACTTCCAAAGAATAATTTCCTCAAAAAGCTTAAAGAAAGATGTCAGCAGGTGGGAGCATTATTAATAATGGATGAAATTCAAACAGGATTTGGTCGCACAGGAAAGCTATTTGGTTTTATGAACTATGACTTTGTTCCCGATATACTTTGTATTGCAAAAGGAATGGGAGGAGGAATGCCAATTGGAGCCTTTGTTTCATCTGATGAGATAATGAATAAACTAAATAACCATCATCCACTAATTGGACATGCAACAACCTTTGGTGGACATCCAATAAGTTGTGTTGCAGCCCTTGAAACCCTAAATACAATTATAGAAGAAAACCTGATGGATGAGGCAGATGCAAAAGGAGAGATATATCGCACAAAGTTAATTCACCCACAAATTAAAGAGGTTAGGGGAATAGGACTTTTCAACTGTATAGAACTTAAAAATAAAGATAATTGGCACAAAGCCTTAGTAAGTTGTTTTGAAGAGGGAATAATAACAGGAACACACCTTTTTAACGAAGGATGTCTAAGCATTAAACCTCCTTTAACAATAACTTATGAAGAAATAAACCTTTCAATAGAGAAAATCCTTAAAGCATTAGATAAATTATAGTCTGTTTATGTGTCTATTTATTAGAAGATAATTTATAATATAACAAGAAAAGGGATGTAATTTACATCCCTTTCTTTCATTTATAGCATTATTGAAATAGTTTTATCTTATTTCAGCTCCGTTAACTACATTTTCTTTTGGAGAAATAGAGTATTTGAAGTTATTTCAATTTTTTATTTTGGATTGTTTTTTGAATTTTTTATAAATAGTTTTTACTTGAACTTCACCTTTATGATTGAATACGGTTTCTTCTTGTATGATTTCATCAGAATCATACTTATAAGTTCTTTTATTATTTCCAGCACTAAAACTTGTTTCTGGAGTTATAGGATTTTCAGTGCTTATAATTTCTTTTTCTATTAAAAGACCTTTTTCATTATATTTGAAAAGTTCAGTTTCATATTCATTATCTTTTTCTCTGTGGATTTTTATTAATTGATTTTTTGAATTATAAAAATACTTACCAATCCATGTTGTGTCATTATTTCGGAGAGTAATTTCTGTGTTAATTAAACTATCTTTATAAGTGTATAGTTTCCAAATTTCAAATTCTTCTCCAGGCACATAATTTCCTTTTTCAGTTCTTTCTTTTATTAGTCTATTCTTTTTGTCATAAAAGAAAATTTGGTCAAATTTAATAGTATCTAAATTGATTACAGAATCCTCATATGAGCAGTAATAATAACCAATATGATTGTTCAGTGAATCGTACATATAAACTGTTCTATTTCCATAATTACATGAACGAGACCAAGTTGTTTCTATGATTTTCCCATTTGGATAATACTTATAAACTTTACATCCACCATCACAATCAGTTTCTCTAATTAATTTACCATTCAAGTAAAACTTAGAAGATCTATAATCACCTGTATTGTCGTAATATTTTTTTAATTCGTAATCATAATCAAAGTTGTAGAAGTCGTCAATATTCTTCTTGTTATTATAGAAACATCCTCCAAAAATAATTATAGATAATAACAAAAGGATTATTCTTCTCATTTCTTATGATTATCTTATTTCAGCTCCGTTTACTACTTTTTCATTTGGAGAAACAAAAACTAATTTTCCGTCTTTGTCTTCCGCCATTAGAATCATTCCTTGTGATTGAATGCCTTTAAGTTCTTTTGGAGCAAGGTTAACCAAAACAGAAACTTGTGTTCCTATAATTTTTTCTGGTTCAAAGTATTCTGCAATTCCACTAACAATTGTTCTTTGGTCAATGCCAGTATCTATCTTTAGTTTCAAAAGTTTCTTTGTCTTTGGAACTTTCTCTGCTTCAAGAATTGTTCCAGTGCGGATATCCATTTTAGCAAAATCATCAAATTGAATATTCTCTTTTTGTTCACTTGCTTTATAGTTGTTTTCTTTGTTGCTTTCCTTTGTTTGAAGAAGTTTATTTGTTTGTTTTTCTATTTCAGAGTCTTCAATTCTTTCAAACAAAAGTTCTGCTTCTTCAATCTTATGTCCTTCATTAAGCAAATCGCTGTTTCCAACTTCAAACCAGTTTAATGGATTAATATTAATCATCTTTTGGAGTTTCTTTGCTGAGAAAGGAAGGAATGGTTCCATTAGTATTGCCAGGTTAGCACATATTTGAAGACTGATATTTATTGAGTTCTCAGTTCTTTCAATATCTGTTTTAACTGTCTTCCAAGGTTCGTTTTCAGTTAAATACTTATTCCCCAAACGTGCCAGGTTCATCATTTCAAATAATGCTTCACGGAATTTGAATGTCTCCAATAAATTACCAATCTTTTGAGGATAGGTTTTAATTTCTTCTATGGTGGCTTTGTCTAATTCATTAAGAGCATTAAGTTTTGGAACTTTGCCTTCAAAATATTTATGTGTAAGTACAATTGTTCTGTTAATGAAGTTACCCAATATGGCAACAAGTTCACTATTATTTCTTGTTTGAAAGTCTTTCCATGTAAAGTCATTGTCTTTTGATTCAGGAGCATTGGCGCAAAGAACATAACGCAAAATATCCTGTTTGTTAGGAAAGTCAACCAGATATTCATCTAACCAGACAGCCCAGTTTCTTGAAGTTGAAATTTTATCTCCTTCAAGATTCAGGAATTCATTGGCAGGAACATTTTCAGGTAATATATAACTTCCTTCAGCTTTTAGCATTGAAGGGAAAACTATGCAGTGGAAAACAATATTGTCCTTTCCAATAAAATGAACAAGCTTGGTTTCTTTGTCTTTCCACCATTTTTCCCAATCATCAGGAAGCAGTTCAATGGTGTTTGAAATATATCCTATTGGAGCATCAAACCAAACATATAAAACCTTTCCTTCAGCTCCTTCAATTGGAACTTTTACTCCCCAGTCCAAATCTCTTGTAACGGCTCTTGGTTGAAGTCCTTGTTCTATCCAGCTTTTGCATTGTCCATAAACATTAGGCTTCCATTCTTTATGGTTTTCCAATATCCATTCTCTAAGGAAAGCTTCATAATCATTAAGTGGTAAAAACCAATGTTTGGTTTCTCTCAAAACTGGCTTTGCTCCACTTAGAGTTGATTGAGGATTTATTAAATCGGTTGCATTTAAACTTGTTCCACAGGCTTCACACTGATCGCCATAAGCTTTCTCATTTCCACAATGAGGACAAGTACCTGTTATGTATCTATCAGCTAAAAAAGCTTTAGCTTCTTCATCATAATATTGTTCTGAAACTTTTTCTATAAACTTTCCATCATTAAAGAGCTTCTTAAAGAAATCTGATGAGGTTTTGTGATGAGTTTGTGAAGAGGTACGAGAATAAATATCGTAGGTAATTCCAAATTCTTCAAATGATTTCTTAATTATATTATGGTATCTGTCCACAATATCTTGAGGTGTTACTCCTTCTTTCTTTGCCTTAATTGTAATTGGCACTCCATGTTCATCACTTCCTCCAACAAAAATTACATCCTCCTGCATCAAACGAAGATAACGCACATAAATATCTGCAGGAACATAAACTCCAGCCAAATGTCCAATATGAACTCCTCCATTTGCATAAGGAAGAGCAGTTGTTACGTTAAAACGTTTAAATTTCTTTTCTTTATCTTTGTATGTCATAAATTGTTTTGTTATTCTTTTATATTCTTCAATCTAATTAATTTACTTTGAACATGAGTATAAATTTCCTCGTATTCAAATTTACTACTAATTAATTCAAAATTTTTGGGTTCATTTATTTGTAAAACATCTCCAACCTTCAAATTATTAATATCTTTTCTTATTGCCTTTACTCCATAATGATTCATTACATGAAAATAAAACATAAAATCTTGCAAATTGTCGCTATCCATATAAACAATAGGTTCTTCAATATTGAATTTTTTATCAATAATCATATTCATTAATTCCAATCGAGAATAATGTGGATGATACCAAGGATGCTCTTTAGGTTTATAAATATGATTTACAATCTCAACATATGGAGTAAAGAAAACAGCGAAATAACCAACAAAAATTAAAGCATTAATATCTGGAATATGCTTCTTTAAACTTATAATCCAATTATGGATTACATATAACGAAGTTCCAATAATTAAACCAAATAACGGAATTAGTGGAGCATTATACCAAGGTAATTTTGTTTTGACGATAGTTATAATAATAAAAATTAGAAGTGCTGTAAAAAATGCAAAAAAACTTAGCCTTTGAGCTTGCTTATCCTTAATAAATAAGTTAAAAACTAAAGCTAATCCCAACAGAGGTAGAAAATAAGTAAAATAATTTTCTTGGAGCTCCTTGAAATAATAATCATTTTCTCCATAATGTCCTTCAATAACAGTCAGCATTCGTCCTCCCAATTCATTTTCATATACAGCTTTGAGATATCCTCCATAAGACAATTCTCTACCAATATAATATCCACCTACAAAAAGAACAAAAAGTCCAATCCCAATATAGGTTGATTTATCTTTTAAAAGAGAAATAAACTGTTTCCTAAACAAAACATAAATTGGAAGAAAGGGAAGTGGAAGTAAGGCTTGAACGCCTTTTGTTAAAGTAGCTAAAATTAAAGCAATGAAGAAAAGTTTATAGTATTTTTTATCATTGGTTTCAGTATAAACAAAAAATAAAAGAAGATAGGAAATCATGAAAAAACATAGCAATGCATCATAGTCGGCACTTCGCCCACTATGATAGTACAAAAGTCCTTTGGAACAAATCATTACACTGGCAGAGTAAAAACCAAGGAAAGGTTTTTGAATAACTCCAGTAAGCAAAATAATAACAACACCTAAAAACATTATTGCAAGTGCAGAAGGTATTCTTACAGCAGCTTCATTTCCTCCAAAAATCTTAATACTCAAAGCTTCAATCCAAATTGCTAAAGGAGGTTTAACACTCCAATGGTCGGGTTTATAATCAAAAGTTACAACAAGAGGATTCTTAGTTTTTGTCATTTCATAAGAAGAAGCTGCAACTCTGCTTTCATCCCAAGTTCTTAGGGTTTGAGTTCCCAAGAATGCAAACAAAGGATAGAAACTAATCGCCACAAAAATTATGGCAAGTATCCAAGTGAGCTTTTTGTTTGAAATCCTTTTCTTCATGGGTAAAAAAACATTTGATTAAAATTAAAGTGCAAAGGTAGTAAAATAATAGAAATAATTAAAAATTGTCTCAAAATGAGTTGGAATAGACTTATGTATCCAAATTTAAAGAAAAAGATATTTGATTGTATAAAGAAAGCCTTAATTAAAACTTGCTAAACTTCTTTTCAATCTAAATAAACTAAGTTTAGAACTATTTAAACTTGACTTTTATCTCCAATTCATGCCATGATGTTGACTTGTCCTGAAAAAAGTTGACACAAAAACACACAACAACATGGACAAAAA